>Ga0209480_10002104_pt1 | contig 13911 bp, 12 predicted proteins | sample JI61114C2DNA_FD_187501 | JGI IMG/M metagenome (GOLD analysis project Ga0209480, IMG submission 187501) | Wastewater effluent complex algal communities from Wisconsin, to seasonally profile nutrient transformation and Carbon sequestration -... | ecosystem: Engineered > WWTP > Effluent > Algae...
CACCCGGGTCTGGTAGCGATTGCTCACGAAGAGTTCGTCAAAGTACTCGGCGACAAGCCGAACCAGTGGGAAAAGCAGGTTGAAGGCAACTTCGGCCCGGCGCAATGGCTGGATTTCCAGCCGGAACAACCGATCACCGAAGCCGGTCTGCGCAACAACATCAACGTCGGCATCCACTACCTCGGTAGCTGGCTGGGCGGCAACGGCTGCGTGCCGATTCACAACCTGATGGAAGATGCGGCGACCGCCGAAATCTCCCGCTCGCAGGTCTGGCAGTGGGTGGTTTCACCGAAGGGCGTGCTTGACGATGGCCGCAAGGTCACCGAAGAGATGGTGCGCCCGATGATTGCCGAAGAACTGGCCAAGGTCAAAGCCACCGTAATCGCTCAGGGCGAAGACACGGCAAATTACGATCAAGCTGCCGATATCTTCGACAAGATGTCGCTGACTGCCGAATATCCGGAGTTCCTGACCTTGCCGCTGTATGAAGCAATGGCCTAAGTTTTCAGCAAAGTAATTGTCATCAAGCGCTGGGGGAAACCCGGCGCTTTTTTATGGCCGCGAAATCAGAACCGTCAGGCACGCAACCATTCGTGAACTGCTGCGGTCAACAAAAAAATCAGCCAGAAAAATCAACCGTCACGCCATGGCACGGGCAATGCATACAGTCTATGTTTTTCTGAATTTATGGCATGTCCACGACCGAACCGGAGCATCAGCCGGCTCATGCCGATACACCTGCGCTAATTTTGCGCAGCACCAGGCCTATTTTCTTCGGGGGTAAAAATGACGCGATACGGCTTGTGGGCTTGGCTGGGCTATGTTTTTTGGGCTGTGATGCTGCAGCTATTTACCCCCCTGGCCCAGGCGGGTGACCTTGATCAAGCCGAGATTGCCCGTCGCTTTCCGCCCCCCATGCGCGTTGCCGCAAAATTGGCCGACGTACCCGCATGGCCGTTGAGCAGCGAACTCACCCCGAATGCCGGGCCGGTTGCCTATGTTTTTGAGTCAATTGACCTGGCGCCGATTCCGGGCTTTGAAGGCACGCCGTTCAACCTGCTGATTGCCATCGATGCTCAAGGCAATTTCACCTCGGTGGAAGTCCTGCGCCAGCATGAGCCGGTTTTTCTCTCGGGCCTGGGCATGGGTCCACTGAATGACTTTGTCGCCCAATACGCCGGCAAAAACATCAAGCAGCGGATTACGATTTCCAACGTCTATGGCGAGCGGAATCGCGCCAATACCGACAGCGGCAAGGTTGTCCTTGATGGCGTCACCAAGGCCACCGCCTCCATCCATGTCGTCAACCAGACCGTGCTCGCCTCAGCCTTGGCGGTGGCCCGCGTGCGCCTCGGTCTGTCAACACCCAAGGAACGTATTCCGGCCGAAGTGCGCGCTGATGTTTTCGAGAAAAAGGATTTCGCGACGCTGCTCAAAGATGGCGAAATTGTTCATCGGCAATGGAGCAACGCCGAGGTTGAAGCCCTGTTTTCGGGTACTGAAGGCAGTGGCCTCGACCCCATTGCACTGAGCGAGCCGACGGCAAACTTTGTCGACCTCTACGTCGCCTACCTCAATGCCCCGACCATCGGCAAGGCGCTCCTCGGCGAGAGCGAGTACAAAAAACTGATGGGCCGCATGAGCCCGGGGCAGTCAGCCTACTGGGTTGCTGCCGCCGGTCGCCAGCTCCTGGTTGACGACGATTTTGTCCGGGGCAGCGTGCCGGCCCGCCTCACCCTGAACCAGAACGGCGTACCGCTTGAAGCGCGCGATGGCGATCTGCCCCCTGCCACACTGGTCGGCAGCCCGGCCTTTAACTCGATATTGGTCCTCAAGACGCCGGACCTCTCCGGCCTCGACCCCGGCCGAGCAATCACCATCGGTCTCGATGTCGTGCGTGAAAAAGGCCAGGTCTACCCAACCCGTATTCGCCAGACCTTGAATTTGGAATACACCGCTCCGGCGCGCTATTTCTCCTTTCCCCCCACCCCGCTACCCGAATGGCTGGTTGCCTGGGGGGCACGCTGGCCGGAACTCGCCGCCATCAGCATTGCGCTCATTCTGCTCAGCGTCGCCCTGGCACGACCGCGCTGGCTGTCGATCAACAAGCGCCGACTGGCTATCTTCCGCCTCGGTTTTCTTGCCTTCACCCTCGTTTTTATCGGCTGGTACGCCCAAGGCCAACTCTCTATCGTCCAACTCACCGGGGCGGTCAAAACCCTGGCTGCCGGCCAGAATCTGGGCAGCTTTCTCTATGATCCGGTCTCCCTGCTACTCATCGCCTTCACGCTGATCAGCTTCTTTGTCTGGGGGCGTGGCACCTTCTGCGGCTGGCTCTGCCCGTTCGGCGCCCTGCAGGAATTCCTCGCCCTGTTCGCCCAGCGCCTGCACCTCAAGGCAAGACGCCTGCCGGCCAGTCTCGAAATGGCACTGGAGAGAGGGCGCTACGTGCTGCTCTTTGCGCTCTTGGCGGCTGCCGCCTTCGCCCCCCAACTAGCCGAATCGCTGGTCGAAGTCGAACCGTTCAAAACCTCGATTACGCTGGGTTTCGACCGTAGTTGGCCCTTTGTTGCCTGGGCAGTCGGCCTGCTCCTGCTCAGTGCGCTCTACTACAAATTTTTCTGCCGCTTCATCTGCCCGCTCGGCACCGCCATCACCCTCGGCGGCCGCCTGCGCCGCTGGGATTGGTTGCCGCGCCGCAAGGAATGCGGCCAACCCTGCCAAACCTGCAAGTCGCGCTGCGAGTACGATGCCATCGCCCGCGATGGTCATATCGTCTATGACCGCTGCTTTCAGTGCCTCGACTGTGTTGGCATTTACCATGATGAGCAACGCTGCGCACCGCTGATATTCCACGCGCGCAAAGGCCGGGATTTCCCGCTACCGCACGCAGCGAAGGAATAGAACCGTTCCGGCTGCCTGAGGTAGATTTTTACGGCATGGTGCTATTCATGGCGCCGGCACCAACGTGCCTGGTGATTTAAAAGCCTTTGTCGAGATGTTGCGGTCGACACGCTGAAATAGGGGAAAATTACAGGTATGGACATCGTAATCGACATCATCCTCAAGGCCGGCCGCTCGGCGGTTGAGCTCTCACTGTTCGTTCTGCTACCGGTCATGGTCGTCATGCTGTCGCTGATGCGCCTGCTTGAAGCCAAAGGCATACTTGATCGTTTCGTTGCCCGTCTGGCACCGCTACTGCGCCCCTTCGGCCTCAACGGTCTGGGCGTTTTTGCCGCCCTGCAGATCAACTTCGTCAGCTTTGCCGCACCGATGGCGACCTTGAGCATGATGGATCAACGCGGCACTTCCGACCGCCACATCGCCGCCACCCTGGCCATGGTTTTTGCCATGGCTCAGGCCAATGCCACCTTCCCGATGCTGACCATGGGGCTGCAACTGGGCACCACCCTGATTTTTTCACTGCTCGGTGGCTTGAGCGCAGCCGCCGCAACCTATTACATTTTCGGGCGCCAGTTGTCGACCGAAGAAACCTGCATTGATGAAACGCTCCAGCACCCCAGTGCCGAGAGCGCCAAGGGGGTGCTCGATGTCATCAACCGGGCGGGCGCCGAAGCTTTCAGGATTGCCGTCGGTGCCATCCCCATGCTGGTCCTGTCGCTGGTGGTCGTCACCGCCTTGCGCACCTCGGGCGCCATTGCCGGGCTGACTCACCTGCTCTCGCCGCTGCTGGCCGCTGCCTCGATCGACAGCGCGCTGATTCTGCCGACGCTGACCAAGTACATCGGCGGTGGTACGGCCATGATGGGTGTAATGGACGAAATGCGCCGTAGCAGCCAGATCAGTATTGAAACGCTCAATGCCAGCGCCGGCTTCCTGATTCATCCTTTCGATATCCCCGGTGTGGCGGTGCTGATCTCGGCCGGCAAGCGCATTGCCGCGGTCTGGAAACCTGCCGCCCTCGGTGCCTGTGTCGGCATCGCCGTACGCACTGCCGGCCATATACTCACCGCCTGACCCATTGCGAGGCTCGCCATGCTTTCCGCCCTGACCCAACTCCTGATCTTTCAACTGATCGGTGAAGTCTTTGCCCGCTGGCTCAGTCTGCCGGTGCCCGGCCCGGTGATCGGCATGTTGCTACTATTTGCCGCGCTGGTTGTACGTGGCAGCGTCGACAAGGAACTGGCAAGCACCAGTCAAACTCTGTTGCAGCACCTTTCTCTGCTCTTCGTCCCGGCCGGCACCGGCGTCATGCTGCACCTGCATCGCGTGGCCGACGAATGGGTAGCCCTGCTGTTTTCACTACTGGTCAGCACGATCGCTACACTGATCGTTACCGCGCTGGTCATGAAGCTTTGCCTCGGCAATAGTGCCAAAAGCGGAGAAAGCGCATGAGCCCGCAACTCAATGAAATTTGGGTCTATCTCTCGGCCACACCGCTCCTCGGGCTGACCATCACGCTCCTCGCCTATCAGGCGGCGTTCTGGCTTTACCAGCGCTCCGGCATGAATCCCCTGGCCAATCCGGTGCTGATTGCGGTCACTTTTTTGGTCGCTTTGCTGATGTTGACCGGAACAAGCTACCAAACTTATTTCGATGGCGCCCAATTCGTCCACTTTCTGCTCGGCCCGGCCACAGTAGCACTGGCTATTCCCCTCTATACGCAAGTCAAGCGGGTGAAAGCGATGTTGCTCCCGGTATTGGTCGGCTTGCTGGCGGGCAGCCTGACTGCGGCCTTTTCCGCCATTGCCATCGCCAAGCTCTTTGGCGCCAGCCTTCCAACACAGCTCTCGCTGGCCCCCAAATCCGTCACCACACCGATCGCCATGGGCATTGCCGAACGCATCGGCGGCATTCCCTCGCTGACGGCGGTACTGGTTATCGCCACCGGCATACTCGGCGCGGTGGGTGGGCGCTACGTATTCAATGCAATGCGCATCCATGATCCGGCGATTCGTGGTTTTCCGATCGGCGTCGCCTCACATGGCATTGGCACCGCCCGGGCCTTTCAAGTGAGCGAGCAGAGCGGCGCCTTTGCCGCACTGGCCATGGGTTTGAATGGCGCTTTGACCGCCTTGCTGTTGCCCTATTTACTCAGCGCTAGCGGCAGCTTAGGGTAAGTACCAATGGCTGTTAAAGGCGGAGGGGCGAAGAATCCCCTAATGTTTAACCGGCCGCCCCCTTACGTGGCGAATCAGACCAAACTCTGGCTCGCTCCCTACATTGCCATTGGCGTATTTGCCATCGCCATGCTGATCGTCACCGCCCTGCTCCAATGGCGCGCCCAGGACACCGCGCTGGCTGCCCTCGAAGGAGACATGCACTGGGCCGAGCGCACCCTGGAAAACCGCCTGCATGGGCATCAGGACTTCCTCGCCGAACTGGGTCGCGATCAGGAGTTTCGCCAGTTGAATTACGAGTCTTTCCAGATTCGTGCCGGGCGCTATGTGCGCGACAACCCTGAGTTGGGGGCTATCGTCTGGGTCGGCACCGAGGGCAAGGTTGAATGGGTGGCGCCTAACGAAGCGACCGCCAGTTTTGTCGGCGAGCAATTATCTGATGCCCGACTGGAAGCACTCCGTGAAGCACTACGTATCCGGCGCCCGGTATTTTCGCCGGATTATGGCGACGGCTCCAACCACCGCGCCAACGATCTGATATTCCCGGTACAACAAGGCAGCAGCGATATCGGCGCCTTCGTCGCCCTGCAATCCCTCGACACCCTGCTGCGTGTCACCCTGCCCGGCAGTTTCACCGCGCGCTACAGCCTGACCCTGGTCGATGCCAATAATCGCGAGGTACTGAGCAACACCTCGATACGGCCAACCGATCGCAAAATATCCGGCACCATCAGTCTCGAACTGCCCAACAACCGGCTCGGTCTCAACATCGTTGCCTATCGCGACGATAGCGCCTGGCTCAGTTACCTGCCGGCCGTCCTGATTCTGGTGCTGACACTGATCGCCACCATCACCCTCGTTCTGCTTCGGCGCCATGCCTTCCACCGCGCCGAAACCGAGGAGCAGTTGCGCGCGGCCTACGCCTTCCGCCAGGCGATGGCGCAGTCGATGATCACCGGCTTGCGCGCCATCGATCTGGAAGGCCGCATCACTTTCGTCAATGCCGCCTTTTGCCGTATGACCGGCTTTGACGAGGCAGAACTGGTTGGTATCAAGCCGCCCTACCCCTACTGGCCCGACGAAGAATTCCATAAGCTGCAAAACAACATCGATGTCGCGCTCGCCGGGCAAGCACCAGCCAGTGGCTTCGAGATGCGCATCATGCGCAAGAGTGGCGAGCGCTTCGATGTCCGCCTCTATTTCTCACCACTGATCGATACCGCTGGCAAGCAGATCGGCTGGATGGCTTCGATAAACGACATCACCGAACCCAAACGTGCCCGCGTAGAACTGGAGCGCGCCCACGAACGTTTTGTGACCGTCATTGATGGCCTTGATACCGCCGTACACGTTGCCGATGCCGGCAGCAGCGAGATCCTTTTCGCCAATCGCGCCTTCCAGCATATTTTCGGCTTCGACAGCGTTGGCCGCGACTCAGCCTTTGTCACTGCCGCCTGTCGCCCAACACCAGAGGCGTTGGCAATCGACCCCGCCACACTAAACCCGGACGACCTGCCCTGCGAACTGTTCGACGGCGAAATCCAGCACGCCCTGAGCGGCCACTGGTATCACATACATGAACGCGCCATTCGCTGGGTAGACGGACGCACGGTGCGCGTCCAGATCGCCGCTGACATTACCGACCGCAAGCATATTGACGAGGTCAATTTGCAGCAGCAAAAACGCCTGGAACAAACCTCACGCCTGATCACCATGGGTGAAATGGCCTCGTCGCTGGCCCACGAGCTCAATCAACCGCTCTCGGCCATTGCCAACTATTGCGCCGGTTGCGTCAAGCGCATGCAGTCTGGCAACTACCAGTTTGACGACCTGCTCGCCGCCATGCAGAAAGCCAGCGACCAGGCCGAGCGCGCCGGCAAGATCATCCGCCGTATGCGCGACATGGTTAAAAAGAGCGACCCCAACCGGCAACCAGTGCATCTCGCTGAACTGGTCGACGAAGCGCGCGCCTTTGCCGATATCGAGGCACAGCGAACCAGCACCCAATTGCTGGTCGATATTCCAGAAAATCTGCCGAAAATCGTCGTCGACCGCATCATGATCGAACAGGTGCTACTCAATCTGGTCAAAAACGGCATCGAGGCCATGCATGGCATCCCCATTGAGCGCCGCCACCTGACGCTGCAGGCGCGCCAGATTGATGAGCGACTGGTCGAGGTAACGGTGACCGATCAAGGGCATGGTATTGATGATGCCGATATCGAAAAGATTTTTGCCCCCTTTTACACCACCAAATCAGAAGGTATGGGCATAGGATTAGCGATCTGCCGCTCCATCATCGAGTTTCACCAGGGCAGACTATGGGTCGAACCACGCCGCGAGGGCGGGACCGTTTTCCGATTTACCGTACCGATCGAGGAAAATGATGCGTGATCAAATAATCTACGTCGTTGATGACGACGAAGCAATGCGTGACTCGATGACCTGGCTGCTGGAAGGCGAAGGCTACAAAGTAGCCTGTTTCGACTCCGCCGAAGCCTTCCTCAAGGCACGCCAGGACAGAATGCGCGGCTGCATCGTGCTGGATGTCCGGATGCCGGAGATGAGCGGGCTGGAACTCCATGAAAAACTCGACTCACTGGGCTCCCGCCTGCCGATCATTTTCATCACTGGCCACGGTGACGTGCCGATGGCAGTGTCAGCTCTGCAGCGCGGTGCCTGCGATTTCATCGAAAAGCCATTCCATAACGAAGACCTGCTCTCACGCATCGAGCGGGCGCTGGAACTCGACAGCCAGCTAGCCGCCCGTCAGCAGCGCCACGGCGCCATCAACCACCGCCTTGATCAACTGACCCAGCGTGAGCGCGAAGTCATGCAACTGGTGGTCGCCGGAAAACTCAACAAACAGATCGCTGACGAACTGGACATCAGCATGAAAACGGTGGAAGCCCACCGCGCGCGGGTCATGGAAAAAATGGGGGTGCGCACCCTGGCTGAGCTGGTCAAATCGGTGATGAGCGTCAGCTGAATTTCGCGGCAACTCAGATTTGAGCGGCTTTCTTGCTCAAATCTCGATGATGTCGCTTCCACTTTGGCCGTAGCCACCGCTGTAACTCGTCTGCTGACGGACTTCGCGGCGCCGTAGCAGTTTTTCCTGCACCGCTGCCGGCAGATCGGTAAATAAAATCACGTCTTTGGCCATCAGCAACTCCAGGGTATCTTCGATTACCCGGACAAAGTCACGATCCAGCGCAGTCAGTTCATTCTGCCGCCAGCGCTCATGAATGAACTGCAGGACTTCGGCATTATCGGCATCAAGCGCCTCCGTGGCTGAGCCAACCGGCATCGGGTGCAGTTCGGTGATTTTTCCCTGAGCATCTCGTGACACATAGAGCATGAGGCTTCCTTTATTCTCGCTTTAAAGTAGTCTGCATCAGTCATCCGTGCTTTGCAATTGGACCTGAGTACTAGGCAGGCGATAATGCGCGCTTTCGTCCTCCGATATCGCCATGCGCACAGTCGACAGCCAGAAGGCCATCCAGAAAAAAGTCGTGATCTCTGCCTGTTTCGGCACTTTTCTCGAATGGTACGATTTCCTGACTTTTGCCTCGCTGGCAATTTACTTCAGCGTCCTCTTTTTCCCGGCTGACGACCCGGTCGCGGCCTTGCTCGCCAGCCTCGGCACTTTTGGCATCGGCATGATCGTTCGCCCACTCGGTGCCGCGCTATTTGGCTCGCTCGGCGACCGCCATGGCCGGCGCACCATCTTTCTCGTCACCATTGTCCTGATGGGCGTATCGACGGTATTTGTCGGGCTGTTACCAACCTATGAGCAAGTTGGCCTGCTCGCCCCAGCCCTGTTGCTCTTTCTACGCATATTGCAAGGACTCTCGGTCGGCGGCGAAGTGGGCGGCGCCGCGGTTTATCTGACCGAACATGCCCCGGAGGGCAAGCGCGGCATCTACACCAGCGTGCTGCAACTGATGGGGCCACTCGGCATGATGGCATCTACCCTGCAGATCATTCTTCTCCAACAATTGCTCAGCGAAGCAGATTTCAAGACCTGGGGCTGGCGCATTCCCTTCCTGCTTTCGGCACTACTCCTGGCAATTTCCATCAAGAGCCGCCTCAACCTGCATGAATCGCCGATTTTCAGTCAATTGCGCGAGAGGAATGCCATCTCCAAGACCCCGTTACGAGAATGCTTCCGTGACCGTCAAACCGTCGCGCGCATGGCGCTGCTGTTCTTTTGCGTTTCCGCCGGCGGCTCGCTGCTCTTTTTCTCGGCCCAGGTTTACACCACCGTATTTCTCAAAACCGTGGTCAAGATGCCGGCGGCGCAAGCCAGCGCGCTGGTTCTGATCACCACGCTGGCACTCTTCCCGGCAACCGTGTTTTGCGGCTGGCTCTCCGACCGCATTGGTCGTCGGCCGGTACTGCTGGCGGGTTTGATCAGCGGTGCCGTGGTCATTTTTCCGGTCTTCATGGGTCTGCTGCACTATGGCAGCCTGGCCACGCCGGACACAACAATGATCGTCATCCTTCTGCTAATCCTGGTAGTACCGCTAGCCTGCATTACCGGGCCGCAGACCGCAACTCTGCCCGAACTATTCCCCGCCCGCACCCGCTATACCGCGGTCGCCCTGCCACACAATCTCTCAGCCGGCTGGATCGGCGGCATGTCGCCATTCATGGTGACCTGGCTGAGCGTTCACTTCAACAATCCGCTGGCCGGGCTCTGGTATCCCACTGCCCTATTGATCATGGCCGCCCTGATCGGTATCTTTTTCCTGCCGGAAGTCCGCGACCGGCCGCTTGATCAGTAACTCTTCAAGCTGCTCTTGGGCGGCATTTTCGGTTTTCCAAAATAAGTCGCGGCGGGTGCCTTGTAGCCAACTGCCTTGCCTTTGTCGTCATAGATGATTTGCGCTGACTGCTTTCCCGGCTCCTGGCGCCGGGCGGAGATTTCCAGTGTCGCAGCCCGCGTCGGCGGCACCTGTCTGTCCAGTTCGCTGCGGACGATACGCACTCGCTCGGCGGCAATTCGTTTATCGATTACCTCGGTCGACAAATTTCGCTGCACCATGATTTCACGCATGCTCAGCAAGCTTTCCAACTCTTTCGACATACGCACCGAACGACTCGGCTCACCCCATTTTTCCTTGGGCTGACTGACGGCAATGTTGAACTCTTCCGGGTTGGTGATCATGCGTGCAATGTTCAGATGATTGAAGCGCATCGCCCATTCCAGCGCGCCGTCGCCCCAGTCATTTTTAGGTGTGCGGTCAGCGCCTTTCTCGATCAGTTTACGCGCCAGTTCTTCGCGCCCTTCGTAGATGGCCATCATCACTACCGTCGACCCGTTGGTACTTTGCGCATTGATATCGGCGCCCTGCGCCATCAAATAATCCGCCACCTCGCTGTGCCCGGCAAACACGGCGTAATGCAGTGCGGACCACTGGCGGGGTGCGGCATTGATCCGGGCACCACGTTCCAGCAACCATTTGACGACCTCCAGATTGCCGCGCCAGGCAGCCATGACAATCGGCGACTCGCCGCTACTGCTCAGCGCATTGATATCCGCCCCGCGCGAAATAAACAGCCGCATCAGGTCGATATTGCCTTCCCAGGCAGCGATCATCAGCCCGGAGCCGATGCGACTACCCATGAAATCCGGTGGCAAACCAGCATCCAGCCAGGCCGTTGCCTGACGAATATCGCCCAGTTCCATGCTCACCGTAAACGCCGTCGGGCTTGGAAAAACCACGGCTTCCTCGGCGTTGACCGCAACAGATAACGGAAATATCAGACTCATCCCTATTATCATTGCGGACAGTTGCTTCTTGACTGCCAGTTTCATCACTCGCTTCATCAACATTCTCATCCATCAGGCCAGCCCGCATTTTCTCATGATCCGGATCGATTACCGGCTACTACTGGCCTTGGCCCTGTCGCTAATGTTGCATCTCGCCCCCCTGCTTCGCGAAATCATCTCTTTCGCCCCGCCACCCAAAAAGCCGGCACCGATGACCGCCCAACTGCGACCGCCTCCAGCAGCGCCGCAAGCGCCATTGATCATGCCTGAGCAAGCGGCGCCAAAACAAGCAGCCCCCCCGTCCAAGTCGTCCAGACCGCAGATTGTTCAACACAACCCGTCACCGACGCGCACCAACAGTTGGCAAGATGAAGTGAAGCGCCAACTCAAGAAAATGGATGAGCGCGGCCTGTTCTACCCGGCAGAGGCGATCGCTCAGGGCCTCGAAGGCGAAACATTGGTGCTCCTGATCACCGACGAAGGTGGCCAAGTCAGCGCCGCCCGGGTCGAGCAAAGCAGCGGCTATCGCATACTAGATGATGCCGCACTACGCGCCGTCCGCTCGCTACGCTCGCTGCCCGCGGATACCCCACACGAGACCCTGCTACCGGTGCGTTTCCGACTCAAATAAGCGTTCGTTAAATATTACCTTTAGGATAGTTTCCAGGAGTAATATTTGCTCAAATGCTGAAGAGCATTCATCTAATTACAATAATCAGGAGAGAGATCATGAGTGGCTTTTCAACGCTGCGCGTTGCGACGCGTATGCAGATACTGGTCGGTCTGGCGCTGGTCGGCGTGCTCGTATTGTGCCTGGCAGCTTTGTTTCAGCTGAAAGACGGCATGATCGAAGATCGCAAGGCGAAAATCCGCAATCTGGTCGAATATGCTCATACCCAGCTCGCCTTTTACGACGAGCAGGTCAAAGCTGGCAAACTGACGCTGGAACAGGCACAGACTCTGGCCAAGGATGCTTTGCGCAAAGCACGTTACGACGACAAGGAATACTTCTGGATCAATGACCTGCACCCACGTGTCGTCATGCATCCGATCAAGCCGGAACTGGAAGGCAAGGACCAGACCGACAACAAGGATCCGACCGGAAAAGCGCTGTATCTTGAATTCGTCAAAGTGGTCAAAAGCCAGGGGGCGGGATTTGTCGATTACCTCTGGGCCAAGCCAGGCCTGACCGAACCGCAACCCAAGCTGTCCTATGTCAAAGGCTACGAGCCCTGGGGCTGGATTATCGGGACCGGCATCTACATCGACGATGTTGATGCCGCATTCCGGAAAAATGCGATGACGCTCGGTGGAATCTCCCTTGCTCTGCTTGTTGCTCTCAGTCTCGTCGGCTGGCAGGTGAGCACTGGCATACTGAAACAGCTCGGGGGCGAACCGCAGGTTGCATCAGAGGTGATGCAGCGCGTCGCTGCCGGCGACCTGACCGCCAGTGTCAGCACAGCCCCCGCCGGCAGCATGCTGCACGCCCTCGGCAACATGGTGGCTTCGTTGCGCCAGATGGTTAGCGAAATCAATGATGATGCCAACCGTCTGGTAGGCAATGCCGAGAAAATTGCAACCGCCTCCAACGAAGTCGCCAAGGCTGCCGAAGAACAGGCTGAAGCCACCTCGTCAATGGCCGCCGCCATTGAGGAACTGACCGTCAGCTCCAACCACATTTCCGACAGCGCCAACGAAACAGCACATGACACCTCGGCCGCCGTTGAGTTGTCCGGTCAAGGCGCCAAGCGAGTACTACAGGCATCGCAGGCGATACAGAAAATATCAGAAACGGTTTCCGATGCTTCTGATCGGATTCGTGCGCTGGAAGAACGTGCCAATCAGGTGTCGTCGATCGCCAATGTGATCAAGGACATCGCCGGCCAGACCAACCTGCTGGCCCTCAATGCGGCCATCGAAGCGGCTCGTGCCGGCGGAACAGGGCCGAGGTTTTGCAGTGGTTGCCGATGAAGTGCGCAAACTGGCCGAACGGACTGCCAGTGCGACAACTGAAATCGAGCAAATGATCATCGGCATCCAGGGCGACACACGCGGCGCTGTCGAAGCCATGAGTGCTGCCCTGCCAGAGGTACAGGAAGGCGTTGACCTGGCCTCCTCGGCATCGGCCTCCTTGCAAGCAATTGAAGACGGTGCCCGGCGCACCCTGGCGCGCGTTGGCGAAGTCGCCGATGCCACGCGCGAACAGAGTTCGGCCAGCACGGCGATTGCCCAGCGCGTTGAACAGATTGCCAACACCGTTGAAGAAACGACAAGCACGATTCGCGGCACGGCAGAATCGGCTCACCAACTGAAGAACATCGCCAACAGCCTGAAGACGATGATCAGCCGGTTCAAGGTTTAAGCAAAGCAAACGGGGTGGCTAGACCGCCCCGTCCTGCCTGAGTTGGGCAATCATTTCAGCGGTATAGCCGAGACTGGCCAATACCTCATCGGTATGCGCACCCAACGCCGGACCTATCCACTCGGTGCTGCCCGGCGTTTCGGAGAGCTTGGGAATAATACCGGGCAGACAAAAATTCCGTCCATCCGGCAAACTGGCTGACTCGATCATCTGCCGGGCAAGAAATTGCGGGTCAGAAAACATGTCGACCGCAGAATATACCTGTGATGAAGGCACTTGCGCGGCCGCCAGGATACGGAGCACATCCGCTTCATCGTGGTCTGAACACCATTGATCGATGACTGCATAGAGCTCATCGCGCCGCGCATCGCGGCCGCCATTGTCGGCCAAGGCCGGATCATCAGCCAGATCAGCACGGCCTATCGCTTTCATGAAACGTTTGAAGATGGCGTCGCCGTTAGCGCCTATGGTCACGTGCTTGCCGTCACGCGTGGTATGGGTGTTGGATGGCGTGATGCCGGGCATGATATTGCCGGTGCGCTCGCGCACGAAGCCAAAGACATCGAATTCAGGCACCAGCGATTCCATCATCGCAAAAACCGCTTCGTAGAGCGCGACATCAACCACCTGCCCCACACCACCGTTGACCTCCTTATGACGCAAGGCCATCAGCGCGCCAATTGCCCCCCACA
>Ga0209480_10002106_pt1 | contig 13903 bp, 9 predicted proteins | sample JI61114C2DNA_FD_187501 | JGI IMG/M metagenome (GOLD analysis project Ga0209480, IMG submission 187501) | Wastewater effluent complex algal communities from Wisconsin, to seasonally profile nutrient transformation and Carbon sequestration -... | ecosystem: Engineered > WWTP > Effluent > Algae...
AGGAGCTCATCCTCGCATGGGTGCGACCGATGTTTGTCCACTCATCCCCATAGCCGGAATAACCTTGGATGAATTAATTCCTTATGCTCAGAAATTGGGACAACGAGTAGCAGAAGGACATGGCATACCAATATATCTATATGAGGCAGCAGCTGCTTCTCCTGATAGAAAAAGCCTGGGCGATATCAGAAGTGGTGAATATGAAGGGTTCGTGACAAAGATCAAAGACCCTCAGTGGAAGCCGGACTTTGGTGCAGCAATATTCAATGAAAGGTCAGGTGCCACCGTAATCGGGGCCAGAGACTTCCTGGTAGCTTACAATGTCAATCTCAATACAACTTCTGTTAAGAAAGCTAACGGCATTGCCTTCGATATTCGTGAAAATGGTCGCATCATGAAAGTCAATGGAGAGCCGGTCCTTGATGACAATGGTGAACATATCCGTCAACCCGGCAAACTAAAAAGTGTCAAAGGAATTGGGTGGTTTATAGAAGAATACGGCATCGCACAAATCTCTATGAACCTCACTAATATCAATGATACACCGCTGCATGATGCTTTCGAAGCATGTGTGGAAAGTGCACAAAATCGGGGTATCAGAGTTACCGGATCGGAACTTGTTGGTATGGTGCCAAAAAAAGTATTGATCGATGCAGGTAAATATTTCTTGCAGAAGCAAAAAGCATCTTCCGGACTTTCAGAATTGGAATTAATGAAATTTGCTGTAAGATCGATGGGGCTGGAAGAAATTGCTCCATATCCTCTTGACAAGAAGGTCATCGAATATGCGATTGCCAAGAAGGAAGACTCCAGACTTGTGAATCTTTCATTGACAGAGTTTGCTAATCTGACAGCATCAGAATCTCCGGCACCGGGTGGTGGATCTGTTTCGGCTGCTGTTGGGGCATTCGGCATATCGCTGGGGACGATGGTTGCAAATCTTACAGGAAGTAAAAAAGGTTTTGAAAAAAATTGGAAAAATTACAGTAAATACGCCGTAAAAGGACAAGAGATAAAACAAAAATTGCTTCAGCTAGTAGATGAAGATACCCAAGCCTTCAACGGTATTATCGAAGCAGTAAGAATGCCCAAATCCAATGAAGAAGAATTAGCTGCAAGAAAAGAAGCTATGATCTCTGCAACGAAACACGCCATCGAAATACCTTATGAAGTAATGAAAACAGCTGCGTTGGCCATTCCGATCATAGCTGCCATGGTAGAAAAAGGCAATCCTACCAGCCTTTCAGATGCTGCTGTGGGTGGACTTTGTCTTCAGACAGCCGTGACAGGTGCTTACTACAATGTAAAGATCAACTTGCAAGGTTTGGATGATGCGGATTACAGTGTGTTTATGACGGCGCAGGCTACCACATTGTATAGAAAGTCAATGGATGAACTTAGTGAGATCCAAAAGTCAGTGGAAAAGGTACTTTGATTTATGTCTGAAAAGAAAAAAGTGCTCGCCATTATAGGCAGTACCAGAGCTAATTCTTCCAATTTAAGATTGGTAAAATGCATCCAGCACATGACTGCTGATGTTTTTGAAATGAATATTTTCAATGAGATCGACACGCTGCCTCACTTCAATCCGGACCTTGACAAAGAAAACCCTCCTGAAAGCATTGTGAATTTCAGAAAACTGATATCGGAGGCAGATGGTGTGCTGATCTGTACGCCTGAATATGTGTTTACACTGCCCGGCAGTCTCAAAAATGCTTTGGAATGGTGCGTTTCTACACTATTTTTCTCTCAAAAGCCTGTTGGGCTAATCACAGCTTCCGCCAATGGAATGATGGGACACGAATCCTTACAATTGGTGATGAGAACCATTGAAGCTAAGTTTGCAGAAGATACCACACTCTTGATATCAGGTATCAGTGGAAAGATCAATATGGAAAATGAGATCACACATCCGCAAACAACTTTATTGATTCATAATTTTATAGAATCTTTTTTAAAGATTTTTGTTACCGATTAATTCTGGTTATAAATATGTTCATTATTCCAAAATGAAAAACCAAAATTTAATAACCTGAAATGAAAAGGTCCATTTTATTATCTTTACTTTATTGTACGAAAAGTTTTAAATAATTAAGATAAGTTGGCTTTTTACTACAATGTAATGAAACACCACTTTAAAAGACCAATATCAAAAAAATATGTACACATACAAAATACATTTAAAAAAAGAAGCTGAAGGCGGTTACACTGTTTCGGTTCCTGTATTGCCTGGTTGCATTACATACGGTGAAGATGTTGACGAGGCTATAGCAATGGCTAAAGAAGCGATTGAGCTTTTTATTGAAGAATTACAAGAAAGAGGCGAAGTTATACCTGATAATAGCAATACGTTGGAATTCTCTTTAACCCTCGAGGCAACATGAACCTATCCCCAAATCGCCTCATTATTTTTTTAGAAGAAAACGGCTTTATTTTCAAACGATCCAAAGGCTCACATCAATTGTATTACAACCCTGATTCAAAAAAAACGATTATCGTGCCTTTTCACGGTGGAAGGGACATGAAAAAAGGTACTTTTTATGCTATCATTAGACAAGCTGGACTTGATAAAAATGATTTAGTTTAAATTTATTCAATAAACTTATATCACCCATATAATTCAGAAGTTCAGATTTTTTAAAATCACATATTGGCACTTTTGTAAAGTTTAAATAAGGAAGTTTTTTGGTCGAAGCAAACCATACTTTCAGCGAAAACCTAAAATAAAATGGGTATTTTTCGTAAATTGCGCATCTTTTTTCAATCTAACCAAATTAATATATGAATAAAATATTTATGAAAAAGCAGTTGAAAGCAATCCTTATAGCAGGAGTTTTCGCTTGCGCCCTCCCTTTCGCCATGCAGGCTCAGGTCGAAGGCATTACTAAAGGGGTTACTGTGGAAGGCATCACAGAATATACAATTGAGAAAAATGGCATGAAAGTGTTGCTTTTCCCTGAACCATCCAAACCTACAATTACTGTAAATATCACTTATCTGGTAGGTAGCCGTCATGAAGGTTACGGTGAGACAGGTATGGCGCACCTTTTGGAGCACATGGTGTTCAAAGGTACTCCTAATCACAAAGATATTCCTGCGGAATTGACTTCTCATGGGGCGCGTCCAAATGGAACAACATGGTTGGATAGAACGAATTATTTCGAGACTTTCTCAGCTAAAGATGAAAATCTTGAATGGGCACTTAGCCTTGAGTCTGACAGAATGGTTAATTCATTTATAGCGAAAGAGGCACTTGAAAGTGAAATGACTGTAGTAAGAAATGAATTCGAAAGTGGTGAGAATGATCCAACCAGCATCCTGATGGAGCGCGTGTTGTCCACATCATTTCTTTGGCATAATTATGGTAAATCTACCATTGGTGCAAGAGCGGATATAGAGAATGTTCCTATCGAAAGATTGCAGGCATTTTATAAAAAATACTATCAACCGGACAATTCAGTATTGGTGGTAGCAGGTCAGATCGATGTGGAAAAAACATTGAAAATGATCAAGAAATACTTCGAACCAATTCCGAAACCGAACAGAAAAGAAAATCTTTTGTATCCGACTTACACTGCTGAACCTACTCAAGATGGAGAAAGAAGTGTCGTGCTTAGAAGAACAGGCGATGTACAGGCTGTCATGGCTGCTTATCACATCTGCCCTGGTGCACATCCTGACTACGCAGCATTGGAAATGCTAACTTCTATTCTTACAGATAACCCTGGTGGTATAATGTATAAGGAAATGGTAGAAAGCAAAAAAGCAACTGACGTATTTGGCTTTAGTTTTGAATTAAAAGAGCCGGGAGTCATGATGTTTGGTGCATCTATACCTTTAGATAAATCATTGGAAGAAGCTAAGGCAACATTTTTAAGCAGACTTGACAAAGTATCAGGTATGACTTTTACACAAGAAGAACTTGATCGTCAAAAACAAAAAGCTTCTAAAGGCTGGGAAATGGCTTTCAATAACGTAGAAAGAGTTGGAACGAATCTTAGTGAATATATCGCACAAGGTGACTGGAGACTAACTTTCATCGGTCGTGACAATATTAAAAAAGTGACTTTAAATGATCTTAAAAGAGTTGCTAAGTTATATTTCAAAAGTTCAAACAGAACTTTTGGAGAGTTTATTCCTGACAAAAATCCTGATAGAGTAGAAGTACCGGGCGTGGTTGATTTTGCCGCTATTGTTAAAGATTACAAAGGAAATGAGGCAGTGAGCGAAGGTGAAATGTTTGACCCTTCTCCATCTAATATTGATAAAAGAACGAGTATAGCTAAAGCTAAAACAGGTAATTTTGAAATAGCTATGTTGCCAAAGGAAACCAGAGGTGATGTCGTAATAGCTAATATAACATTTAGAATGGGTGATGCAACAACCTTAAAGGGCAAGGCTGCTACTGGTGACCTCACTGCTTCTATGTTGAATAAGGGAACTAAGACGATGAGTAAGCAACAGATCTCTGATGCTTTCGATAAGTTAAAATCCAGAGTTTCCATCAGTGGAGGCGCATCTAACTGCAATGTTAGGGTAGAAACAACAAGAGAAAATCTTAAACCGACTTTGGCTATTATAGCTGATATCCTTAAAAACCCTGCTTTCCCGCAGAATGAGTTTGAAATACTGGTTAATCAGGAAGTAAGTGCTATCGAAGCTCAGAAAGGTGATCCTCAGGGTCTTGCCAGTGTAGAATATTCAAGAGCAATCGCAAATTATCCGAAAGATGATCCACGTTATACTCCTACGATGGATGAGAATATTGCAATGGTAAAAGCTGTTAAATTGGAGGATCTTAAGAAATTCCATACAGACTTTTATGGTGCTACAGATGCTACTGCTTCAGTAGTAGGCGATTTCTCGAAGGAAGAGATCGAAAAAATGATGATGGAAACATTCGGTACATGGAAAGCTAAGAATCCTTACAAAAGGATGGCAAGTCCATTTCAAGCTGCTACACCGGGTGAGAAAAACATTAATACTCCAGATAAATCCAATTCACTTTATCTTGCTGGTTTCAATGTAGAATTGAAAGATTCTGACCCTGAATATCCGGCTATGGTTTTAGCGAATTATATCATGGGTGGAGGATTCCTTAATTCAAGGCTTGCTACACGTATTCGCCAGAAAGATGGTTTGAGCTATGGAGTTGGTTCTCAATTTAGCTCAAGTGCTATGGACAAGGCAGGTAACTTTACTGTGTATGCGATCAGTGCTCCTGAGAATACAGAGAAAGTAAATGCTGCTGTCAAGGAAGAGATCGCGAGAGTTAACAAGGATGGATTCACTGCTGAAGAGCTTGAAGCTGCTAAGTCTGGTTTGTTGCAATCAAGACAGGTTAGTCGTGCGCAGGATGCTTCTTTATCAGGTACATTGAACAATAACCTATTCATAGGACGTACAATGGAATTTGATGATAAAATTGATAAGGCGATTCAGGCACTTACACCTGCACAAGTTAATGCGGCATTCAATAAATTCATTTCACCATCGAAATTGGTTGTGATCAAGGCGGGTGACTTTGAGAAAAATGTGGAGAAAAAACCTTAGTCAGTTGAATGAAGGATGAAAAATATAGCATTTTAAGTTAGTTTTGAATTCTTACATTTTTCTTTGATATAAATATAAAAGAGGAGGGCTGAACTGGTTCTCCTCTTTTTTTTAATATCAATTAAGAGGATGATTTTGTGTATTGACCCAATGTCTTTCCTATGAGTTTTAATTAAAAATAAAAAGATTAGGAGCCTGGGACTAAAGTCCAATCATACTTATCCTTCGATCCGTCGGTTAAAACCGACGGTAAGATATTGGTGGTCACCAATTGTATTTATCAGATGATTAGAGTAGCTTTTGAAGTAGTATATTCTATGATTATATAAACAACCATACCACTCTAAGCCCAGCAGGCTTGCCTGACTGTCTAGGCAGGGGAGACATACATCAGCGAGGTACGCAGTGCCTCGCATATTTCCAACAATCTTTTCAGAGAGGGCCAAAAGACCTTTGTAAGTGAATATTACAGAGAATTACCTGAAGTTTAAAGTTAAAATCACAATTTTTTGGCAGCATATTGGACAAGCTCACCGTTTACTATTCCAAGCTAAATCATTGACCAAATTTATCTTTCAATCTGTTTATATCAAAGCAATTTCTTGAGTCGTTTCACGTTTGTAAAGCGCCGTAGATATATATTAACAGATTGCAATGGAGGATTTTAGGACAATAATTAGTAAACTACTCAAATAAAATCTAAATTTGCGCCTCAAAAAATTGATTTTCAATAGATTGAAGGTCATTGGTTTTTGAACTTAAATTTCAAACATCCATTTATAATAATTTGATACAGATGCATTTAAATATTAAGTTTTTATTCACCTCATTTCTTTTTATAACAGCTTTTCTATCCTTTCAAAGTAATACTTTGGCTCAGGAAGACAAAGATAAGATGTTCGAAATCGGATCATTGAAGGTGGTTGGAGCCAAATTCAGTGATGAAAACGCTATTATGACCATCTCCGGACTCAAGGTCGGTGACATCATACAAGTACCGGGTCCAAAGATTTCCAAAGCAGTTAAAGCTTTATTAAATCTTAAATTATTCTCTAATGTCGAGATAATTAAAGAAAAAACAATCGGACAGGTCATCTTTATCGAAATAAAAGTAGAAGAGCGACCAAGGCTTTTAGGTTGGTCTTATACCGGTATTAAGAAGTCATATCACGAAGATCTTAACAAAAAAATAGATGGCTACCTACTCAAAGGAGGCATCGTCACAGAAAACAACAAACTGAACTCTATCAATGCCATCAAGGACTTCTTTATTGAAAAGGGCTATCTGGATGCTACAGCCACTGTCAGAGAGATCAGTCAGGACACCGCATTGAACCAAGTTAGACTAGTGTTCAATGTAAAAAGAAATTCAAGGATAAAGATTCAGGATGTCACATTTACCGGCAATGTCAATGCAAAAGCAAGCAAGTTGCGCAAGAAGATGGGCGACACAAAGGTCAAAAGAAAACTTTTCTCCTCTTCCAAGTTCAACAAAGATAAATATGAAGCAGATAAAGCTGCCGTAATAGCCTACTACAACACATTAGGATACAGGGATGCCAAAGTAGTTTCTGATTCTGTATGGAGAGAAAAAGACGGAGATATTCGTATAAATGTAAATCTCAGCGAAGGCAATAAATATTATTACAGAAACATCAATTTCAAAGGCAATACTTTGTATACTGATGAGCAGTTGAACAATCGCCTGGGTGTAAAGCTTGGTGACACTTACAATCAGGAAAAACTAGATGGTAGACTTCGTTTCAGCATGGATGGATCAGATGTAAGCTCACTTTATCTAGATGATGGATATCTTGCTTTTAATATCGATGCAGTAGAAACAGCTGTGGATAATGATTCTATCGATCTTGAAATGAGGGTCTTCGAAGGCCCTCAGTTTACAATTGATAAGGTAATTATCAAGGGAAATGACAGAACTAATGAATATGTCATCAGAAGAGAATTATATACTAAGCCTGGGCAAAAATTCAGCAGACAAAATCTAATCAGGTCTCAAAGAGAAATCGTCAATCTTGGTTATTTTAATCAGGAAGCAATTGGTATCAATACCCCTGTGAATCAAAAAGCCGGAACCGTAGATATCGAATACACTGTAGAAGAAAAACCAAATGATCAGCTCGAATTGTCGGCAGGTTATGGAGGATATCAGGGATTGATAGGAACACTTGGGGTTACATTCAATAACTTTTCATTGAAAAATATAACTAAGAGTGAGACCTGGAGACCGCTGCCTCAAGGCGATGGTCAGAAATTATCTCTCAGAGCTCAGACTAACGGACGATTCTATCAGTCTTACAATGCTTCATTTACGGAGCCTTGGCTGGGAGGTAAGAAGCCTACTTCATTTACAGTAGGTGGATTCTATACCAGATATGCCAATATAAATGGCTCAACGGGCGAAAGTGTTGGGTATTACTCTATCGTTTCAGGAACTGTGGGCGTTGGTACCAGACTGAAATGGCCGGATGACAACTTCCTGGTGAATGCATCTGTGAATCTACAACAAAATAAACTGCAAGATTATGGTGGACTATTCACGGTGTCAAGTGGAACGTTCAACAACTTTAATTTAAGGTTGACCTTAGCCAGGACTACTATCGCTGATCCGATCTTTCCTAGAGATGGTTCAAGGATATCTCTGACCGGACAGTTCACTCCGCCATATTCATTATTTTCAAATAAGGATTATGGAGCTCTTGATATCGCAGATAGATTCCAATTTCTGGAATACCACAAGTGGAGACTCGATATGGAATTTTATAAATCCCTTATAGGTAAGCTAGTACTTAAGGTTTCCGGTAAAATAGGTATGATAGGTTATTATAACGAAGATGTTGGACTCTCTCCATTTGAACGTTTTGAATTAGGTGGTGATGGTCTATCCAATGCCAATACCGGTATCGTAGGTAAAGACATAATCTCTCTGCGTGGATACAATGTGGAAGATGTAAGAAGAGACAACAAAGTGACAAGTGATGGAGCTGCAGTATTCGACAAATTCTCACTGGAGTTAAGATATCCGATATCTCTCAATCCTGGTTCATCTATTTTCGTCCTCGGCTTTTTGGATGGAGGAAATGCATGGAATAAAATTAGAGATTTTAGGCCTTTCGACCTTAAAAGGTCTACCGGTTTAGGTCTTAGAGTTTTCCTTCCTATGTTTGGTATTCTTGGTTTTGATTACGGTTTCGGATTTGATAAAACTAACCTAATCAATGAAGGAGCAAAATGGACGCAATTCGGTAAGTTCAGCTTTATACTTGGGTTTGAACCGGAATAGAGGATAAAGTATTAGAGTAAGATAGTATTAGAGTATGATAGTGTTTTCAAAGATCAACTGTAGGGATAGGTCGAGACCTGTCATCACAGTTGATCTTTGAAAATACGGAATAGGAGGAGCGTATTATTGTAGATAGTATAATAGTATGAGCGTAGGGATAAGGCTTGCCCTTGTCCGCATTAAGTTTAGCAACACAAATATCAGAAAGACAGAAGGTATGATTCTTGCACTTGTCCGTAGTAATTTACCAACATACTATCAGAAAGACAGTAGGGACAAGGCTTGACCTTTTCCGAAATTATATACATCATAAGGTCCGAAAGTCGTATCAATTAGGCCTGCCCTTGTCAACAGAGACAATAATCCATTCGACCCTGGCGTGAGCTTCTAATAAAATAAAATAACCATATTTCAATTTGAGATCAGATCTATCAGTAGTCATCATCGCCAATAATGCTTCTCTGCGCATTGGTGAAGTTATAGGCGCTGCACGAAGAGTAAGCAATGATATAGTTGTATGCGATTCAGGAAGCGATGACAATACTGTTGATATCGCAAATGATCTGGGCGCCAGAGTAATTCATCAAGACTGGAAAGGTTATAGTGCTACCAAAAATATTGCAAATTCCTATGCCGCAAATGATTGGGTGCTTTCACTGGATTCGGATGAGGTGATGAGTGAAGCATTAATTGACAGTATTGAAGGTTTGACATTTGAGGATCATAAAGTTTACTTACTTAATCGTTCTAATTATTTTTGTGGAAAGCAGATCAGATTCTCCAATTGGAGTCCTGATCATATTCCCAGACTTTTTAACAAGAAAGTGGCAAGTTGGACCGGAGACTTTGTACATGAAAAACTGAGTTTTGGGGACAATGTAAAGAAAGAGCTTCTGAATGGGAGACTTGACCATTATTCTTACGAATCTTATAGCCAAAGAATGGATAAGGTATTTAATTATGCCAAACTTTCTGCTCATGAAAGATTCCAGAAAGGAAAAAGGACCAATCTGATATGGACTATTCTGACTTCTATAAGTAAATTTATAATAACATACTTTATTCATCTTGGCTTTCTGGATGGGAAAGCTGGTTTTCAAATAGCACTCACTGATGCACTTGGCTCCTGGAAACGCAATAGAATCATGATGGAACTACAAAATAATAGGGTGCCGGAATGTTGCAAATGATATTTTAAGTCAATAATTTTAAGACATGATTTAATTAAACGTTAAGGAACAATTAAATCAAAGGTTCTATTCCGCTTAACTTTACTATATTATTCCAAATATTGTTTGCTTGTGTATCTTTGCACCTTAATATTTTAATCTTATCTATTAGGCATGAAGAATCTGTTTTTGATTTTCTCTTTTTTTGCATTTATTTTTGTTTCGAATATCAATGCACAGATCTATGACCCCGTGAAATGGAGTTCCAGCTCTAAGCAAATTAGTGATGACGAATTCGAACTCACATGGACTGCCAAAATCGAGTCAGGTTGGTATATTTATAGTCAATATATAGGTCCGGATGACGGTCCGAGTGCCACAGTAGTTGCTTTTGACAATCCAAAGGCTATTAAACTGATAGGTAAAAACATAGAAGGGGGGCATCTGAAGAAGAAATTCGATGAAATATGGGGTGTTGAAATCTCTAAATTCAGTGAATTAGCCACTTTTAAGCAAAAAATAAAAGTCCTGGATGACACAAAGCCGATAAAGGGCTATGTCAATTTCCAGACATGTGACAATTCCAAATGCCTTCCTCCAACAGATTATGAATTTAGTTTCAATCTGAAAAATAAGAAAAGCACTGGAATCGTCGGCCCAAATACTACTAAGGATGAGAAAGTAGCCGGGACTGATTCCAAAAGCGGAGATCCAGCAGAATTAGCAATAAAAACACCTGAAACACAAGTTGAAAATTCAGGTATCATGCAACCTGTAAATTGGACAGCTTCCATTTCTAAAGATGGGTCAGGCAATCCAGTCATAAGATTAATTGCGTCAATAGACAAAGGTTGGCATATCTATAGCCTTAACAATAAGGAGGATGGTCCTATTCCTATGAGTTTTATGTTGGACAAAGACACAAAAGGAGAAATAGATAAGAACATCATTGAAAATGCTAAGGATAAAACTAAGGCATTCGATAAGTTTTTTAATGTCAATGTCACTACTATTGATAACAGTGCAGAATATATTCTTACTCTGAAAAATACCGAAGAAGGAAAAATGATCTTTGGTACGGCTGATTATATGTCATGCAATGAAAAAACATGTGTTCCTTTGAATGCTTATTTCAGAATCTCGGCTGATAGAAACACAATTGAGATCATGAATAGCGAGTTTTCTGATGAGGACAAGAAGCCGGTCGTTTCAGGCGCTGATGCCGGTATTTTTCCCATCAACAACATACAATTGGACAAGCCATTATCCAATTGCACTACTTCGGCAGAATCTGAAGTCGCTAAATCTAGTTTACTTAACATTATCCTATTAGGATTCATCGGTGGATTGATCGCGCTTCTTACACCATGTGTGTTCCCAATGATTCCTTTGACGGTGAGTTTCTTCACGAAAGGAAGTAAAGACAAAAAGAAGGGCTTGACGAATGCGTTTTTGTATGGATTTTTCATTTTCGCAATCTATCTTCTACTAAGTCTTCCCTTCCATTTATTGGATTCTATCAATCCAAATATTTTAAATGATATTTCGACGAATGTATGGCTGAACGTGGCATTCTTCATCATCTTCATGTTTTTTGCATTCTCCTTTTTTGGATATTACGATATTTCTTTGCCAAGTAGCTTTTCCAACAAAGTAGCATCTGCTGAAGGCATAGGTGGATTTTTAGGTATATTCTTCATGGCATTGACACTGGCTCTCGTGTCATTCTCTTGTACAGGTCCTATTCTTGGGTCTTTGCTTGCAGGAGCTCTGAGTTCGGATGGTGGCGCCTGGCAGCTGACAGCAGGAATGGGTGGCTTTGGATTAGCCCTGGCTTTACCTTTCGCTCTATTTGCGGCGTTCCCGGGTTGGATGAATTCTATGCCTAAATCTGGTGGATGGTTGACGACAGTGAAAGTAGTGCTAGGCTTCCTTGAGCTTGCTCTCGCATTTAAATTCCTATCGAATGCAGATCTTGTAAAGCATTGGGGATTATTAAAAATAGAACCTTTCCTTATCATTTGGATCCTTGTCGCACTTGGTATGGCAGCATATTTGTTCGGTCTGATTAGATTTCCGCATGATACTAAGCTTAAAAAATTGTCTCCGGTAAGAGGAGGGCTGGCTGTTGTATCCTTAATATTTGCTATTTATCTGATGTCAGGTTTCAGGTATAATGAAGATACAAAGACCTTTACCTCACTTTCACTATTGAGCGGTTTGGCACCTCCTGTAGGGTATAGTTTCATCCATCCAAAGGATTGTCCTCAGAATCTAAATTGTTTTCATGACCTGGACGAAGGACTTGCTTATGCCAAAGCGCGTAACATGCCTGTATTCCTTGATTTTACAGGTTATGCCTGTGTGAATTGTCGTAAAATGGAAGAACATGTTTGGGTCAAAGAAGATGTTTATGCTATTCTTTCCAAAGAATATGTGGTCATCTCCCTTTATGTGGATGACAAAACAGAGCTTCCTGAAAATGAGCAGGTGACACTCACTTTTAAGACAGGCGGTCAGAAAAAGATCCGCACCAAAGGTGACAAATGGGCCTTCTTCCAGACGGACAATTTTAATAATAACTCTCAACCATGGTATGCACTTTTGACCAATACAGGTACTTTACTTAATACACCAGTTGGGTATACTCCTGAAGTGAAGGATTATGTAAACTTCCTTCAGTGTGGACTAGATGCATATAAGGCTGCAGAGGGGAAGGAGTTGATTGGGAAAGTAGAGAAATAGTATAATAGTATTGTTATGGGGTAGGGACAAGGCTTGCCCTTGTCCGTAATGAATAGAAAAACTATTTCTTTATATTAGTATTTCAGATGATCTAAGGCTTGCCCTTGTCCGTTATATATTTTTACCGTATTTTCAAAATGCCGAAGCTGCGCCGCTCGGGGCTAAAAGCATTGTAAAACATAGCGATACCCGGAATATCTGATCCTTCAAAATCGAGAAGAATTTCGCTGTTACTATACCTCTTAATTACTTCATCTATAAGTAATGAAGGTCCTGATAGTTTTTTGAATTCAGGATTAGCAAATTGGAGTAGGATAATAATCCGCTTTTCTGTTTTCACATAAAGCAAGCCGGCAAATATTTCATCTAGGTCATTTTTTGAAAGTAGTATATTGACAAGACCTTTTGAATTTAATAAGGAAAGATAGTCCTGTATGTAATTAGGACTTAGCTTTTCTGATGCAGAAAACTTGGAAAATGTGTATTCAAAGTAATATTTTAGAAAAGTCGTGATTGAGGAATCTTCACCTAAAGAGATATTGAACTCGTCTTTTTTCTTCAACACTTGCTGAAGGTTTTTTTTATAGTTGGACCTAAGTTTATCATATGGACCATTAAGCTTTAGCACAAAGTTAGTTTTATCCTGATGGAAGATCTGAGGAGCATATCCATTCATTTCATTGAATGCTAGTTTTGCCCTGATACAATGCTTGCTGATCATTTTATTTAACAATAACAAAAAAGATTCAGAGCTTTCTACATCTCCTATTACACCGAGCTGCTGTATCAAGTACGGAGTATAATACTGTTTGAAGCCACATATTTTTCTGTTGTAAGGCAATGGTAAAACCCATGTATAATCCTCACTAATGATCGCATCCCACTGCTTTCCGGCCACTTGATCCAATGACCAACTATATGCATAGGGTAGGCCTTGTCCTGATTTGTTTATCACCCCATCCCATCTGACATCATCTATATCGTCTCTGGTTAAAAAGATCATATCTTATTTTTAGTGATCCAGAATAAACCATCACGAATCGGTAGAAGCAACTTATTGACCTCCTTGTTATCATGTATTTTTTGGTTGAATGCTTTTATAGACAATGTGGTAGCATCATCGTATTTTTCTCCC
>Ga0209480_10002107_pt1 | contig 13900 bp, 13 predicted proteins | sample JI61114C2DNA_FD_187501 | JGI IMG/M metagenome (GOLD analysis project Ga0209480, IMG submission 187501) | Wastewater effluent complex algal communities from Wisconsin, to seasonally profile nutrient transformation and Carbon sequestration -... | ecosystem: Engineered > WWTP > Effluent > Algae...
TTCTTTAGTGAAATATAAAAGCGTTTGTTTTAAATCGGCAAACGAAACGTCTTTGTCAATATACAAACCTTCCACTTGATGGAAAATACAATGTGAACGTGAAGAAACCGCTTCATTACGAAAAACTCTTCCTGGAGAAATCGTACGAATTGGTGGTTTATTGTTTTCCATATAACGCACTTGCACTGATGATGTGTGCGTACGCAACAAAACATCAGGATTTGTCTGAATGAAAAACGTGTCTTGCATATCTCTTGCAGGATGATATTCTGGCAAATTTAATGCTGTAAAATTATGCCAATCGTCTTCAATTTCTGGACCTTCAGAAACGTTGAATCCGATGGTTGAAAAGATATCAATAATTTGATTTTTTACTAGAGATATTGGATGACGAGAGCCAATCTGAATAGGTTCACCTGGACGAGACAAATCGCCATAAAAACCTTTCACTTCTTCTTTGCTTTCTAGCTCTTCTTGAATGGTTTTTACTTTTTCTTCGGCAACAGCTTTAAGTGTGTTAATTACTTGTCCGAAGTCTTTCTTTTGGTCGTTTGGAATGTTTTTAAACTCATTAAAAAGTTCTTTCAACAATCCTTTACTTCCCAAATATTTTATTCGAAATTGCTCTAAAGCTTCTTTGTTTTTTTCATTGAATGCTTTAGCTTCTTCAATATGTTGTTTAATCTTGTCTATCATCGTTCGTTCTTTGAAGGTGCAAATTTAAGGAAAAGTTGCGAGTTGCGAGTTGCGAGTTGCGAGTTTTTTGAATATTCTAAATAGAAAACTGCGACTACATCTGAAAACTAATCAATGATTTCTTTTTCTACAAAATAATTCACAATTGCATCTTTCATTAAAATGGTTTGTTCACCTGCTTTTAATGGTGGTAATTCTTCTTTTACTTTGTAATGTGGCCATCCGTCTTTATCGAAAAAATCGAATTCATAGTAACCATAAGGTTCTAATAATCTGCAAATGGCGATGTGCATTAAATTGACTTTTTCATCTTTGGCAAAAACGCGTTTGAATTTTCCAAGTTCTTGAACACCAATTAAGTATATAATTGCATCTAAGTCAAGTTGTTCTCCTTCGGCAAATTGATTGGAAAGGATTTCAACGACTTTTTCCCATCGTTCTTTTAGTTGTATATCTCGAGACATTTTTTTTATTTAGAAAATAGAGAAAAGAAAAAAGATAATAGACTTTTACTTTAATCAAAAATTATTTGCAAATATATCACATTTAGCATTTCGACTGCGCTCAATGTGACAATATAAAATTTCGGTTATATTTGTAGTTCAAATATAAATTTATGGGTTTTATTGATATTATTTTTGCTGTTTTGTTAGGTTTTGCGGCTTTTAAAGGTTTGCGAAATGGTTTATTTGTTGAATTGGCTTCATTGATTTCGTTTTTTGTTGGAATTTATATTGCAGTAAAATTCTCTTACGTTGTTGGAAGTTTTATTGGCGATAGCAAAACCGCAAAAGTTGCAGCATTTATAATCACTTTACTTATTGTAATAATTGCAATTCACCTATTAGCAAAAGTATTTTCTAAAATTGCTGATTTTGTATTTTTAGGTTGGTTGAATAAATTGGGCGGCGCATTTTTTGCCGTCTTGAAAACCACTTTATTGTTAGGCATCGTTTTGAGTTTATTCCAAAAAGTGAATATTAATGATGCTTTAGTAAGTAAAGAAACTCAAGAGAATTCTATCTTTTTCAATCCAATTCTAGAAACTTCTGAGTTTATGTTGCCAGTCTTGACCGATTGGTTTAAGGATTTGAAGGAGAAAGTTTAGTTTTTAGTTGAAGTTTTCCGTGAGCAGATTACTGAAAACTAATTCAATTCTTTAATCGCTTCGTCACTTATCCAACCTGTGGTTTCGTCTGTAAGTTGAACTTTTTTCCAATTGGCGATGCTTTCTAGAATGTAAACTTTTGTTCCTTCGTGAAGTAAAATCGTTTCTGGGCTTGATGCTTTTGGTTCTCCTTTTACTGATGCTGTTTCGGCAAAAACTATGGCTGGCCTTTCAGTTGCTAATCGGTTTTTTTCGAAAAATGCTGAGAAGATAGAGATTAATAACAACAACAAAACCACAAACATTCCTGTAAAATAAATACGTTTCTTGAAAGCAGTTGGAGAGAAATAATATCCAATAAAGAACGCTAAAAACACAAATCCAAAAACGACGGCAATCCAAGCCCAAGTATCGTAACGATAACTTGAAGTGAAATCTGCAATTATTTTATCGAAACCAACTTTTGGAATTATTTTGATATCATCGATTGCCATTTTTCGGGCAAAATCTAAGTTGGTTTGAATTTCTGGATCGTTCGGATTTAATTGCAATGCCTTTTCATAATTGTAAATGGCTGGCGCAACTTTATGCAATTTATAATAACAATTTCCGAGGTTGAAATACAACTCAGCCGATTGTTGACCATTTGCCAAAACACTTTCGTAGCTTGTAATCGCTGCTTCATATTTTCCGTCGTTGTATTGGATATTTCCATCTACAAAAGGATTAGAAACATCGGTTGCAAAAACAGATGCAGAAATAAATAGAAATAAATAAAAAAACTTCTTCATGATTACTATTTAATTTGTTTTTCTAATTCAGAAATTATCTCAACAGCTTTATCATAATCTTGATGAATTATAGTGCTTGTTGATGGCGCATATCGTGCTAATTCACAACTTTCTGTCAAGGTGATAAATTCTTTCACCGTTTCAGAATTTGCATTTCGCGAAAGCAGAATTTCCGTGATTTTATCTTTACTCATTTCTGAAGTTTCGATATTCAATTTGGCCTTCAAGAAATTGTGCATTGCTTTTTCTAATGCAATGTAAAACGGCTCTTTATTATTGATTTGTTTTTTGGCTTCCGATAAATATTTCTTAGCTAAAGCATTAGCTCTTTTGGTTTTATTTCCAATAATATCAGCATCTTGTGCATCTTTTCGTTTTTTGAAAATTATTAGAATTGGAATTAACAAAAATGGTAAAAATAACAATCCGTAAAATAATCCTGAACCTAAGAAATCGTCCGATTCTATACTTTCTAAATTAGTTTTTTGTTTGATAAAGGCAAATGATTTTTTAACCGTTGGTTCAACTTTATTTGGATTGACAGCAACTGCGGTTTCTTTGCCTTGAGCAACATTTAAAACTATTTGTGGTGATGTTATTGTTTTATAACTATTGGAAGCCAAATCAAAATAAGAAAATTGAATTGGTTTTATTGGAAAATTTCCTTTTTCATTAGGAATAATTGTGTATTTATCAGAAATACTTCCTGTCATTCCTGACAGTGGCGTTTGCACATTTTCGTTATGTTCAGGATCAAACATTTCTAGTGATGACGGAACTTCTGGTTTTGGAAGACTAAATAATTTTAGGTTTCCTGTTCCAACAACTTTCAAATTTAAGTCTAAAGATTCACCACTTTTTAATAACGTTCTTGATGGCGTAACTTGAAAGTCAAATTTTCCAACTGCGCCCGAAAATCCTGCAGGTTTTCCTGCTTCTGGCAACGGTTTTACATTGATTATTTTTGCTCCTGCCGAAACTCTTTTGGTTTGATTTCGCATTTCATAATTCCCAAAACCATCAATTCTTCCTGTTGGAACTTCAACCTCAACATCTAGAGAAAGTGGTTCAATTTGAAGATTTCCTGCTTTTTGAGGATATAAAACTGTTTTTCTTAAAATTGCATAACGATAACTTTCTCCTTTAAAAATTCCGTTTTGAATAACTAAGTTTTTTATGTCGATATTTTGACTCCAAAAATCAGAATATTTTGGTTTATTGGTTTCATTCCAACCACTTACAGCTGAACGATTGCTGACATAAATTTTATATACAACTGTAATTGGTTCGTTGACATAAGGATTGCTTTTAGAAATTTCTGCGACTAGGTGAACACCATCTTTTCCTGCATTTACTGGAACTCTTTGTTGTTGCTGATAATATGGATTGTTAGAATAAGGATTTTGAGGTTGTTGTTGAGCAACTGCGTTTCCAACTGTAATTGTTACAGGTTGTGTTTTATAAACTTGTCCGTTAAATTCAATTGATGCATTTTTAATAGTTAATTTTCCTTTTTTTAAAGGTGTCAAAGTGTAGGAATACGATTTATTGAAAGAACTCCTTCCGTTTACCCACGATTGACTAACCATTTGGCTTGGACCGGAAACTACTTTAAATCCTGCAGCTTGAAAATTTGGAATTGCCAAATTATCGCCATCAAAATTCATATAGAATTCTATTCTTACATTTTCGTTTATACCAATTTCATCTCTGCTAACTCTCGCTTCAAATTTTGCTTGAGCAGAAAGTAAGTTGAAAGACACTATTGTAAACAAAAACAATAAATACTTCTTCATTTTTAATTCTTAATTTTTAATTGGATAATTACCAATCTTTTTCAGGTTTTTGAGGTTTTCCTTGAACTTGTTGTGCTTTGACTTTGTCTTGAACTTTTTTCTCTTCGTTATTTACTGCGTCAAGAAGGTTATCAATTCGTTGCTTGTTTGCTCCGCTTGGTTTTGGTTGTGGTTTGTCCTGATTGTCCTTTTTGTCTTGATCTTTTTTGTCCTTGTCCTTATCTTTATTGTCGTCTTTTTTATCCTTGTCTTTATCTTTGTTTTCGTCCTTTTTGTCTTTGTTTTTATCCTTGTCTTTATTGTCGTCTTTTTTTGGTGGATTGTCTTTCAGCATTTTTTTTGCTAAAGCATAATTATAACGCGTTTCTTCATCGTTTGGATTATTTCTCAAGGCATTTTTATAAGCTTCAACTGCGCCTTGATACTCTTTTTCTTTCATTAAAACATTCCCAAGATTATGAAATGCTTTGTGCTTTTCAGGTTTTGTTTTAGCGTCTTGAATTGCTTTTGCAAATTGATATTTCGATTCAGAATGTTGGTTTTGCTTATAAATTGTTGTTCCTAAATTGTAGGATGAAATAGCTTTTTTCTTGAATTTAGATTGTGAAATTCTATAATTTGCTTCAGCATCGGCATATTTTTTTTCTGCAAATTCTTCGTTCCCTTTTGGCAAGAATTTATCTTTCTCTTGTGCTTTTATTGCAAAAGAAATTAGTATTAAACAATATGTAATAAATTTTTTCATTCTTTATTTATTCCGATGCAAAACATCGCGTATCTACGATTCATTAAACAAATTCATTTTTCTAACCCATTTAGTTTTTCTCTCTAAAAGGAAAATATCTATGAACAAAAAGAAAAAACCAAAACCAAGAAACCATTGAAATTGTGATTTTAAATCAGCCATTTGTGTTGCCGAAAATTCGGTTTTTTCTGTATTATCTAATACTTTTTTTACATAGTCTAGAACAACTTTTGTTGAATTTCCATCTACATAACCACCTTTTGATGCTTTTGCAATTTTCGATAAAACTTCGGCATTTCTTTTGGTGACAACCACATTTCCGTCTTTATCTTTTTGTAATCCATCACCATAGCCGTTTTTAGCTAATGGAATAGTTCCTCCGTTTTCAGTTCCAACTCCAACTGTTACTATTTTTATTCCCAATTTTTGAGCATCTTCCGCAGCGCTTTCTGCATTGTCAGAATGATCTTCTCCATCAGAAATGATGATTAATAATTTATTGGTTTTGTCTTTTTTGTCAAAATATTTTGAAGCTGCCAATTCAATTGCTTGATCAATCGATGTTCCTTGGGATGAAATCATTCCTGGCTTCATACTTTGAAGAAACATTTTTGCCACAGCATAATCAGAAGTCATTGGTAGAACAGGAAAAGCACTTCCTGAATAAGCAATAATTCCAATTCTATCACTTCCTAATTGATTAATTAATTGTGATACCAATTGTTTACTTTTCTCCAATCTATTGGGTGCAACATCTTCTGCAAGCATACTTTTAGAAATATCAACTGCAAAAACGATATCAATTCCTTGTCTTTTTACTTTCTCAACTTTTGTTCCCATTTTCGGATTAACCAATCCAATGATGATGAAAGTTATTCCTAATAAAAACAATACCATCTTCAAAATTGGTTTGAAAATAGATTTCTCTGGACTCAATTTTTGAATCAAATCTAAATCGCCAAATTCTCGTTGCTTTTTTCTTTTCCAAAATTGAACATAAAGAAAAAGCACCACCAATATTGGGATGATGAACAGTAAATATAAATAACCTTTTTCTTCTAATTCGTACATTTAATTGTCGATTACTGATTAACGATTTTTGATTTCAGAATTATATAAAACTTTTAAAAATTGTATTTCTTAATGCGATTTCTATCAACAATAATATTCCTGCGATTATAACAAATGGACGATATTTCTCATCATAATCATAATATTTTAGCTCTTCTATTTCGGTGGTTTCTAATTTATTTATCTCACCATAAATCTCCTCTAACTTAGAATTACTTACCGCTCTAAAATATTTTCCACTTGTATTTTTAGCAATGGTTTTCATTAATTGCTCATCAATTTCTACTGGCATCATTCGGTATAAAAAATCTTTTCCGTTGGGAGCAAAAGCATAAGGAAACATAGCATTTCCATTAGTTCCTAATCCAATTGTATACACTTTGATTCCATACTCTTTAGCAATTTCCGAAGCCGTTTCTGGTTCGATAAATCCCGAATTATTTACTCCATCTGTTAAAAGTATAATTACTTTGCTTTTAGCTTTACTATCTTTTAAACGATTGACTGCCGTTGTCAATCCCATTCCTATTCCAGTTCCATCTTGAAGCACATTGTCAAATTTAATGTCTGAAATGGCTTGTTTCACGATAGCTTTATCACTTGTAACTGGTGTTTTAGTGTAAGCTTCGCCTGCGTAAACTACAACGCCAATTCTGTCGTTCGGACGTCCGTCAACAAAATTGGCCGCTACCTCTTTCAACGCTTCCATTCTGTTAGGTTTCAAATCTTTTGCCAACATACTGCTAGAAAGGTCAATTGCCATGACAATATCAATTCCTTTAGTAGTTTTAGTTTGATTACTAATATCAACTGTTCTAGGTCGAGCTAAAGCGATAATTAAAAAACATAAAGACAAAATTCGTAATCCTGATAAATGAGGTTTTAGTTTTGCCAAAATTGATTTAGAACCTTTAAATCCTTTAACAGAACTTATTTTTAAAGTGGCTGTTTGTTCTTTGTTTTTCCACCAAAGCCAAGCTACTGCTAAAGGAATTAGCAAAAACAACCAAAAAAATTCTGGATTTAAAAAACTTATTTTTTCCATTGTTGCTGAGCTTGTTTTAATTCGGCCGAATTAATGATTCGTACGCCTATTTTCTTACCATATTCATCACCTTCACGATGAGCAACAATGATTTGTTGTAAACCACCATCTTGTTTGAACAATAAAATTTCATAATACATTCTCTCGCTTTCACCTTTATTTTTATCAATAACGGTCATTGTTCCATAAGCTTTTACTCCTGTAACGCCTTTGCCTGTATTGAATTCCTCTTGTTTAAAAAGTATGTTTTGCGCTCCAATTTTTTCCCATGTATTAGTGATGCCTTGCAAAACAGTATCAAAATTTACTTCCGTTTCTTTTTTGAATTTGTTTGTAGAAACAACAACATAAAATGAATCTGTCAAACTTCCGTAGCCAAACATCTGCATTTCTTTTAAAACCGCAAAAGCATCTTTAGGAAGAAATTTTGTTACATCCATTCTTTTTAAAACCTTTGGTGTTTCAACAATCACACCCGAATTTCCATATTCGCTTAAAACCCATTCTCCTTCTACTAATTCTTTAGTTTCATTCCCAAGAATATTGTCTTTTACATAATCAAGACCTTTAAAAAAGATTACTGAAATTAATGAAATAATTAAAATTCCTGATACAATTCCAATGGATACAATTATTCTTTTTTGTTTTTGTTTTTTTAGTTTTTGAATTCTTGCTAATTCTCTTTGTTGTTCATTCCAAGCTTCTAATTCATCATCTTTTTCAACCACTGTTGGTACTGATTTATGAATTGTAACAATGGTGCTTGTGATGCGTTTTTTATCTTCTTCAATTTCAAAATCTAACGGTTTTACTTTAGCAAATTTTACTAAATCTGCTTGATTTAAAACCTTTTCTAGATTCTCTAAAGTTTCTTTTGATAATTTTAATTTTTTGTTTTTTGCAACGTTTCTCAAACTCGCAATTAACTCAGAAGTAGTGCTTTCCATTGCTGGAATATGAATCTCTTCTTCGATGTAAGTTCTAGCAATATCTGTTAACTCCGAATAATAATTTTTTATCTCACCACGTTGAATAAGTTCTTTTCTTTCTAATTGTTGTAATAAAGATGTTGCTTTTTCAATAGGTGACGTATAAACGATTTCTTCAACTTTTTCGGGTTTTTTGTAATACTTTTTGAACAACCAAAAGGCTAAAAATCCTAAACCAACTAAAAGTAAAATTCCTAAAAGATATTTCCACCAATCGCTTGAACTTTCAACAGGAATGACGTCTTTTATTTCATACATTTTCTGTTTTAAGGTATCGACTTTTACATCAGCAACCTCAACTTTTAAACTATCAGAAAAAGAAGGTTTTCCGTTAATTAAAATCTGAATCCTTGGAATAGTATATTTTCCTGAATCAAACTGAGTCAATCCGTATTTTTTGATTAATTCGTATTTGTCATTCGATTTAATCGTGTCAATTTTATAGGATTCAATAACTTCTAAAGCTCCAAAATTCTTAGCTTTTGGAAAAACAACTTTATCTGTTTTATTCACTGATGCTTTTAAAGTCAACTTGAATTCGGCTCCGATTTTTTTCTTGGTCGAATCAATAGAAGTCGTGACTTTTTGCGCAAAAAGTGACTTAGTAAGTAGAAAAAATAATATATATAACTTGAATTTCATTTATCCTCTGGATTTAAAATAACCCAATAATTTTTTAACATAACTTTCGTCAACACGAGTATTCACAGTTCCTGAACCACATTTTGAAAAAATATCTTTAAAAAAAGTTACTTTATCTTGATAGTTTTTTTCGTAATTTAATCTAACATTTTTTGAACTCGTATCCACAACCATAATTTCGCCCGATTCAGCATCTTCCATTTCTACCATTCCTATGTTTGGCATTTTTTCTTCACGAACATCATATACTCGAATTCCGGTGATATCGTGTTTTTTTCCTGCTATTTTTAATGTTTTTTCGTAATCATCATCCACCATAAAATCAGAAATCAGAAAGACAATGGCTTTCTTTTTTTGGGTTGATGATAGAAATTTTAAGGCTTGAGATAAATCAGTTTTTCTGCTTTTAGGTTGGAATTCTATTAACTCACGAATGATTCGAAGTACGTGTGATTTTCCTTTTTTTGGTGGAATATATAATTCGATTTCATCGGAAAACAAAATCAAACCAATTTTATCGTTATTCTGAGTTGCCGAAAACGCCATTGTTGCAGCAATTTCAGTTACAATTTCACTTTTCAACTGATTTTTAGTTCCAAAACTTTCTGAACCCGAAATATCAACCATTAACATCATAGTTAATTCTCGTTCTTCTTCAAAAACCTTAACATGAGCTTCGTTATATCTAGCAGTTACATTCCAGTCTATAGAACGAACATCGTCACCAAATTGATACGGTCGTACTTCAGAGAAAGTCATTCCGCGTCCTTTAAACGACGTATGATATTCTCCCGAAAAGATATGATCACTCAATCTTCGGGTTTTGATTTCTATTTTACGAACTTTTTTTAGTAGGTCTTTTGTTTCCATGTTTTTGCCACAAAGGCGCAAAGGCACTAAGTTTTTTTAAAGAAAAAAGATTAAGGAACCTCTATTTCGTTTACGATTTTGTTGATGATGTCAACTGAAGTTACATTTTCTGCTTCGGCTTCATAAGTTACTCCAATTCTGTGACGTAAAACATCGTGAACAACAGCACGAACGTCTTCTGGAATTACATAACCACGACGTTTGATAAAAGCATAGCATTTAGCAGCTGTTGCTAAATTGATACTTCCACGAGGTGATGAACCGAAACTGATTAATGGTTTTAAAGATTCTAATTTATATTTTTCTGGGAAACGCGTTGCGAAAATGATATCAAGAATGTATTTCTCGATTTTTTCATCCATATAAACTTCACGAACAGCCTCTTGAGCACGCAAAATTTGTTCTACCGAGACAACTGCGTTTACTTTTTCATACGAACCTTTCAGATTTTGACGAATAACCATTCGCTCTTCATCCATTTTTGGATAATCGATAACCGTTTTAAGCATAAAACGATCGACTTGTGCTTCTGGTAATGGATACGTTCCTTCTTGCTCAATTGGATTTTGAGTTGCTAAAACTAAAAATGGTTTTTCTAATTTGAAAGTAGTGTCACCGATGGTCACTTGTTTCTCTTGCATCGCTTCAAGCAAAGCCGATTGCACTTTGGCTGGCGCACGATTAATCTCATCGGCAAGAACGAAATTAGCAAAAATTGGTCCTTTTTTAATTGAAAATTCGTTTGCTTTAATGTTATAAATCATAGTTCCTACAACATCGGCAGGAAGCAAATCTGGCGTAAACTGAATACGGCTAAAACTACCTTGAACCGCTTGAGATAAGGTATTAATTGCCAACGTTTTTGCCAATCCTGGAACTCCTTCAAGAAGAATATGCCCTTGACCTAAAAGTCCTATCAACAATCGTTCTACCATGTGTTTTTGTCCTACAATGACTTTATTCATTTCCATGGTCAATAGGTCAATAAAAGCACTTTCTCTTTCTATCTTTTCATTGATGGCTCTAATATCTAAAGCAGCAACATTTTCTTCCATAAATTCTATTTTTTTCGAGGCACAATTAACTATAAAATTTTAACATTTCAAAATTGAAGATTTTAACACGAATAGAATGTTAACAATGCGTTAAAACTTGTCTCTAATTCTGGTTTTTAAGGATGATTTATGATTTTGTTTTAGTAATTTTAGAGTTTTAATTTCAATTATGAGAAAAACAACATTATCACCGGTAATTGCAGGAACGATGAATTGGGGTGTTTGGGATAAAAAACTCAACACACAAGAAATGATCCATTTGATAAACATTTGTATCGAAAATAAAATTACCACTTTTGACCATGCCGATATTTATGGTGGTTACACTACGGAGGAGCAATTCGGAAAAGCATTTGGCGAAAGCAAAATTTCAAGAGAAAAATTGCAATTAATTTCTAAGTGTGGCATCCAACTTGAAGGAAGTAGAACTAATAAAATAAAACACTATGATTACTCGAAAGAATACATCATTTGGAGTGTAGAAAATTCGTTAAAAAATCTTCAAACGGATTATTTAGATGTTTTGCTTTTGCATCGTCCAAGTCCGTTGATAGTTGCCGATGAAATTGCTGAAGCGGTTGAAAAACTTAAATCAGAAGGAAAAATCATAGATTTTGGATTATCTAATTTTACTACTTCGCAAACTGAACTAATTAGAAGTAAAACGGAAGTTAGTTATAATCAAATTCAATTTTCGGCGACTCATTATGAGGCGATGTTGGACGGAAGTTTAGATTATATGCAAACGCACGATATTCGACCAATGAGTTGGAATCCTTTAGGAACAGTTTTTAGAGAAGATATTGAGCAAACAAGACGATTAAAAAAACTTTTGGTACAATTAGTTGAAAAATATGGTGTTGGCTCGGATACGATTTTGCTTTCTTGGATTTTAAAACATCCTTCAAAAGTTATTCCTGTTGCTGGAACTGTAAATATTGCTCGAATTCAAGCATTAATGAAAGCCGTGGAATTGCCTTTAGACAACCTAGATTGGTTCGCCATTTGGACAGAAAGCATGGGGAATAAAGTGCCTTAAATTTAGTAATTTGTGAAAAGTGATTAGTAAATAGTATTCTGCTAATCACTTTTTGCTTTTCACTCATCACTAAAAAATGATAAACAAACGCCTACTTATCAAAAACTTACTGGCTCACAATGATGAGTGCAGTTTTTATGATAAAAAACGGCAGTTGAACTTGCATACCAAAGAAGGAAAAGCAAAGTTTTTGAAACATATTTGTGCTTTGTCTAATTCAAATCCTTCTAATAATTCTTATATCGTTGTTGGTGTTGAAGATGAGAATAATGAAATAACCGGTGATGATTTTTTTGACGACAGTCGCATTCAGAATTTGGTAAATGCTTTTTTGGAAAATCCTCCTAAAATTCAATATGAAAATGTTCCTTTTCCGAATTTGCCTCGAGATAAAGTCGTTGGATTGGTTACGATAAAACCCAAATCTAAAACTTCCTATTTTAAGAAAAATATTCATACGATTTTGGCTAATGCTACTTTTGTAAGAAGAGGAAGTAATACTATTCCTACGGATGAAAAAATACCCTATTCTAAACTTAATATTGAAACGGTTTTAAGCATTGAAAACAGCTCTAGAAACAGCATTTCTAATACGCTTGATGGCGTAATTGATTTTGTGAATAATCGTCATAAGGATATGCCGTCAAAGTATAAGGTTTTCAAGGAATTGTTTGTGATTTGTTGGGCAGGAATTCCGAAAAAAAATAGAGATAAAACCTTTTTTACACGAGTTGATATCGAATTGGTAAACGAGCAAATTAAGTTGTTTTATTCGGCTCAAGATGATGTGACAATTGATTATGACGAAAATACATTTACGATAACCGAATATGTGCCTTTGGGATTGAATGACAAAACAAGTTATTATCCTTTGGAACAACAAAAATTATCTTTTTTTGACAATGGCTATTATAAAATTGAAACCGAAATGCTTTTTGAAGCACCACAATACAATCGAAAAGTTTTGTTTCATATTTATAATTCTAATTTATCTTTGTTGAACAAATTGCAAAAAGGAATCGAATTATCTGATAGAGAACATCAAGATTTGATTAATTTGCCCTCAACTTTAATGATTTGTTACCTCAACGGATTTGAAGATGCCAAACAGAAATTAATTGAAGCAAAACCTTTATTGAAACTGCATTCGTTTACAACTGTTTATGTAAATTTTAAAGAAGTAATGCGCGTTTTGAGGAAAGTGAAATATAATAAACAAAATGAATAGAACATTAGTAATTGGAGATATACATGGCGGTTTACGAGCGTTGCATCAAATAATGGAACGTGCTAATGTTACCATAAACGATACTTTAATTTTTCTTGGTGATTATGTTGATGGATGGAGTCAATCGCCTCAGGTTATAGATTATTTGATTGATTTAGGACAAAAACAAAAATGCATTTTCATCAGAGGAAACCATGACGAACTCCTTTTAGATTGGCTAACTGATAATTCTAAAAATTTTGATGAATCAATGTGGTTTAAACATGGTGGTGAAGCTACTGTTATTGCCTATTCAACAATTTCTGAAGCAACAAAGTTGAAACATATTACATTTCTAAAATCACTAGAGAACTATTATTTAGATGATAAAAAAAGATTGTTTGTTCATGCTGGCTTTACAAATATGAACGGTATTACTTATGAATATTTTCCGAAATTATTTTATTGGGATAGAACCTTGTGGGAAACGGCTTTGTCCTTGAATGAAAACTTAGAAAAAACAAGTTGGTTCTATCCAAGAAGATTGACTTTATATCATGAAATTTATATTGGTCATACACCTGTTACTCGGATTGGAGAAACTATTCCAATAAAAAAAGCATGTATTTGGAATGTTGATACTGGAGCTGCTTTTAAAGGACCATTGACCATTATGGATATTGATTCTAAAGAATTTTGGCAAAGCGAACCTTTAAACAATTTGTATCACACTGAAAAAGGACGTAATTAATAGTTATAGAGTTGCAGGTTTCGGGTTGCGAGTTCTAGGTATTGAAATTTGATGTTGATTTTTGAAATTGAAATTGCTATTGAAATGGATTCCTT
>Ga0209480_10002111_pt1 | contig 13885 bp, 8 predicted proteins | sample JI61114C2DNA_FD_187501 | JGI IMG/M metagenome (GOLD analysis project Ga0209480, IMG submission 187501) | Wastewater effluent complex algal communities from Wisconsin, to seasonally profile nutrient transformation and Carbon sequestration -... | ecosystem: Engineered > WWTP > Effluent > Algae...
TGCTCGTGCTCTTTGCCGATGGGCATCTTTTTGATCATGTGCTCGACGGCGCGATGCGAGATGACGAGGCACTCGAGCAATGAATTGCTGGCGAGTCGGTTCGCGCCATGCAGGCCGGTGCAGGCGACCTCACCGACGGCGCAGAGACCGCGGATCTTAGTGGCTCCATTGATATCGGTGACGACGCCGCCGCATTGGTAATGCGCGGCGGGCACGACGGGGATGGGCTGCTTCGTGATGTCGATGTCCACCTCCAGGCAGGCTTTGTGGATGTTGGGGAAGTGGCTGAGGATGAAGTCGGCGGGCCGGTGGGAGATGTCGAGATACACGCAGGGGCCGCCGGTGCGCTTGATCTCATGGTCAATGGCGCGGGCGACGATATCGCGCGGGGCGAGCGAGCCGCGCGGGTCGTAGTTCTGCATGAACTCTTTACCATCGGTGCCGATGAGGCGTGCGCCCTCGCCACGCATGGCCTCGGTGATGAGGAAGGAGCGCTTTTCGGGATGATACAGACAGGTGGGGTGGAACTGGATGAACTCCATGTTTGCCACCGTGGCTCCGGCACGCCAAGCCATCGCGACACCGTCACCCGTGGCAACTCGTGGGTTCGTGGTGTAGAGATAAACGCGCCCGCAACTGCCGGTGGCGAGCACGACGCGGTCCGAGCGCATGGTGAGCACCTCGCGGGTCTCTTCATTCAAAACATACAGGCCGAGCACGCGGTCCTCGGAGACGTAGCCGAGCTTCCCCGTGGTGATGAGGTCGATGGCGAAGTGGTTCTCCAGCAGCGTGATATTTTCTTTGGTGCGGACGGCGGCGAGTAGCTTCTCCGTCATCTCACGGCCGGTGGCATCGGCGGCATGGAGTACGCGGCGGCGGGAGTGGCCGCCTTCCTTGGTCAAATCGAACTCGAGGTGCCCATCGGGTGCTTCGCGGTGATCGAAGTCCACGCCCCACTTCACCAGTTCTTCGACTCGCGCGGGGCCCTCGGTGACGATGACACGCACGGCGTCCTCATGGCACAGACCGGCCCCCGCGATGAGGGTGTCGCTCACATGCTGCTCGATGCTGTCCTGCTCGCTGGTGACGCAGGCGATGCCGCCCTGGGCCCAGTTGGAGTTCGAGTCGAGCGCGCCGCGCTTCGTGATGAGAGCCACGCGGCCATGCTCGCAGGCATGAAGGGCGGAACTGAGACCTGCGGCACCGCTGCCGATGATGATAAAATCGAACTCGATCATGAATGGAGAGGTCAGGAGTAAAGCAGGTTGCAGGGAAACGTCTCGAAAATGTTACAGAGGTCGTATTGATACGATGCTGTCTTGACGGGCAATCCAGCTTCGTGCGAGATTCTCACCAGCCCCCCAATGCCACGCACCTCCACCGTCACCCTCTGCTCCTTCTGCGGCAAAAGCCATGCGGAGGTGCGTAAGCTCGTCGCCGGCCCGGGCGTGTACATTTGCGACAACTGCATCGGCGTCTGTAAAAGCATTCTCGATCGGGAAGCGGCGCAGGAGACGGACAATGCGGGTGGGCTCACGGTACCACGCCCCGCCGAGATCCGTGCAACGCTCGACGAACATGTCATCGGCCAGGATCAGGCGAAGAAGGTGCTCAGCGTGGCCGTGCACAATCACTACAAGCGCATCCTTCATTCCCGCCAACAGGCGATGAAGAAGGATCAGCCGCGCAAGATGAACGATCCGAACGATGTCGATATCGAGAAGAGCAACGTGTTGCTGCTTGGCCCCACCGGCTGCGGCAAGACACTGCTCGCACGCACATTGGCGAAGATCCTGAACGTGCCTTTTAGCATCGCTGATGCGACCACTTTGACGGAAGCCGGCTATGTTGGTGAAGACGTGGAGAACATCATCCTCCGCCTGCTCCAGGCCGCCGACTTTGATGTCGCGCGCGCGGAGATCGGCATCATTTACATCGATGAGATCGACAAGATCGGCCGGACGACTGGGAATGTGAGCATCACGCGCGATGTCTCCGGCGAAGGCGTACAGCAGGCGCTGCTGAAGATCATCGAAGGCACGGTCTGCAACGTGCCGCCGCAGGGTGGCCGCAAGCATCCACAGCAGGAGTACATCCAGGTGAACACGGAGAACATCCTCTTCATCGTCGGCGGTGCCTTTGTCGGGCTCGATCAGATCATCAAGCGCCGCAAAGGCAGCCGCACGATGGGCTTCGTCGGTGGTGTGATGGAAAAGGAAGCGGACAAAGATGAAACGCTCAAGCAGGTGGAGCCTGAAGATCTCATCAGCTTTGGACTCATCCCCGAATTCATCGGACGCCTGCCCATCATCTGCGCGCTGCGTGAACTCACCGAGGCCGAGCTCGTGCGCATCATCACCGAGCCGAAGAACGCGCTGCTGAAGCAATACGCCAAGCTCCTCGGCATGGAAGGCGTGGACCTGAACGTGAACAAGGAAGGCCTGCTCGCCATCGCCCGCGAAGCCGTGAAACGCGGCACGGGTGCTCGCGGCCTGCGCAGTATTTTCGAGCGCATCATGCTCGATGTGATGTATGACGTGCCCAGCCGTGTTGATGTCCGCTCCGTCTCGATCAACGAAGCCGTCGTCAAAGGCGAGCGTCCGCCCATCGTAAAGAAGCGCATCGAGCGGAACGCCGCGTGATCGCCTCAACTCTTCAACGCGAGCACTTTTTCCGGAACACGCTTCATGGTGTTGAACGGGATCGTCAGCATGGCAAAATAGGGTCCGGTGCGGCGTGAAAGCGGGCCTTTGAAAAGGCACTCACGCATGAAGACATCGCGCAGCCAGGACTGGATCATGCCCGTGCGTGTGCCCAGCCACATGCCGCGCGCGGCACGCTGGATCGCCGCTTGTGAGGCGCGGTGGCGGCAGCGGTCGTAGGCTTCGAGCAGGGGCAAAGCAGGCTGCGCGCGCTGCTCGATGGCGAGCAGCACTTCCGCGAGGAACTCAGCATCCGCCCAGCCGGTGTTCATGCCTTGTCCGCCGATGGGGCTCATGAGATGGGCGGCATCGCCACAGAGGATGACGCGCCCGTCATGGTATTGCTCCGCCTGCATCCAGCGTGGGGAGAAGGGGCTTTGGTTCAATTGATCTTCGATGGCGAGCTCGAGGCCCGAGCGTTTGCGCACGAGTTCGCTGATGATGCCGTGCTTTGAGTCGGTGACAGGCTGCTTCGTCTGCACGATCCAGCGGCGTTTGCCATCTGGCAGAGGGAATGCCTCCACTGCACCATCGGCGGTGAACCAGAGATGCGCTTCTTCTTTCATGTCGGTGTGATCCATGAAGTCGCCCATGAGGAAGTGGCAGCCGTAGTTCGCGCCGTTGCTGCGCATCTTGATCAGCTCACGGACACGACTTTTGTTGCCATCGCAGCCGATGAGCCAGCGAGCCGTGCTGGTGAATCCATCACCCTGCAAAGTCACGGTCTCGGCATCTTGATCGATCTGCGTGATCTCGATGCCGCGATGCAATGTCACGTTCGACAGGGTGGCGAGCTTTGCCTCCAGCAAGGTCAGCGTCTGCTGCTGTGGCAGTGACAGGATGTAGCGATGAGCACCCAGGATCTCGCGGAAGGAGACGCAGCCAAGTCGGCCGCTTTGCCCATGCACATGACAGTCACGAATCGGCACGCCACGGCGGACGAATTCGTCTTCCAGTCCAAGCTGCGAGAGGATCTCCAGCGATGGAGGTGTGATGCCGATGGCCTGCGAGTTCGGCAGCGGCTCCGTGCGCTTGTCCACGATGAGCACGCGCAGTCCCTTTTGCCCGAGAAGACCCGCGAGCAGCAAACCCACTGGTCCCGCGCCGACGATGGCGATGTCATGGTCTGTCGGTTTCATGGTGGGGGATTTGATGGAGCGCACTTTCGCCGGAAACCAATACGGCACTCGCTGGCGATAACGCTCAAATGCTGCGCCATACCATTGGCGATAGCGCTTCTCCTTCACCATCGGTGCGAGCACGCAGTAGGCACTCCACAGCACGGCGATGACGAGATGGTCAGGCGTCCAGACGGGTCCAGTCCACAGGATGAGCGTGAAGGATGCGTAGATCGGCTGTCGGCTGTGACGAAACATACCGGTGCGTGTGAATGGCCGATACACAGGCCGTTCGCCGCGCCACACGGAGCGCCAACCCAGCGTGCCCATCTGGATGTCGATACCTGCGTCGGTCATCGACTTCGCGAGCATGATCCAGGAGAGAACGTAGAGCACACTAAGGCTGAGTTTGATCCCACCCGTGGGCATCCACCAGACGGTGTCCGTGGATGACCAAAGGAGAAACGTCATGAGCAATTGTGCGGAAGCCAAGCCAGCAAAGATCGTGGTGGAAAGCACGGAGCCGAGGCCAAGCGGTGCCAGACGCACCATGAAGCGGCGACCGCGATCTGAAAGCAGCAGCGTGTGACCGATGGCGAACTGGAGGATGAGCAGCACATCCATCGCCAGCGCCGCGCCACCATGCAGATGCAGCAGGCTGCCATGCAGGCCGTAGTAGAGACTCCAGCCCATGACTGACACCGATGCGAAGAACAGCGTCAGACTCACGATGCCATACACCAGCGCCGTGTAGCGCTGAGGTGTCGTGTAAAGTCTGGCGGTGCTGTCCATCAGGCGTGCGCGGCTTTGTTAGCCTCAGACACTTTCATGGCCGTACTGCCGATGCGCTCCATCACGGCGGTTTCGACGGTGAGTCCGGGACCAAAGGCCATGGCGCAGAGGGTGGCGCGGTCGGTTTCTGCCGAGTCGAGCATCTCTTTGAGCACAAAGAGAATGGTGGCGCTGCTCATGTTGCCATAGTCACGCAGGATGGTGCGGGCGGCTTCGAGGGCGTCGGGTTTCAAATGCAGACTCTCCTGCACTTTGTCGAGGATGGCACGGCCACCTGGATGCACCGCCCATTCCTCGATCTTATCGACGCTGGTGTCATGCTGCTTCAGCACGCCATTCAATAGCTGGCGGATGTTCCCGCCGATGATGTCCGGCACGTAGCTGGAGAGGACGATATTAAAACCTTCATTGCCGATCTCCCAGGCCATGTCCGCCTCGCTGGAGGGAACGACGGCGGACTCGAAGCCATCCAGACGATAAGCGGGCTTGCCCTCGACAGGTGCGCGAGCACTGACGATGGCCGCGCTGGCACCATCGGCGAACAATGAGTTGGCCAAGATGCTGTCCGGCTGGTCATTGATCTGCATGTGCAGCGTGCAGAGTTCCAGGCAGATCACGAGCACCACCGCATTGGCATTTGCCTCACAAAACTGAGCCGCCATGCGCAGCGCGGGGAAGGCGGCATAGCAACCCATGAACCCGAGCGTATAGCGCTCCACATTCGGGCGCAGCCCCAGTTCCTTGATGATATGGAAGTCAGGTCCTGGGTTCGCAAAGCCGGTGCAGGAGGTGTAGATGATGTGGGTGATGTCTTCTTTCTCAAAGCCGGTCGCATTCGTGATGGTGCGGCGGGCGAGTTCGACCGCGAGTTCATGAGCGCAGTGAGTGTAGACGCGGTTTCTTTCCTCTGTGCCCGGCGGGATGAGCGTGCCATCGGCATCGCTGCGATAAAGCGTGGCCTCTGTGCCTGTGACGAAATCACCCGTGACGCTGTGACGAGTCTCGATGCCGCTGCGGTTGTAGATGGCGTGGATCAGGCGCTTTGTTTTCGGGTCCTTGGCCCAATCTTTGAGACGATCACGCGTGTAGCTCTGAGCGTAGGTGTAGGCGGGAGTGCCTGTGGAGATGTGATGAATGTAGGCGGACATGAAATTTAATTCTGAGTGAGTGTAACCGAGGCATGAACCTTCACGCCATCGCCTACGCGGATGAATAACAGCACCGCAGGGACGCTAATGCCGCTGGCTTTCATGGAGACGGGGAAGTCGAGATCGAAGGTGGCTTTGCCGCCTTTGAGCTTCCAGTTCGTGATGGTGGCGGTGACCTTTTGAGGTTTGCCGAGCAAGGTAAGCATCATCGGCAGCTTCGTTGGCGTCTTGCCATCAGCGGCGATTTGATCCGCAGGCACGTCGATGGCGGCGGAGATCAGTGGATGGTCGGTGACCTTCATGGCCTTGCGCATGTTTTCATCTCGCTTCGCCTCGGCAGTATCCATCTTCGCGGCATCGACTCGGACATCCGCCTGGATGCGATTGGGTTTGCCTGCGGCGTCCAGGCTGACGGTTGTGTCGAAAGGCTTGGCAGAAACCTTGCCACCCCAGTCGTGAAGGGTAGAGGTGCCTGAGAAGGTGATCTCAGCCTTGCCAGACCAGCTCGCCGTGGTGTCGGCGTGAAGCATGGAGGCCAGGAGAGCGAGGGAGAGGCAGAAGAAGGTTTTCATCAGGATGATTCAAGCTGCCGGTTTATCTGCACTGAAGACGCCGTAGCGCTGCACTCCCAATTCATAAGCCAGCCAGATGCGAAACAGAGTCAGCGCGAAGATACGATTGGGGTTCTTTGAGCTGAACAAGAAACTGCGGTAGTGAGGTTTCGTGAAGAAGCCCTTCACGGTGCGCCAGGCGCAGAGCGGCCAGGTTTTCTTCACCTGCTGGGCATAGTCGTTGAATTGATAGTTCGTGAAGCCAGCCGCCAAAGCCGCAGCTCGGAACTCACTCTCGGGTCGCACGCCAGCGATCTGTGATTCTCGGGTGATGGCGTCGATGAGGTGCCGCTTCGACAGCGCACTGGGATTTTCACATGACATCCACGCCACAGCGACGAGCCGACCACCGGGCTTCATCACGCGATAGCACTCGCGGAAGAAGGTGGGCAGGTCTGGCATGTGCTCCAGGCTTTCCACCGTCTCCACCACATCGAAGCGATTGTCCGGCAGTTGATTCTGATACCAGTCACGTAGCAGGAAGGTCGTCTTGCCGGGAACGTCGTTGTGCTCCTGGGCGTAGCGCCACTGCATCTTCGAGATGGTCATGCCAGTGACGTTGGCTCCGTAGCGTTCAGCCAGGATCTTCGCCGTAGCCCCATAGCCACAGCCGACATCACAGACATCGCTGCCTTTGCCAGTGCCGCCGAGCTTGGCGACGAGTGTCACCAGATTCTCCGCCGCTTCGGTGTCTGTTTCTTTGCCAGTCAGCCACATGCCATGATGGACATGCTCGCCCCAGATCTCCCGGTAAAAGGAGTCGAGGTCATCGTAATGCGAAGCCGCACCATCAATGGTGGGCGTGTAATTCAAGGCGATGGTGGAAGTCATCTGAAGTGTCGTGAAAGGGGTGAGAGCAGAAAAGGGTCCGATTGGATCAGTGCGTGGAGGCCGGTGGAGAATAGGAGACGTGCATGAGAGGATTCATCGTCTGCTGGCTGTCGTGTTCCCGGAGAGTTTTGGTGTCCGGCTTTGGTTTCACCACGAGTTGTTCAGGGGCTGATGGAAAGGAAAGACTGCTGAGGCTGAGCGTCAGCCAGAGAACAACCGCCGAGGCGCCGATTCTCCAAAGACGACGCACATCAATCATGGGCGGGCAGAAGACGATCACCAATGCTGGCAGCAAAGGAAGAGCGACCGTAGGCAGAGGCGATGACTTGATCATGAGCAAGGCCAAAGGTGGCAGCATCCAGCCGAGCAGCAGGCCATGACGTGTGCAGAGCCTGCCCGTGCGCAGCCTGCCCCAGGCCTGTCGCAGCACACGCGGCGTGCAGAAGCTCCATGGCATGAGCGCCAGGAAGGGCACGGAAAGGAGGTGCCACCATGGCTGTGCTTCGTCCTGAATAGCGGGCTGGTCGAGCCAGGAGCGATGCATCCATGCAGGTTGCCAGTACCCATTTATCACGAGCAGCGCCACACCCACCGCCAGTGTGAGTGCCAGTCCACGAGCCCAGGCCATAGTCGGTTTCAGTCCGCCCGCCAGCCACCAGCCGAGAGCGGCAGAGAGAGGTGCCAGCAGTGCTGTTGTATCCTTTAACAGAAGCCCCAGACCCAGGGTGATGAAAAAGGCCCAGGCCCGCTGATGCACGAGTGCCGCGATGGAGGTGAGCGTGAGAAAGCATGACAGCGTGTCAGGCAGCGGCAACCATCCGAATGAGAAGGTCCCGAGCGTCACCATGAGCATGGTGGCGGCGGCATGTGCGCGGTATTGGCCCCACAGCCTTCTGGCGATGAAGAAGGTCATCCAGACAGTTCCCCAGGCTGAAAAAGCGGAAACCAAAGTGGTGAAACCCTCATCCAAGCCTCGAGACGAGTACACGAGCAACAGCACCACCGGTAGCGCCCACGGCCAGAGCCGAATCAAATCACGCCCGATCCATTTGCTCACAATTTTTGGCTGGACTGGAGCAGGGGCGGCGGTCGGCAGATCGGCGGCTGGCATTGAATGGTTGCGGTAGCCTGGCGTGCTCACCATCGTCCCATCGGCACTCAGCAGGCACGCCTCAACCCCCGCGGTTTTTTGAGCGAAGAGAAGCCCTTCCTTTTGGCCGAGGATGAGCATGGTGTTGGCATGAATGTCCGCAGTCAGGCAGTTCGGTGCCAGCACAGCGACCGCACTCAATGGCTGCTGCACAGGTCTGCCCGTACGGCGGTCCAGAAGCAGGGCCTGATGATCCGCCCAGCACGCTCCACCGTCGGAGAGGATGAGATTGTCGAAACTATTTTGCGTCATGAAGCCGTGTTCTCTATCGACCTTCCATCCGCGATGCCTGCCATCATTACCGATGGCATAAAAATGCTGACCCAGATGGATCAGCGCGTCTTTGATGCCGTGCTGGCGGGCAATGCGAACCAGCATGTCCACGGCATACGCTTTCCCGAGCGTTCCAAACTCCAGTCCCATGCCTTGAAGGGGCAGAATGACTTTTCCCGGTTCGCGCTGCACGGCTTTCCAGTTGGCGAGATCGAGTGCCTGGCGGATTTCGTCTTCACTCGGCTGTTCTGCGTTTTTTTGTTTCCCTTCCCAGAGCTCCAGCAGCGGCAGTCCGGCTGGATCATAGAGACCTTGGGTGAGCCGATGAGTCATGTCAGCGACCTCCAGCAGTTGCTCCATTTCTCGATCAATGATGACCCAGTCTTTGCCAGCATCCACATGGATGCGTGAAAGCATGGAGTCAGGTTTGGAAAGAGATGTTTTGGCATCAAAGGAGCCCAGCCAACTGGCTGCTGCAGCCACGAAGTTTAGTGACGAATCATAGTCGGCGCAGCGGAACTGAAGACGGCACCTTGTGCCCAGGGCATGAATGGAAAAGGAACGCACTCCACAGAGGTTCGGTTCAAGGGAGGATCGTTTGGAGGATGGCATAGAGTCAAAAGCAGAGGGTTCATGGAAGTGATTTTGCCCAATAGGTCCGCAGGTTGCGCTGGGCATGATATGGCAGGCGCTGGGAATGGAGCCGCAAACTCGACCGATGGCCGGAGGCTTCCCAGGGTAGTTTTGCGGAGCTTGGCTCCGCGAATCATCAAACCATCATCCTGACACTGCCGAGCATCGCCTTCATGCTGCACAGTCGCGCAACGTAACTCCTATGGCCGTCGGTGCGGATGACCCGTACTGACAGCAATCTCGGCGAATAACAGACCGTCATCTGCGCCGACGGAACCTGCTTTTTGATGCGTGGATGCTCTTCACTCTCCTCATTGAAGCTCGAACTCAACCGCTCGCTGGACAACTGGTGGTCGCCACAGCCAGAGGTTTTACAAAGCCGGACAATCATGCGCGCCAACTCACTGGTGTGATCAGCCACCTTCGGCGTGTACTCGCCCTGACGATGATGCAGGAAGATCTGCGTGCCGTGCTCTGTCTGTGCCACAATAACGGTATGCCCACCCTCGATGCTGGCGGCCAAGGCCGTGAGTGCAGGAAGTGCGGAAGTCCCTGTCACGACATGCGCCGCCAAAAGAAGAATGGCGATGAGACGTCGGAACAGGAAATGCCGCATGAGGGTGAGGAGCTGAGCGAATCGTAGAAAGCTAATTATGTGCCGTCGTTCATTCATTACCGAAAGTTAATCCTAGGATGAAACATGATGAGATTGTATCGCAGTCTCTTCTGGTAATGTGGCGGTCCTAACCATTAGGGCACTTGTTGGAGCAGGCTAAATCCGCCTGAGAGCATCGGTGCTGCAGCCGCCGTTTGGCCACCGCTGGGAATTTGTGGTAGCAGGAAGTAGCCGACCGCTTTGACTTGCCCGTCTGCAAGTCTCACGACCTGTCCTTGGAAGGGCACTTTGGCTCGTGTCAGCGGCGGAGCAGTCTCTGTCAGCGTGAAGTTGCCTGCCACAGCACCTGTATTGGCATTGATGGTGACGACCACTTTGGCCGGATTAGCGATTGGCTGTGGAAGCACGACTTTGTTGTCACTGGTGTAAGCGAAGCCGATGTCAGGGTCTGTCGCTGAAGCCGCCAGACCTCCATCGGTGAAACTAAGCTGCACGTTACCTGCGTCAGGCAATCCGAGGACCACGCTTCCTTTGCTGGCGGGGGCCAGATAGCCACCTTCGGCCTTCAGATTGATCGGTCCAAAAGTGGCCGCATAGGCACGTGATGCGGTCGTGGGTTTGAACCAGGTCATCGAGCCGCTGATGCTGTTGTCGGCAAACAGACCTGCTGCGTCTTCGCTGAGATTCAGTGGTCCTTGGATCGAACCCAGATTTTTATAAAGTGCTGTGTGGGCCCAGAAGTCACCATTGGCGGCGAGGAAGCTCGCGCTGGTGATGGTTTCTCCATCGGCTGTTTTGCCGACGAGAGTGAGGCTGCCTCCAAGACTAACGCTGAAGGTGGCAAAGCCAGAGCCTTGTGGAATCGAGGCAACGCCATCGTCCGCAAGATCTGCGAGATCCACAGCCATGCTGTAATAGCCAGCCAGATTGTCTGCTGGATTGGTCAGAGCATTCCAGGCTGAGCGCCAACCGCTGACCGCGGCTGTGCCATGGGTGCCGGTCATCTGCCCGGTGGTGGCGTTGAATGTGAGTGACAGCGTGTGTCCGCCGATCAATACCGAAATCTGAGGAGCTGATGCCGCCATGAAACCCGTGGACGCATAGCTGGCAGCGGCAGCGCCTCCAGCACTGGTGCCGACGAGCTTGATGGAGTAGCCGCCGCTCGAAGTCGTGGTGACGGTCAACATCCCGCCGAGACCATGATTCACGGCATCACGAGCAATGAGCCCACCAAAGGTGCCGACGAGATTGCCAGGCAGCGCTTTGACGACCAATCGAAGAGTCATTAGCTCAACAGCTCCGGCAGCATTTGTGGCACGCACCTGCACATTATAGACTCCTGATACGAGCGGGATACCACTGATCATGCCTGTCGCGGGAGCTGCTTTCAAACCTTTCGGCAGGCCAGTGATGGTGAAGGTCTTCGGATTGTTCGATGCGACCACCGTGTGGCTGAATGCGGCACCGATGGTGGCTGTCGGAATCATATTGGCTGTTAGCAGGCTGGAAGTGGCGATGCTGAACCCGCCTGAGAGAATGGGTGCAGCAGCAGCGGTCTGACCCATGCCCGGAATCTGCGGCAGAAGGAAGTAGCCGACGGCTTTCACGCTGCCGTCGATCATCCGCACCACCTGACCTTGGAAAGGAATTTTGGCTCGTGTGAGAGGTGGCGCTGTTTCGATCAAGGTAAAGCTACCGCCCACCACACCATTCGCTGCATTGATGGTGACAGCTACTTTTCCAGGGTTATCCACGGCAGCAGTTGGGAGCACAACTTTGTTATCGCCGGTGAAGGTGAAGCTCATGTTAGGATTGATGGCCGAAGCACCCAATCCACCCTCAGTGAAGCTGAGCTGCACGCTGCCTGCATCAGGCAATCCGAGCACCACATTGCCAGCGCTCGCAGGAGCCAGATAGCCACCTTCGACCTTCAGATTGATGGGGCCAAAGCTGGCCGCATACGCCCGACTTGTCGTAGCTGGTTTGAACCAGCTCATGGACCCGGTAATGGCATTTTCCACAAACAGACCCGCTGCATCTTCGCTGAGATTCAGGGTCCCCAGGATCGTACCCTGGTTCTTATAAAGAGGCGTGTATGCCCAGAAGTCCCCATTCGCGGCGAGGAAGCTCGCGCTGGTGATGGGCTCACCCTCGGCGGTTTTACCGACGAGGGTGAGACTGCCGCCGATGCTGACCGCAAAAGTGGCAAAGCCAGATCCTTGAGGAATGGAATCCACGCCTTTGTCTCCGACATCAGCGAGGTCCACGGCCATGCTATAATAACCTGCCAGATGACCCGCTGGCTTGGTCAAGGCATTCCAGGCAGCGCGCCATCCACTCACAGTCGCAGCCCCGTGAGTGCCGGTCATTTCGCCATTGGCTGGGTTGAAATTCAAAGCCAGCGTCTGTCCGCCGATCTGCACCGAAATCTGCGGTGCTGACGCGGCCAGACGACCTGTGGCCGCATAACTTGCTGAGGCAGCACCTCCGCCACTCGCCCCGATAAGCTTGATCGAGTAGCCGCCGATCGAAGTCGTGGTGACAGTCAAGGTGCCACCGCGATTGGCGTTGACGCTGGAATGACGAGCGACAAGTCCGCCAAACGTACCGACGAGATTTTTGTCCAGTGCCATCACGATCAAGCGGGTTGTCACTGTGGTGCTGGTGCCACCGGCATTCGAAGCACGCACCTGTACATTAAAAATACCTGACACATCGGGTTTGCCAGTGATCACACCAGTCGCAGGCACGGCCTTCAAACCTTTGGGTAGGCCGGTGAAGACAAAGGTCTTCGGGTAATTTCCCGCAGTGACGGTGTAACTAAAGTCAGTGCCGATGGTGACCGTCGGGAAGCTGATCGGGTGAATGACGGGCGTGATGAAGACCGCCGAGACAGGCAGAAGGAGAGACTGCGTGACGGCGAAGCCGCTGTTGTCTGCGAGACGCACGGTGAAGGCTGCATTGCCAGGTGTCGTGGGTAGGCCGGAGAGCACACCTGCGGTGCTGAGCGTGATGCCTGCTGGCAGTGCTCCCGCACTCACGGTCCATGTGTGGGACGTGCCACCGCCTGTGCCGATGAGGCTGTGATTGAAAGCCACGCCTTTGACGGCTGTCGGCAGTGTCGTGGTGCCGATGGAGAGGTCATTCACGGTGAGGCTGAATGCTTTCGTCGAAGTGTCGTTTTCGTTGTCCGCCACCTGCACGGTGAAAGTGCTCGTGCCCGCGCCGGTCGGCGTGCCGGAGATCACGCCGTCAGTGCTCAGGCTCAATCCATCTGGCAGCGCGCCATCAGACACCGTCCAAGTGTAGGGCGTGGTGCCGCCGATGGCGACCAGAGTGGTGTTGTAGATGAAGCCCGTCCTGATCGTCGCCAGGGGCGATGAGGTGAAGATCGTGGGAGTCACGGGTGCCTGCACGGTCACAATGGCAGTGCTGGATAGCGCGCCGCTAATGTTCGCGATGTTGGTCACCTTCACCCAGTAGCTCGTCGTGGCGGCCAAAGCGGGTGTTGTAAAGGAGGGTGAGTTGGTGCCGACAGGTGTTGTCGTCACACCGCTGGTTCCTTGATACCATTGATAAGTCAGCGGCGCATCGCCTGTGGCGACGACTGACATGTTAGCCGTCTGACCTCCGGTGATGGTGCTGGAGGCTGGATGGGTCGTGATCTCAGCGGGCTGCCGAACAGTGACCGTGGCGGTGTTCGAGTTAGCGCCTGTCGGGTTCACTGAATTGGTGACCTTCACCCAGTAGCTCGTCGTGGCCGTCAGTGCCGGTGTGAGGAAAGAAGACGAATCGGTTCCCACGGGATTCGTGGTCGTGCCGCTGGCTCCTTCATACCATTGATATGTCAGTGGCGCGCCCCCTGTGGCTACAACGGACAGCGTGGTCGTGCCTCCACGATTAATCGCTGTCGAAGCCGGATGTGTGGCGATGGCCGCACCTGGTGGCGCGGCGACGCTGATGGTGAAGACCTTCGACACGGCCCCTCCCGAAAAACCAGCGTTCTCCCAC
>Ga0209480_10002114_pt1 | contig 13876 bp, 8 predicted proteins | sample JI61114C2DNA_FD_187501 | JGI IMG/M metagenome (GOLD analysis project Ga0209480, IMG submission 187501) | Wastewater effluent complex algal communities from Wisconsin, to seasonally profile nutrient transformation and Carbon sequestration -... | ecosystem: Engineered > WWTP > Effluent > Algae...
GCACTCAAAGTCACACTACGCACGGGTCCGGCATGGCCGGTGAGGGGTGATCCGAGCGGTTGGCGAGTGACCGTATCCCATAAAATAATGGTTCCATCTTCACTTCCGGAGGCGAGGATCCTGCCATCGCCACTCAAAGCGACGCTGACCACGGAGCCAGTATGACCGCGGAGAGGTGATCCGAGCGGTTGACGGGTAGCCACATCCCACAACATGACGGTATTGTCGCCACTGCCAGAAGCCAGAATCTTGCCGTCAGGACTCAAGGCCACGCTCCACACGGAGCCGGTATGACCGGTAAGGGGTAATCCGAGCGGTTGATGAGTAATTGCATTCCACAAAATAATCGTATTATCCGCACTACCCGAGGCTAATATTTTGCCATCCGCACTTAAGGCTACGCTGCGAACGCTGCCGGCATGACCACGCAAGTAAGTCGTCGGATGCGTACTCTGTTCCAAAACATTGAGCAGCACACTTTCGCTCTCGGATCGGTCATCAATTTCAAGCGCCTCCACACTGAGCAGCATGGACAAATCCAGTTGCTTGATATGATTCAGTGCTGAGGCTTCCAAGCTATGAAAGATGGCCAGTCGCGATTGCTGGATTGCCCATGCAGCGGCTCCTACGGCGCCAACAAAGGTTAAAGCCAGCATCATCGTTAGCCAACGAAATCGCCGAATGGTCCGGGCTTGCTCTTTTGCACGTATCTGTCCGGCTTGTGTGAGTCGTTGCTGCTCGGTCAATATCCTTTCTTGTTCGAGTGCATATTGCCGCCGAGCTTCCTGTTCTCGTATTTCTTCATCTCGATGCGCTAAGCTGGCATCCAGAAAAGCCATTGCTTGCCCAAAGCCTGCATAGTAACGATGCGCCCAAGTTTCATTAGGCTGTTCTTTGGCTCGCCAATCCAGCGCCACTTGCAAATCCGGGTCTTGCCAAAGTCCGGCCCGGCCTGCTTTATGCAGCATCGAAGTCTCAGCCAGACGATGATAGATCTGAGCCGATTGAGCTTCTGCATCCGCCCATGCCATCAGCCGCTGCCAAACCCTCATTAGACTCTCATGCGAAATGTCGATCACTGTTTCAGCCCCCAATGGTTCTCCTGCCGGCGGCATTAAAAAAGAACGGCTCGGCGTGCGGAATACATCAATCACCACTATAATTTCCGCCGCCGTGGCATCGGTTAATGCACACAATGTACTCAGAGTGGTCGGACGTCTGACGCCGCGCGAATCGGTCGCTTTATCAGTCAGTGCTCTAAAGATCTTCTCGCAGAGCTGTTGCTTTCTTTCGGTGTCGAGTTCTGCATAGGCTTTTTCGGCATGCTGATCTAGCGCATGCGCCATGGTTCCGATAGCTTCGTAGTGTGGTAGATCCAACATACCTGCACCGCCCCCCTGGAATTTCCAGCGTGCCCAGGTACGATTCAGAGCGTGTTGCAGAATCGATAATTGATCGGGATTATCGCCGACGTCATTGACCAGGCGCGTCAATAAAACCGGTGAAATCTCCGCCCCACTCACGCCGATAGGTCCGCTGATCGCTGCACGACGCTCTTCACGGGTCATGCGCGGGACCAGATATTGACCGGCATTGATGGCCTCGGCCAAACCGGGAAATTGCGCGCAATCACCCAGAAAGTCTGAGCGCATCGTTAGCACGATGTAGATCGGATAAGTATTTTGCTGCTTGGCTTCCAGCAACAGATTGACAAAGGCGGTGGCTTCCTCACTGGCACTATAGATAGCGTCTTGCTGACCGGTTCTAAGCTGGCGGTAACGAAACAGTTCTTCAAACTGATCCACCACCACCAGCAAATTGACATCCTCATCCAACTGCGCTTGCTGATAAATATCGATCAATCCCAACTTGCTCATGCGCAACGTAGTGTCAATGATTTCGGTGAGTGTCAGGCCCTTGGCTGCATAATCACGAAATAAAACCCCTTCTCTGGCAAGCTCGTTAGCCAGCGCCCGTAGCGGATCACTGCCCGGACGAAACTGAGCAATGCGCCAAGCCGTACCGGCTGAAGCCATTAAGCCGCCATGCAAAGCCGGACGCAATCCGCAATTCACCAATGAAGATTTACCGCTGCCTGAGTTACCAACTACGGCTAAGAAACGAGTGGCGGCCAGTTTATCGACAATCGCATCCACTTGACTTTCGCGACCGAAGAACAAGTGTTCTTCATCTTCGCGAAATGGTCTCAGGCCTGGAAAAGGGTTGGTGTAAGCTGCCCTGTTAACTGACGTGCTCATGCTTTGGCTTCCGCCGCTTGCATCGCTCGCATGAAGGCGTCCATTCCTAACGTTGAAAAAGCGTCTATTCCATTAATCAGATTGGGTTCGTCCATATCGATCAAGTCTTCTTTATCCGCAGTTTTGGGTTCAGCCAGATAGGTAAAGTTAGCAAATAAAGGTTTGCCATCGCGATAGCCGGGCATTTTTTTTAGTTCGTTGTCGATGGTTCGCTTCCATGCTTCACTTCCGGTGCCATAAAAAAGAATCACGGCATCGCAGTTACTCATCAATTGTCGATGCGCTTCGCGCACCGCGGTCGCATCGCCTTCAAACGCCGGCAAGGAAACTTCGTAGCCCTGTTCACGCAAATATTTGCGGACCGGGACCGTTGCTTTGCGGTCTTTTTCGTTACAGATCAAATAAATCAATTTAGTCTTGTCAGCGGCAACAGTCAATTTCTCTGGCAGCTTGATTTCAGGTTGCTCCAATTTCTTCAGCGCAATATGAATTGAAGCTTTGAGTGCCTCGATATCGCTCGTGATCAGGTCCGCCCCAAATTGAACCTCAGCATCCTGATGGAGTGCATCGATAAATGCTTGCTGCGCTGCTTGTCCAGAGGCAGCGCCCTCAGGCAACCAAATGACGCGCGGCAATCCGCTGTGCTTGCTTTTTCCCACAGCGAGCTCATTTTGCAATACCACCACCGATTTCTGGCCGGGACCATCGGGTACAGCTCCATAGCCCGTACCCACCAGATGAATGGCTAGTTGACTGCGCGCCAACAGACGCTCTACAGTAGCAATATAATCTGCTTCCTCACGCGGTAATTGCTGATCCGGCAACACGGTATAACCATGGCATCGCAAATCGCTTTCCAGAATTTCCCTGGCCTCTTTCCGGTCATAACTGCACTCAGCCAGATAGATGGTTGCTTTGGGTGGAGTATGTGCATCAGCATGCTTGCCATTCACATCATCATCGATCGCCAGTCGTTTGAGTAATTGCGAAATATCCCAGGCTAATTTTCCAATTTTGCGATTGTAATCCTGCGCAAATTTCTCTCCGTAAGCAGGATCCAGCTCAAGCGGCGTACCGTCTTCCAAGCTGAAAAACTCATATCCTAGGACATCCTTAATCGCAGAAGGCAATACTTCCTGGGTATCAACCGGTGTTTTCATCACCTTGAAAACTCTGGCCTTATTGTCAATTACAACGCCACCATTTTGTTTGGCGCGCTCACAGAATTCGTGGGCTTCCCGGGTACACCATTCGGAATTGAGATAACGCGGTGTCAGGACTGATACGAGGACCGCAGTATGGGCAAACTGATCAATAATTTCATTAGCAAAAGCATCGTTGCCCTGTAATTTATCGTCGCGCCAAATCTTGGCTGTCTGACCTAAGCGCATGCTTAGGAGCGCATCGAGGGAAGCGTGAAAGCGACTGACCCATCCCTTTTCTGCAGGACTCAGTGGTTGATTATCGATATGTGCGTAGCTGATGAAAAGGTCTTTCCTAAAATGAGCCATACCGCTTCCTTCGAATCATTTCAATGTTCGTTCCATTAGGTTACGTCGGTTTTCATTCCTCTTGCCTCATGATCTTCAATCATGCAGTGTCGATCAAGCTGATCGAGAATCAAGATAATACAAGCGTTCCAGCAGGAAAATCTCGAACGACTATAGTGGTAGCTGTAAATCGTTCAATATCGCGCCAGCCATGCAATCTGAAAATTTTGTTTTTGTTTCTGGTTTACTTTCGCGAGATACAAACAAGCCCATGATTGACCTTTGAACGGCGCTGTATCGCAACTATCCTAGGTGAATACCATTATAAGTCATCATAGTAGGTACAGCAATTTCTATCAGTAAGCGATTCCGCCACTGAATGTGGCTGTTTGCGCGCCATTTTGATTGATCGGCTGGTTATGATGGCAGTTAATGTAAATTTCTTGTGTCGTGACCAGTCGCGGCATGACTAACTAGGCTAGTTGCCAAGGAATCGCAACTAATTCCTACTGAAAACGCGCTGACTCATTAGAGTCGTACACAAGCTTCAGCAACCATTGATAATTTTCGATATTTGGCAATCCATTCAAGCGGTATGGGAGCCAGTGAATTATTGGGTTGCGATGTTTGCGCAGCAATGATGGCGCCCAGCATGATCGCACGTCCGCAACTATCCCCGCCAATACGGATGTTTTCTTCGATCGCGGTACGATAATCAGGCGCATGTTGTGCAATATGCATAATAATCGGCATGCCTTCCAACACATGACAAGCTGAACCGAAGCGGTTGGCAATGGCTTGACTATCCAGTGCATGAGTTTGCATGGCTTCTTCAATCCGCATTGCCAGTTTTTCCCCAGCCAACGGCAATGCCGAGGTCATTGCTTGCGTAACCGATTGTCCATTTAACAATTCAAACAAAACACCGGCTGCAAACTGTGCGGCGGCAACGGCAGTATCATTATGATTGGTTAAGCGCACAACCTGCTCTATTTTTCTGGATAGTGCTGATTGTGGACCGACATGAGTCGCAACTACGCTCGGTATCGTTGCCAAAGCTGCAAACTGATCGTCATCAGTACCGGAGATTTCTGGAAACTCTTCTGGCTTGAGTGGCAATAAAGTAAGCAATGTCTGGCGAGTGGGCGAATCGATGTAGCCCACATACGCACCTCCAGGACCAAAATGATTGCGGTATTCCATTTGATATTCGATGCGTTTAAATTGACCATGATGTGCGTGATGCCGCAGCATCAGCAAGCATAGCTCGCCATATCCGGATGAATCTCCTGCTATCTTACTGCCATGCGCAAAATAGCCTTTGGTATTGGCATAATCATTTGCATCAGGTTGCAGAAAAACCAGCCCCCTGGTTTGCTCTATTTGCGCAATGCGTTCGGGATCATAAAGCCAATGCAGACCTAATGCAGCGGAATCAGCGATCAATGCGCCTAACACCGCTGCCACACGAGGCTCAAACCGGATACTTGAATTCATCATATTGTCAGAAGATTTGTGTGTTATTTAATGTCGACTTCGTCGGGTATTCTGCGTGCTTCTTCTTCCAGCATGATCGGTATACCATCTTTGATTGAAAATGCGAGTCGGTCAGGTTTGCAAATCAATTCCTTATCGTCTTTTTTGTAGATGAGAGGGCCTTTACACAGTGGGCAAACCAGAATATCCAGTAATCTTGCATCCATAATTTTCCTTATTAATGATTTATTATGCGGACGGGTTATTTTATAACTTACTGAGGATGTCATCCAACTGATCCAGACTACTATAGTGGATCACAATATTACCCTGTCCATTTTTTTTCGGTTTAATATCCACCTGCGCACCCAGTCGTTCGGATACATCTTCCTGTAATCGCAACAGATCCCTATCGGGTTTTTTAATCTTTTTGGTACTTGGATGCTCAATCTGGTTAACCAGCTTCTCCGTTTCGCGCACGGAAAGTTGTTTCTGCGCGATCAGATTGGCCATTTTAATTTGTTCTGCTGGCGCCAGTGTCAGGATTGCACGTCCATGCCCCATTTCTATTTTGCCTTGCATCATCAATTCCTGCACCGGCGCGGATAGATTGAGCAAGCGCAATAAATTGGAGATGGTGCTGCGCGAATTGCCTAGGGCTTCGCCGGCCGTTTGATGAGTCATGCCGAATTCATTGATCAAGCGCTGAATGCCCATGGCTTCTTCCAGTGGATTCAGATTTTCGCGCTGAATATTTTCAATCAATGACATGGCCAGTGCGGATTCATCGGCTACTTTTCGTATCAATGCGGGCACTTCGTTTAGCCCTGCCAATTGCGCCGCCCGCCATCTTCTCTCACCGGCAATGATTTCGTATTGATCGTCGCTGATAGGACGCACCAGAATGGGTTGCATGACCCCTTGCGCTTTGATCGATTCGGCCAATTCCGCCAAAGCCACTTGATCCATATTGGTTCTGGGTTGATATTTGCCAGGCTGCAGCTTGGATATTTCCAGATTTTGCAACGACTCATCAGAAATATCGACGCTTCCATTGCGCGACAATAAAGCATCCAGTCCTCTCCCTAGCCCTTTTTGTTTTACCATCTTATGGATTCCTTAATTTTGCCACTGAGTTTTCAGTCTTTCATCAATGCGTCAAGCATTGAGAATTTCCTTTGCCAATTCGAGATATGCCTGCGCACCTTTGGATTGCCCGTCGTGATACAGGACCGGCAATCCGAATCCCGGCGCTTCCGCCAGACGGACATTGCGTGGAATAACCGTGCGATACACCTTATCACCGAAGTGCTTCTGCAATTGATCTGAAACCTGCTGTGCAAGGATACTGCGCGGATCGAACATGGTGCGCAGCAAGCCTTCGATGCGCAAATCGGGATTAAAATTGCTGCGCACTTTTTTGATGGTATTGACCAGATCGCTGAGTCCTTCCAGTGCATAATATTCGCATTGCATCGGGATCATGACCGCCTGAGCCGCACATAAGCCGTTGAGCGTTAACAGATTCAGAGCCGGCGGGCAATCAATTAAAATATAATCATATTCGTGTTGAATGGGTTCAATTGCAGCTTTCAGGCGCGCTTCCCGTTGCGAAAAATCGACCATTTCCACTTCAGCTCCGGCCAAATCACGGTTGGCTGGCAGCAAATCATATTTACCCTGCGCACTGACTATGCGCGCAGTTTGTATCGATTCATCGCCCAACAACACATGGTAGACCGTGATTTTAACTGTTTGTTTGTTGGTACCGCTGCCCATGGTTGCATTGGCCTGTGGATCGAGATCAATCAGCAACACACGCTTGCCGGCAACAGCCAGACTGGCAGCCAGATTGACACTGGTTGTGGTTTTGCCAACACCACCTTTTTGATTGGTAATGGCGAGAATTTTAGTCACGGTATTAGCTCCTGTATTCATCAAACTGAATCAAAGCTGCGATATATTTTATTTCAGGTTGTCAATTTTTTAATAATGATCAGCTGTCGAGCTGCATTCAATCCTGGCACAGCCAACGTTACGATGTTTTCAATGCTGAAAGGCGCACGCACTTGCTGGAGCTCAGCATCAGAGCAACTTGCTTTCATTGCGACCCAGCAGCCGCCATCTTCATTTCCTGCCATGAGTGACTGGGTCAATTGGATAAAATCACCCAGATCAGAAAATGCACGAGTGATGATAGTGTCCACTGTGTGCTCTGCATGAATATCTTCAATTCGTTTTGCAATCACCGTGACATTCTGCAACGCCAGTTCAATTTTGACCTGCTGCAAAAAGGAAGCTTTTTTTTGATTGCTTTCAACTAACGACACCTGCCAATCCGGCCTTGCCAGCGCCAGCGGGATGCCTGGCAGACCCGCACCGCTGCCCACATCAATGATGTTTGGCCCCTGGATATGAGGCAGCACGGCCAAACTATCCATCACATGTTGATAGAGCATGTCTTGCGGATTTCTGATGGCGGTCAGATTATGAATCTTGTTCCATTTCTCAATAAGCAACAAATATTGCTGAATCAATTCATCCAGCGATCTCGCTTGTTGCGGGAAATCATAACCCAGCGCCTGCAGGCTTTGCGAAATTTGCGCTAACAAACTCATGCGCTTTGTTTTTTGTCATTAGCTCCCAATCCGCGCTTTAAATGCACCAAAAGCAATGAGATGGCAGCGGGGGTCACACCAGAAATTCTGGAAGCCTGACCAATCGTTTCCGGTTTGTGTTGATTTAGTTTTTGTAGCACCTCATTGGAAAGCCCTTTCACGACTGCATAGTCGATATCAGTAGGCAACAGTGTGCTTTCATATTGCGCCTGACGGGCAACTTCTTCCTGCTGGCGCTGAATATATCCATGATACTTGGCCTGAATTTCAACTTGCTCTGCCACCTGTGCATTGGCTACTGGCAATCCTGCTCCCGGTAATGTCATCAGTGTGGCGTAGGTCACATCCGGACGGCGCAATAACTCGGTTAAAGTATATTCTCGCTCAATCCCCTTTCCCAAAACGCGCATCGCTTCTTGTTCAGGGAGTGTACCCGGAAATAGTCGAATTGAATTGAGACGCTGCTGCTCTTTTTCTATGGCTTCCTGTTTCTCCGTAAATGCAGCCCAACGCATATCATCCACCAAACCAAGTTGCCTGCCCGTTTCCGTCAAACGCAGATCAGCATTGTCTTCGCGCAATTGCAATCGATATTCCGCGCGACTGGTAAACATTCGATAAGGCTCTGTTACACCGGAAGTCACCAGATCATCTACCAGAACGCCTAAATAGGCCTCATTTCTTTTTGGCAGCCATGCTTCCTTCTCCTGAATTTTCAGTGCAGCATTCACACCAGCTAGCAGCCCTTGTGCAGCGGCTTCTTCATAACCAGTGGTGCCATTGATTTGTCCGGCAAAAAACAAATTCTCGATGGTTTTGGTTTCCAACGAGCGCTTCAGGTTACGCGGATCAAAGTAGTCGTATTCGATCGCATAGCCTGGCCGTGTAATATGCGCATTTTCCAGCCCTTCTATGGAATGAATCAATTTAACCTGGACTTCAAACGGCAAACTGGTTGATATTCCATTGGGGTATATCTCATTCGTGCCCAATCCTTCCGGTTCTAGAAAAATGGAATGCGATTCTCTGGTGGAAAAGCGCACTACTTTGTCTTCTATCGACGGGCAATAACGCGGACCAATCCCTTCGATTTTTCCTGTGTACAAAGGAGAATCCACCAAACCATCGCGAATAATATCGTGCGTGGTCGAGTTGGTGCTGGTGATCCAGCAGGATATCTGTTGCGGGTGCTGAATGTTAGCACCGACGAATGAAAAGACTGGTGTAGGTTGATCCCCAGGCTGCTCCAACAGCTTTGTATAATCCATGCTCCGGCCATCAATGCGCGGCGGCGTTCCTGTCTTTAGCCGCCCTGCAGGAAACTCCATTTCACGCAATCTGTGCGCCAGCGTTATGGATGGCGGGTCGCCAGCCCTGCCTGCCTTGAAATTGGTTTTGCCGATATGTGCCAATCCTGCCAGGAAAGTGCCAACGGTTAAAATCACTGCACGTGCATAAATTTTGATATTCAGTTGGGTGACCACGCCAGTGACGCGATCTTGCTCAATGATCAAGTCATCCACTGCCTGCTGCATAATCGATAAATTAGCTTGATTCTCAATGCGCCTGCGAATTGCCTGCCGATAAAGAACACGATCCGCTTGTGCGCGCGTCGCTCTGACAGCAGGACCTTTGCTTGAATTGAGAACACGAAACTGAATACCCGCTTCATCGGCAGCCATCCCCATAGCGCCGCCCAGCGCATCAATTTCCTTCACCAGATGACTTTTTCCAATGCCACCTATGGATGGATTGCATGACATTTGACCAATCGTTTCGATATTGTGCGTGAGCAACAATGTTTTGTGCCCCATACGTGCAGCCGCCAACGCCGCCTCAGTGCCCGCATGCCCACCACCGACAACAATAATTTCAAATTCTGTGTGATTGCTCATAATGCTCAAGCCTACGATATTCTTAGAATAACTAATAGTTTTACTGGTGGGAAGGATAACAAACAGAGATGTTTCACGTGAAACCTTTTGGCAACCATCGCTGACAAAAGGCGTGATCTACAAGATGTAATTATAGGTGGTGTAGAATAATCAGCGCAAGTTTATGCGCTGTTTTTTAGTGGCAAACCAGAAGTATCTTAGCATGAATCCGGCAAAAGGCACGCCAAGCTAGCAACAGATTCTGTAAAAAAGTGATGCAATAGATTCCGCTCTCAGGCAGAACTGCCAGAATCGAAGAAAAACCACTTGCGAGCTTAAAACTACCGAGGAGGTCAGGATTGCCTTAACCGCCAAACGATCGTTGAATATGGCGCGTTTTGAGAGGTCATTTTTTCATGTCTCTTGAATCAAATGCTTGATACGATATTGGCCCAAAGTATTAATCATCCACTCGATTTAGCTCCCAGACAATTATTTAAGCAGAAACTCTGCCCGATTGCCTTTTTGCTGTTCACTCTGTTCAGATTCATGGCTACCCACGACAAAAATACGCTCATCCGGGATCTGACCATTCTCGATTAGCCAATTACGCGCAGCGATAGCGCGACGTTCGGCCAACTCGGCCAGATCATTGTCGTTAATTTGAGTATTTGCCAACATCAACTGCTCCATCTCAGCATCCGGCAAACTTTTAGTCAGTCCAATAGCATTTTTAGGTTTGTCGAAAGATTCTTTTTTGTAAGCTAGTTCAAGATACTTGCTATATTCTTCCGGAGTTAATGTAACGTCCGCGATACCTCCGCTAGCAATGCCTTTCTTGGTTTGTTCCGCAAGTTTTTGCGCTTTCACCTTGTTTTGCAGGATAGCGAGCTTGAGTCCCTCATGATCTGCCTCAGCATCGATATGACCGGAAATTTCCAACTTGAGCGATGGGCGATCTGTTAGTACTTCAGCCAAAGCCTGCAGGCGCTTCGATGATTCTTCATCAATATCAGCGAAGCCGGGGGTAAAGATAACTTCGGACAATTCTTCCCCACCACCCAGCACCGAACCCAATAATGCAAAAGGCGAAGTAATGGCTTTTGTGATCAGATTGGTAAATGCAGTAAAAATAATGTCGCCGAGGTTAAATTGTGGATCATTAATGGATCCTTTGAGTGGCAAATGGATATCGATTTCACCGCGCCGGTTTTTGAGTAGCGTAAGAGCAAGATTCAGCGGGAGAGAAACCGCATTCTCGCTTTCGATCTGATCACCCAGCGTAAATTGATCCAAAAAGATTTTATTTTCTGCAGTGAGTGCGCCATTTTCTACATGATAATAAACATCAGCTGAGAGCTTCCCTTTTTCAATAGCGTAGCCTATATACTTTGCCGAATAGGGACTGAAAGGCGGGAGTTCAATATCTTTAACTGTCGTCACAAGATCCAGGAAAAGCTCTGAACTGAATGGATCAATGGTTCCTTTGATTTCCAGCGGCGCTGTTTTATCGAGCGCGCCGTGGATATCTATTTTTCCCGATTTTCCAGGGTACAACGGACCAATCTGGCCAGAAAGTCCCGTCAGATTAGCGCGATAATTGGGTTTGACAAAACGGTCATTGAAATTGATATTGCCATGGTGCAAAAGAATTTTGCCGATATAAACGGGCAGCGCTTCTTTGCCTTGATTGGCTGGCAGGCTATTCGCTGATTCAGCTCCGGCGCTGGGCGATATAACCGATGCCGGCGTTGGTGCAGGCTCTACCGATTTCTCTTGCTGAACTATTTGCTTGAGATTGAGATTTCCATCCGGCATCAAGGTCACTCGAGCGTAAAAGTCGCTCAAATTGATGGTTTTGACGTCTACACGCAGCGGTTCATTAACAAAATTCAGATCATTGATATCCAGTTTCTTCCAGCGCAGCAGATCATGAGCATCTTTAGGATCAAATACGTTGAAATTGGCCAGTTTTCCTTGACCATTCACTTGAATTTTCAGAGGCTCGCCGTTAGCTTTGATATTTCCTTCAAAAGAAATATCGCCGCTGGTCAATAGCGCAGTTAGTTTATCGCCGGCCCAGCCTTGCAAGGACACCAAATCGACCGAATTCAGATTTAACGCTAAATCCGTTGCCAGAGGCGCCCATGCCAATGAGCCATCCACTTTAATGTGGCCGCGTTGGTTAACCTGCGCTTGCAACGCCAAATTGAGCGGCTTAATGCCGTTCAAGTCGATGCTATCCAGCGTGATATCCAATGAATCCACAATCATCGGCGTAATTTTTTTCAGCGTAAGATCTTCATAGCGCAGCGAGGCTGCCTTGAATTTTATGCGCTTGATTTGTGTTGTCCAAGGGGCATTATTTTTAGCAGCGTGAGCAGAAGAAGCATGATTCTTCTGCTCACGAACCAGCTCAGATTCACGTTTTTGGTCCGATTCCCTTTCAGCTATTTTGATATCGCTGTCGGATCGTGAAGGTTTTCTGGAGGGAATCGGAACAATTGCTGGCTTAGCAATCGCTTTGGCGGTCGCTTGAGATTTGCTGTTAGCAACAGGCTTTTGAGCATCCGATGATTGTGTTGTCGATTGTGCTTGTGTCGTATTGAATAGCTGCGCTAAATCAATGCTGCCACTGGCGTCTCGCCGCAAAGTGGAGCTTAATCGATCCAACGTAATCTCTCCCAATGCTACCTGTCGTGATGGAGTGTTGACTTGCAGGTTGTCGACGGCAAGCTGCGCTAGCGATAGTGCCGGTTCCTTTTCACCTTCACGCGTTAACGCAATTTGATTCATCTGCAGTTTGATTTGCGATGGTTTCTTGCCAGTCAAATCGACTTGCGTCAGCTCAATGCCCAATTGTTTCAAATTAGCTTGGTAGGGAGCTTGCACTGCGGTGTTTTTGATTCCAAGTTGCCGCAGTGTCGATTGTCCTGTTAAGGAAATATCAGGTGCTTTGTCTGGCGCTTGAGTAAATGTAATCAGCAGATCACTATCGAAATGACCTGAAAGCAGTTTGATCCCTTCGGGTAAAGGGGCATATTGATCAAACTGAGTTAAATCGAATTTATCGAGCTTTAAAGCCAGCGTTGCTTCCTGATTATCCGTAAAAGGCCGCAACTTACCTTCCAGAGACAGCGATGAGCCGTTAATTTTTGCGCTGAAATGAGGCTCTATCCAGTTGGTCAGCGCACTCTGGAAATTGGCAATGATCGGAATGCCCAGATTGATTTCAGAAATTTGATGCTCTGCCTTCATGGGCCGATCAATAAAATCAAACTGCCCGCCTTGAATAGTAATATTGCTGACGGAGAAAAAACTGCCAGTATCTCTGGGTGTCTCTTCTTGTTCTTCAGACTGACTAAATTGTGCTATCAAATCTGAAATATTCAATTGATCTTTAGTTTCCCGCACCAAGCGCAGTTTGGGATCCGACAGTGAAAACGCTGTAATGACAGGAGCACGCTGTTTGATCGATTCTATGCTCATATCAACATACAACCTGCTAAAGGAAAAGAGCGTCTCATTGGATTGCTGAGCATCTGCTGTTTCGCCTATGCGAAAACCATGCACAGCTAATTCCAGCGTATGCGGCTTGATTTCAATGGAAGCAACGGTAACAGGGCGCTTCAGGAGTTCAGATAGGCGTATCTCCAGCTGAGATTTTGCATAACCGGGTAACCAAAAGTAGCTGAGCGCTGCTAGCAGGGCAATCAGCGCAAAGACAATGCCGAGACTGATACTGAGACGTTTATAGCGAGAAACGCGAGGCTGTTCGGTCGTGGTCATAACAGTGCCCTTTATTGTCTGCAATGGATTAGCGGGATACTCAAAACATGTTAGAACAATGAACTGTGGTAATTGTTTTCAGTATGAGCAATTCAGGCGCTGCCTAAATTCGATAAAAAAGCAATCGACTGAATAGCTCATAACCAATATTCAACTCAAAGCAATTGAATTGCGAATATTAATAATGTGAACTGGTTGTTTTTAAGCTGATTAATTCAACTTCAAAAATCAGAGTGGCATTAGGTGGAATAACATTACCCGCGCCTCTATCGCCATACGCCATGGATGGAGGAATAATCAGCGTACGCTGTCCCCCCACTTTCATGCCGTTCACGCCTTGATCCCAGCCCTTGATTACGCGCCCTGCACCT
>Ga0209480_10002117_pt1 | contig 13868 bp, 16 predicted proteins | sample JI61114C2DNA_FD_187501 | JGI IMG/M metagenome (GOLD analysis project Ga0209480, IMG submission 187501) | Wastewater effluent complex algal communities from Wisconsin, to seasonally profile nutrient transformation and Carbon sequestration -... | ecosystem: Engineered > WWTP > Effluent > Algae...
TGTCGGCGCAATCAGTCAGCTTGATTGGCCTCTATAACTTTGCGCCGAAAAACCAGTTGATCATTGCTTACCATGTGCTGGCGAGCGGACAAATCGTTCTCAATGAAGAGCTGGCTGAATTCAAACTTATTGAACCGAGCAAGCTAAAAGCTTGGGAGTTCGGCACAGGACCGGCGGTTCGCGACTGGCTCGCGGGCCGGTCAGCGCAGTAATCGGCCTGACTGTGGCGGGGCTTCTGTGTCACGAATGACTTCACCGTCGATAATGTAGCCTTCGGTTGAGTGCGCTAAATCAGGAACAGCCTTCTGTTTAATAAAAAATCAAGGCTATGTAATCTTTGCATGTTGGTCTATAACAAAGTTATCTGAATCAATCGGATAGGTGTTGCGATGAAGCCCAATGATTTCCGGAAACTGTCGAGTGCGTTGAAGGAATTGACGCCGCACCAGCGGCAAGTCCTGATGGATCGGCTGCAACCGGCGGCGCAGGCGTCGGCGTCCTACCAACTGGTTGAAACCCGGATGACCGGGAAGCCGCACTGTCCGCATTGCGCACACGAGCAGGTTTCCCGCTGGGGGTTCGCCAACGGCTTGCAACGGTATCGCTGCAACGCCTGTCGGGCGACCTTCAACGCCCTGACTGACACACCACTGGCCGGACTTCGGCACAAAGCGAAATGGATGGACTACGCGAAACAGCTGGTAGAGGGGACGAGCATCCGAAAAAGTGCCGCTGCGGTGGGGATTCATCCCAACACGGCATTCCGTTGGCGCCACCGCTTCCTGAGCTTGCCCAATGATCAGCAGGCGATCAGCCTGGCGGGAATTGCTGAAGCCGATGAGACCTATTTCCTTGAGTCGCAGAAGGGCAGAAGACAAGGCTTGAGTCGTGCTCCCCGCAAGCGGGGCGGCAAAGCCAGCCAGCGCGGCCTGTCGGCAGAACAGACCGCTGTCCTGATTTGCCGGGATTGCACCGGCAACACCGCCGACTTCATCTTGGAGAAGGCCGATAAGGCGCACATCGGGGCGGTGCTCAAGCCGCTTCTGGCAGCCGATGTCATTCTGTGTACTGACGGGGAAAAGGCACTGGCTGCGGTTGCCAAAGAAATGGGCATCACCCACCGGCCGATCAATCTGGCCGCTGGTCAGCGTATTGTGGCGGGTGTCTATCATGTGCAGAACGTCAATGCCTACGATAGCCGACTCAAGGAATGGATGCGCCGCTTCCACGGCGTCGCCACCCGCTACTTGGGTAACTATTTGGGCTGGCGACGATTGATTGAGCGACACGACCGGGATATTTCCTCTGCCGATTTCCTCCGTGCCGCTTTGGGAATCGATGGGGTTCAACATGCTATGGGTACATAGCCAAAATCAAAGAGCAAAGGCCTTTTGTGATTGCTAGGCTGCCTGACCCGCTCTGCGAATCGGCTTAAAAGCCAACCATAACCGTCTGTTCTCATTTAAACCTTGTTGCTGCAGCAATTCGCCGTCCTGGCCAGTTCTGTCAGATTTATCGGCAACAGGCCATGCCATCCCCATTTGGTGCAATGGAAGCAATCGCGCGGCAGCGCTGTCAGAAACCTCTCAGCTTCCACTAAACCTAGCGAACCGATTGATGTCTGCATTCCCAGCAGGCGGATTGCCGGTTTGGTTTTCATAGCAGCCTGTGGTTTTTGATGGGTCCGGGGCATATGGCGTGATATGTTTTTGTACTTGTTTGGAATCTGTCGTAATCTTTGTTGCCGTAGAAAAAAGTTAAATACCAGCTTGCAGCCTAAAAATCCACGGTCCGTCCCCTGTTAGCTCTATTTTTTATATTTGTAAAATGATAATTCTGCGCTTTTGGAAACTATTGTTGCTGCTGGCTTTGATTCTTCCCGGTTGTGGTGACGTTCAGCAAACTGATCAGGTCACGAAGAAAAAGACGCTTTCAAGCGGCCAAAGCACAAACCTGCCGACGGTTGTTGAGTCGGACCCAAGTCAGGTCCGCCAGTTTAAGTTAAATGATCTTATAAAGAGGGCGGAGACTGGTGATGTTTTGGCTATGGTTGAGCTTGGAAAGATTTATGACCTTGGCCGTAATTGGGGGAAAACGATTCAGTATTTTTATGGAGACGCCGATCATGATGATCTTCTGATTAACCGTGAAAAGGCGGTTGAATGGCTCTGGAAAGCGGCGGAGCAAGGGGATGCTGAAGCTCAGGGGCGTCTTGGAAGGCTATTTCGTGAGGGTAACGGTGTTCAACAGGATTTCAGTAAAGCTCTTGAGTATTTTCTAAAAGCCTCAGCTAGGGGTGATCCTTTGGCTCAGTTTGGCCTTGGAATGATGTATTTGATGGGCGATGGCATTAGTAAAGATGAAATCAAGAGCCAAGAGCTAATTCGGAAATCTGCTGCGAAGGGTCTTCCTGACGCGCAACTTTTACTAGCGACTTGGTACTCCGAAGGCTTTTTCGGTGTTGCCAAGGATGCGCTTAAGGCAATGGAGTGGTGGCAGAAGGCTGCCGAACAAGGTAACGCGTCGGCACAGTATCTCCTTGGGTCGAAATACAAGTCTGGCGAAGGGGTCCCGCAAGACAATTCTAGAGCCATGGAATGGCTGAGGAAATCAGCATCACAAGGGTTTGCGTTTTCGCAACACAGCCTATAGATAAGGCCCGTTGAAGTATGAACTTGCTAGGGTTTTTGGTGTCTGATTTTTATGGAAAAAGAGAACGCCAGAAAACAAACACTGGAACAGCTTTATGAGCGGCGCAAGCAAGTTGTTCGATTGCACAAGAAGGCCATCAAGATCATGCAAATTGTCTCGATGACGGGCTTGAGCTATCCGGCAGTGCGCGCCACGATTGATCTGTTTATGGCAGGTGGTTGGGCGGCAATTCGCCCGACCAGCCGAGGGCGATCTCGTGGTGATGGACGATGCCTGAGCGAAATTCAAGAGGAGACGATTCGTCGCACGATCATTGATAAGCGCCCCGAACAACTCAAGATGGATTTCTTTCTTTGGAGCCGCGCAGCCGTAGGCCAGCTCATCGAACAGGAATACGGCATCAAGCTACACATTCGCAGTGTGGGCAAATATTTAGCCCGCTGGGGCTTTACCCCGCAAAAGCCGATCAAGCGGGCCTATGAACAAAACCCAGAGGCTGTGCAGAGGTGGCTTGAAGGCGAATACCCCGGTATTGAGCAACGTGCCAGGCAAGAAGGGGCTGAAATCCATTGGGGAGACGAAACGGCGCTGGTCAATACCGATGTGCGCGGTAGAAGCTTTGCCCCTGCGGGCAAGACTCCTGTGGCGATGACCGTGGGTGGCACGCGAGAAAAGCTCTCCATGATTGCCACCGTGACCAATCAGGGTAAGACACGCTGGATGATCATTGATGACGCGTTTGATGCAGAGAAGCTGATTGAGTTCTTGGCTGCCCTGATCAAGGATGCCGGGAAAAAGGTGTTCCTGATTCTGGACAATCTGCGAGTGCACCACAGCAAGATCGTGAAGGCTTGGGTAGCTGAGCGGAAAGATCAGATTGAGTTGTTCTATCTACCCAGCTATAGCCCCCAGCTCAATCCAGAGGAGCGCCTCAACGCCGATCTCAAGCAAGAGATGGGAAAGCACGTCCCTGTTCGCACCAAAGCCAAACTACGCGACGCAACCAGCGCTCATATGATGATGTTGGAGCAAAACCCTGAGCGCGTCATGAGTTACTTCCAAGACCGGCGCGTCAAGTATGCCGCTTAAGACTTCATCGGGCCGGAGCAATAGGAACAATGTACGCGGATGCTAGCATTGCCAATGCGGACAACGTTCTTGCGTATGCGTGGTTCAATCTAGCATCAGGTACAGGTGATAGGTTTTCGCGAATGGAGCGTGATAGCCTTGGGGACCGCATGGCACCATTAGAGGTTGCCGAGGCGCAGCGTCTGTCCTCAAATTGGAAAATTGGTCAGGAGCTTGTTCGCGAGGGTGGTTCGGTAGCTGGTAGCAAGCTGCCAGTAGCTCCAAGTGACCTTCTTAAGACTAAGACGGGCACAGCATTTATCGTGAATGCGGTGGGCCATGCGATTACCAACCATCACGTTGTTGAAGGATGTGCTGAGGTTCGCGCCGAGGGTCGGAATGGCGTGGTGAAAGTGGCTACCTACGACTCGGTGAATGATCTGGCGCTGTTGCAGATTCCCGGAGTTGTAACCGCACATGCAACTATTGCTAACGATCCAGCAAAAGTGAGACAAGGCGAAGATATTGTGGTGTTTGGTTACCCGCTCAATGCTGTGTTGTCCTCGGGTGGAAACCTCACCCCCGGAGTAATTAGCGCGCTTACTGGCTTGGGTAACAATACGAACCAACTTCAGATTACAGCCCCGATTCAACCTGGTTCGAGTGGTAGCCCTGTTATTAGCAATAGGGGTGAAGTGGTTGGTGTTGTGTCAATGAAGCTATCGGACTCGAAGATGGCAAAGGCGACCGGCCAGGTAGGTCAGAACGTGAATTTCGCTGTCAGCGGGCAGACCTTGAAGATTTTCCTCGATACCCACAAAGTTGAATATCGCATTGGTGGAATGTTTACTTTCAGTGGCAAAAGTGCAGCTGATCTTGCGGATGATGCGCGCAGTTGGACGCTAGTCGTCGAGTGTTGGAAATAGCTAACATGGAAATTGAATTAGCATTTATTTCAGGATTGTTTGCACTACTTGGGGGACTTTTGGGAGCATTCCTGACCCGGCGTACAGATTACGAAAAATGGTTACGCCAGCAACAAAGTCAGATATTCGCCGATTTCATATTGCAAGCGCAGGTGTTTCAAAAAAAAGCAATTGAGCTTAGGCACAGCCAATTGCCGTTGCTACAGCGTGATATCGCGATTACTGAAGTTTTCTTGGATCTAGAGACGCACGAACAAATTGCACGTTTGTATCTCACACCGGTCGACCGCAGTCGTTTTGGAGAACTTACTACCAAACTCAGAGTTTCGATGAATCCTAATCGTCGTCAAGGTGAAGGCTCGGAAAAGTTCGGCCACGAACTGAAAGAAATTCAAAGTATTTTCGAGGCAACGCTTGATAGCTATCACACCAAATTTTGGTACCGCGTGTAACAAGTGACGGTCATTGGTTTCAAATCACAAAACGGAAACCAGGATTTCCAATCCCCACTTCACACAACTCCCGATTTACGCAATAACCCTTCCAGCAGCGTTGCTCGTGGCTCGGCAAACGGGTTGACCACCGTCGCACCGCGCCATGTGAAGCCATTGTGAAAATCTTCCGAGAGCAGCAATCGGCAGTGGTTCTCTGCGGCGATGGCCAAAATCAGGGCGTCCCACATTGGCAACTGGTGATCGACGGTCAAGTCCAGCGCAGACTGAAAAGCAAACCAGGTGGAGTCCACCACTTCAAAGCTGTCAGCCCAACTCAGCACTGCTTCGCGCGTCTGCGAAGCGGAGCGTTTGGCTTTGCCCGTCAGGACACGAGAGAGTTCTCCCAAGGTTTGCGCTGGAAGTACCACTTCATTGCAGGACAGTTGCTCGACCAATTGCCTGGCCGTTGTACAGCGTAGTTCATCGCCCAGTCCTTCGGCGTAGGCCAAAATGTTGGTATCGAGGGCAACTCTCACCGATCAGGCCTCGTACAACTCATCGCGCGTCCAGTTGCGAACGCCACTTGGTTTTTGCTGCTGCAGCCGTTCAAGCAAGTTGCGCTTGGCGACCTCGCGTTCAATGTCGCCAGAACGCGGTGGACCAATAGTGGCAACGGGTTTGCCACGCGACAAAACTGTAATAGCTTCGCCAGTGGCGACATCGCGCAGCAAGCTGGAAAATTGACGATTGGCGTCCGCGGCGGAAATGGTTTTCATCTGACCCCCAAAAAAATAGTGTTCAGCACTACTTTAGCGTTCGGTCGCGCATGCCGTCAAGGTTTAAGCGTGTGCAGCAGCGTACTCAATGGGTGGATAATTGGAAACAAACCACGTTTTCCGAAGTTGATGAGGCAAAGCTGTAACAGGTTAATTTGAAAACTAGAAAACCGTGGTCCTTCCCCGATTGATCCGAAAGCTTGGGAATTCGGGACAGGACCGGCGGTTCCCGACTGGCTGGCGAGCCAGTCAGCGTAGCAAACGGCCTGACTGCGGCGGTGCCTCTGTGTCACGAATGACTTCGCCGTCGATAATGTTGCCTTCGGTTGGCTGTGGTGGAAAACCGGGTGGAAAACCCGGGCCTTGTTCGCGCATCTGCTTGCGGATAGCCCGGGTTTTCCACCACAGCCAGCCCCAAAGCATTGTGCCGCCAACGGCAACAACGGCCAGCGCTACCAGCGAGAACATGAAAGCCAAGACCAGAAAAGCCGCGCCTAGCACCAAGGTCAGCACTTTGCCGAGCAGGCTCTGGGGTTGGGTGTTGAAACGGGCGTAGCGCTGGGAAAATTTCATCTGTTCTTCGGTCGTCATCTAATTTCTGTCAGTCATCCATTTAAATATAGCCATTAGATTCTGGCAGGAAATGGGGGGGCGTCTGTTGTTTCAGCGTCGCCGTTTTGTAACGGCCTGTCGCGCTTACGCCTGTTTTTCCTGACCAATGCTGTTGGCCCATTGCAGGGCCTGTGTCTGCGCTCCGTTCAGGGTTTTTGGCGTAATGCCGGGCAGGCTGGCGAGGTTCTTGGCCAGTTGCTCAAGATTGCCATTTTCACTGCTTTCAGCCAGACGGAGCATGTCGCCTAGTTGGCCGGTGCCATCACATAGCGCTTCGCGCACATGACTCGCCAAACCCAGCGGGTTAACGATGTCGGCAATCGGCTGGCCGATCAGCGCCGGCATTAGCGACATGATGCCCGCCATGAAAGCCTGATCGGCGAGCACGCTGTCATTGGGGCGCAATTCAGCCGCCAATAGTTCCATGAGCCGGCCACGCGTCGCTGCCAGCATCAGCAGCGGGTTGCTGACCGTATTCTTGTCGCCCGCAGAAAAGACCAGCAGTTGCAGCCAGCGCTGCAACTGCCGACGCCCCAGAACAGTAATTGCGTGGCCGAGCGAGGTGATTTTCTCGGTCGTTCCCGAACCGACCGAATTGGTCATGCGCAGCAGGTTGACCGTCAGACCGGGTTCGGGTTTGAGGGCAAGCTCAAGTTCTGCGGTGGCGGCATCGCCGAGCAGCAGGCCCATCAGTTTCATCAGCGAAAGCTGGGAATGATCCAGCTTCTTGCCGGCAATGATGGTCGGTTTGGCAAAGTAGTAGCCTTGGAAGAGTGAAAACCCCAGTTTCAGGCATTGCTCCATCTGCTCGCGCGAATCAACCTTTTCGGCGAGCAATTGCTTGCCCATCGGCTTCAACTTCATGGTCAGTTGCATGAGCTGGACGCGGGAAAGGGGTTGAATATCGACCTTGACGATATCGACCAGCGCCAGCAGTTCAGCAAACCGGGGTTCGAGCTGAATGACGTCATCGAGTGCCAGCGTGAAGCCAGCCGCCTTGAGCGCCTTGCAGCGCTCCACCACGGCCGGGGATGGCGGCACTGTTTCGAGGATTTCGAGGACCACGGATTGCCGCGGCAGCAACTCCAGCATGTCGCTGAACAGAAACTCTTCATCGACATTGATGAAGCCACGGTAACTACCGAGCGCCGCCTCGACCCCCAGTTCAGCAAAAGCATTGACGATAACCGTGGCCGTCGCCTGCACACCATCGGTGACTTCCGCTGAATTGCGCGTACCGTTACGGAACAGGAGTTCGTAAGCGAACAGGCGCTGCTCGCGGTCCAGGATTGCTTGGCGCCCCAGGAACAACTGATCAGCGTTTTGTTCGCTCACGAAATTTCCTTAAAAAGGCAGTTTGATGCCCGGCCAAACCGCGGCCAGGGCGCGTCGGAAATCGGCCTGAATGCGCTCCAGTGCGGCGGCATTGTCAGCTTCAAAGCGTAGCACCACGACGGGCGTGGTATTGGACGGACGCGCCAGACCAAAGCCGTCAGCGTATTCGACGCGGACGCCATCGATCGTGATAATTTCCTCAGCACCCACAAATTTTCCCTCGGCCTTCAGCTTGTCGATCAGCGTGAAAGGCTCACCCTCGGCCATTTTGATATTGAGTTCCGGGGTCGACGGCGAATTGGGCAGGTTTTTCAGGAGCGGATTGCCATCGGCGGCCTTGCTGAGAATTTCAAGCAGGCGGGCGCCTGTGTACAAGCCATCGTCGAAGCCATACCAGCGCTCCTTGAAGAAGGTGTGGCCGGACATTTCGCCAGCCAGCGGGGCGCCGGTTTCCTTCAGTTTGGCTTTGACCAGTGCGTGGCCGGTATTCCACATCAACGGCACGCCGCCGTGTTGCTTGATCCACGGGGCGAGCAGGCGGGTACATTTGACGTCGTAAATCACCGTGCCGCCGGGAACGCGGGAGAGCACGTCGGCCGCGAAGAGCATCAACTGGCGATCCGGGAAAATAATCTCGCCATCCTTGGTGACAACGCCGAGGCGGTCGCCGTCGCCATCAAAGGCGATGCCGATTTCGGCGTCAGTTTCCTTGAGGGCGCGGATAACGTCGGCCAGATTTTCCGGCTTGGACGGGTCGGGGTGATGGTTGGGGAAATTGCCATCGACTTCACAAAACAGCGGCACGATTTCGCAACCGAGGCGTTTGAACAGTTCCGGGGCAATCGCGCCAGCCACGCCGTTGCCGCAATCCATGACAATCTTCATCGGGCGGCTGAGTTTGACATCGCCGATGATCTTTTCGACATAGGCGGCCAGGACATCGGCGCTGCGGCGCTCGCCCTTGCCATGCTTGAAATTACCGGTTTCGATCCGTGTTTTCAGATCCTGAATCGCTTGCAGCGCCAGCGTGGTGCCGCCGATCACCATCTTCAGGCCGTTGTAATCCGGCGGGTTGTGGCTGCCGGTGACTGAAACGCAAGAGTGGCAGCCCAATTCGTAGGCAGCGAAGTAAGTGACCGGGGTGGGAACGCAGCCAACGTCAATCGCGTCGCAGCCAGCGGCGCAGATGCCATCCATCAGAGCGCCCGATAGTTCCGGGCCGGACAGGCGACCGTCGCGGCCAACCGCGATCGCCTTCTGTCCCTGCTCGATGGCCAGCGAACCGAGCGCGTGGCCGACCTGACGAACGACATCGGCGGTCAGCGATTTATCGACGATCCCACGGATGTCGTAGGCCTTGAAAATTTCAGCAGGAAGTTTTTGGCTTGGGTTCATGGTGGCTTTTTATGACGTTTCGAAAAGAAAGAAGTGTAAGAGCCTTTGGGGCAGCCAGTCCAGATTTCCCGGAAAGTTGCCGCTGACGAAGCCGACGTGGCCGCCGCCGACGGGCTGTTCGAGCGAGACGGTCGGGCTGACTTCGGCGCGGCTGGGTAAATGAATGGCAGGCAAAAATGGGTCATTTTTCGGGTTGACCGCAAGCGTCGGGATGGCGATCGATTTCAGCCAGGGTTTGGCCGAGGCGCGCCGCCAGTAGTCATCCGCGCCGGCAAAGCCGTGGATTGGTGCGGTGACGATGTCGTCAAACTGGTAAAGATTGATCGCCTGACGCATTTTTGCCTCATCAAACAGGCCGGGAAATTGGCGTAGCCGGGCGCTTGAAATGGCTTTCAGGGTTTTCAGGAAATGCTGGGTGTAAATTCGGTTGAAGCCGTGCGCCAGATGGTGTCCACAAGCGGTTAGGTCGAGCGGCGCACACATGGCGACGACGCCCGTGACTTGCTGCGCTGCGGCAGCGCCCCGTTCGCCGGCCCATTTGAGCAGCGCATTGCCGCCGAGTGAAACGCCGGCGGCATGAAGTTGGCGGCCGCTGTTGGCGGCTTGCAGGCGGCGCAGGATCCAGTCGATTTCGTCGGAATCGCCGGAGTGATAGGCCCGAGGCCGGCGGTTCATTTCTCCCGAGCAGCCGCGAAAGTGCGGCAAGGCCAGTCGCCAGCCGGCTTTTTTGCAGGCGTGCGCGGTGGAGAGCGCGTAGTGACTTTGGGCGCTGCCTTCAAGTCCGTGGAAGAGGACGAGCAGCGGTGAGTCTTGCGGGCCGTCGAGATGGTCCACGTCGATGAAGTCGCCATCCGGCGTTGTCCAGCGTTCGCGGCGGAATTTGAGCGGCTTCGGCTTGATCAGTAATGGCCAGATCGTTTGAGCATGGCCGCCGGGCAGCCAGACCGGGGCAAGGTAAGGCTTCAATGCAAGGTGTGGGGGACGGTGGCGTCAGCCATTGCCTGATGCCCGTCATCGGCGGCCGAGGCGTGTCGGCTGACCAGGCGCCAGCCGTGAGCGCCGCGCGTGTAAACCTGGGTGACGTGCAGAGGGCCATGCGGGCTGGGGTCATCGCCGACAAACAGGATCTCGGTCAGGTGATGAATCGCCAGCACCGAACTCTGCCAGCGGGCAATGGTTTCTGCTTGCATGCGAATGCGCGCGGTGGTGAAAATGCCGCGCCAGCTTTCCCGGATCGGGGCGAGACCGATCAGGCGAACGCCGGTGGGGTGCACGCAGAGCGTATCTTCATCTTCCGCCCAGAGCTGGATGAGCCGGTCAGCATCACCTTTGGCAATGGCCTCGTAAAAGGCCTGTTCGACATCTTCCGGCGAGGCGAAACTGGCGACTTGGCTCATCGGGCGATTCGCTTCAGTGCCGCGGCCAGCGCCCGTTCCGGCGTCATTTTATTCAGGCAGTCGAGATGGCCGAGTGGGCATTCGCGCTTGTAGCACGGGCTGCAATCGAGATTCAGGCTGAGGATGTCAGCCTGGTCGGAGAGCGGTGGGGTGAAGCCGGGCGACGAGGAGCCGTACAAGGTGACCAGCGGGCGATCAAGCGCGGCGGCGACGTGCATCAGGCCGGAATCGTTGCAGACCACCAGATCGGTCATCGCGAGCAGGTCAACCGCCTGGCCGAGTGAGGTGGCGCCGCACAGATTTCGGCAGAGGCCGGGGGCGAGTTGCGAAATTTCTTCAGCAACGGCGTGATCTTTCGGTGAGCCAAACAGCCAGATGGCGTAGCCGCGTTCGGCGAGGCTCTTTGCCAGGCTGGCAAAGTGGGCGGCAGGCCAGCGCTTGGCCGGACCGTATTCGGCGCCCGGGCAGAAGGCGACGATGCGCGCCGGGCGTTCAAGGCCAAGTTCAGTCAGTGTTTTTAGTTGGTCGGCTGCGGTCGACCGGATTTTTGGGTAAAAAATGGGCTTCGGCAAAGCGGCACCGGGGGCTTCGGCCAGTTGCGCAAAGCGCTCGACCATCAGCGGCAGGGCCGCTTTGTCGAGTGTGTGGCGAACGTTGATCAGGCCATAGCGCGATTCACCAATGAAGCCAATGCGCTGCGGAATGCCGGCCATGAACGGCACCAGCGCCGATTTCAGCGAGTTGGGCAGGACATAAACGGCGTCGTAGTTGCGCGCCGCGAGCTCGCGGGCCAGTCGCCAGCGGGGTTTGAGCGAGAGCTGGCCGTGGCCGAACGGGCTATCGACGATCTCGCTGATTTCGCCCATGCGCTGCAATACCGGGGCAACCCAGCGGGGGGCGAGGGCGTCGAGTTGCAAACCGGGAAAACGGGCATGCAGCCGGGCAAACATCGGCTGCGCCATGATGGTGTCGCCGATCCAGGAAGGGGCGACGATGAGCGCTTTCATGAGAGCGAGTTATTAGTAGCCAGTCACGAGTTGCTAGCGATCAGCAACTCGTAACTAATAACTAATTACTGGCAACTATCAGTGACCACCCTTGGGCGCTTCGCCCTTGAAGACATATTTCGTGCCGCAGTAAGGGCATACGGTTTCACCCGTTTTCAGTACGTCGAGAAAAACACGAGGATGGCCGCTCCACAGCGCAGCATTGGGCTGCGGGCAGTGCAGCGGCAGGTCGTGGGCGGTGACTTCTACGGTCATGTTGTCGGACATGTCTTGTTTTCCCTGAGCTTAGATGTAGGCCAGCCAGTTGTCGTGCTGGGTGGAACGGCCATAAACGATGTCGAAATACTTGGCCTGGATCTGGGCAGTCAGCGGACCACGATGGCCAACGCCGATCTGGCGGCCGTCGAGTTCGCGAATCGGTGTGACTTCGGCGGCGGTGCCGGTGAAGAAAGCTTCATCAGCGGTATAAACCTCGTCGCGGGTGATGCGTTTTTCACAAACAGCAATGCCCAGTTCGTCGGCGATCTGCAGCACGGTGGCGCGGGTAATGCCTTCCAGGCAGGAGGTCAGGTCCGGCGTGTAGAGTTTGCCTTTCTTGACGATGAAGATGTTTTCCCCGGCGCCTTCGCAAACGTAGCCTTCGGGATCGAGCAACATGGCTTCATCGTAGCCATCGTTAGTCACTTCGTTGTTGGCCAGAATGGAATTGATGTAATTGCCGGAGGCCTTGGCGCGAACCATCGAAATGTTGACGTGGTGGCGGGTGAAGCTGGAGGTCTTGACGCGAATGCCGCGCTCCATGCCTTCCTCGCCGAGGTAAGCACCCCACGGCCAAGCAGCGATGGCGATGTGCACCTTGGCGCCTTTCGGCGAAACCCCCATTTTTTCCGAGCCGTAAAAGGCGATCGGGCGGATGTAGCCGGACTCAAGATTGTTGGCGCGGATCACTTCCTTGTGCGCCTCGTTGATGGTCGCCTTGTCGAAAGGCATGGCCATCTGGAAAATGTGGGCCGAGTTGAAAAGCCGGTCGGTGTGGTCTTCGAGACGGAAGATCGCGCTGCCGCGTTCAGTCTTATAGGCACGGACGCCCTCGAAGACACTCATGCCGTAATGCAGCGAGTGGGTAAGGACGTGGGTGGTGGCATCGCGCCAGGGCACTAGTTTTCCGTCTTGCCAAATAAATCCGTCGCGGTCCGACATCGACATGGTCATTTCTCCGTGTAGCGCGTATCAAAGCGCACAATTCTAGCCGAATTCAGACGTTAAAATAACGCTTTTGCCGATTGAGCTTTGCCATGATCTGGAAACCCAATGTCACTGTTGCCGCAGTCGTCATGCGTGACGGCAAATTTTTGCTGGTTGAGGAAGAGACTGAAGCGGGCCTGGCTTTCAATCAGCCGGCCGGTCATCTTGAGGCGGGCGAGTCCCTGATCGATGCGGTCATTCGCGAGACATTGGAAGAAACGGCTTACCACTTCAAGCCGACGCACCTGATTGGCGTTTATAACTGGAAACATCTAGGCAAGGATGTCACTTACCTGCGTTTTGCCTTTGGCGGCGAGTTGCGGGGTTTTGAGGCAGAGCGTGAATTGGACGAGGGGATTGTCGCGGCCCGCTGGTTGACGCTTGATGAGGTGAAAGCGACGCAGGCGCGGCATCGCAGCCCGCTCATTCTGCGTTGTATTGAGGATCAAATAGTCGGCAAGGCTGGCCCGCTTGATTTGCTGGTGCATTACGCCTGATGCGCTGCTGGTTGGCTGCTTTGTGTTTTGCCATGCCCTTGGCGGTTTGTGCTGCTGATGAAACGGTTGCCATTTGTTACGGTTACGGCTGCCTGGCGCATGACGACGTTCAATATAGCCAGGCTCGGCTCGACGAAATCAGCCGTCTGATGAATGCTGCGGTCGACGCTGAAGAAGAGCGAAAAACCTTGGCAGCCGTTATTGGGCAACTTTACGCCTGGGCTGGCGAGCAGTCGGTCATCAAGAACGACCGTGGCGGCAATTACGCGGATGACGGTCCGGGCAAAATGGATTGCATCGATCATTCGACGTCGACGACGCGGCTGCTCAAAATGCTTGAGGCGCGCGGTAATCTGCGCTGGCATCGTGTGCGGGAGGCCAATGTGCGGCACTGGGGTTTCGTCTTTGCGACGCACTATTCAGCGGTAATTGAAGAAATTGGGGAGGGCGAGGGTGCGGACGGGCGCTTCGCCGTCGATAGCTGGTTTGTTGATAATGGACAAGCCGCGGTGGTTTTGCCGCTG
>Ga0209480_10002118_pt1 | contig 13867 bp, 13 predicted proteins | sample JI61114C2DNA_FD_187501 | JGI IMG/M metagenome (GOLD analysis project Ga0209480, IMG submission 187501) | Wastewater effluent complex algal communities from Wisconsin, to seasonally profile nutrient transformation and Carbon sequestration -... | ecosystem: Engineered > WWTP > Effluent > Algae...
GCGTCTGGATGCGGCCACCCGGCGCAACCTCGAGATCACCGAAACCCTGCGCGGCGAGGCCGCACCCACCCTGCTCTCGCTGCTCGACACCTGCGCGACCAGCATGGGCACGCGCTGGCTGCGCCACGCGCTGCACCATCCCCTGTGTGATCGCAGCGCCGCGGGCCATCGCCATGCCGCCGTCGGCGAACTGATGGAAGGTGCGGCGGAAACCGCCCGTCGCGTGCTGCGTGGCGTGTCCGACATCGAGCGCATCACCGCCCGCGTCGCACTGCAGAGCGCCCGCCCGCGGGATCTCTCCGCCCTGCGCGACAGCATCGGCCGCCTCACCGAACTGCGCGCAGCCCTCGGCACGCCGCAGGCACCGCTGCTCGTGCGCATGCTCGAAGAGCTTGCCACGCCCGAAGAATCCCTGGATTTGCTGGTCCGCGCCATCGCCCCCGAGCCCTCCACGGTGCTGCGCGACGGTGGCGTGATCGCCGAGGGTTTCGATGCCGACCTCGACGAGCTGCGCGGCATCCAGACCAACTGCGGCGCTTTCCTGCTGGAGCTTGAAACGCGCGAACGCGAACGCACCGGCATCGCCAACCTGAAGGTCGAGTTCAACCGGGTGCATGGTTTCTACATCGAGATCAGTGCCGCCAACGCCGCCAAGGGCGATCTGCCCGACGACTACCGCCGCCGGCAAACCCTTAAAAACGCCGAGCGCTTCATCACCCCCGAACTCAAGACTTTCGAGGACAAGGCCCTGTCGGCCCAGGAGCGCGCCCTCGCCCGCGAAAAGCTGCTTTACGAGGAGGTGCTCGAGCGCCTCGCCGGCGACATCCAGCGCTTCCAGCGCATCGCCCGCGCCTGTGCCGTGCTCGACGGCCTTGCCGCCTTTGCCGAGGCGGCGGCCCGCTTTGGCTATGCGATGCCGAGCTTCAGTGACCAGCCCGGCATCGACATCGTGGCAGGGCGTCACCCGGTGGTTGAGCGCCAGGTGGAAAACTTCATCGCCAACGATTGCCGCCTCGACCCCACGCGCCGCATGCTGCTGATTACCGGCCCCAACATGGGCGGTAAATCCACCACCATGCGCCAGGTTGCGCTGATCGTGCTGCTCGCCCACGTGGGCTGCTTCGTGCCGGCCACGACCGCACGCATCGGGCCCATCGACGCCATCTTCACCCGCATCGGCGCATCGGACGACCTTGCCTCCGGACGCTCCACCTTCATGGTCGAGATGACCGAAGCCGCCGCCATCCTGCACGGCGCCACCGACCGGAGCCTGGTGCTGATGGACGAAATCGGCCGCGGCACCTCCACCTTCGACGGCGTGGCCCTCGCGGTGGCCATTGCACGCCACCTGCTCGACAAGAACCGCTGCTGGACGCTGTTCGCCACCCACTATTTCGAGCTGACCCGCCTCGCCCAGGATTACCCCGAATGCGCCAACGTGCACCTCGACGCCGTCGAGCACAACCACGGCATCGTTTTTCTGCACGCCCTGGAAGAAGGCCCGGCCAGCCAGAGCTACGGGATCGAAGTGGCCGCGCTGGCCGGCATCCCGGCGGTGGTGGTGCGCGACGCCAAGCGCCGCCTGCGGGCGCTGGAAAACCGCGAAGTGAGCGCCGGCCCCCAGGCCGACCTGTTTGCCAGCTTGCCGCCGGACGAACCGGAAGCCCCGTCGCATCCGGTGCTGGGCGCACTTTCCGGCATTGATCCTGACGCGCTGACCCCGCGCGAAGCGCTTGAAGCACTTTATGAACTAAAGCGTCTAAGCAATTGATTTTTTAATGCTTAAAAACATCATCGCCTGCTCCGCGGCCGTTCTGGCCCTCGCAGCTGTCGCGGCCCAGGCGGCGGAGCCGTTCAGCTTCGGCGTCTTCGGCGACACGCCCTACAACGGCTTCGAGCGTCGCCACCTGCCGGCGCTCATCGCCGAAATGGACGCCGAGCCGCTGAAGGTGGTGATCCACGACGGCGATCTCAAAAGTGGCGGCGAGCGCTGCGACGACGCGCTCTTCGACGAGCGCCTGGCGGTGTTCCAGACCAGCCAGCATCCCTTTGTGTTCGTTCCCGGTGACAACGACTGGACCGACTGCCACAGGAGCAGCAACGGCGCCTACGACCCGCTCGAACGGCTGGACCGACTGCGCAAGCTGTTCTTCGCCAAGCCGCGGCAAACCCTGGGCCGCTACCCGCTGGCCGTCGAAACCCAGGCCGACGATCCGGCTTTTTCGGGTTGGTCCGAACACCAGCGCTGGCAGATCGGCCCGCTGCTGTTCCTTACCCTCAACGTACCGGGCAGCAACAATAATTTTGGCAAGGGCCGTACGCCGGGCGAGGAGTTCGTGCAGCGCAGTGCAGCCGTCAAAGCCTGGATCGCCGCCGCCTTCACACGGGCCCGCGCGCTCAGGCTCGAAGGCATCGTGATAATCATGCAGGCCAACCCGGACATCGAGGATTTCAGCGCCGGGCGGCCGCGCCGGGGCTATTACGAACTGCTCATGCAACTGCTGACCGAAACGAAACGCTTCGATGGTCAGGTGCTGCTGGTGCACGGCGACAGCCACTTCCACCGCGTCGACACGCCCCTGCGCGAGCCCTCCGGGCAGCGGGTGGCAAACTTTACCCGTCTAGAAACCTGGGGCTCACCCTTCATGGGCTGGGTGAAGGTGGAGGTGACGCCGGGCGAGAAAGCGCTGTTCCGTTTCTGGCCCAGGGATTATTCGCCCCGGCAAGACGATTGAAACTGAAATTTACTGCTGCTTCGGGCGCATGCGCTCGCGCACGCTTTGCAGCGCCAGCCGAACGCTTTCGGCCGCAGCCTCGACGCCATCGCTGGCAACGGCTTCATGTACCACGTGGTAATGCAGCACCAGCAGGCCACGCAGCTTTTCCCAGGCAATCGGATTGGTGGTGTTGCACAGGCTGCTGTCGCCGCGCAGCACCGCCTCGGCAACACCCGGCTCGAGCATGTTAATACCGCACAATTGCGCCAGCCGGGCGATCTCCATATCGATGGAAGCCAGTTCGTGGTTGAAGTTCTCGAAGGTCGACATCGTTCTTTTCCTTGAAATTCACGTTTTTCATGCCGGGTTGCAGGCCTGAAAAAACCCATTTATTGCATCGCAGCATACACCGTTACATCATGACCACACCGATCGACATCAGCGAAGAATCCGGCGTCCGCTATCTGCATTTCGGGTCCGAATGGGTTCAGGGCGCCATGCGCATCAGGAAACCCGACGCCCTCGAACTCGACTACACCCGCGAGATGATGGCGGGCCTCCTGCTGCGCGATGCGCCCTGGCCGCGCCGGGTGCTGTTGATCGGGCTGGGCGCCGGGTCGCTCACCAAGTTCATCCATCGTCACCTGCCCGATGTCCACACCACGGTCGTCGAGATTGCACCGGAAGTGCATGCTGTTGCCCACCAGTTCTTCAAGCTGCCCGACGAAGACGAGCGGCTCGAAATCGTGATTGGCGACGGCGCCGAGTTTATTGCTAACGACACCGCCCGCTGGGACTTGATCGCGGTGGACGGGTTTGATCGCAATGCCCGCGCCGGCGCACTCGCCAGCCAGGCCTTTTACGAAGCCTGCCGGGCTCGCCTGTCGCAACAGGGCCTGCTGGTGGCCAACCTGTTCGGCCAGCTGCGCGGCTACAAAACCCAGCTCCAGCGCCTCGGCAAAGCCTTCGACGGCCGGGTGCTGGCCCTGGCGCCGGTTGCCAGCGGCAACGTGGTGGCCTTTGCTGCGGCCGGCGAGCCGGTCGAGAGCAGCCTGATCGAACTGCGCGAACAGGCCGCGGCGCTGAAGGCTGCGACGGGGCTCGACCTTGCCCCGACGCTCAAGCGGCTGGAAAAAGCCGGCCTCGCGCCGGCCGGCAACATCAGGTTTTGAAACGAAGCATCAGCCGGCGGACGCCGGGGCTGGCTCTGGCGGCATCCACAGGCAATGGCCCTTGGTCGCCTTGGCAATCTCGCCGAGCACCGCGTCATGGCCGGCCAGTTCATCGTCCGTCGCCCGCAACACACGCAACGGCGGGCGTTCGAGCATGGCGCCGCCTTCGCCGTCGTCCACCTGCGGCGCCGGCTCCTCGAGCAGCATCATGAGGCTCTCCTGGCCGCGGGTCATGGCCAGGTAAACATCGGCCAGCAGTTCCGCGTCCAGCAGCGCGCCGTGCAGCGTGCGGTGGGTGTTGTCGATCTCGTAGAACGAGCACAGTGCGTTGAGAGACGCCTTCTTGCCGGGGTTCTGTTCCTTGGCGAGCTTGAGCGTGTCGATCACGTTCGGGCAGATGGCCGAAAGCAGCGGCCGGCCCAGCAGGCCCAGTTCGTAATTCAGAAAACCCACGTCGAACGTTGCGTTGTGAATCACCAGTTCGCCGTCGGCGACGAACTCTTCAAACTCCGCCGCCACGTCCTTGAACACGGGTTTATCCACCAGAAACTCGTTGGTGATGCCGTGCACCGCCATGGCGCCCGGGTCGATGGCCCGCTGGGGATTGATGTAGACGTGGTAATGCCGGCCGGTGAGCTTGCGATCCACCAGTTCGACGCAACCGATTTCGATGACCCGGTCGCCGCTCTTCCAGTCGAGGCCGGTGGTTTCGGTATCCAGAACGATCTGTCTCATGAATCTGCGTCTCCTGCCTCGACAACTTTGCCGGTTTTCTTGACCGCGTCCACGCCGCGCCGGGCCAGCGCGTCGGCCCGCTCGTTGTCCACGTGGCCGGCGTGCCCCTTTACCCACAGCCATTTGATCCGGTGACGCGCGGCCTCTGAATCGAGCGCCCGCCACAGGTCTTCATTCTTGACCGGGGCCTTGGAGGCGGTTTTCCAGCCACGCGCCTTCCAGCCGTGAATCCACTCGGAAATGCCCTTCTGTACGTACTGCGAGTCGGTGTGCACCCGCGCCGAGACCGGACGCTTGAGCGCCTCGAGGGCGCGGATCACGGCCAGCAGCTCCATGCGGTTGTTGGTGGTGGCCGGCTCGCCGCCCCACAGTTCTTTCTCGTGCGGGCCGGCGCGCAGGATCGCGCCCCAGCCGCCGGGCCCCGGATTGCCCGAGCAGGCACCGTCGGTAAAAATATCAATCTCGTCCAAAATTTCTCTCGTCGCTTGTTTTCTGCGAGGGCCCCTTGGCCGGGCCACCCGTTTTCTGAATCAATGGTGCCAGCGACCGCGCCGTGGCCTTGCGATCCCATTTCGGCATGATCAGCCGCATGCTGTGCACCCGCTTGATGGCGTGGATGATGTAGACCCCGCCGCCAATCGGCCACCAGCGCTCGCCCGCCTGGTCAAGACAGCCCAGGCGGTCAATCCAGGTTTGCTGCGCCAGCACCGGCACGAAACAGCCGGACGCCTGGCTTGCAGTATCAAAACTGAGCAGCGCCAGCCAGTCCTTGAGGCGGCGCGTGGACAGGTATTGACCGTGCCACGGATAGCCGCTGTCTTCGCCGGCCAGCATGCGCTTGAGGCCGAAAAGGCTCACCGGATTGAAACCGGCAATCACCACATGCCCCTCGGGCACCAGCACGCGCTCCACTTCACGCAAGACCTGATGCGGATTGGCCGCAAATTCCAGCACATGCGGCAGCACCACCAGATCGACGCTGCCCGCCGCAAAAGGCAAGGCCGCGTAATCGGCTTCGACCGACACGTCGCCCGTTCCGGCCCGAAAGCGGAACGGCATTCGGTTGGCCCGCAGGAGGTCGAGCTCCGGCACGCCCAGCTGCACCGCGTTGTAGCCAAAGATATCCGCCACCAGCACATCGAAACGCGCCGCCTCCCAGTTCATCACGTAACGCCCCAGCGGCGTATCGAGCCAGGCATGGAGACCGGGAAAGGATTCGGGCTGGGTCATCAGGAGAAACAGGGGCGCAAGGGGGCACTCGGGCTACAATTACCGGATGACGATTATCCCTCTTCCCGCGTTTCGCGATAACTATATCTGGCTGCTGCGTGCCGGCACGTGTGCCGTGGTTGTAGACCCGGGCGAAGCCGCCCCGGTGCTGCGCTACCTCGCCGACGAAGGCCTGACGCTCGCCGCCATTCTCATCACCCATCACCACCCCGACCACGTCGGCGGCGTGGCCGAACTGCTGGCCCAGGCGCCGGTTCCGGTCCATGGCCCGGCGCTGGAGGCCATTGCCGGCATCGACCATCCGGTTGGCGAAGGCGATGTGGTGTGCCTGCCCGGGCTGGGCGTTGAACTCCGCGTGTTCGACATTCCCGGCCATACCGCCGGCCACGTCGGCTACTACGGCGATTCGGCGCTGTTTTGCGGCGACACCTTGTTTGCCGCCGGCTGCGGACGGCTCTTCGAGGGCACTCCGGCCCAGATGTTCGATTCGCTGCAAAAACTGGCCGCCCTGCCCGGCGACACGCGGGTGTATTGCACCCACGAGTACACGCTGTCGAACCTGGCCTTTGCCGCGGCGGTCGAACCCGCCAACGGGGCGATCAGCGAACGCATCGCCGCAAGCGAGGGCATGCGTGCGGCAAACCAGCCGACCGTGCCCTTTCCGCTGTCTGGCGAAATGCTGACCAATCCCTTTCTTCGCGTCCACGAGCCGGCCGTCATCTATCAGGCCGAAACCCAGGCCGGACGCGGCCTTGCGTCGCCCGTAGAGGTTTTTGCCGCGCTGCGCGAATGGAAAAACCGTTTCTGATCAGTCGATTGCCGAAACCACCGCAGCCGCAATGCGGTTGCGCCCGGCTTGCTTGGCCCGATAGAGCGCATCGTCGGCGCGCTTGAGCAGGACGCTTGAATCGGAGCCGCTGCGCAAAGGCGTTGTCGACGCCACGCCGATGCTGATCGTCACCACGTTGCCGCCTTTTGAATAGCTATGGGTGATGCTCAGCCCTTCCACGGCTGAACGCATGGCCTCGGCAACCTGCAGGGCGCCGGTGATTTCGGTGTCCGGCAGGATGGCCGCGAACTCCTCGCCGCCGTAGCGGGCCACCTGGTCGGCCGGGCGGCGCAGCGTGTCTTTCAGGGTGCGCGCCACGGCCTTGAGGCATTCATCGCCCACCTGGTGACCGTAGCTGTCATTGAACTGCTTGAAGCAATCCACGTCACACAACAGCATCGACAGGGGCCGGCCCTGGCGGCCCAGGCGGCGCCACTCGCGCAACAGGGTTTCGTCGAACTGCCGGCGATTGGCAATGCCCGTCAGCCCGTCGAGGGAGGACAGGCGGATGAGTTCCTGGTTGGCATCGTCGAGCTTGCGGGTCAGCACCAGCAGCGAAAAACGCATCTGGGCGATGCGCTGCATGGCCCTCACCTTGGCAGCCAGCACGGTTCCGGAAACCGGCTTGATCAGGTAGTCGTCGCCACCCACGCTGATCGCCCTTTCGAGGTCGGCATCGCTGGTGCGGGCGGTCAGAAAGATGATCGGTGTCCATTCGCCAAACTGCTCCAGCTGGCGAATGCGCCGGGCCACCTCAAAACCATCCATGCCGGGCATGATGATGTCCAAAAGGATGAGGTCGGGGCGTTCCTGCTGGTAAAGCTCGATGCCCGTTTCACCGTTTCGGGCAACGATCGGCTCAATCCCGATCTTGCGCAGCTGATGAGACACCAGGGTGGCACTTGTCAGGGTGTCCTCTATCAGCAGTGCTTTCACGGAAGGGGTCTCGAATGTTTTTCCTGGGTTACTCGGTGCAAACCCTCGGTGCAAACCTTTACCCGGCGCGGGTTGCTTGTAGGCTCGGCGCGTACTTTAACGGATTCCGGCCATGTTTGTAGCATGGGTTTCATAGCTGGCCTGCATGGTTGTACGTTTGACCCCTCCAGCTGCAGGCGGATAAAATCCCGCCTTTGCTTTTCGCGCGACCAAACCTGATGTTTCCGAGAGTTATCGCGCTGCTTCTGTCTCTTCTGGGCGCCAGCCCGCTGATGGCCCAGAGTCCCGACAGCCCTGCCGGCGAAGACACTGCGCCACGGCTCCTGCAAGCTAGCTCACTGTTCGACGATCCTGCCGTTTCGCCGCCTCAGGCCTTCGAAATCAAGGAGCAGCATGTCAAGGTTCCCACCATCGACCTGACGATCGAGCCCGACGATCTGTGGGAACGCATGCGGCGCGGCTTCTCGATGCCTGATCTGAACACCGACCTGGTCACCGACCGTCAGATTTATTACATCAACCGCCCCGGGGCTCTGCGGCAAATCTTCACCCGCGGCCAGCGCTACCTTTACCACATCGTCGAGGAGCTCGAGCGCCGCGGCATGCCCACCGAACTGGCCCTGCTGCCGATGGTCGAGAGCGCCTTCAATCCGATGGCCCTGTCCTCCGCGCAGGCGTCCGGCCTGTGGCAGTTCATTCCCTCCACCGGCAAGAGCTACCGCCTGGAGCAAAACTGGTGGGTGGACGAGCGGCGCGACGTGATCGCCTCGACCAATGCAGCCCTCGATTACCTGCAGACCATCTACGAAATGCATGGCGACTGGCACCTGGCGCTGGCCTCCTACAACTGGGGTGAAGGCGCGGTTGGCCGCGCGGTGGCCAAGAACCGCGCCGCCGGGCTGTCCGCCGAATACCAGCACCTCAACATGCCGGGCGAAACGCGCTACTACGTGCCCAAGCTGCAGGCACTGAAAAACATCGTCGCCCAGCCCGAGCTTTTCGGCATCACTCTTCCGGCAATTCCCAACCGCCCCTATTTCGTCACCGTCGAAAGCCGTACGCCCCTCGACCTGGCGACCGCAGCCCGACTGGCCGAAACAGCGGTGGAAGAAATCCTGGCGCTCAATCCTGGCTACAAGCGTCCCATCCTGCCAAACGGCGGCTCCATGTCGCTGGTGATCCCGGCCGACAAGGTCGAGGCCTTCCTCATCAATCTGCAAAGACATGATCCGGCCAGCGCCAGCTGGAAAACCTACGAACTGCGCGAAGGCGAAGGGCTGGAAGGCGTGGCCGACCGCCTGGGCATTTCCGCCAGCCGGCTGCGTCAGGTGAACGGCCTGTCACCGCGGGCGCGCATCGGCACGGGCTACACGCTGATTGTGCCCTCCGAAAGCGAGGGCGAGCGTATCAGCCTGTCCAGCCTGATGCCCAGCCGGCCCCAGGCGGGCGCCGTCGAACCGCCCCCTCCTCCCCACCGTGCCCTGATCCAGCGCACCGTGGTTCGTGGCAAGGGCGGACGGCTGCATGTCGTCGAGCGCAAGCTGCCGGTCAGTGCCGCGCCTGCGCCTGCTCGCGGCAAGGCTGCGGAAAAAGCGCCGGCAAAGACGCCAGCAAAGGCAACACCCAAGGCAGCACCCAAGGCACCGCTCAAGGCACCGCTCAAGGCAGCACCCAGCGCCCCAAGGAAACATCGCTGAAATTCAAAAAGAAGGCCGCTTAAAAGGCGGCCTTCTTCATGTGTACCCGAGGTGTGACTTAAACCAGATGGCAGCGCACGACGCGAGTCGTCGACAAGCGCGTCTCGTCCGGATATTCAGTCCGGCACCGGTCTATCGCTTCGCTGCAACGCGGGTGAAAGTGGCAGCCGGGCGGCGGATTCAGGGGTGAAGGCATGTCCCCCCGGGTGACGCCTGCAACTTCACCCTCAATTCTCATCGGAGATTTTGGCGCACCCGGCACATCAACCCTCGGCACGGCCGCCAGCAGCATGCGCGTGTAGGGGTGGCGGGGGTTGCGTAGCACCTCCTCGACACTTCCCCGCTCGACGATTCGTCCCAGGTACATCACCGCCACATGGTGGGCCAGGTAATCCACCACGGCCAGGTTGTGGGTGATGAACAGGTAAGACAGCCCGTACTCGGCCTGCAAATCACGCAGCAGGTTGAGGATCTGGGCCTGCACCGACACATCGAGGGCACTGGTCGGCTCGTCGCAGATGATCAGCTTGGGCGACACGGCCAGGGCGCGGGCGATGGCGATGCGCTGACGCTGGCCGCCGGAGAACTCATGGGGAAAACGATTGCGCATCGCCAGATCGAGGCCCACCCGGCGCAGCAGGGTATCGATTTTTTTCGATCTGACAGCGGCGTTCGCCTCGACGGCGAGGGATAGCATGCCCTCCTCCAGGATTTCGCCGATCCGCATGCGCGGATTGAGCGAGCTGAAGGGATCCTGAAAAATCATTTGCAGATCGCGCCGCAGCGGCTGCCACTGGCGTGGCGACAGCGCCAGCAGTTCGTGATCGCCGTAACGGGCGCTGCCGCCGCTGGCCGGAACCAGATTGAGCAAGGCCTTGCCGGCGGTGGTCTTGCCACAACCGGATTCGCCCACCAGGGCCAGAGTCTGGCCTGCCGGCACGTGGAGCGAAACGCCATCGACAGCCTTCACATGCCCCACCACCCGGCGGAACAAGCCCTTGCGAACCGGAAAATGGACTTCCAGGGCCTCGACATCGAGCGCGATGCCGCTGTTTGACTGGCGTGATTGGGGCGCGGACAGATTTGGCGGCGACACCACCCAGCCCATGCGCCCCGCCGGATCATAAATGTGGCAGCGGACGGCCTGATCCCCGACCTGGAACATGGCCGGTGCCGCGCGGCGACACACGTCCTGAACCTGCGGGCAGCGCTCGGCAAAGCGGCAACCGGCCTGCTGCGCGCCAAGGCGCGGAACCTGGCCGACCAGTGTTTCCAGCGCCCGGCCGCGCTGGGCGGAGGTGGGCAGCGCCGCAAAAAGCTTGCGGGAATACGGATGCAGGGGAGCACGGAAAAAATCTTCGCGCTCGCCGGTTTCGACCAGCTCGCCCGCGTACATCACGCCCACCCGGTGCGCCATGCGCGACACCACGCCAAGGTCGTGGGTGATCAGGAGCATGCCCATGCCGCGGCCGAGCTGGAGTTCGGCCAGCAAATCGAGCACCTGGGCCTGGATCGTCACGTCGAGGGCCGTGGTCGGCTCGTCGGCGATCAGCACCTTGGGGTCTCCGGCCAGGGCAATGGCAATCATCACCCGCTGCTTCATGCCGCCGGACAGCTGGAAAGGGTATTCGGACAAGCGGCGCAGCGGATCGGGAATGCCGACCGCGGCGAGCAGGCGCTCCGCTTCGTCCCAGGCCGGCTGACCGTGCAGGCCGCGGTGACGCACCAGCACCTCGCCGATCTGGTCGCCCACGGTCATCACGGGATTGAGGCTGCTGGCCGGCTCCTGGAAGATCATGGCCAGATCGTTGCCGCGAATTTCGCGCATGCGCGTTTCGGGCAGATCCTGCAGGGCCTCGCCACCCAGGGTGACCGAGCCGCCGGCAATGCGCCCTCCGGCCGGCAGCAAACGCATGCAGGCCAGAGCCGTCATCGACTTGCCGCAGCCCGACTCGCCCACCAGCGCAAGCGTGCGTCCGGCCGGAACCTCGAAGCTGATGCCATCGACGGGGCGCACGGACTTGCCGCGAGGCCCCAACTCCACCCGCAACTGCTCGACCTTAAGCATTGCCGGGCCCTGCTTTTCCAGTCTGTTCATATCAAAGAAAACGGACCGCAATGCGGTCCGCTCAAGTCAGTGGCTTGGAGCGGCTGGTGAGCCAGCCTGCAAGCCGTCGAGAGCTTGTGAAGAAATCCTGGCAGGCGGGCCCGAACTCACAACAGAAAACAAGGTTGCACAATCGGGACGCGCAGCAGATTCATTCAAGCACGCTCAGTGGTGATGACCGCCTGCGCCGTGCACGTGTCCATGGCCCACTTCTTCGGCACTGGCAGTACGCACTTCCTTTACCGTGAGGTCGAAAATCAACGCGGTACCGGCCAGGGGATGGTTGCCATCCACGACCACCTTGCCATCGGCAATGTCGGTGATGCGATAGACAATTTCCTCCTCACCTTCTTCGGCGACGCGTTCGAAGGACATGCCCACTTCGATGTTGTCCGGGAACATCGAAGCATCTTCCACCAGCACCAACTCTTCGTCGAATTCACCGAAGGCATCTTCGGGAAGCAGCTTGACCTTGAGGTTGTCACCGACCTTCTTGCCCTGCAGTGCCTCTTCGATCACCGCGAAGATGCCGTCGTAGCCGCCATGCAGATACACCAGCGGATGGTGACCATCATCGATCAGGCTGCCCTCCGGATCCTTGACCGTGTAATCAAGCGTGACGACCGTGTTTTTGGTGATTTCCATTTACATTCCTTGAGTTGAGTTGCTTTACCAGCTGAAATACTTCTGCGGCGTGGCCCCGCGGATTCACATCATGCATCACGTGCCGGAGCACACCGTCACGGGAAATGATGAAGGTCGAGCGGCGCACGCTGCGCTTCGTCACACCCTCCACCTGCCCCGACAGCCACACCCCGAACAGCTTGCACACATCGCCATCTTCGTCGGCGAGCAGCTCGACCGACAGGCCGTGCTGATCACGAAACTCGGCGTGAGTCAGGCAATCGTCCGGGCTTATGCCGGCCACAATGCATTTTTCCTTTGCGAAATCGGCATCGTGATCGGAAAAATCGATCGCCTGACGGGTGCAGGCGGGGGTGTTGTCACGGGGGTAGAAATACAGGACCACGTGGTGAGAACCCAGCACCGATGCCAGATCGAACATTTCCATGTCGGCATCGGGCAGGGAAAAGAGCGGGACGGACTGACCCTCGGAAAGGGCCAGCGCTTCGGCGGGGGATTCTAACCGAGCCGCTTTGAGAACTCTACCCGAAGCGTGTTGGGGGCTGACATGCATGAAAAACTCCTCCGCGGGGTGTGGCTCCGAGCTACGAAACCAGACTGATTGGGCTATCACTCGTACTACGTGTTGTTCTTTTTTTATTTGTGCGCTGCTGCCTGCTTTGCTGCACGCCCCTGCCAGTGCAAAAAAGGGGCGCGCCCTTGAAGAAATAGTCCACCGGAGACGGGCTCTCAAGTGTTTTGTCATCCCGACTTGACGTTTGTCACGACGCCCCGACTTCGCGCTGCGACAATCAGCAGCTTGCCAGACTCGATTGACTGTATATAATTACACAAGACTAAAGGAGTACTCATGTCCGACCAGCTCACCGCCCGCCAGCAGGAAATCCTGCAACTCATCCGCGACACCGTCGAACACGAAGGTCGTCCGCCCACCCGGGCCGAAATCTGTACTTTCTTCGGTTTTCGTTCCCCCAATGCAGCGGAAACCCACCTGCGCGCCCTCGCCGCCAAGGGCGTCATCACCCTTGAAGAAGGCCGGGCACGGGGCATCCGCCTGATGGAAGCCCTCGGCCTGCCGCTCATCGGCCGGGTTGCCGCCGGCAGCCCCATTCTTGCCGCCGAACACATGCAGGGCCGCTACCAGGTCGATCCTGGCCTGTTTTCCCCGCGGGCCGACTACCTGCTCAAGGTTCGCGGCCAAAGCATGCGCGACGCCGGCATCCTCGATGGCGACCTGCTCGCAGTGCATCGCACCACCGAAGTCCGCGACGGCCAGATCGTCGTCGCCCGCGTCGAGGACGACGTCACCGTCAAACGCCTGTCGCGCAAGGGCCCCATCGTCGAACTGCTGCCCGCCAACCCCGACTTCAAACCCATCGTGGTGGACACCCGCAATTCACCACTGGAAATCGAAGGCCTCGCCGTTGGCCTGATCCGCAGCGAAAGTCTTTGAGGCCTGTCGAAGAGCGCTACCCGCTCAAGACTCAACTCAAGGCTCAACTCAAGACTCTAATTTCCACCGCCCCCATTCTGTCCAACCGGGTCATCCCATGGCAGCCCTGGCCACCCTTGCATCCCATGCCCCTTCCAGCCTCGATCACCTGATCTGGCGGGGTGACCGGCTGGCGACGGCCACTGCCCCCGGCCTGCCCACCGGCCACGCGCTACTCGATGCAGCCCTGCCCGGAGGCGGCTGGCCGGTCGGCGCACTCACCGAGCTGCTCGTTCCCCATGCCGGCGTGGGCGAACTCGGCCTGCTCCTGCCGGTATTGACCCGGACTCCTGCCGGGCGCTGGGCC
>Ga0209480_10002120_pt1 | contig 13860 bp, 14 predicted proteins | sample JI61114C2DNA_FD_187501 | JGI IMG/M metagenome (GOLD analysis project Ga0209480, IMG submission 187501) | Wastewater effluent complex algal communities from Wisconsin, to seasonally profile nutrient transformation and Carbon sequestration -... | ecosystem: Engineered > WWTP > Effluent > Algae...
ATACAATGGTTGGATAAAATTAAGTAATATGAAACCAAACAAACAACTTTACATAGATTTTATATTGAACGAACTTGAAAAAGGCAACGTTCAGTATAAAGATGTTAAGTTAGTATTTGTTAGTAAATTTGAGTTAACAGAACAAACCTTTGTGCGTTATTGGAAACAAGCCAATGAGAGCCACAAAGAGCAACGTAATTTGATTAATAATGCAAAGACGGAGCAAACTATTGCAACAGAAAAAGAATCTGTTAAAAAGGCTATTTTACAGAAACACGAAGCATTAGAAATTTTAACCGAAATTGCAATTGGAAAACCTAAAAAAATAGATGGCACAATAGTAATGCCGTCAGCAAATGAACGTAGGGGAGCAATTGAAACAATGGCTAAAATAGAAGGTTGGGAAGCTCCAAAGAAAACAGAAAACACAAATATTAATATTGAAACTCCAATATTTGGTTCAAACCCTTTGTTAAAAAACTTAAACTATGACAAATAGTGAAAATGAAAAATATACTTATAAACCAACCACAGCTTATTGGAAAATAGATTTATTACTTTCCAATAAAAAAAAAGTATATGTTATTCAAGGAGGGCAAGGTGCTGGAAAAACAATATCTATATTAATGCACATTATAGAACTTGCACGATTAAGACCTAAAACAGAAATAAGTATTGTTTCTAAAGAACTTTCTAAAATGAAAAAAGGAGTTGTTAGAGATGCAAAAAAAATACTTCAAGATTGGAACATACCTTTTAACTACAACGGGCAAGAGTGTATAATAAAGTTTTCTAATAGCAGTTATATTGAATTTCTAGGTCTTGACCAACAAGATGTTGGAAAAGGGTTAAGGCGTGATATTGTATTTGGAAATGAAGCTAATAAATTCAATCTTCCTGAATGGGACGAAATGACGTCAAGAGCAAAAATGAAAATCATTGATTTCAACCCAAATGAAAAGTTTTGGGGGCATGATATGATTGAAACAGATAATTTCATAAACCTTACTTATTTAGATAATGAATATTTAAGTAAAGAAGAAATTAGTAATATTGAGGAATATAAAATAAAAGGATATATAAAATCAAATTTAGAAAATTATGATGTTCCTGAAAATATAAAAAACAATTTCTATGCTAATAAGTGGCGTGTTTACGGTAAAGGACAAGTTGCTATATTAGATGATATTGTTTTTACAGGTTGGAAAAAAATATCTTTTTCAGATTATTTAAAGATACCAAACTCAAACGAAATTTATGTTTGTGACTGGGGAAAAGTTGACCCTTTTGCAATTAGTAGTATGAAAGTGTATGATAAAAATTTATATATTCATGAATTAAATTATAAATCTGAAAACGAAATAATGAATGAAATGCCAAATGATTTTAAACAAAAATTTTTAGATAGCAATAAAAATATAGTTACATATACACTTGAAAAATTAGGTATTCCAAAAAATGCTACAATAATTTGTGACAATGCAAGACCAAACGCTATACGAGATTTACGCAAGAATGGATGGGAATATGCTTCAGCAACTTATAATAAAGATATTTTAACAGGGGTAACGGCTTTGCAAGGCATGAATATTTATTATACAGAAACATCAGTAAATTTAGAAACTGAATTAACAAATTTCACACATTTTAAAGATAGACAAGGAATAATAAAAGATAAGTTTATTGATGCTTACAATCACTTATTAGATGGTGTTAGATATGGTTGGGAGTATTATTTCAGAAATAGGATTTTATAAATTTAAGTAAAAAAAACATTTGTATTAAAATAATTAGTACCTTTGTTAAAATAATCATTTTATTGTCGTGATGACAGGGAAATAAAAATATGAATTTTAGCCTTTTTAGTTTCAATTCTAACAAACCTAACTATGTTGAAAGAGATAGTAATGGTAATTTTTTCTACTCCATAAAAGACTTTTTTAATGGTTCGGAATCAAATTATTTTAATTCATACCAAAAGAAACTAAAAGCTGTTATTTACAATCCTGCAGCTCTGAAAGTAATAACTTTCAGAGCTGATATTTATTCCCAGATAAAATTTAATGAATTTGCAAATGATAAGTTAGTACAAAATGACTTCTTATATACTATTGCAAAAAAACCAAACCCAATGCAATCGTGGGTAGATTTGCATTATGATATATCTTTTTGGAGGGATTTAGGAAACGCTTATATTTATAAAGAAAAAGATGTTATTTATTGTTTAAATCCTTTATTCATTGAAATAAAAGAAGCTCAATTAAAAGAAATAAATAAATACAGATTTTCAGACTTTCAAACAAAACAATCTAAAAAAGGCGAGTTCAAAGCTAAATTTAATGAAAATGCTGAATGGCAAACGCTAAAATTAGAAAACCTTTATATTTTATCGGATTTGTCTCCTTCAATTACAGGAAATTGGATGCAAGGAAATAGCCGATTAGATGCTTTATACCAAGTTGTTAAAAATAGTGAGCTTTCTTTAAAAGCTAAAAATAGAAATCTTTTTTACACAACTAAATTTTCAGTGAGCGGTCAATATGATGCATCAAACCAATATAGCACTCCAATGGGAGAAGCTGAAAAAATAAGCATTGAAAAAGGACTACAAGGTAATAGAGAAATTTACGCTACTAAAGAAAAAATTGATGTTAAACAATTAGTTGATAATCTTTCAAGTTTAAAATTAGATGATAGTTATATCGCTGATTTGTCTATAATTGGAAATATGTACGGACTTGGCAAAGATGTTTTAGATATTTTAGCAAAAGGTTCAACTTTTGAAAATAAAGAAAAAGCAATTGGAAGTTTTATTGATTATTCTATAATGCCAAAAGCACAGCAAAATTCTGATTTATACGAAATTATTTTCGAGAAAGAAGATATAAGGGGAAGTTTTAAACATTTGCCTTTTAATGCTGTTTTTGAACAAGAAAAAATAAACAACAACACTATTGAATTAAATAATTTAAAAATTGCGGTTGAATTAGGATTAGATGAGAATATTAAAAAAGCTAAACTAAAAGAGATTTATGGATATTAAAGAAATAGATAAAATGCTTTTAGATAAAAAAATTACTCCAGAACTTAAAAAAGCATTAGAGAAAAAAAAAGAAATATTGTTAAACAATAAAGAAATTATAAAATGATATTCTGTAAAGAACTAAATAAAGAATTCAATAATAAAAAAGAATTATTTAAAGCGTTGGCTGAAAATGAAAACTTTATTATTGCGCAAAAGAAACTTGAAACAAAATCTATTGACAAAGGTTTGGTTGTGCAAAGCAATCAAAATGAAATTTCAAAAGCTTTACAAAATGAAAATATAAAAGGATTGAAGTTTGATGAAGATTCTTATTATTTTGTTGTTAATAGTTCCAATATTTTAGACAGCCACAACGATATGCACGTTGATGGAAATTGGAATAAAACAGTAAAAGAGCAACAAGGCAAGGTTTATTTAGTGTTTGACCACAAGCTGGAACGCAAAGAAATTATTGCAATGCCTAAAGATATTGAGTTAATAACGGCTAAAATTCCATTTTCTTTATTGGGAAAAAATTACGAAGGAGAAACTTATTCTTTAATATATAAAGTAGCAAAAAACAATATTATTGACAAACAAGCTAAAGAATGGTTAGAAAATGATTATAATTTACAGGCTTCGGTTCGTATGCAATATGTTAAAATTGAAACAGCTTTCAACACAACTGATTCAGAATATTCAAAACAAAAAGCCGTATTTGACACATATTATAATCAAATAGCTAATAAAGATGAACACAAAGAAATAGATTATTTTTTCGTGGTAAAAGAAGCAAAAAACGTAATGGAAAGCTCACTTGTATTATTTGGTTCAAATAGTGCAACAGGGAGGATTGATAATAAAGAGCAGGCAATTGATGTCACTCAAATTGAGGTTAAAGACGAGCAGGTTATAACCACTCAAAAAAGAAAAAAAGGAATATTAATTTAAAAATTTAAACAAATGGGAGTATTTGTAAAAAAATCAACAGAAGAGTTGGAAAAAATGACACCAACAGAATTAGACACTTATAAAAGTGAATTAGATGCACACAACAAAGCTGAATTAAAAGAGGAATTGAATGCAGAACAAAAAGCAAATTTAGAAAATGCAAAATCTGAATTAAAGGACTTTTTAGCAACTGAAATTGGTAAGCAATTATTAGAGCAAACTACAACAGGTTCAAGTGTAGAAAGCTACGAGGTTCAATTAAAAAAGGCGTTGGAAGATAATCACAAAAAGATTAAACAAATTGCTAAAGACGGTTCTGGAGTTGTAGAAATTACTTTAAAAGCAGTTGGGAATATTACAACAGCAACAGGTGTTAATACATCACCACCAAATGTAACAGGAACACAACAAGCTCCTTTGCAAAATGTAAATTATAGAAATTTAGATGTTACTGGATTAACAACAAACGTTTCTACTTCATTAAGTGCATATCCTTATACAGAAGCAAAACCAAAAGATGGAGATTATGCCTTTTTATTGGAGGGAGCGGTTAAACCTCAAATTGACTTCACATGGGAAACAAACTATGCAAAACCAGTTAAAGCGGCTGCATGGGTTCGTTTAACAGATGAAAGTGTGCAAGATATTGCAGGTTTAGAAAGCGTAGCAAGAGATTTGCTTTTCAAAAAACATAATATTAAAAAAGCAAAAGGAATTTTATATGGCGATGGAGTTTCTCCAAATCCTAAAGGAGCAACTACTTATGGGCGTGTTTTTTCAGCAGGTGCTTTAGCTTTAGCAGTTGTAAAACCTAATTTCATGGATGTAATTAACGCTTGTATTACTGATATTGCAACTACTCATAATTTTGAGGATGAAATGCCTTACATGGCTAATTTAGTAATGGTTAATCCAAATGACTTTTTTATTCAATTAGTTTCGGCAAAAGATGATAATGGTTTACCTTTATATCCACAAGCTAGTTTATTTAACCAAGTTGTTATTGGAGGGGTTACAATTATACCTGAAGAAACAATACCAGCTGGTAAAATATTTGTTGCTGATATGTCAAAATATAACACAACAAACTATTTACCTTATACAGTAAAAGTTGGTTATGTAAATGATGATTTTATTAAAAATCAATTCGTAATTTTAGGAGAATCAAGATTTCACGCATTCGTTAAGAAATTAGATGAACAAGCGTTTATTTATGATGATATTTCAACAATTAAAACAGCTATTACTAAAGCATAGTTATTATGGAATTAGTATTATTGAAAAATTGGGGCGATTACAAAAAAGGCGACAAAGTAACCATTTTAGATAAAGCAGTTATTGAAAAAGGTTATGAATGTGGTCTTTTTGAGAAAGGTAAAAAAGAAAAAGAAATTATAAAATAAAGTTTATGTATTTAATTGATGTGTCATATTTTATAAAAAATCTTCATGTACCAAATACAGAAGAGCCTACAAGCGATGCTTATAATGAATTAGAAGTGTCAATTGATAGATATGTACGTCAATTTTTGCAATTAACATTAGGTAGTGAATTGTTCTTTGAGTTGAATAGCTATGTCATAGATGGGGAGTTGAATAGTTCAGCTCCTCAAATATGGTTGAATTTAGTAAATGGCTGTAACTATACTAATAATGGTATTAATTATACATGGAAAGGGTTAATATATGAAGAAGGACTTTTTAAAGGTTCTATTTTAGCTTATTTTGTGTATTGCAATCATTTTCAAAATACTGTAAATAGCGTTTTAGGACAAGTTGCAATAGACCCAAAAAATGGTGTTGTAATAAATCCAACTTCACATTTAGTTAATATTTGGAATGAATTTATTGAAATGTATCAAGGTTCGTGCAGTAGTAGTACAAAAACAACATTTTATGACGGTGTTATTTTTGAGGACTATTTCCAAAATAAAACAAATGGTTATGTTTCTTACTTACAATTTTTGAGAGATAATAAAGCTGATTATCCTAATTTCGAAGCTAATGTTATAAACTTTGTAAATTCTTTCGGAATATGATTATTGGAATGGCATTAAAGGAAATTTTCAAAGATAAAATGTTAAACAATTTGTCTATTCAATTTCATTTTGGCGACCAAAAAGAATTTAACCTTTGGGTTGCAAACAAAATGAAATCACAGAAATATCCTTTAATTTGGTATGTTATAAATGCACCTGAACCACAAGGATTAGGTAAGTTAAGAGTTGAAAGTCAATTAATACTTTTTCAAGGTACAAAAAGTGAAATTCTAAACACAACAAGATATGAACAAACATATCTAACAATTTTAGAACCATTATACGAATTAGTAAACAAAACGCTTTCACAACATAAATTTATAACGTTATTGAATAATGGAATGCCAATTTCATATAAAGATGAGCCTAATTTTGGAGTAGAAACAAACAATCCTTTATTGAGTTCAAATGATTTCGCAACAAAATCTAAAAAGCAAACACAATCAGTAGGAATTGTTTTAGTAGATGCTAAGATTTTAAAATTAAAAATGGAGATAAATCCAAATTGTATAATTAAAAAAAATTAAAAAATGATAAACGTAAACGCATTCGGTCAGTGTGCCGATGATATTTTAGGAACAGGAATTGGAGAATGTCCAATCACTGATTTAGGCGATTTGAAGGGGTTAGGGCTTTTGAAAAAAGGAACAGCCTTAACGATTGCAACAAATACTTTTAATGAAGCTACTTTTAGACAACTTATAACAGATGGCAAATTGCATCAAGTTATAAACTCTTACGCTTTTGAAGATACAACTCCAGAAAGTGAGCGTTCGACTTCAAGCACGGGACTAATGGAAAGTGTTAGAGATGGTAAACCAATGTACAACATGACTTTCAAAAAAGGTTTAGGATTTCACAAAGCGGTTTATTCTTTGAAAGGTCAAAACAGATGGGATGCAATGTTCTATTTTACTAAAGGTATTTTGATGGCAACCAATACATCAAAAACGGCAATCAAAGGGTTTAATTCTGGCATGTTAGATGTTGATTCTTATAAATTTAAAGTTGGTGCAGAAACAGAATTTTCAAAAGCAACTTTACAATTAGTAAATGCTGAAGAGTTCAATACAAAATGGGCATTTTTTCCTTATGAAGAAATAGGATTTAATGCGTTAGAAATTGATGGAGTTATTCAAACTGAATTAGCTATAACTTCTGTACCAGGCAATACAGATACTACAATTAGCGTATCATTAGTTGATGGTTATAATAGTTCGGTATCTTATGTGCCATTGTTTGATGGTGATTTAGATTATAAAGTTTTAGTTGATGGGGTATCAGCTACTATTTCGGCAGTATCAATTTCAGGAACAACAGCAACCTTAACTATTCCTGCACTTGCAACAGGCGAAGTCGTTAAAGTTTCTTTAAATGGTATTGTTTCAGATGCTGAATTGAAATATTATAAATCTAATATAGCAACAGCTACGGTTACAGCCTGAAGAACTAATATTCATACGGAAGTTTTTAGTAATGTATTTAATTAATCAAAACCCTCTCCAATTTGTGAGGGGGTTTTTTATAAAAAAAAATAAATGACAAACGCAGAATTACAAATAGCAATAGATGCTATAAGAAACGCAACAGCAGACGGAAGTATTACAAATGTGATGGAAGCTGATATTTTTGATGCTTTAAAAGAAAAACAAATTACAGCCAACTCCTACTCAACAGATGAAACATTAACAGGTGGAACTTGGATTGATGGTAAACCTATTTATAGGAAGGTGTTGATAATTGATAATACAGATGAACATGAGGCAGGAAATTATATAAATTTAGATAACTATATTACTGATTTAGACTTTGTTTTACCTAATCAAATTTATTTAGATGACGATGGTGGTATATTGATGGGAAGCGGTAGATTGGTAATTTTTAACGGGAAATATATTAATTTCTTTACAGATGTTACAGGAACAATTGATAATCCAGTACCAATTAGGATTATGACTATTATTTTAGAATACACAAAAACAACATAAAAACAATATTAGGAATAATATAAAAGATATGAAAATACTAAACACAAAATTCAACGAAAAATTAAAATGGGATTTTGATTCTATGTTTGAAATTCTAAAAGCTCAAAATAAAAAACTAACGGACAAAGAAATAATTTTAGCTTTAAAACAAAATGGAATATCAAAAAATGCTACAAAAAGCACAAAGCCAAAAAGCGAATCTTTCACAAATGTTGGGAACACTGATAGTATTTAATAGTGAAACAATAGTAGATGGAATTAGACAAAGGTGGCTATTTGGAAAAGGTGTTGAAAGTGATATTATAGGAACATATAGAAATTCAGATTATAAAGCTTTCAAAGTTTCTAAAAATAGTAGAGCTGGTGGGAATGTAGATTTAACATTAACAGGTGCATTGGGTCGTGGATTAACAATAAAAAAACGCTCCGAAAGACAATACGAAATATTTTCAACTGATTATAAATTTCAAAGTATTTCATTAAAATATGGTTTGGAACAATTTAATTTAGATAGTCAGCAAACACTTGAGTTATTTGATTTATTATATTATTCAGCTTTTGAAGATTATTTAAACAATGTGTATGTATGAGTTGTATAACGTGTGGAAAATCTTTTGGAAAATCTTTTAACGATATTGTAAAGTTAAAAAAGCAAAACTATGAAAAAAACGGAACGGAATATTATGTTTACAAAATTGGTAAAGTTTGGAGCATTTGCAAAAAAGAATATTTCAAAACTATTTACGAAAAAGAAAAGCCAACCGAGTATTTTCATATTTCAGAATTTAAACCAAGTTAATATTGAATTGTGGAATGAAATTTTAACAACTCAAAACATATTTTTATTAGACAAAGATTATTCCGAAAGCAAAAGATATTCAAAAAAAGAAAACGAATTATTAAACAATACTTTTATAGAATTATATGATATTTATTTCAAAGAATTAGATAATCAATACGCTAAAAACAATCTAAAAGAAACGCAAGAGAAAATACAACTTTCGGCAAAGATTATGATTTTGACCGATTGCGTAAATAGTTTACTTTCAATTCAAAGAAATTATAAAGTTTTAAAAGAACCGATTAAAAAAGAACAAGAAATATATAATTGTATTAAGATTATTTCAAAATACGTACAATTTGATAAATTCAATACAATTAATGAAAATATAGTAATAATTCAGAAACTTATTACTTCAAATGAAACAACCTACAAGCGTAAATTCGGAGAAACAGAAAAAGAATTTGAACAAAAAACATATTCTTTTGAAAAGCAAGTTGTGGATGTTGAACAGGTTTTAGGGCATACAATCGACACAAGTAAAGTAAACGTTCTTAAATGGATAGGTTACATTAATTTAGCACAAGAAATAAGTAAAAAAAGAGCAGAAAATGGCGAGCGTAAAAGATAATATAGTAAGTTTAGATTCGGTTTATAAAAATATCAATACAACTATTGATAAAAATATAGATTTACTTAAAGAAGCAACTAAAGCGGTAGAAAATTACAATAAAACTATTAGCTTAATTCCTTCTGAATATAGAAAAACTTTAGAAGATTTAGCTAATAAAAACAAATCTTTACAAGAAACACAAGCTAAACTTGCTGAAATTGAAAAAAAGCTCGAAGAAATAAGAAAAAGAGCCAATAATACTTCACGAGAAAGAGTAGCGAGAACAAGCGAAGAAATTGTAAATCAAAGAGCTTTAGCACAAGCAAGCGACAGACAAGCAAGAGCTACAAGTTCTTTAGCTGGGGCAATGGCTAATCTTAACGCAAGACACCAACAAGCAAGAAAAACACTTCAAGATTTAATAGCAAGCCAAACGGCAAGTACTGCGCAAATTAGAAGAGCGCAAAGAGAATACGATGCTTTAGACAGAAGAGTAGTTCACGCAAATAATGCTGTTAGACAATTTAATTATAATGTAGGAAATTACCCAAGGCAAGCAGTAGCAAGTATAAGAAGTTTAATGTCTGCTTTTGGTTTATTTGGAGGTGTTTATTTGTTTGCGACCGCTGTAAAACAAGCTTTTACAACCGTTAGAGACTTTGATAAGGCTAATGCTGATTTAGCAGCTACAATGGGCAAAAGCCGTAAAGAAATTTCTGCTTTAACAGAAGACCAAAAGAGATTAGGAGCGAGCACTAAATTTACAGCGACAGAAGTAGCTGGGTTACAAAAAGAATATGCAAAATTAGGTTTTTCACAAACTGAAATATTAAACGCAACAGAAGCGACTTTAAGTTTAGCTGCTGCGGTTGAAACTGATTTAGCAAATGCTTCAATGGTTGCAGGTTCAACTCTTAGAGGTTTTGGATTAGATGCTTCTGAAATGGGTAGGGTAGTTGATGTTATGGCAAAATCTTTTACAAGTTCAGCTTTAGATATTGAAAACTTTAGAGAATCAATGAAGTATGTAGCGCCGATAGCAAAAGCTTCAGGAGTTTCTATTGAGTTTACAACAGCTATGTTAGGTAAGTTAGCCGATGCTGGTATAAAAGGAAGTCAAGCGGGTACATCTTTAAGACGTATTTTGGCTGAAATGGCAAAGACAGGTAAACCAGCAAGTCAAGCGTTAGATGAAGTTGCAAAAAGTGGTATATCTGTAAATGATGCGATGGATGAGGTAGGAAGAACAGCACAAACTGCACTACTTGTTCTGTCTAAGTCTAAAAATGGGATTGACGATTTGGCTAAATCGTTAGACAATGCGGCTGGTTCTGCTAAAGCTATGGCTGACATTCAATTAGATAGTCTTCAGGGTAAAATAACACTTTTAACTTCTGCTTGGGATGGTTTTATTTTAAGTTTAGAAGACGGAAGTGGGTCAGGTGGAGCAGCGGTTGGAAGGCTAATAGATAATTTTACAGAATTATTAAATAAATTATCGCTATTAGAAGAAATGAGCAATAAATCTGGAAAGTTCTTTTTTAATAACTGGAAAAAAGGAGTTGATAGTTTAGTTCCTAAAGAAACTTTAGACGCTGTAGCTTACTTTAATAGCGAGTTAGAAAAGACAAACAAAATAGCAGAATCACAATTAAAATCAATTCAGAAATATGAATCTAATTTAAAGAAGTTAGGAGGTAGTAATTTTTTTAATAACAATGCTGTAGCGTCAGAACAAAAGCTATTAGATGAAGCTACTAAAAAATACAATGCTACATTATCAGCAAGGAATTTTTTAGAAACTTCTATAAAAGAAAAGCAAGCCGAAAGACTACGTTTAGAATCTGAATTTATAACAGCTTTTACATTAAGAAATAAACAAGTTTCTCAAAGTGTTGCATTAGATTATGCAAAAATTAAAACAGATGCACAATTAAAAAGAGAAATAGGACTTTTGACTTTAGTTGAAGACAAAGACACAAAAGCCACGGATAAAAATAAAAAAGCAAAAGAAGAGCATTTTTTAGCAGAAATGAACTCAAGAGATGCTTTTGAAAAAAACATATCAGCAATAGAAAAACAATTAAAATCTACTTCTAAATTAAATCCAGTTTATGCAGTTTTAGAATTTCAGTTAAAAATGTTGAAAGATGCTTATAAAGCACTTTATGACGAGCAAGAAAAAGGAGTTGATTTACAATATGGAACCATACAATATTATGAAAATGAAATAAAACTAATAAAAGAAAAACAAGAATTAGTTACTGATAATGATGATTATTCAAATTATGAAAGACAAATAGGATTTTATGAAACGTTAATAAATAGAATTAAAGGAGTCGCTGAAGAAACAAAGAAAGCAAAAACTGAACAAGAAGAATTTTCAGAAAGTTTTAGAAAAGGATTTGTAGATGATTTTGTTTCAAATAGCGGTTTTGACAAACTATTTTATCTTATTGATAATTTTGAAATGCTAAAAGAAAGCGGAGTTGATACAGCACTTGCAATATCTGAAGCATTCCAACAAGCGTTTAATACAATTTCAGAAGCAAGCCAAGCAAATTATGAAGCAGAATTTGAACGTTTAGAAACTCAAAAAGACTTTGCTATTGAAATGGCTGGGGGTTCGGTAACGGCAAAAGAGGAAATCGAACGCCAATATGAAGAAAGAAGAAAAGCAATAGCAAGAAGAAAGGCAGAATCTGATAAAAAGTTAGCAATTTTTAACGCTGTTATAAATACAGCTCAAGCGGTTACATCTGCGCTTGCGGAATATGATTATTTTTCAGCAATTTTATTTGGTGTTTTAGGAGCGGCTCAAATAGCATTAATATCAAGCCAACAAATACCACAATTTTGGAAAGGTACAGAAAACGCACCAGAGGGTTTAGCCTGGACACAGGAAAAAGGGGCAGAGGTTATTACTGATAAAAAAGGAAATGTAAAAAGTTTAGGAAGCGACAAAGGTGCTCAATTGACCTATTTAAGCAAAGGCGATAAAGTTTACAAATCACACGAAGATTATATAAATAAAGTTTTATCTAAAAATGGGATAGCAGAATTGGGTAGTTATATGAATTTTGCACCTAAAACAGAAATTATAAATAATGGAATAACAAAAGAAGATTTGGAACAGAATTTCAGTAAATTAGCAAGTGTAATAAAAAACAAAGAGGGCGTTTCAATTTCTATTGATGAGAAAGGCTTTAGAAAATCAAAAGGCAACACAGAATTTATAAACAGCCGTTTAAACATTAAAAGCAGAACAGTATAATGGACTATAATTTTAAACATTTTTTAGTAATTGATTCAGAAGAAATTGAGATTTTAGAGCCTATTAATTTTGATTCGTCTTCTTTTATAGTTGAACAAGATAAAAAGAAGTATGGTAGGGATGTTTACAAAGGCAACGAAGAAATATCTTTATATTTTGGAGATGAAATAGGAGAACCGTTAGAGATTGAAAGAGTGCTTAATAATGGAATGATTTTACGCCACAAAAATAGTGGTTTAGAATTATTATTGAATGCAAATAACAATTACGGAACAGAAGCTATTGTGTTTTGGAAGTTACAATTTGGTACAGAAAGTATTTTGTTTGAGTTGGATTTTGGAACAGCAAAAACCGATAATTTGACTTATATAGAATTAAAAGTTATACAAAATACCGACCAAGCAAAAATAAAACGTAGAGAAAAAATAAAAATAGATGCGTTTGCAACTAAAGATTTGGATGGAAACGATATTACACCAATAACAACGCATAAAATGTTATTGAAAGCAAAGCCAATTGAAAAAATTAGTGAGTGGCAAAATATAAATTCAGCACCTTTTTATACTCAAGGTGGATATTTTGAACCTGAATTTGTGAATCCTTTACGTAATGTTTCAAAATATGGAATTGATAATACATTGTCATGGTTTAACACACAAGCCACAGGCACATCAGCAGATGATGAAGTTAGAGATATAGGTAAATCAGTTTATGTTTCAGAAAATGAGCTTTCAAAAGTAAAAGTAAAAGTAAATTTAAAATTAAGATTAAAATATGTAAGTTTAGAATCTATAGGAAATTACCCAATATCTATAAGGTTATATGTTTTTAAATCACAAAACACACCAAGCGAATGGTTGAGTAAAGTAAATGACCCTTCAAACGGCTATTTTGAACAAATAGTAACAAATGGTTTTAATCAATTGTTTGAAGAAGAAATAAATGTAGATATACCTAATGTTAGTGCAGGCGAATATATTTATGTGTTTTTTATGTATTTCACGTCACCATCAATTACAGGAGTTATTGAAAATACATTTTATGATTCTTCTTTTGAAATAACAGCAACTTCAACAGCAATTAGTTCAACTACAAACGCAAGCCGTTATATAGACTTAATAAAACAAAACTATAAAGGAATAGGGGCTACTCCAGTTATTGCACCTAAATTCGATGTTGGGGGTAAATTT
>Ga0209480_10002128_pt1 | contig 13830 bp, 12 predicted proteins | sample JI61114C2DNA_FD_187501 | JGI IMG/M metagenome (GOLD analysis project Ga0209480, IMG submission 187501) | Wastewater effluent complex algal communities from Wisconsin, to seasonally profile nutrient transformation and Carbon sequestration -... | ecosystem: Engineered > WWTP > Effluent > Algae...
TGGCGAACTGGGAGGGCGACGCGCTCTTTGCCCACAATGACTACCTGCAGATGCTGGCGGACTATGGCTGGGCGGGGCTGGTATTGCTCGTGGTGCTGATCGCCACGCATCTGTGGAACGGGATCGTGTTCGTGAAGTGGTTCGCGAGGAGCAAATTTCCACGCACCGGCAGGCTCGGCAGTGTGACGCTGTCGCTCGTGCTCGGCTCGCTGGCGGCGCTGACGGCAACAATGGTGCATGCGGTGGTGGAGTTTCACTGGCACATCCCGGCGGTGATCCTCACCGGCGCGGTGCTGCTCGGTTTTCTGGCGAATCCGGGCATCGACGCGGAGGGTCCGAAGCGCCTCCGAGTGCCCGGTGTGCGTGTGGGCATCAAACTGGCCGCGATGGCCGCCAGCGCGGTGCTGGCCTTCGGCGCGGTGACGTGGGGCTTGGCCGATTATCAGGCTGCGCAGGCCTATCTGGCGGTGAAGCGGAAGGATCAGGCGACGGCGCTGGAGCATCTGCTGCGTGCCGCCGAGATCGACTCGCGGAGCGCGGAAATTCAGTATCGCTTGGGACTCGCCTTCCTCGACACCTGGAGTCCGAAAAAAAGCCCCTCCGAGCAAAAGCGTCTCATCGAAGCCGGCCTGACCGCTTTGACACGGGCCTGTGCTTTGAACCCGATGAGCCATCACTACCAGCTCGCGAGAGCCGATGCCCTCGACGCCGCTGGTAAGCACGACGAGGCTTTGCTGGCCATCCAACGGGCCATGGAACTCGCTCCGCTGCACGAAGAGCCTCGTGTGGCTCTCGGAAAGCATTTCCACAACCTGCGCCAGTTTGAAAAAGCCGAAGCCGCCTACCTTTGGGCCCGCTCCTCCAAGGCGACGAATCCGAAAGGCACCGCGAACTGGAGCAGCTACTACGAGCAGATGCTGCGGGACACGGCATATCTCGCGGAGATAGCGAGGAAGCGGGGAGGATAGCTGCAAAAGAGCGCAGAGACCGCAAAGAGAGGCGAATCAATCACGCCTCATATCCAAAACATTACTTTTGCGTTCTTTGCGATCTTTTGCGGCCATTCTTTGAGCCGTGATCAAGCCTTCAGCGCCCAATCGAGCAAGGCCTGCGCATCCTTCCAGACGCCGCTTTCGGTGTCGTTGAGGATGACGACGATGCGGCGGCGGCCGTTGCGCTCGCCGGTGGCGACGAGGCAGTAGCCGGCGGCATCGGTGTAGCCGGTTTTCATGCCGTCGCAGTAGGAGGCGGTGCGGAGGACGCGGTTGGTGTTCGCGAGGTCGATGAATTTGCCATCGGGCTTTTTGAATTTGTAGCTCTGCAGCTTCACGATGGCGCGGATCTCGGGCATCTTGTCGGCCCATTTGGCAATGACCGCGAGGTCGCGGGCGGTGACGGCCAGCGAGCTCTGCCGCGTGTAGAGGTCGACAGCCGCCTCCGGGTGGGACAGGCGGCCGAGGGAGTGCAGCAGCTGGCCGATGGCACGGTTGCGCTGGTTCGTGGTGCGGGCGCTCTCGTGGATCTCCTCGTCGAGCTCGAGGTCACGGCCGGCGAACGCGGACAGCCCCGCCCGCAGCTCGTCCCAGGCGTGTTCGACCCCGCCTGCGTCGCCGTGTCCCGGCGTGAGGAGCAGACCGGTGCAGGCGATGGCACCGGGGTTGACCATCGGGTTCGTGCGGCCGTCCGGGCTGCTCTCCACGGCAGCCAGCGAGTTGAACGCTCGCCCGGTCGCGTCGACCCCGACCTGGTCGACGACCGCGTCGACCCCGAGCCGGGCACAGGCCAGGGCGAAGACGAAGGGTTTGGCCACGCTCATGAGGGCGAAGGGAACATCGACGTCACCTGCGGTGAACTCGTGCCCGTCCACGCCGATCATCGCGATGCCGAACAAGGACGGATCCGCCTGCGCCAGTGCGGGGTACACGTCGCTGACGCTGCCGTTGCCCACTGCGGCCAGGTCGCGGTGGCACGCGGTCACGGCATCGCGAACCCGCTCGTCGCGGGGCAGGTGGCCAGTCGAGACGTAGGGCGCCGAGGAGTCGGTCTCGCCGTCGCTGTCGCGAGCAGATCTGCCGCGATCGTCCATGCCGCGATCGTATGCCGTCGCGCCGGATCCCGAGGTCAGATGGCGTCGTCGCGCAGGACGGTGCCGTCGGGGTCGAAGGCATCGTAGAGTCGCGGTGCCCAGAGCAGCTGCGCCCGCGTGAGCTCGGGCGGCTCGAGGTGGCGCAGCCGCCCAGCCGGGCGGTCGACCCCCACCGCCCCGGTCGACGCACCGGACCGGCGGCGCCAGCGCACCGCGGTGCCCTTCATCAGCCCGCTCGGGCGCGGGACGTGGCGCCGCCCGCGCGGGCCGGCACCTGCGGCGTACCACTCGTCGAGGGCCGTGGCGGTCTGCGCCATGAGCTCCCACAGCTCGTCCGGGTCGTCCGGCACGTCGTCGGGGTGGATGCCGGTGTGCTCGCCGACGAGCTCGCGCCGCAGCCGCCGGGCGAAGCTGTCGCGCGGTGCCGGCTCGTCGAGCCCCCGCACCCGCGTGTCCTGCACGGTGCACGCGATCTCGGAGTCGCTCGACCACGACCTGCGGTTGAAGTTGTCGGAGCCGACGCTGGACCACACGTCGTCGATGACACACACCTTGGCGTGCACGTAGATCGGGTAGCCGGCGTCGCTCGTCAGCCCGTACACCGCGACGCGGTCACCCCCGGCCTCGAGCAGGAGGTCCATGGCGAGCTTGCGCCCGTACAGCTGCGGCGGGAGGGACACGGCACCGTCGACGTCCGGCACCATGGGGATCACCGCGATCAGCCGCAACTGCGGGTTGGCGCGCAGGGCCTCACCGAAGTGCCGGCCGACCTCCTCCGACCACAGGTACTGGTCCTCCAGGTAGATCAGGTGCCGTGCGTGCGCCACCGCCTTGGTGTTGGCATGGGCGATGCTGCGCTCGCCGCGGGGGGCGAAGTCGTAGCCCTTGGGCAGGATCGACGGGTAGGTGCGCACGATCTGAACGGCTTCGGATGCCGTCGCGCCCGCCTCGGATGCCGTCGCCCCCCCACCGGATGTCATCTCGCCCACCTTGGGTGGTGGCGGGCCCTGCGGGGACAGGGGTTGGGGCTGGAGGTCCTCACCCTGCAGCAGGCTGGACGCGAGCCGCCCGGGGTTGAGCGTCAGCGGGGTCGAGTCCTCCCAGCGCTCACGGAACGTGGTCTCGACGTCGGCGACGGCCGGGCCCTGGATGGCCACCTGCACGTCGTGCCACGGCGGCCGCGCACCGAACACCTGAGGCATGGCGATCCGCTGGGGGTCACCCTCGTGGGCGATGGAGTCACGCCGACCGTGGCAGAGGTCGATCCCGCCGAGGTAGGCGATGTCGCGGCTGGGCTCGTCACGGTGTCGCAGCAGGACGAACTTCTGGTGGTGCGAGCCTCCGGTGCGCACGCGCATGTCGCGCAGGCACTGCCCGCCGGCCTCGTCGATCTCGATGCCGAGCAGGCGTGACTTCTGGGAGTGGAAGCCGAACCGGTGCCAGTGCGAGCGCCACAGCAACCCTCTCACCTCGACCCCGCGCCGGGCGGCCGCGGCGAACGTCGCGGAGACGCCGGACCCGGGGTCATCCGTGAGCAGCTGGTCGGGGTCGCCGCGCCAGTCCACGAAGTAGAGCAGGTCGCCGTCGCCGAGCGCTTCGATGCGTTCGTGCAGCTCCGCCAGGTAGGGGGCCCCGTGCACGATCGGCCGCACGTGGTTGCCCTCGGTCCAGGCCACGCCCGGAGGCCTTCCCTCGTCGATGCGGGTGTGGGGATTCTCCCGCTCGTCGGGGGTGAGGAAGAGATCGGGGATCACGGCCTCATCCTGCCCCGCGAACCCTCCCTCAGATGGCGAAGTAGGCGATGACGATGGCGAAGATCAACGGCACGCCGAACACGACGTCCAACACGTGGAAGGGCACCCAGAACAGGTGGGTGACCTTCCACCCGTAGTCGGCCTCCGGCCACTCGGGCGGCACCCAGGAACGGGCGCGCCAGAGCCGCTGACCGACCAGGAGCACGGCGTAGATGACGACCGCGACCCACCAGGCGTCAACCCCGACGTACTGGCTCACGATCAGCTGCCTCGTCAGGCCTGACCGAGCGATTCCTTCAGCTCACGGAACCACGGCACGGTGACGTCGAACTTCTTGTGGCCCTGGATCCGGGGGAACTCGATCGCCCGCAGCGTGTCGCCCTGCTCCTCGTCGTGCCCGACGACACCCGACACCCCGGCCAGCGCCGAGTCGACGGCGAGCGAGGTGCACTGCGCGATGAGGGCGAGGTCTTCGTCGTTGGCCGCGGCCGAGCGGCTGAAGTAGCCGGACTTCTGGACCATGGTCTTCTCGGCCTGGAGCTTCGCGCCGAACTGCTTGGCGAACCAGGCACCGGGGTTGACCTTGTCGAGCTGCACGTGACCGAACGGGTCGACCGGCACCTCCTGGCCGGCGGCCTTGAGCTCCTCGACGACCTCGGCCACGCCGGCGCCCTCGGAGAGGAAGATGTTGACGCAGCCGATCTCGTCCATGATCGCCTTGAGGCGCTCGGCCTCGGCCGCGATGTCGATGTGCTCCTCGGGCACGAACACGGCGTGCACGTCCCAGCAGCGCGGGTCGTTGCCGAAGCCCTCGACGAACTGCTGCTCGGCGACCCATGCGTGGTAGCGGCGGGCGGTCTCGGCCGTGAGCCAGCCACAGTTGCGGCCCATGACCTCGTGGACGATGAGCATGCGGGGGTTCGAGGAGTGCTCGGCGATGATGTTCTGCGCGTAGATCGAGCCCTGCTCGGCGGCCGTCCACGCCCCGAGCGACTGGCGGATCGGCACGACGTCGTTGTCGATCGTCTTGGGCAACCCGACGACGGTCAGCTCGTAGTCGTTCTCGTGCAGGTAGGCCGCGAGGTCGGCTGCGGTGGTGTTCGTGTCGTCGCCACCGATGGTGTGCAGCACGTCGACACCGTCCTTGGTGAGCTGCTCGGCCGCCACGTGCAGCGGGTCCTGACCCTCCTGCACCAGACCACGCTTGACGCAGTCGGCGACGTTGGTCAGCTTGACTCGGGAGTTGCCGATCGGCGAACCGCCGCGCAGGTGGAGCAGGTGCGCGTTCTCGCGGACCTCCGGCGTCACCTCGACCCACTCACCGCGCAGCAACCCGGCATACCCGCCGAGGTAGGCGATGATCCGCACGTCGGGAGCGACCTCGCCGTAGCGCTCGATGAGTCCGCCGACGGCGGAGGACAGGCACGGTGCAAGCCCTCCGGCGGTGAGCATGGCGACGGTACGAACGGTCATGGGGTGCTCCTGATGTCCGGTGCTGGTGGTCTGGGGTGCTCGATGGTGCGCGACGACGACGCCGGCGCCACGGCATCCATTGTGGTGGTTTCGACGAGATCGCGTGCGACGAGCTCAGCGGTCTGGACCATGTTCAGGGCCGCCCCCTTGCGCAGGTTGTCGCCGCTGATGAACAGGTCGAGGGTCATCGGCGCATCCGGTGCCTGGCGGATGCGCCCGGCGAAGCGCGGGTCGGCCCCGACGACGTCGTTCGGTGTGGGGAACTCGGGCTCGTCGGGGTCGTCGAGGACGACGATGGTCGGTGCCTCGACGAGGGCTTGCCGAGCTTCGTTGACCCGGACCTTGCGCGCGAACGTGGCGTGGACGATGACGGAGTGCGAGGACACCACCGGCACCCGGATGCACGTGGTCGTGATGGGCAGGTCGGGCATGCCGAGGATCTTGCGGGTCTCGTCGCGCACCTTGACCTCCTCGCTCGTCCAGCCGTCGCCGACGTGGTGGCCGACGAAGGGGATGACGTTGAGCACGAGCGGCGCGGGAAAGACCGACTCGCCCAGCTCGTGCTCGACGAGGCGGCGCACGTCGCCGGGGCGCGTCCCGAGCTCACGCTGGCCGTGGACGACGTCGAGCTCGTCGTGCAGCCGGCTGATCCCTGCCCGACCCAGACCGGATGCTGCCTGGAGGGTCGTGATGACCAGTTCGGTGAGCTCCCAGGCGGCGTGGAGCACGGCGAGGGCGTCGATCATCGTCATGACCGTCGCGCCCGGGTTGGCGATGATGCCGCGGGGCCGGTCGGCGACCCGTTGCGGGTTGACCTCGGGGACGACGAGCGGCACGTCGTGCTCGGTGCGGAAGACGGTGCTGTTGTCGATGGCCACGACCCCGCGGGCCGCGGCGAGCTCGACCCACTCGCGGGCAATCCCCGGCGGGATGTCGAAGATCGCGACGTCGACGCCGTCGAAGAACTGCGGGGTCAGCGCCTCGACGACGGCATCCTTGCCGGCCACCCGGAGCACCGTGCCGACGTCCTCGCTACCTGCCGCGAGGCGCACCTGCGCCCAGTGGGAGTGCCTCGTGGGCAGCACGTCGAGGACGACACGACCGACCGCACCCGTGGCACCGACCACCGCAAGGGTCGGCTGCCAACCCTGGGGCCGTGCCTGGTTGGTGCCCACGTCAGCGGCCGGTGCCCCCGTAGACGACGGCCTCGCCCTGGCTGGAGTCCAGCCCGAAGGCCGTGTGCACAGCGCGAACGGCGTCGTCGAGGAGGTCACCGCGGGTGATGACCGAGATGCGGATCTCTGAGGTGGAGATCATCTCGATGTTGACCCCGGCCTCGGCGAGGGCCTTGAAGAACGTTGCGGACACCCCGGGGTTCGATCGCATGCCGGCACCGACGAGCGAGAGCTTGCCGATCTGGTCGTCGAACTGCACGCCGCTGAACCCGACGTCGGCCTGCACCCGCTGCAGGGCCTCGACCGCGGCGGTGCCGTCGGTCTTGGGCAGCGTGAAGGAGATGTCGGTGAGGCCGGTGGCGGTGGCGGAGACGTTCTGGACGATCATGTCGATGTTGATCTGGGCCAGCGTCACCGCCTCGAAGATCTTGGCCGCCATGCCGGTGCGGTCGGGAACGCCGACGACGGTCACCTTCGCCTCGCTGCGGTCGTGGGCCACACCGGCGATGATCGGGGCTTCCACGGCGTCTCCTTCAGGTCCTTCGGGTGCGGGGTGGTCGGTCACGATCGTGCCCTCCTTGTGGGAGAACGACGACCGCACGTGGATGGGGATGTCGAAGCGGCGGGCGTACTCGACGCTGCGCAGGTGCAGCACCTTGGACCCCGAGGCTGCGAGTTCGAGCATCTCCTCGTTGGAGATGCGATCGAGCTTGCGGGCGCTGGGCACGATGCGCGGGTCAGCGGTGAAGACACCGTCGACGTCGGTGTAGATCTCGCACACGTCGGCGCGCAGCGCGGCGGCCAGCGCCACGGCGGTGGTGTCGGTGCCGCCCCGGCCCAGGGTGGTGATCTCCTTGGTGCCCTGGCTGACGCCCTGGAAGCCGGCGACGATGACGATGTGACCCTTGGCCAGGGCCTCGGTGATGCGCCCCGGGGTGACGTCGATGATCTTGGCCTTGCCGTGCACGCCGTCGGTGATGACGCCGGCCTGGCTGCCGGTGAAGGAACGGGCGCTGTAGCCGAGGTCGGAGATCGCCATCGCGACCAGGGCCATGGAGATCCGCTCACCTGCCGTCATCAGCATGTCGAGCTCGCGCGGCGGCGGGACGGGGCTGACCTCCTGCGCGAGGTCGAGCAGGTCGTCGGTGCTGTCGCCCATGGCCGAGACGGCCACGACGACGTCGTTGCCGGCCTTCCTCGTCTCGGCGATCCGCCTCGCGACCCGCTTGATGCTCTCGGCGTCGGCGAGCGACGATCCGCCGTACTTCTGGACGACGATGGGCAACGTGCTACTCCCGTGACGGTGGTTCGGTGGGCTCTGACACTCTAACCGGCCGTCCACGGAGCGGACATGATGCCCAGATGCCGGGCGAACGGCATCCGGGTGCCCCGAACCACCCCGTGGGGCGTCCCGCGGCGTAGCGTCGGCAGGGACCACTCGAGGAGGACCACATGTCGATAGTCATCATCGGAGCAGGCCTGGCGGGGGGCACCGCCGCGACCGAGCTCCGCGAGCAGGGGTACGAGGGCACCGTGGTCCTCGTCGGGGCCGAGACGCACCCGCCGTACGAGCGCCCGCCGCTGTCCAAGGGGTACCTGCTCGGCAACGACTCCCTCGAGGACGCGTTCGTGCACCCTCGCGACTGGTACGCCGAGCACGAGGTCGACCTGCGGCTCGGGGTGGAGGCGACCGGGCTCGACACCGACGCGCACGTCGTGTCCACAACCGGCGGCGACCTGACCTACGAACGGCTGCTGCTGGCGACCGGCGCCGAGCCGCGCCGGCTCGCCGTCGCCGAGGACAGCGGCGTGCCCACCGCGTACCTGCGCACCATCGAGGACAGCGACCGGCTCCGGGACGCCTTCGCCGCCGGCGGGCGGATCGCGGTCGTGGGGGCCGGCTGGATCGGGCTCGAGGTGGCCGCGGCCGCGCGCGAGAAGGGCTGCGAGGTGACGGTGTTCGAGACCGCCGAGCTACCGCTGCTGCGCGTGCTCGGGCCGACCGTCGCCCAGGTCTTCGCCGATCTGCACCGCGAGCACGGCGTCGACCTGCGCCTGGGCACGTCGGTCGCGGCGGACGACCTGGCGGGCGCCGACCTCGTCGTCGCCGGCGTCGGCGTGAGCCCGCGCCTGGACCTGGCCCGCTCGGGTGGGCTGGCCGTGGACGACGGCGTGCTCGTGGATGCCGGGCTGCGCACCTCGGTCGCGTCGGTGTACGCGGTCGGAGACATCGCGAGCCACGCGCACCCCGTGCTCGGGCGCCGGATCCGCGTCGAGCACTGGGACACCGCGATCAACCAGGCCAAGGTCGCGGCGCACAACCTCGCCGGGGCGGACGAGACGTACGACGCGATGCCCTACTTCTTCACCGACCAGTACGACCTGGGCATGGAGTACGTCGGGCACGCGAGCGGCGACGACGAGGTCGTGGTGCACGGTGACCTGTCCGCGCGGCAGTTCCGGGCCTTCTGGACGCGCGAGGGCCGGGTCGTCGCGGCGATGCACGCCAACGACTGGGACGCGACCGACGACCTGCGCGCCGCGGTCGAGTCCGGCGAGCTCCCGGCATCCCCCTGACCCCGGCGACGGCCGGGCGGGGGTCAGGGGTGGAGGGCGTCGAACTGCGCCTCGGACACGGCATCCGGATCGGCGTCCAGGCGCACGTGCGCGAGCAGGGTCTGGACCACTCGTAGGGCGGCCGCGGCCCGCTCTCCCCAGTGCGAGAGGTAGCTGAACTGCCACCACCACAGGGCCTCGAGCGTGCGGCCCTCCTCGTAGTGGCTGAGGCCGTGGCTGAGCGCTGAGGCGATGTCGACGAGGTCGTTGCTGAGGTAACCGACGACGGGCTCGGGGTCGAGCACCGGGTCGACGACGTCGCCGTACTCGTCGAGGCCCTCGAACACGTTGGCCAGGCCGGCGCGCAACGGGTCGAACTCGGCATCCGGCCCGGCATCGGGTTCGAAGCGCTCGGCCGGGACGACGTCCTCCACGGCACCCAGCCTGGCCCCCATGACGAGCACCTGCGACAGCGCGAGCAGCGCCATCGGCAAGGTGGCGTCCGGGGAGTTTCCGGCAGCGATCTCGCGCACGGTCACGAGGTACATCTGCGCGTCGGCGGCCGACTCCGCAGCGATCTGGCCCCAGTCGTCGGAGGCGGAGGCGGAGGCGACCGAGAACTCAGACATCGATGAGCCTGCGTCCTTCGAAGGCACGCCCGAGGGTGACCTCGTCGGCATACTCGAGGTCACCGCCGACGGGCAGGCCGGAGGCCAGTCGCGTCACCCGCAACCCGAAGTCCTTGAGCATGCGCGACAGGTAGCTGGCCGTCGCCTCACCCTCGAGGTTGGGGTCCGTCGCGATGATGACCTCGGTGACCGTGCCGTCGCCGAGCCGAGTCATCAGCTCACGAACCCGCAAGTCGCCCGGGCCGATGCCGTCGATGGGGCTGATCGCGCCACCGAGCACGTGGTAGCGGCCGCGGAACTCACGGGTGCGCTCGACCGCGACGACGTCCTTGGGCTCCTCGACCACGCAGATCGAGTGCACGTCACGGCGCGGATCCAGACAGATCCGGCACTGCTGCGCCTCGGCGATGTTGAAGCACGTCTGGCAGAAGCGCACCTTGGCCTTGACCTCGGTCAGGGCGTGGGCCAGCCGCTCGACGTCGGCCGCGTCGGACTGCAAGAGGTGGAACGCGATTCGCTGCGCGCTCTTGGGGCCGACACCCGGCAGCCTGCCGAGTTCGTCGATGAGGTCCTGGACCGCGCCTTCGTACACGTGATGAGCCTACGACCTCGCGGCAACCCTGTCTCCCGACGCCGCGCAGCAGATCCGGGTGATTCGGTCAGGCGCCGACGAGGGTGTAGTCGCCTGCCTCGGCCAGAGCCGCCACGACCTCATCGGTGGTCAGTGGGCGCTGGGCCGCGACCCGCACGACGGACTCCCCGCCGCTCACGACCTCGATCTCGACGCCGTCGACGCCGTCGAGGGCGCTCAGCTCGTCGGTGACCGCGTGGGCGCAGTGGCCACAGGTCAGGCCCGTGGCCCGGAACGTCTGCGTGCTGGCAGCGGTGTTGCTGGTGTCATCGGTGGTCACGGGTGTCTCCTTCTCAGATGGGGTGTGGTTCAGATGCCGACCGCGGCACCGGTGGAGCCCGGCGGCAGCTCGTTGTAGGCGTCGACCCGCTCCTGGCCGGACAGCGCTGCGATGGCGTCCATGACCTCGTCGGTGAGCATCCGACGGGCCTTGCCCGACGGCATTCCCGCATAGGCCTGCGGGCTGATCGGGCGCCCGAACGACACGTGCACCTTGGCCAACCGGGGGAAGTGCCCGCCGATCGGTTGCACCTTGTCGGTACCGATGAGGCCGACCGGCACGATGGGCACCCCCGCGGTCAGTGCCAGCCACGCGACCCCTGTGCGCCCCTTGTAGAGCCGGCCGTCGCGCGAGCGGGTGCCTTCGGGGTAGATGCCGAACGCGCGGCCTTCGCGCAGCACGACCAGCGCTGCGTCGAGGGACTCCTGGGCGGCGCGCGAGGAGTGCCGGTTGACGGGAATCGCGTTGGTGCCCTCGAAGAACGCCCGCCTGATCGACCCGCTGACCCCGGTGCCGGTGAAGTAGTCGGACTTCGCGAGGAAGCTCACCGGCCGCGGCGCCGCGATCGGGATGGCGAAGGAGTCGATGAAGGACAGGTGGTTGCTCGCGAGCAACACCCCTCCATGGGGCGGGACGTTCTCGGTGCCGGTGATGATCGGGCGCCAGAGCAGCTTGCTGAGCGGCGCGACGACGCCGTGGCTGATGGCGTACGAGCGCGAGCTCATCGGGGCTCCTCGGAGATGACCGTGCCACCGAGGATGCGCTCGACGACGGGCACCCCGACGTCTGCGAGGTCGTCGATCGACTCGTCGTCGTCGCTGATCGCGGTGTCGTCGACGACGTGCTCGACGGCGGGTTGCTCCACCTCTTCGGCGACCACTGCCTTGGCCCGCTCGAACGGGCTGGCCCACGACGGCGCCGACTCCACCGGCGGCGGCGCGTCCGACCAGCTGGCTGGCTCTCGGGTGGGCGGCACGGGTGAGCGGGGGGTGCTGGCTGGCGCTGGCGCGCTGGGCGGCGGGCCGGATGCCGGGGAGCGGGGCGCGTCGTCGGCCGGCGCTGCGGGTGTGGGCACCGGCGCAGGTCGGGACTCCGGCTGAGGTGGACCGCCGGCGCTGCCGTCAGCACGTGCCGGGGCAGGTTCCACCGGCTCGCCCTGGGACGGCTTGACCGCGTCGGAGGCCTGACCGTCGATCCGCGCATCGACGCCGAGGACGTCGATGAGGGCCTGACGCACGTAGTCGGCGTGGGCGCCGCGTCGGAAGGTCTCGACGAGGCCGACCGTGGAGATGCCGAGCAGCACCCGTTGGCCGTCGTAGTCGAGGACCTGCGCGTTCTGCGCCACGAACGTCCAGGTCACCCGCTTGTGGCGGCTCAACCACTCGAGGACGTCGGGCCAGGACCGCCGGATCGCGTCGGTGTCGATGCCGCCCGGGCCAGCCGGTCGCGCGGGGGCTGCCTGCTGCGCGGGAGTCGGGGTACTAGCGGGAGTCGGGGTACTACCGCCCGCAGAACCGTCCGTCATCACCTCGACCCCGGCAGAGGGTGGGGCGGATGCCGGTGCAGGAGCGGGGGCAGGTGCAGCCGCGGGGGCAGGGGCTGGTGCAGCCGCAGGCGCTGGCGCGGGCGCGGGCGCTGGCGCGGGCTCGGCCGCGGGGGCAGGGGCAGCGGCTGGTGCAGGCGCGGAGTACGGGACCGCTCCCGTCGGCACACCACCCACGTCAAGGCGACGCTCGAGCCGGTCGAGGCGAGCGGCATACCCCGCCTCCCCCGCCGCCCCCGGAAGCAGCACGCGGGCAGCGATGAGCTCGAGCTGCAACCGCGGCGCCGTCGCCCCGGTCATCTCGGTGAGCCCGGCATTGACGACATCGGCCGCGCGGGACAGCGCCCCCGATCCGAAGGCCGCCGCCTGCACCATCATCCGCTCGAGCTGGTCCTGCGGGACGTGCCGGAGCACCTGCCCCGCCCCCTCGCCGACCGCGGCCACGACGATGAGGTCGCGCAACCGCTCCAGGACGTCCTCGACGAACCGTCGCGGGTCCAACCCGGTCTCCACGACCCGGTCGATCGTGCGAAAGACCGACCCGGCATCCCCCGCCGCGAACGCGTCGATCGCCCCGTCGAGCAGTTCACCGTCGGTGAAGCCGAGCAGCGCTGCCGCCGACTCGTACGTCAGCCCCGCTTCGCCCGACCCGGCCATCAACTGGTCGAGCACGGAGAGCGAGTCACGCACCGACCCACCACCGGCCCGCACGACGAACGACAGCACCCCCGGCGCAACCGCCACGCCCTCGCGCACGCACAGCTCCTCCATGTAGCTGTGCAGGCGGGCCGGCGGCACGAGCCGGAACGGGTAGTGGTGCGTGCGCGAGCGGATCGTGCCGATGACCTTCTCGGGCTCGGTCGTCGCGAAGACGAACTTCACGTGCTCGGGCGGCTCCTCGACGATCTTGAGCAGCGCGTTGAAGCCCTGCGGCGTCACCATGTGCGCCTCGTCGATGATGTAGATCTTGTAGCGGCTCTGGGCCGGGCCGTAGGACGCACGCTCGCGCAGGTCGCGGGCGTCGTCGACACCACCGTGCGAGGCCGCGTCGATCTCGATGACGTCGACCGTGCCCGACCCACCCCGGGCCAGCGCCACGCAGGAGTCACAGGTGCCGCACGGAGTCGCGGTCGGCCCCTGCTCGCAGTTCAGGCAGCGGGCGAGGATGCGGGCACTCGTCGTCTTGCCGCACCCACGAGGCCCGCTGAACAGGTAGGCGTGGTTGACCCGGCCGGTGCGCAGCGCCTGCATGAGCGGTTCGGTCACGTGCTCCTGCCCGATGACGTCGGCGAACGTCTCGGGGCGGTAGCGGCGGTACAGCGCGGTGCTCACCTGTCGAACCCTAGCCGCGATGCCAGACATCCCGTAGGCCGTGCCGTCCCCTGTGGACGCCGCCCACTGCGGGTGCTGGTTGGGTTCTCGGCCTCCACCCGACGTACCCTGACAAACGTGCGCATCGACGTGTGGTCCGACATCCTCTGCCCCTTCTGCCACCTCGGCAGGCGGCACCTCGAACGTGCCCTCGAGCAGTTCGAGCACCGCGACGAGGTGGGGGTGGTCTGGCACAGCTTCCAGCTCGACCGCACCGCCGATCCGGTCGACGACGCTCCGGTGATCGACCGGGTCGCCGCGAAGTACGGCGTCCCGCGCGAGCAGATGGTGGCCCAGCACGAGCAGATGGCGCGCGACGCGGCATCCGTCGG
>Ga0209480_10002129_pt1 | contig 13825 bp, 14 predicted proteins | sample JI61114C2DNA_FD_187501 | JGI IMG/M metagenome (GOLD analysis project Ga0209480, IMG submission 187501) | Wastewater effluent complex algal communities from Wisconsin, to seasonally profile nutrient transformation and Carbon sequestration -... | ecosystem: Engineered > WWTP > Effluent > Algae...
CCGGACCTTCTTCACCAATGGAGGAACAGAGGCGGTGGAACATGCCATGAAGTTGGCACGACTGTACACGGGCCGTCACAAGATCATAACGTTGTACCAGAGCTACCACGGCGCTACCTACGGAGCACTTTGCGCGGGCGGCGACCCGCGCGGTTTGCCACACGACAGCCAAGGCGTGCCCAACATCATCCACGTAGAAAATCCTTATTTCTACCGCTGCCCGTGGAACAGCACAACGCCGGAGGAATGCACCGAGCGCGCACTGGCGCACTTAGAGCGGGTGGTGAAGTTTGAAGGTCCGCAGTATGTCGCGGCCATCCTAATGGAGGGCGAGAGCGGCTCCAGCGGCTGTATTAAATATCCTCCCGGATACTGGAAAGGCGTGAAGGCTATCGCAGACAAGTACGGCATCCTCACCATCTGCGATGAAGTGATGAGCGGCTTCGGGCGCACCGGCAAATGGTTCGGCATCGATCACCACGGCGTAGTACCGGACATCATGTGCATCGCTAAGGGTCTCACGGCAGGATATATCCCGTTGGGCGGCATCGTTGTCCGTGAAGAGATCATCAGGCACTTCGACGACAAGCCACTGCCCATCGGCCTTACCTACAGTGCCCACGCCGTGGCCTGTGCAGCCGCGAACGCTGTGCTGGACGTATACAAGGACGAGGATTTGGTGAACAATGCTGCACGCATGGGCAAGTACGTGGAGAAGCGTGTGGCCGGGCTTGCGGAAAAGCACCCGAGCATCGGCGATTTCCGCAACACGGGGCTGCTGGGCTGCATTGAACTGGTGAAAAACCGCGACACTAAAGAGCCGATGGCGCCGTGGAATGCGGCACCTAATGAGATGGAAGTAATGAACAAAGTGGCCGCGAAGATCAGCGAGCTGGGCATGTTCACGTTCGTCCGTTGGAATTGGATTTTTGTAGCACCGCCGCTCACTATTGATGAGGCCGGGATCGACGAGGGAATGGAGATCATTTCTAAAGCGATCACCGTTGCTGACGAAGCGTGTGTTTGATCTAAAGTTCCGCTTGAAGAAATAGGGGGGCTTTCATACGCCCAAGCGTTGCCACTCAATCCAGTGATGGGGACTTAGTGGACGCAGTGCGCCACTGCGTCCACCAAATCCACCCGAAAAAGCACACCCCGGCCCGGATCCAGGCGCCCTGACAACTAACTCTTCAAATCACCAGCCGCACCCCGCCCAAATCCGCCAGTCGGTAGGGAAAGCGATCACTGGGTGATCCAATGAACATGAAGTTGGTGGGGATTTTCCACTCTTCACTTAAGCGATGCACCAACTCAGGCCCGAACACGCCGTGCATTTCCGTGAATTCGATCTTGATCTCCGGATAGGCGCGGTCCAGCACTTCCACGTCGCTGAGGTATTCTTCGTGCATCTTCTCCCCTTCTTTCAACACGGTCACGATCTTGATCTTCTTGGTGATCTCGTTTGCCTGCACGTACATCATTACGCGGTTAAGGATGGACAGGTCATCGCCTTTGGTGAAGTAGACGAATTCCTGACTGTTGAGCTTGCGAATGGTACGCGAGATGGTAAAACGCCCGAAAACGGCAAGCCCTGGAACGCTTTCCACGAAACGGCTGACCCAGGCCATCAAGACCTCGAGAATGGCTTTGCGGTTAAGCATTATCGCGATAACGAGCACGGACGGAATGAAGTACTGAAGGAACACCACAAGGTATTCCGGGTGCAAGCGCACATTTCCATATAGCGCGATCAAAATGGCGAAAAGCGCAACCGAAACACTGGCCACCGTGGCGGTTTCCGGGCGGGGCAAGCGGGCGCGTTTCATCTTCAGCAGGAAGTTCCCAATGGCGAAAAAGGCCATTACGGTGAGGAACGAAATGGTGTACACGCCGGCCAGCGCCACAGTCTCTGCATTGGTAAGCACGAGCACGGAAAGGCAGAGCAGGAAAAAGAGGATGATGATGCGCGGTGAACTGCCCTGCTTGGTTTCCTTCAGTAGACCCTGAGGTAAAATGCGGTCCAGCGTCATGCGTTTCACCAAGCCGATAACGCCTACGTAGCTGGTGAGCACAGCACCGCAGAGTACGATCACCGCATCAACAGTTACCACGGTTGCGAGCCAGTTCCCGCCAATGGTGAAGCCCATGAAGGAGAGCATCGTTTCCTCGTGTTCGCTAATTACGGCCAACGGCAGGATCATGATGGCGCAGAGCGTTACCAAGGGGTTCAACACGGTAACTGCAGCCCACATGTTGCGCAAGGTTTTGGGGAACACGCCTTGCTTTTGTTCTTCGATGAAGTTTGCGGAGCTTTCGAAACCGGATACGCCGAGCATGGCAGCGCTGAAGCCGAAAAACAAGGCCGTCATTACACCTCCGCGAGGCAGCGGCGCATGGATGTTCAATGTGAACTGGCCAAAGCCATTATGTGCCACAAACCAAAAGGCCGCTCCGATCAGCAAGGCCATAGTGGCCATGTGTGCTATAAAAATAACGATGGCCACGATGGCCGATTCGCTCATGCCCGCAATGCTCAGCACCATGAACAAGGCCAAGATACCTGTAGTGGCTAATAAGACCGGAACAGCCGGTACCAGTGCATGCAGGTAATACATGGCGGTACTGGCACTAAGCACGGCGGTGGCCATGTAGCTCAATATAGTAAGGCAAGCGGCGATGCTGGCGTTCTGCTTGTTGGTGGTGTTCAGCAGCACGTTGTAGGCGCCCCCGTTCAACGGCAGGGCACCGACCACTTCGCCATAAATTTTGCGGAACAGGTAGAGCACGCCAGCCACCATGAGCAACGCCACCACGGCCCATGGGCCAGCGTAGCTCACTGAAATTGCGCCCACGTACAGGCAACTGCTGGTGATGTCGTTGCCGGCAATCGCCGTCGCGGCCAGTTGGCCGAGCTTCTTTGGGGAATGTGCCATGGGGGTGCGAAGTTGATTACGCGGAGGGAATCGGGGAAAAGAATTTTTCACCGGGCGTTGATCACGGTTTCACAGGAATACTTGGCACCACAATTCCACGGGGCACTACTATTGTGCCATGGAACGCTCGCACCCGTTAACTACCGTAGGCCATGTTCGGCAGCGGTTTTTCGGGCCACAGACGTCGTTGATCGTGGCAAGCGTGGTGATCGGCTGTTTGGCCTCACTGGGCGCGGTAGCTCTGAAACAGGGTGTACACTACATCAGTGGCACGGTCCACAGTGTCACTTTTACACCTGGCCAACGGTTTCTGGTTTTCCTTTTTCCCATGGCCGGCCTGCTGATAACAGTGGGCTTCACCAAACTTTTCCTGCATGGCAACCTCGGAGCGGGCCTGCCCAGCCTGGTGCGTGATGTGCGCATGCGCGACGGTCGCGTGGCCGCCCACAAGCTTTGGTCCCAGATACTTACCAGCGCCATCACCATGGGCATGGGAGGATCCGCCGGGCTGGAGCCGCCCATTGCCGCAACGGGGGGCGCGATCGGCAGCAAATTGGCGCAGTGGCTGCGCTTCGGCCGCAGCGAGCGCATTCTCTTGTTGGCCAGCGGCGCGGGCGCGGGCGTAGGAGCCATCTTCAATGCGCCTATCGCAGGGACCATTTTCGCCCTCGAAATCTTGCTGGCAAACAATGCGCTTTCCCTTGTGGTGCCCATGCTCATCGCCTCGGCCAGCGCGACCATGGTTTCCTCGCTCATCTACAGTGGCCAGCCATTCGTGCTGATCACCAATACATGGAGTGCATCCGCCCTGCCGTGGTACATCGTACTGGCTTTTGTGGCTGCTTTTCTTTCTGTTTATGTGATCCGCATATATCGCTGGACGGCGCATTTTGCCTCCACGCAATTCAAGGATCCCTTTGCACGGGCAGCGGCAGGCGGCCTCCTCTTGGGCACGCTCATCTTCTTTTTCCCGCCATTGTTCGGTGAAGGATACGACAGCGTGGAATTGTTGCTGAAGGGACAAGCCGCAGCCTTGGCCATTCATCAGCCCGTTACCTTGGACCTCGGGCCATGGAACATTGTGCTGCTCACTTTGGGCTTGACCGTGTTTAAGGTGGTGGCCACCTCGTTCACTGTTCACTCTGGTGGCAACGGTGGCATGTTCGGCCCGTCGCTGTTCATCGGCGCGATGCTCGGTTTCACGTTCGCGCACGCACTGAACCTTTCCGGTATCGCACACGTGGATGAGGTGAACTTCACCGTGGTGGGCATGGCGGCCATGCTGAGCGGGTCGATCCATGTACCGCTCACGGCCATTTTCCTTATCGCCGAAATCACCGGAGGCTATGCCTTATTCGTTCCTCTGATGGTGGTGGCATCGCTTTCCTACTTGGTCTCCCGTTACATGGAACCCATCTCCGTATATGGCACGCCGCCGCCTATCGCCTCTCACTCCGAAGCACCACCGGACGGAACGAAGAACGGCACCCCCAAAGGAGTGCCGCCTCGTCCGTAACGCTTCCACCAAAGCGCACCGGCAAACGGTCAATGACCGTCGTTGTCGTGGTCCGCGTCCGTCTTTTTATCCACGTTGTCCTTCAACCTTCCCCACCAGCCTTTCACGTCTTCGCTGGTTTTGCTCGCCTCGGCCTTCACCTCATTCCACGTGGCTGATGTAGCGTTCTGCACCTTGTCCATTTCATTGGAAACCTTGGACTTCTCCCTTTCCAGTTCGGCTTTCATGGCCTCGGCATCCGTGCGCTCACTGGCCTTCAAGTCAGTCTTGGCCAAATCCTCGTTCACATCATTCAACTTGTTGTCGATGTTGTCGCGCAGGTCCCGCAGGTCGTCAGCGATTGCATTCCGGTCTTTCTCGAAGGCTTCACGGGTGGAAGCGTCCATGTCCTGCATTTTATCTTGGACATTCTCCAGCTTGTCGTTCATGTTCTCCTGCTGCTCTGCCGGAGTCGTTGAACAACTGAAAAGGAGGAGGCTTCCTGTGATGGCCGAAAAGAGAACGGCTTTAGGCATGTAAGTTTTCATTGGAGGTTGTTTTTATTTCCCATGGCTAAACATGTTCCATGTCAGGAGCGGCTTCAATATTTCCTCACAACCCGCAGACGGTCAGCACTTTTAAGTAAAAATACCGGGTGATTCGATGGACGGGCCCGCGGGGAAAAGCCGCCCCGATCCACCTGCCTGGCGGGGAATTGTAATGCAATTACCTTGCGTGAACAGAAGTTGTGTTCACCATGTTGGGTTACCGGGCGATCGCCGGTAATTTCGCATCCCAAGGACATGGACTACTACAAAACGCTGGGCATAGACCGCAACGCCACTTCCGAACAGATCAAGAAAGCTTACCGGAAGTTGGCGCGAAAGCACCATCCCGACCTCAACCCGAACGACACTGCGGCGAACAAGCGCTTCCAAGAGATCAACGAGGCGAACGAAGTGCTGAGCGATCCCGAAAGTCGGAAGAAGTACGACAAGTACGGCGACCACTGGAAGCACGCGGATCAAATTGAAGCGGCCCAACGTGAGCGCTCTACCGCCGGCGGGGGTGGTTTCGGAAGGGGCGGAAGCTTTGGCGGCGGCGGACAAGAGCAAGACTTCAACGACATCTTTGGCTCAATGTTCGGTGGCGCGCGCGGCCAAGCACGTTTCCGCGGTCACGACCTGCAGGCTGAACTGCAGATGAGCTTGCGTGATGCAGCAAAAACCGAAAAACGTACGCTCACCGTAAACGGCAAACAGATACGCCTCACCATTCCCGCAGGTGTAGAAAATGGACAAACCATCCGCATAAAAGGCCACGGCGGACCGGGCATGAACAATGGCCCCGCTGGCGATTTGCTGATCACCTTCTCCATCGCCGACGACCCTGTTTTCAAGCGCATGGGCAAAGACCTGTACGTAGACTTTGATCTGGACCTATACACAGCGGTACTCGGCGGAGAGGTGACGGTAAATACGCTGGACGGCAAAGTGAAAGTGCCCGTGAAAGCTGAAACACAGAGCGGCACGGTGGTGCGCCTGAAGGGGAAAGGTTTTCCCGCGTACAAGAAGGACGGCGTCTTCGGAGACCTCTTTGTTACCTACGCGGTGAAAGTGCCGGTAAACCTCACCGAAAAGCAGAAGGAACTTTTCAAGCAGCTCGCCAATTCGTGATCACCATGGAAAACGAAGAATTGATACCGGTGGAAGTTTTTTGCACCACCTGCCATGTGGAAACCACATTGATCGACACGCTTGCGGAAAACGGGTTGGTGGAAATAACCGTGCGCGAACAACGCCGCTACATCGCCTATGCCCAACTGGAGCGCGCAGAGAAGATGGTGCGGTTGCACGAAGACTTGGGTATCAACGTGGAAGGCATTGAGGCCATTGAGAACCTGCTGGAGCGCCTGGAAGAGTTGCAAGTAGAAATGACCGGGCTGCGGAACCGGCTGCGGCGCTACGGCGAAAACGCTCAATAAAGGAAAGGCGCCAAGCGCTTCGTATGCGCCATGTAATCCGTGTAAGCCTCGCCCAGCGCGGTGCTCAGCGCCCGCTCCTCGATCTTGATCCGCCAAAGGAACATGCACGTGATCGGCACAATGAGCACCAATGCGGAAAGCCAATTGTGGACCAAAAGCCCCAAACCAAAGAAAGCCATCAATGCACCTGTATAGCTGGGGTGGCGCACATAGTGGTACGGTCCGTCGCTTACCACGCGGTGGTCTTTAGCAATGGCCACATTCACCGTGAAGAAGCGGTCCAAATGGATAATTGACCACCACCGCAACGCGATACCGAGAATGAAAAGCAAAGCTCCGAAAGCATAAGCCGCACCCGAAAAACCAAAGTTGAATTGCGGCCAAGCATAGCTGCCGTAGATCGCTAAAAAAATGGAGGCACCGATCACCGCCCACAGCATCCCGAGAGATCCATGGTCCTTGCTGTCCGTGTTTTTACCGCTTCGTTTGAAAAGCGCAAGGCCCAATTCCGAGATGCCAAGGAGGATGAAGAAGGATGAAGGAGAAGGAAGTGCCATTGAGTGGTTGATGCACAAAGGTGTATGATCTTGCTCTTGATGCACGAGCCTAGCTCAATTCACTAGTCTTACCTCGGCGCCTTTAGCGATGGTCTCCACCATCTTGGCGTTGAAAGCGGGCAGGTCCTTGGGACTGCGGCTCGTCACCAAGCCGTTGTCCACCACTACTTCGGCATCTTGCCACATGGCACCGGCGTTCATCAGGTCGATCTTAATGCTTGAGAACGAAGTGAGCTTACGGTCGCGCACGGCGTCCGCATCGATCAGTAATTGCGGCCCATGGCAAATAGCGGCCACGGGTTTCTTTTCGCGGAAAAACCCACGGACAAATTCCACCGCCTCCGCACTTCGGCGTAATTTATCCGGGCTGATCACACCACCCGGCAGCACCAAGGCATCGAAGTCATCAGCCATGGCCTTCTCCACGGTCTGGTCAACCGGTATTTCCTTGCTCCAATTGCCGTCCTTCCAGCCTTTAATACTGCCGCGCTCCAACGCGATCACATGCACGTTTGCTCCCGCTTTCTCCAGTGCGTCCTTCGGTGAAAGCAACTCGCTTTCCTCGAATCCGTCCGTGGCCAGTATCGCTACGCGGCGTCCTTCCAATGTCTTGCCCATCGTCATAAAATTTTGTGTTGGTCCTACCATGTGAACACCTCTAACGGTTGGTTGTTCTTTCCATAGGACGATCTCTGCAAATTATTTTCCCGTATATTTTCCCATGCCCAAAATAGAAGAAGCCACGCATCTCATCGAAGACAAACTGCTTTCTTGGGCGGAAGAATTCATCAGGTTGCTGCCCAATCTGGTACTGGCAGCAGTAATCGTTGTGGCCGGTTGGCTGTTAGCCCGGTTGGTGCGTAAAGGCGTCGGCAAGTTGGTGGGCCGAGCCACTGATAGCCGCACTTTACGCAGGCTGATCGCGAACAGCATGTATTTGCTGGTGTTGCTTGTGGGCCTGTTCGGCGCATTGAGCGTACTGCATTTGGACAAGACCGTAACATCAATGCTTGCCGGAGCAGGCATCATCGGTTTGGCACTTGGCTTCGCGTTTCAGGACATTGCGGCCAATTTTCTAAGTGGAGTGGTGATGGCCGTACAGCGCCCGTTGCGTACGGGCGAGTTGGTGGAGACCAGCGGCCACCTCGGCGTGGTTGAGCACATTGACTTGCGCACTACTGAACTGCGGAATATGCAAGGCCTGCAGGTGATCGTGCCGAACAAGGATATTTTCCAATCCGCATTGATCAACTACACGCGTAACGGTTCCCGGCGTGTGGACCTTTCCGTGGGCACCAGCTATGGGGACGATCTTGAAAAGGTGGAACGCATCACCATCGAGGCGGTCCAAGGCATCGGCGATCTGGTGCCGGATAAAGAGGTGGAGTTGTTCTTCAATGAATTCGGGGACAGCAGCATCAATCATGAAGTGCGGTTCTGGATCGAGGCCAAAGGCAACAAGCACTACAACGACATGCGGAGCCGGGCCATCAAGGCCATCAAGGCAGCCTATGACAGAGAGGGCATCATGATCCCATTCCCTATCCGCACACTGGATTTCGGCATAAAGGGCGGCGAGAAGCTGGACTCGATGTTGGGTGGACGCCAGCGCGGTTGATCGCTTCACCGCGCACCTGCCCACGCGATCAGTGCCAACGGCGCGGACATCATCAGCATGGCCAAAAACATCAGGCCGAACTGTACCAGCAGCGTGCCGGAAAATGTGCGTTGGCCGCCGGGGAACTTGCGCGTAAGAAGAACGGTAAAGCCTATTACTCCGGCAAGGAAAGCTGCGCACAGTAGTGTCACCATGAGCCCGGACCGCATCGGCAGGAATAACGATGCGGCTCCGATCAACCCGGCAATCGCTATGCTGCGCACGGCTTGTCGGCGATCCGCTTCATCCGCGAAGGCGCGCTGCACGATCCATGCAGCGGCGGCGATGTACACTGAAGCGTAATGGATCTCAGGCATTTCACACCGTTGCCATCACCTTCAGCTCGATCGCGATCGCCGTTGGCAGGCAGTTGATCTCCAATGTTGTGCGGCACGGCGGATCTTTTTCAAAATACTCCTTCCACAGCCGGTTGTACGTTGCGAAATCATCCTTCATGTTGGTGAGGAAAACCGTTACGTCGACGATCTTTTCCCACGAAGAACCCGCATCTTCCAAGATCCACTTTACGTTCTGGAACACGCTGCGCACCTGTGTTTCGATGTCGTAGCTGAGGATATTGCCATCCGCATCCAATTCCACGCCGGGGATCTTTTTCGTGCCCCGCTCCCTTGGGCCCACGCCACTTAGGAAAAGCAGATCGCCCACGCGCCGGGCATGCGGGTAATGGCCTACGGGCTCGGGAGCTTTGTTGCTGGAGATGGATGACATGGACGGTCGGTTTGGGATGGAACGCGTGGCGAAGTTCGGGGGAATGCTCGGAAGCTGATCAATGACGGCTTCCATGACTGGCGTATCGCGACCTTTGTACTATGGGCATGCGAATACTGATCGGCTTGACATTGCTGCTTTTCACCAGCGGGTGCCAGCAAAAGGAGGACACCATCACACCAACTGTCGGTGCGATCACGGAGAGTGTGTATGCCAACGGTTTGGTAAAGGCTGAAGGCCAATATCAAGTGTTCCCCACCGTGAACGGCACCGTGCTGTCCTTGCTGGTGAAAGAGGGCGATACGGTGAAGGCGGGTCAACCGTTGATGCGGATCGACGACCGCATGAGCAACTTGAGCACCCGCAGCGCCGATGCCCAATTGCATTTGCTGGAGCAGAATGTACGCGAAGAAGGCCCTGTGCTTACGCGCCTGAGAGCCTCGGTGGACCAGGCCCGCGATAAGTTCAAGCTGGACAGCACGAACTTCAAACGGCAAGAAGCGCTGTGGGCGCAAACCATCGGCAGTCGGAACGAACTTGACCAGCGCCAGCTGGCCTATACCACCAGCAAAGCGGCCTATTCGATGGCGACAAAAGCCTTGTTGGAAAACCGGGATCAACTGCGGACTCAGCTGGAAGTAGCGCGGAACACGGCGGCCATCAGCGCAGCAGGTGATGCGGACCGTGCGCCCGGCAGCTTGATCGACGGTATCGTGTACGACCTGATGATCGAACCGGGTGAGCTGGCAACTCCGCAAAAACCCGTGGCGGTGATCGGCAGTGCCTCGGACCTGTATTTGGAGATGGAAGTGGATGAGTTCGACATCCGCCGTATTAAAATTGGCCAGCACGTTTTCGTTACGCTGGACAGTTATGGCGATCAAGCGTTCGAAGCGGAGGTAACCCGGATCATTCCCCTGATGAACGAACGCTCCCGCACCTTCAAAGTAGAAGCCCGTTTCACCAAGCGGCCGCCGCAACTCTACCCGAACTTAACGGTGGAGGCCAGCATTGTGATCCGCACGAAAGAGAACGCGTTGCTTGTGCCGGCATCTTACATCGTGGATGGCACTTACGTGCTTACGGACAGCGATGAGAAAACACCGGTGAAGCTGGGCGCACGTGACATGGAAAACGTGGAAGTGCTCGAGGGTATCTCGGCCAACACCACGCTGTACAAGCCGTGATCGGGGCCATGCGCTTATTGAGCACCATCGCTTTCACCCTGCTGCGCGCCAAGCTGCGGCAGAGCATCGTGGCGGCCGTGGGCGTGATGTTCAGCATCGCCATGTTCGTTACGCTGCTCGGCTTCATGAACGGCCTGAACCAGCTACTGGACGGACTGATCCTCAACCGCACACCGCACATCCGCCTGTATAACGAGCTGCGTGCCTCAGCAGAGCAACCCATACAGCTCGCGTATGCGGACAGCACCACTGCGGGCAAGGCGCCCATGCACCACTTCATTCACTCCGTAAAGCCCAAGGACGATCTGCCCCGCCTGCGCAACGCAACGGCCATCATGGACGTCCTGAAAAAGGACAGCCGCGTGTTGGCCGTGTCGCCAAGGCTGGTGGCACAGGTGCTGTTCAACGTGGGCACCACCGACCTCACCGGCCAGGTAAATGGGATCGACATCATGCAAGAGGTGCGTTATTACATGTTCCAGGACTACATGGTGGCGGGCGATCCGTACGACCTCGCCAATGGCAACAACACGATCGTGCTGGGGAAGGGCCTTGCCGATCTCATGGAAGCCAAGATCGGTGACCTTGTGCAAGTGACCACCGCCACCGGTGACCGCACCATGCTGCGCGTTGTGGGCTACTTCCAAAGCGGCATTGCCGACTACGACAAAGTGCAGTGCTATGCCAACATCAAGACCGTACAGAAGCTGTTGGCCCGGCCGGCGAGTTATTACACGGACATCAATGTGAAGCTGAACGATCTGGAAGAAGCACCTGTAATGGCCAAGGAGCTGGCCGCGCGCTTCGGGGTTCAGGCCACGGACATCCAGATGGCGAATGCGCAGTACGAGACGGGTTCCGATGTACGCAACATCATCAGTTATGCGGTGGGCATTGTGCTGTTGATCGTGGCCGGCTTTGGCATCTACAACATCCTGAACATGATGATCTACGAGAAGCTGGACGCCATCGCGATCCTCAAGGCTACCGGCTTTAGTGGCAGCGATGTGCGGCGGATCTTCCTCCTGCTCAGCGTGATCATCGGCATCGCGGGTGCCTTGGGCGGCCTTGTTGTGGGTGTCACACTTCAGCACATCATCGATAACATCCCGTTCGTCACTGCAGCTTTACCATCGGTGACCACCTTTCCGGTGGATTATTCCATCCGTTATTATGTCATCGCCGTCACCTTTGCCCTGGCCACCACATGGGTTGCGGGCTGGTTCCCTGCGCGTAAGGCCAGCCAAGTGGACCCGGTGGAGATCATCCGAGGAAAATGAACACGAGCGAGCTGGTGCTGGAGGTGGAGAAGGTGAACAAATCCTTCCACGACCCCGTGACCATCCAGGTGTTGAAAGATGTGGACATGCAAGTGGCCCGTGGCGAGTTCGTGAGCATTACCGGGAAGAGCGGCTGCGGCAAAAGCACGCTGCTCTATATCCTCAGCACCATGGACACGGACTATGAAGGTGAACTGAAGATCGATGGTGAACCTACCCGAAAGGCAAGCCGGACCCGGTTGGCCCGTATACGCAATGAAAAGATCGGCTTCGTCTTTCAATTCCACTACCTGCTCACTGAATTCAGCGTGCTGCACAACGTGATGTTGCCCGGCCTGAAGCTGGGACTGAAAAGCCGCGAAGAAGTGGAGCACCGGGCCATGGTTCTGCTGGGCGACCTCGGCATTGCGGACCAAGCCCTGAAAGGTGCGAACCAGATCAGTGGCGGTCAGAAACAGCGCGTTGCGATCGCCCGGTCCATGATCAACGACCCGCTCATCATCATGGGCGACGAACCCACCGGAAACCTCGACAGCCGCAACAGTGGAATCGTCTTCGACATCTTCCGGAAGATCGCCGATGAACACAAGCGCAGTTTGTTGATCGTGACACACGATCAGGACTTCGCAGCGCGCACCGACCGCATTATTGAGATGGACGATGGGCGCGTGGTGCCTTGAAACCGCACCTCAGCATCCGCGTGTCCTTCCCTCAAGCACCGAACTGCCGCAAATGGTGGTCCACATGCTTGTGGAAAAGCACGTTCCATTCCGAGCTTGTCAAGGCGCCGAAAGATGGGGATCGTTTGCCCTCAAAATGGGCTGCGCCCAGTTCCTGCGTTTTGTTAATGTACGCCGTAATGCGCTCCCGTTCCCGCGCAAAGTCCTTGTCGCTTTTAATGAGGAACTCCGGTGCCGTGCGGCTGTTGCGCTTGTAGGGTTTGGAGCCCGTGACGATCGGCTTCAGAAAAGCCTTGAGTAAAACACGCACGAAAGCATTGGGAGGCGGGTTTTTCTTGGCGTATTCCGGGTCGTACACCATGTCGTAGATGCAATTGCAGTGCGCCAGCATTTGGGCGGAGTCCATCTTGCCCCACTGCGGTTTTGTCTCCTCCTGCAGGGTGTTGATGCGGGCGATTACGGAATTGGCAACGGGCTTCGAGAAAATGTCTTCCATGGAGCGGTATTTCGGGCGGAAGATAGCTTCCGGGCGAACGGATCCTTACGAACCGTTTCACTCACCCGGGAAAAAACGATAGCGTAGGGCAACCTGCGGAACAACCGAGGCATCCGGCGGGCTGCCGGCTTCCCGTCAAACACGCGGATTTTCGCGACTAAGATCCATTACGGAACGACCAACGGCCAATTCTGCGTAACCCCTCGGCATTTAACGCCGTAAACAAGACCGCAACATTCAAGAAGTCACCGCATGAAAAGTCTACGCAGCCTTACCCTTACCTGTTCAACCCTGTTGATCGGCCTGTCCGGCACCATGGCCCAAGAGCAATCCTTAAGCTGGAATTGGGCGAACGTGATCTGCGGGGACATGCTGAACTGCGTTACGGGTTGTAGCGCTTGCAACCAGCCTAGCACCTTCGCGGATAATTTCTACGGCACGGGTGCGGCCTGGATCGGACTGAACACCTGCCCCCACCCCACTGTTACCGGCGACAATTCCGTGTATAGTGACGGCTGGGCACCGGCCCCGGACCCCCTGAAAGTTGTAATGCTCAGCGGTATGGTCACGGGACCCATGGCTTTGGACTCCATCGTCATCCGGCACAAGTCCGTCAACCAAGGACCAACTTGGTTGCGCGTCTCCTTGAAACGTAACCTGACCGAAGATGCCACCATGGTGTACGAGGGACCCATACCCATTGACTTCAATAACTTGGTGCTCACCGACATGGGCTGCATGGAAATACCGCAAGGTGCAAGTTCCGGCGGCTTTCAGTTGCAGTTTCAGGCTTACGGCAGCGATGCTGGCGAATGGGTACTGGATGC
>Ga0209480_10002131_pt1 | contig 13824 bp, 13 predicted proteins | sample JI61114C2DNA_FD_187501 | JGI IMG/M metagenome (GOLD analysis project Ga0209480, IMG submission 187501) | Wastewater effluent complex algal communities from Wisconsin, to seasonally profile nutrient transformation and Carbon sequestration -... | ecosystem: Engineered > WWTP > Effluent > Algae...
AACATTCGAAAAACAGCGCCTCGACACTCAAAAAGATTCTTCGCTGCGCAGAAGGACAGCACGACTTTTAAATTATAGGGCAGCTTCGCCGCATGGTCCATGCGGCGAAGCCGCCTTGTTCATGCCCAACGGCCTGTCATTCTGAACGAGCGCAGCGACGTGAAGAATCTGTTTCTGCGTTGCCTCCGTTATGCAATTCTCCCCCGATGAGCAGCGATGTGAAGAATCTGTTTCTGAGTTGCCTCCGCTATGTAATTCCCCCGATGAGTAGCGAAGTGAAGCGAAAGAGCTTTAACCGCATCGGTATTCAACCGATCACTAATAGCCAATTGCAAAAAAAATACGCGGAACATTTCTGAATGATCAGCCATGTTCCGCGTATCAGGCGATGTCTTTACGCATTTTATTTCTTCACCAGTCTTTCAGTAAAATTACCTTTATCTGTATTCACTGTCACCATATAAATGCCCGATGCCCAAGTCGAAGTATTGAGAAGAATACTGCGATTTCCAGCAACAATATCTTTGGTATTCGAAGTGGCAATGATTTCGCCCAACGCATTCACAACGGTAAAAGCAACAACATCATTGATACTTTCACTCAAGCTTATGCGCACAACATCGGATGCCGGATTCGGATAAAGCGTCATTTCACTCTTTTGACTCTTCGTTTCAGAAACACTGATCACAACAGCCGAAGGTAAAATGATGTCGTCAACCCAACATGCGTCTGAACCATCAGAAACAATTTGATCCTTTTCGTAAATCCAATACAAAGTATGTGTTCCGGCAGAAATAGGATAGGAAACCTCTGTCCAATTAATTTCACCACTCCAGCTGCTTTGTTCAACGTTGTCAATTCTGAATTTTAAGAAATCGTAAGAAGCTTCTGTGCTTGTTTTAAAGTTAAACGATACCTCATCAGTTTGTCCAACGAGAACTTCCACTTGCAGCGTTGTGATTTCATTGCCGCCGATGTTACCGCTTTCCATGCTGTAATCTCCTTCAAAGACCACCTGATCCGTAACAAACCAATCCGCGTCACCCGCGTAAGCCCAGTCAAAAGAAGTGTCGTCGCCGGTTTCCCAATCTTCTATCAACAAATTGACAAACTTCGGATAGCTGCAATTACTTCCATAAAAATCACTTGAAGAAACAAAGTCAAAATTTACCTCTTCCGCCTCAGGAGTGTTCGCTGCAATGGTGATCTCAAAAACTGCATTCACAGTCTCGCCAGCTTGAATCGGACCAAGATTGAGCGATGAATTGGAGACAGTCACATAAGTAGAATTTTCGTTTAGAATGGCGTTCACATCCACAGCAGTAGCTGCATGCCCGTTATTGGTCACAGCAACGATGATGCTCGCTGTCTCGCCACTTTCTAATCTTCCATTGTTGTTTCCTTCGCTATCATTCACACTCAAAAGTTCAGCACAAACAAAATTCGGTGCATGTATCACCACCGGAAATTCATTGCTCCAGATATTGCCCTCAGCATCGGTATACGTCACGAGAAACATAACTGTAGTCATATCTTCGATTGCGCCATCAACGTGGAAAGTAAATGCATTCAATCCATCTACTGTACTTCCGGCAGCTAAATCTCCATAGTTATATGTGCCGTTATCGATGATGATAGCGTCATTTAAACATGTCACTACACCGACTACTTGCGAAGCTGTTTCAATACCCACATTTTCAGCACTCGCATTTAGCGAAATAGTTTCGTTGTAATCAGCCTGTCCGTTGTTGTTTCCTTCAACATCATTCAATCCGGTAATTTCACCTTGAATAAAAGGACCATCTGCAGGCACCACTTCAATCGTGTTTTGGTATGGAATTGTATTAAAATTTGTCACCGTCACCAATAACTCACCAATCGCTGCAATAGCATCAAAAGTGAGAATGACTTGTCCACCCTGGATGTATCCTGTAGCGAGCAATTCACCATTGAAAGTCAGTCCGACCATGGCATCTTCAGTAGTACAAGAAATAGTAATTTGACTTGCTCCTAAAAATATTGAAGTTGGATGCGTGGCAGTCAACTGTGTCGGCATCGCTGTGCGCAACTGCATGGTAGGATCAGCCATTAAAATCCAGGTATCGGTCATTTCGTCGCCAGCATTTCCATATGCATCATTCATACTTGCGCAACCGTGGTAGTGAATACTGCCAAGGGTATGTCTGGTATTAATTCCTGCTGTTTCTGCAATGATTTTATTCATAGCATCCTGACCTTCCATAGGAGGCGCCCAGCTTTGATACACCGAACTAAATGCCCCTCCAATTCCACCTGTAGGATTTGCCGTATTCTGACTTTTGATCCAGGCCTCACCGAACGTATCACCGCTGGCGTCATCGTCATCATAATCGCCGGTGCAGCATCCTACAATTATGAAGTATGGATACTTCCCATGATTGTTCAAAGCATAGATATTCGTGTTCGAATAACTTCCGGTTACAATTAAACTGTGTGCACCGTGTCCTGTGTAATTGATGAGAGAACAACCACTATTGATCACAGTGGTAAGAGATGAAGCAGCGGGACTTCCATTGGCATCGGCAGTAACTCCGCCGGATGGAGAATTGGCCCCGTGACTGCCATCATAACGCTCCCACACTTCAGTGTAGGTATAATCAGCCAATTCAGATTTGATATTATTCTGATGTTGCCAATCCGCTTCGTTGTCATCGCCTATTCCATCACCTTCATTTGAGCCAATGCCCATGGCCACACTAAACCAATCGGTGCTGGTGTCCGGATTTTTTTCGTATTCCAGCATCTTATCAATAAAAGGCACTAACTCATCATCCGAGTGCACCAAAAATCTTCCAATAAACACTTCAGAATAATTGTCGTTTCCGCTGATGTATCCATAACACGGATCGCAATATCCCTGACCCCCACTGTTGTTTACCAATTCTACAGGCACCTGATCCTCATCCCCTACAAAAACAACATAAGTAAGACCATTGGAGTTGTAATAATCTTCAATAAAATTCGAAATGGCATTGATTGAATTCATTCCAGCCACATCAACCACTTCCGTTGGAAATCCCATTTCCTTTTTCCATTGCACCCAGGGTTCTAACTCTTCAAAATATTCAGCATCAGAAATCACAAGAATATTTCCCAACTCGCTCACTTGATCATAACGATTTGCATTCTCTTGGTAATTTAAGAAGCGAGAAGAATACACATCATTCATGGTGACATTGATAGCTGAAGGAACAACAGAAGGAAGAGGATTCACTCCAGGTGTTTCGGTCGGTACAACATCAACTTCAATGTTAGAGTATACACGCATTACATGTGTAACCGGGTTGTATTGCACCGGAAAGAAGTGTAAACTCTGTCCGCGGTATTGCCCTTGCACATAGGCTTCATCCAGAGAAGCCAGGTTACCTGGATAAAAAGCGTCTTGCAAATAGACATCTCCTTCCAGATATGGAACAGTGGCAGGATCTACAGTGCGAAGGAGATTCCCTTTCGATGGCAACATAAAAACAGAGGTGAATTCCTCGTAATCTGCGTTGGTCACAATCACTTCCATTTCTGCCGAATCGTCCACGATAAGCGCAGACGTCAATTTCTGAACGGCAGGCGCACCTTCATTCAAGATGGGAGTGCCCTTGTCGATTTTCACATCGGTGAACCCACCCGGATTGGAGACATGATACTCACCAACAGAGCAGCGCACAGAAATAGTGCCTTGCGACTCCTGAATGAGTTGAATATCTGTTTGAGCAAACGCAGCAGCACCAGCAAGCGCCAGCGCAAACAAAGACAAAATAATTTTTTTCATTTTTACTTGAAAAAATAGAAGGTTGGTTTAAAACAAAATTTTCCTATGGTTTAAAAAAGCGAAACGACTTATCTCCGATCACACAGAAATAAACCCCGGATGCCAGAGCATTGGTCTCAAACGTTGTCATTCCATGGTTGAATTGGAATGATTGCACTTGATGGCCAGTGATATCGATGATTTGCGCATTGCCGCTATTACGTTGGTTCAAAAGAATCGAATTGGAACTGGATATAAATGAAACGGAATTTGTGAATGAAGGTTCCGTTACAGACGTGGCAGTGGTTTCGAAATGAAAATACACATCGACGTATTCTTCAATCACTCCTGTTGGAAAAATCCAGAAATGCACTGTCCCTTCTCCGGGTGTGTTGAAAGGATTGACGATCAATCGAAGGTTTCCTGCATTGCCCGCTGCAACACCATTCATATTCCCAGTATTCGGCATACCGCTGTAGCAATGCTGCCAGTCACACATTTGTAAATCCCATTCCACGGGGCATGTATTTTCAATTTTTCGCCAGGTGATATAAGCTGAGTCTGCGTTGTCGTGATAAACATAAAGATAATGTTCCGTGTAGAGTTCCATTTCCAACTGGCCGTAATAGTCATTACCTGGTGAAAAGGTAAAGTTCTGAGCAGAAATGATCTGGCTCAAAAAACAAAAAGAAAACGAGGCAAGAATTCGAAACAACATGGGGTGCAATGTCGAAGATTTTACTTATTTAATACAGTCAAATTATGTCCAAACTTGGGTAGCTGATTCAGAAATACATCCGGCTCCCCTTCTACCCTATTTATCGCAGGAAAGTTCGGAACCTCTGAGCCACACTTCGTAAATTTGGCCATCAACCCAAGATCAAAGGAAAATGAAATTGCACACAATCAATACTGGATTTTTCAAACTCGATGGAGGCGCTATGTTTGGAGTCGTTCCAAAAAGTATTTGGCAAAAAACGAATCCAGCGGATGCTTCAAATTTGTGCACTTGGGCTATGCGCTGCCTTTTGATTGAAGATGGAAAAAAGCTCACGTTGGTTGACACCGGGATTGGAAACAAACAAAGTGAAAAATTCTTCTCCCATTATTTTCTTCATGGAGATGACTCGCTGGATCTATCACTGCAAAAACTTGGATTTCATCGAGACGACATTACAGATGTCTTTTTGACACATCTGCATTTTGATCATTGCGGTGGTGCCATCGAATTTGACACTTCGAAAGAGTCATTCAGAGCCGCTTTCAAAAATGCACACTACTGGAGCACGGAGCGTCATTGGCATTGGGCCACAAAACCAAACATGCGCGAAAAAGCGAGTTTCCTTTCAGAGAATATTCTGCCGATTCAGGAAAGCGGTCAGTTAAAAATGATAGAACGAAATGCAGACTTTGGCTCAACACCTCTTGGTTTTGATGTGTTGTTCGTAGATGGCCATACCGATAGCATGATGATTCCGCATATTTCTTACAAAGGCAGAACAATTTGTTTCATGGCGGATTTACTGCCAAGTGTTGGCCATATTCCATTGCCATATGTGATGGGATATGACACGCGGCCACTTATTACGCTAGAAGAAAAAGCTAAATTTCTGAAGCGCGCCTGCGATGAACAGTTTGTTCTGATGTTTGAACACGACAATGCCAACGAATGCGGAACGCTTATGATGACAGAGAAAGGGATTAAGATCGGGGACGTTTTTCCTCTTAGTGCACTTGAATAAGTTCTCGCAGATTTGCGTGAAAAAGCTCTAGGGCACTTCTAATAACCTGTTTTATGATTCGCGGCGGTTAAATTCGTCGAAGGCAAACCAAATGGAGCGAGCATAGCCAAGCTCTGTAACCGACATTTGGCGAAGCATGCGACGAATTAAAGCCCGATAATATCTTCAGTTAATGTGTTGCATTCCATTTTCATCGAATCGTGAAATAGGTTATTAGAAGTGCCCTTTAGTCTAAGTTTGACAAAAAAATTGTGCGTATGAATGTCCTGGGAAATGAATTTCACGAACTGGTTGAAACCAGCAATCCTCATAACCTGGGAGACAAGGAATGGAAAAGGGAATATTGGTGTTGGCTGAATCCAAAAAATAAGAAGACTGCCTTTTTTATGTGCAAACTTTCAACAAGCACACACACATCGGGCTTCACATTCATTTATGATTATACGAACGGACCAACTTCAAAGCAAACGTGGGAAAAACTGATTGGTCCTTCGATGAACGCGATTGCAAAAAGAACCAAACGTATGATTTTTCAGCCATCTGAGCTGAAGCGAGAATACAATGTCGACAGAATCATGATTGCCGATCTCCTGGCGAATCCTTCGGAGAATAAGTTATAGTTCAACATTCCGCGAAGGGATTTTTATGCTCGAATATTCTTCATGTGAGTCAACCCATGGTTGTCAATGAACAATAAGACGCAGGCCCGAATCACGCAGGTACCTCTCGCAACTCTGAACTTTCAACCCTGAACTCCAAGTTATCATGTCTTTTGCGAATAGATTCCCCAATCGCCGTAGGTGTTCCGTCATCATCAATTCGCACAAAAGTGATATTCGTGCTACACACTACTGTTTCTTCGCCACTGTACAAGCTATATTTTCTAGCTTCAAGTGATAACGTTATAGAAGTATTTCCAAGATTGAGCACCTCGCCATATATCCTTAAGTGATGCCCAGCTTTGAGCGGTTTTTTGAATAATAGTTCACCTACGCGCACCGTAACCATGTTTGGAGTGCAGCAATATTCTGTAGCAAAAGCAGCCGCCGCTTCATCGATCCAGGCCATCAGCGTGCCTCCGAAAAGGTTGCCATGAATGCCTATGTCACGTGCGAGTACAATTTTTTTGGTGATCAGTTTCATCGTTCTTACAAGTTTTTATTTTTCGTTTTTCAGTTTAAGCCATAAAAAAAGCCCTGCGTGTAGCAAGGCTTTTTTGAAATGAGTTTTTATCTATGGAATTCATATCATTCATTCAAACGCCTTGCAGGTTGGTTTCGCATCCAACAGCACATTGATTTATGATGAAATGAAAATGACATTTTGTAATCTTTTTTTGACAGTGCAAATATAACCGCGCCTTCTGCTCTAAAAGTGAAAAGCCTGATGAATGAATCGTTAAGGTTTCTAAACCAATCAACCATGCTAATACATTCAAGACTCTTTTTTCATCGGGCCATTTTTCGTGGGCCATTTTTTGGCCCAAAGATTTTGGCCCAAGATTATTTTTAAAACTTCGGGCCACTTTTCGTGGGCCAAAAAATGGCCCACGAAAAATGGCCTGCGATTCTGAGCCACTTTTTCTGAGCCACTTTTTGGCTCAGAAAAAGTGGCTCAGTTTTTTTCCTAAAATCCTGAGCCAAAAAATCAGAGCCAAAAAGTGGCTCAGAAAAAGTGGCTCAGAATTTTTGAAGTAGTAACGAGTTCTCACGCGCGCAATGGCGATTTCTTGATTTTGTATCCCGAATTTGAATGAATTTTGAACAAATAGGGTGAATTCATTTCGAATCATGCAGCCAGTGTACGTCTGGATTTTTGGAAGTATGGATGATAACATACACAATTATTTGCTCAAACTCGTCGAGAACATAATGATACATAAATGGGAAAACATGCATTTTCCTGCATCTGATATTGTCATACCTAATTTGAAAATGAACAACTTACTTGATTTCTTGTTCCGTTTCGACCAGCATTTCCAAAAATCTATTTGCCAAATCAGGAGATATTCGATAATAGTAATCTTCAGCTAACTCGATATCCTTTAATGCTCCTTCAGAATAGACTACTTTCATTTCCCTCTTTTGCTTCTGATTCCTTCAATGATTTCCTGAAGAATATATCGCTTTTGAGGATGATCTTCATTTATGCGATTACGCACAATTTCCTTCTGCCACTCTGCAATGTCACTTTCATGAACTTCACTTTCGCTCACTTCATGCAGATCAAGGCTATCCAGCAATTGCTTAGCAAATTCATATTGTTCGTCGGAAACCTGAATTGTTATTGATTTCATGATTGATTGCTATCTATTTTCAAAAATAACATTATAACGCGAAACTGCTTTCAGTATCTACTTCGACTTCATGGGAGCATTGGCTATCCCACTAATTCGGATTCACCTTCTGCCCTCTCAATCGCTGAGGTGGATGATAATCGGGATTCACCGGCGTGGCAGGATCATAGCCGAAAAGTCGATTGTCTTTGATGATTGTATCCACGTAAGTTGGCACCAATTCTTCCCATCCTGTGAAGCCATGCTGAATCATATCCAATACATCTTTCGAATAAATATCAAGAACATCCTGATTGTAATCAGTAATGTCCATCAAACGTTTGTTGTAGATCAGATAGTCGTAAAGCGGCTTCAAACGCGGATGAATCGGACAATTCTTGGCAGTAAGTAACTTTCCTGATTCAGTATCTTTGAATGGATAAAGGTATATTTTCAAATCCCTGCTGAACAAAATACCAAATGCTTCGAGTATGCCGCCATTGAGATCGCGGTAGTATTTTTCGTTGAACAGCTCCATCATCATATTCGTGCCCATGATGATTCCCATTCGTTTGGTGGTGTATTTCGTAAAAAACTCTACCAATTTATAATATTTCGAATAATTCGAAACGAGAACAGTTTGTCCAAGAGAACAAAGTATATCCGCGCGATCCAAAAAGTCTTGTTCATCAATATCACCTTCCGCTCTTAGATTGTTCAGCGTAATTTCAAACAAAACTTGAATATTATCCTGGTCAACGCGATATTCTTTTTCGAAGAGTTTAAAACCCTTCATGATCATATCGATGTTCACCTTTGTTACCGGGCGGAAACTTCCACGCAGTGCGATGATATTTTTCTTATATAATATATCCGCAGCCTGAATATTTCTTCCATCAGGTGAAAAAATAACTGCGTCGGTCATTCCGTTTTTCACCAGTTGCAGTGAAAGCAAACGATTATCGACTGTTTCAAAATCAGGACCTGTCATTTGAATCATGTCAATTTCCACTTGATCCCTCGAAAGGTTATCGTAAAGAGACAACAACAATTCTTTTGGTTTCGAGAAAAAGAAAAAACAGCCATATAATAAATTCACACCGAGCACACCAACCGAAGCTTGTTGCGCCAGCACATCTTGTTCATGAAGACGAACGTGCAGAATGACGATATTCGGTTCCTTGTCGGCATTGGTTTGAAACTTCACCCCCATCCATCCATGGCCTTGAATTGTCTTTTGATAATTGATGGCAGCTACAGTATCAGCAAACGAGAAGAACTTTTTACTTGGATGGTCTTTGCGATTCAGACGTTCAACAATCAGGTTGTATTCATGGTTGAGCATGTTGCTGAGTCGAGGCTTACATACATATCTCCCCTTCTCTTCTTTACCATAAATGGCATCACTGAAATCTTTATCATAAGCGCTCATTGCTTTCGCAATCGTGCCACTTGCGCCGCCTGCCCTAAAGAAATGGCGAACCACTTCTTGCCCTGCACCAATTTCGGCGAAGGTTCCATAGATTTCAGGATTCAGATTTACACGCAGCGCTTTTTGGCTGGCTGACAGAATTACTCTTTCAGTGTCCACAAACTTGATTTTTAGTTCTGAAGTTTCGACAAAAATAGTCCAATCCAAGCAGAAACTCCTTCGACGAATTTGGCTTTTCCTGTATCCTATGTTGACAGCGCTACACGCTCGTCTGGCTTTCTGCGCAGTCTGGATGCTTTGCCGTTCACGTCGAGGAGAAAGGCGATTCTTCGTAGTGGAAAAATGAAAACATCTATCATTTCATTCACATTCGACCCCATTATTTCCCTATTTCGCTCATTCGCTATTGCTTACTTCCCATGCTGTCCGGCTTCTTCGCTAATTGGCCACTTCGCTATTTCCCCTAAGTTTGCCCCCACAAAAATTCCCAGATCGAATGACCATCACATTTCTAGGCACAGGTACTTCACAAGGTGTTCCTGTGATTACATGTGAATGTGAAATATGCACGTCCAGTGACAGTCGTGACCAGCGATTGCGTTCGTCCATCATGATTTCACATGAGGAAAAAAATGTGATCATAGATACCGGACCCGATTTTCGTCAACAGATGTTGCGGGAAAAAGTAAAAGCCATCGATGCGATTGTTTTCACCCACGAACACAAAGACCACATTGCAGGCCTCGATGAAGTGCGGGCCTTCAACTACTTTAACAAATGGAGAGCACAAGTCTATTGTTCAGCCCTGGTAGATGCTGCATTGCGACGAGAATTTGCGTATGCATTTGCGGATATGAAATACCCTGGAATTCCGGAGATAGACTTGAATCGAATCACCCTTCAACCGTTTGAACTTATTGGCCTCGAATTCATTCCAATTGAAGTGATGCATTTTCAAATGCCCGTCTTTGGATATCGGATAGGCGATTTTACCTACATCACAGATGCCAATTCAATTTCAGAGGAAGAAAAAGCCAAAGTGAAAGGCTCGAAAATACTGGTGCTCAATGCGCTCCGAAAAGAAAAGCATCCCTCCCATTTTAACCTTTCAGAAGCCATCGCACTTGCCACGGAGCTTGGTGCAGAACAGACGTATTTCACCCACATCAGTCATCAACTGGGTTTGCATCAAAAAATTGAAGAAGAATTACCGGCGGGAATGCATCTCGCGCACGACGGACTAAAAATTGAGTTGAAATGAATTTCAGCAGCATACTCTATCATTTGGTGATCAAACCGATCAGTTTACTCCCATATCCTTTGTTGTATGGATTCTCTGATTTCTTTTTTATAGTCTTTTACTATTTGGTAGGCTATCGCAAAAAAGTGGTGACATCGAATCTGAGAAGATCATTTCCGGAAAAATCCGAAGCAGAAATAAAACAGATACGGCGCAAATTCTACCGCCATTTTTGCGACATTGTTTTTGAAAGTTTGAAGAATTTCTCTATCAAACCGCAAGATGCGCAAGCAAGGATGAAACAAGTGGGAGCTGAAATTTTCGATAAATACTACAAACAAGGAAAAAGCGTGATTTTGTGCGGAGGCCACATGGGAAATTGGGAATTGTGGGCAGTAGCATCACCGGCTCACTTCAAGCATGAACTTGTGGCAATCTATAAACGCCTGAGCAATGCCTTTTTTGATGATAAAATGCGTGAGTCCCGAGGCCGGTTCGGATTAAAAATGGTACCAACCCGGGAAATTGGCAACTATCTCAAGGACAACCCTAACAACTTGACAGTCACAGTATTTGGCTTTGATCAATCGCCTTCCAATCCCGAAAAATGTGTTTGGGTCAACTTTCTAAATCAAGAGACGGCAGCCTTGTTTGGAGCAGAAAAGTACGCCCAGCAATATAATTCTCCCATTGTGTTTGGGCATCTCCGCAAGATCAAACGAGGATATTATGAGGTAGAATACGCTTTAGTAACGGAAGAACCGCTGAAAACCGAATTTGGAGAAATCACACAAAAACTGCATACTATTCTGGAGGCAGACATACGTAAAAGCCCAGAAATATGGCTCTGGAGCCACAAAAGATGGAAGCACAAGCGGCCTTCGAATGAAAATTTTCATTCCAAGGTATCGAATGAGTGAAAGTGTGCGTAATATTGCGCCCCCAATTTTGGGATTCGCATCCATTAATCGCAACGCAAAATGAACCGCATCAAAGAACTCGAGAAGAAGTTGAATCCGGCGAAAGAAATGCCTGAATTCACTGCAGGAGATACAATTACAGTTAGCTACAAAATCGTCGAAGGAAACAAAGAACGTATCCAGGAGTTTACTGGCGTTGTTATTCAACGCAAAGGAACCACCGGAGCAGGTACCTTCACAGTTCGCAAAATTAGCGGCGGTGTAGGTGTAGAAAGAATTTTCCCTGTAGCCTCTCCATTCATTGAAAGCGTAGTTGTGACAAAACGTGGTCGCGTTCGTCGTGCCCGTATTTTCTACTTGCGCGGTCTCACAGGTAAAGCAAGTCGTATCCAAGAGAAAAAACGTTTCGGCGCTGTGGAAACAGCTGCTGCTGCTGAATAATATAGAACGGTTGATTTATTTCAAATCGAAAGCGGGACTTGTTCCCGCTTTTTTTTTGCCTGAATGTGTGCTAATTTTACTTTGACAATCCCACAATACCCTATATGCTTAGAACTAAACTTTGGAACGTCCTTCTGGTATCTTCACTATTGCTATTCGCTTCTTGCTCGCCTAAGGTGAAAACCAAACTGACTAAAATGGCTGAGCCACTTGGAGACAACGCCACCGTGGTGACCCTATTCCCAAGTCAAAACCAACCTATTGCCGAGCAAATTGGGACATTTCGCGTAGGTGAAAGAGGCCTGACCATCGGCTGCACCTATGATGTGATCATGAGAATGGCCAGAATAGACGCACGACAAAAAGGAGCTAACATTGTCCATATTGAGAGAATTAAAGAACCCTCCGGCGGCAGCACCTGTTTCACTTTTTTCGGGAGTTATTACAAAGTGCCCGACATCTATGCGTTTCAAGACAGCTTAAATGCGATCGAAAATGAAATAACCAAACAAGTTTTTAATGGTGATACTAGCTATGCAATCGTACATATTTATCGGCCCAGGTCTGGCTATGGCTGGGCAGTCAATTACAAAATGCACCTGGATGATTCAACTCTTTTTAAGGTAAAAAACGGGTCGTATCAAATCATTCGCATAGACCGTCAAGAATGTTATCGTTTCTGGGCTGCGACGGAATCGACAACTGAAACACGATTATGTATCAAGGCAGGAGAAGAGTATTTTCTGCAATGCGGCGTGGATATGGGCGCATTTATCGGGCGACCGAGAATAACATTGGTTGACAAACCACTGGGGAGAAGTGAAACCGAAAAACTCCGTAAAAACTCGGAGACTGAATAGAATTCGAACCAACGCAATTAAGGGCTTTTCGAACAACCTCTTTCACGATTCTACGAAAATGGAAAGCTACACATGAAATTATGGTATTATCGGGGTTCAATTCGTCGCATGCTTCGCCAAATGTCGATTACAGAGCTTGGTTTTGCTCCCTCCATTTGGCTAACCTTCGACGAATTTAACCGCCGCGAATCATAAAACAGGTTATTAGAAATGACCTTAAGATTCATTCATCTTATCAAAACGTCCAACCGCGCAACTCACAAAGGACTTTGCTTTCGACAATAGATCATTATTGCCTGCCAATGGATAGCCCAAATGTTCCAGTCTTGAGATAACATGCAAGCGATCCATATTATCGTCACCGGTTACTTCAACCATCTGTTTCTCGGCATCAACATGCACTGTCAGAATACCAGTCTGTTTGAGTAAGTCTTTGCGAATGGTTGTCATACAGCCATCGCATTTGATGTTCTCCACTTGAAATACTTCGTGTTTCATTTTTCAACGTCGACGTAAATGCCAACACCACTAAGGTCAGCACATTATTATCAAAGACATGTAATATATATCATACGCAGACGTGACATCAATTGGTCATAAAATTTCGGACACCTCTTCGACCGGCGAGGATCAATTTCATTTTTTCTTTTTCACTGAGTCTTTTTACTTTGGGGCTCATACCGCAATCGCTGATTGAAACCGTTCTTTCCCAATCCTCTGGTGTGAGCGTTTGTCTGTTCAATGTTTCTTTTATTATATAATAAAATGCACCCACAAAATCAGAAGCAGTTGCTATGTGTTGGTATGCGAGTTGTTTGTCATCAATGTCACAGGAAATTTGTTCGTCAGAATCAAGTCTTAATCCAAGAGTTGGCGCATGAGATACGCTTCCATCGGGAGTGTGTACATCAAAGTACTGAATGATGAAATTTGCAGTAAAACCGCCATCCACACACAAATGATCTTCAGGTTTCATTTTTTTTAATTCAACCACCTGCCCGGAAGGATTGACGATGACAGGCTCATAATAAAGTGGAATGGCCATTGATGCGTGCACTGCATCCGCGATGCGCATATGCGGATAAGTCTCCACCGAAAAAAAGACAGTAGATTGATGATTTAAACTCGTC
>Ga0209480_10002132_pt1 | contig 13824 bp, 8 predicted proteins | sample JI61114C2DNA_FD_187501 | JGI IMG/M metagenome (GOLD analysis project Ga0209480, IMG submission 187501) | Wastewater effluent complex algal communities from Wisconsin, to seasonally profile nutrient transformation and Carbon sequestration -... | ecosystem: Engineered > WWTP > Effluent > Algae...
ATGCCAATAACCTGGGTCTCACCGGTAACCGTTTTGAAATTAATTCCCTCCAGCTCATTAATCCCGAAGTTGCGCTCTACAGTTATTCCAAACTGAAGCCCGCAACGGTTAAAAGAACATCCACTCAGTCTACGGATACAACGGCTGCCTGGAATGAAGCCCGTACTGTTTTTAAAATCGGGGAACTGAACATCACGAACGGTTCATTCAGCAGTGACCGGCAGACAGAACGGGCTGCATTGGCCCATTTTGACGGTTTACATATCCACTTTACCGGCATCAATGCCAACCTCAATAACTCCACTTTTACCGGGGATACGGTATTTTCAAAACTACAGATCAGTGCAAAGGAAAGAAGCGGGCTGGAAGTAAAGAATCTTTCCGCGGATATGAAAATGACCCCGCAGGGAATGACATTTAATAACCTGGACCTGCAGACGAATAACAGCCAGCTCCGGAATTATTTTTCCATGTCTTACAATGACATGAGTGAACTCGGTGATTTTATTCATAAAGTAAAACTGTCGGCACAATTTGCGGATTCACATATTGACAGTGATGACATTGCCTTCTTTGCGCCGGAGATGGCCGATTGGAATAAACGTATTGCGCTGAAAGGGAAAGTGAGGGGAACCGTGGATGACCTTTCGGGAAATGACTTACTGCTGCAGGCCGGTAATAATACCCTGCTGAATGGGGATATTTCGCTGACCGGACTTCCCGATATCAACCAGACTTTTATAGATTTCAAAGCCAATAATTTCCGGACCGTTTATTCTGATGCAGTTCAGATCCTGCCTTCGATCCGGAAAATAAAAAGCCCGGATCTCAGCAAGATACAGTACCTGTCCTTTGCAGGCAGTTTCACCGGCTTCATCAATGATTTCGTTACGTATGGCACTATTCAGACCAACCTTGGTACGATCCGGAGTGACCTGAATATGAAATTACCTGCCGGTCAGGAACCTGTCTATTCCGGATCTATCGCCACAGACAATTTCAGGTTAGGTGAATTCCTGGGTGATCCGGATATCGGCGGGGTATCTATGACCGGCACCGTTAAAGGAAGAGGATTCAGTGAGTCTGGCAGGAACACTTTAGTGGATGGAAATATCCGTTATGCCGAATACAAAAATTACCGGTATTCGAATATCAGCGTTAAAGGGAAACTGGATAAAAAACGTTTTGATGGTACCGCTTCTATCGATGATGCACACCTGAAACTGGATATGTCGGGCCTGATTGATTTCAACAGTGCCACCCCGCGGTTCAACCTGCTGGCAAACGTGGAAAAGGCCAATCTGAAAGACCTGAACATTACACCCGACAGTATTGATTTCAGGGGCAAACTGAATTTTAATTTCACCAGCAGTACTATCGACAATTTCCTTGGTGAAGCCCGTATTACAGAAGCTGAGCTCCTTAAAAACGGCAGCCCGCTGCCCTTCGATTCGCTGATTGTTACATCTTCCTTTGCAGACAGTACAAAAACACTATCCGCGGTATCCAATGAATTTACCGCCACCATTAAGGGAGATTACAGCCTGGAAGAGCTGCCGGACGCTTTCACCTATTTTCTGAGCCGTTATTACCCGGCTTATATAAAAGCGCCCAAAAAACAGCCCCGGTACCAGGACATCCGGTTTGACATCAATACGTATTATGTTGATGAATATGTGAAACTGCTGATACCCGGAATAACCGGTTTTAACAACAGCCATTTTGAAGGCACCCTGAACCTGGCACGTAATGAACTCAACTTTACAGCCGATGTTCCGCAATTGCATTATAAGCAGTATAATTTTGATAATGTTCAGTTCACCGCTGCAGGTAATTACGACAGCCTGGTACTCTTCGGGAAAACCAATAATATCCGGATCAATGACAGTCTGAATATCCCGGCGGCTGATTTTACCGTTCATGCCCGCAATGATTCGTCAAGGGTCAGTATTCATGCCGGGGCCAATCAGAACGTGGAGAAAGGAGACCTCAATGCCCTGGTACAAACGTATAGTGACGGGGTGCGGATTGATATGGATCCTTCCACATTTACCATTAACGGAAAACTATGGACGATTGATGATGGAGGTGAACTCATTTTCCGGAAAAACAACCCGGCTCAGGGCGACCTTGTACTATCCGAGGGAGAACAACGGATTGTGATGAAGACCCGGCCTTCTGAAGTCGGGAATGGCAGTGACCTGTTGATTGAACTGAGCAATGTGAACCTGAATGACTTTGCGCCTTTCTTCCTGCCCAAAAACCGGCTGGAAGGGCTGCTTTCGGGAAATATCCTTGTGGAAGACCAGGGCGATCATATGCTGGTCACATCCGAAGATATTGCCACCCGTTACTTACGGATGGACAACGATTCCATTGGCGAACTGCGGGCCAGCGTTTTGTACAACAGTAAGGATAATGAACTGAAAGTTAAAGGCAGTACCGTTAACCAGGAAAGCTATCTGGGTTATACTATAGATCTTTTCTTCGGTGAGGAAGAGGACGCGAAAAAGAATATCATCGCGTTGAAAGCCCGCAGCTTTCCGATCAAAGTACTGGAACGATTCCTCGGCAGTTTATTTTCAGATATGCAGGGATTCCTGACCGGGGATATAGATATCAGCGGGCCGTTTGACGATCTCGGTGTTACCGGTAAAGGCCGGCTGAAGGATGCCGGCTTACGGGTGAATTTCACCCAGTGCTATTATAAAATACAGGACACAGACATTGAACTGACCAAAGAGAAAATTAATCTCGACGGCATTGTACTAACAGACACCATTACACGAAATCCGATCTATATTACCGGGGGAATCGATCACCAGTCTTTCCGGGACATGTTCTATGACCTGGTAATATCCACCCGTAAGCCCGGCACTACGGTAAAAGACGGGGACAAAGCCAATAAGCCGGTGCAATTGCTGAATACCACATTTAGTGATAACCAGACCTTTTATGGCAATGTAAAAGGCACCGGCGTTTTGCAGTTATTCGGCTACCAGTCAGAGATGGTGATGACCATCAATGCTAATGCGTCTGAAAAAGACAGCAGCTATATCACCCTGCCCCCCTCTTCCAGCCGGGAGAGCGGGATTGCGGACTTTCTGATCGAACGGAAATACGGACGGGAAATGAACGAAGCCGACCTCAGCGGCAATGCCACGAATATCATTTATGATGTGGAAGTTACCGCCAATCCGATGGTTACGGTGAAAGTGATCCTGGATGAGCTGACCGGCGATGAGATCAAAGGAAAAGGATCAGGCACCCTGAATATCCGTTCAGGCACCGCTGAACCACTGAGTCTGAGAGGACGGTTTGATATCGAGGAAGGAAACTACCTGTTTACCTTCCAGTCTTTTTTCAAAAAACCATTTGAAATCAGGAAGGGATCGCATAATTATATTGAATGGAACGGGGACCCCTATGATGCCAATATCAAATTTGAAGCGGTATACAATGCCAATAATGTGAGTTTTGCCCCGCTGGCCAGTTCATTAAATCTAACGTCAAACATCAGTAATACGAGAGGCGATGTATATGTGGTGGCCACGCTGACCGATAAACTGTTTAAACCACAGATCAATTTCGCACTGGACTTCCCGTCCAACAGTGTGGCAAGGACTGATCCGGAACTGACCCTGCTCGTACAGCAAATGCAGAAGAACCTGAATGAGATCAACAGGCAGGTAACCTACCTCATCGTATTTAACAGTTTTGCCCCGAGCGAATTGTCGGGTGACCTGGCAGGAGCCAACCTCGGGGTGAGTACCATTTCCGGGATGCTATTAGGGGTATTAAGTGATCAGCTGAATAAACTGTTTGGCAACCTGTTGAAAAGTGATAAGTATAATATTAATTTCAACACGTCATTCTATAACCGGAACCTGGATGAGGCAAGTAAAACCGCGCTGAACCTTAGCAGTAATGTGAACTTCAGTATCGGGCGATCTTTCTTTAATAACCGGTTTATTATCTCCACCGGGGTGGGTTTTGATGCACCGCTGAGTCAGACAGGACAAACGAATATCCAGCAAAATATACTGTTGCTGCCGGATGTAACACTGGAATGGCTGATTAATGAAAAAGGGACGATCCGGGCCACTTTCTTTTACCGGGAGAACGCCGATTACATGACCACTTCTTCCAATGCCTCTACCACCCGGGCACGACGCACCGGGGCCAGTATCTCTTACCGGAAAGATGTGGACAGGGTCTGGGATATTTTTAAAGACCTATTTAAAAAGAAAAACAAACCGTCACCCGATCCACCCCCACCGGCCAATGTAGTTAAACCGGATGCGGCAATCAAGTCGGAAGAGGAATAGCCCGGATCAGCAATCCTGTTTCAAAATTTCATGCCCCATTTTATCCCGTTTGGTTTGCAGGTATTTTTCGTTGTGCGGGTTCGGGCAGCTTTCAATGGGAACATTTTCTACAATTTCAAGTCCGTAGCCGATCAGTCCCACCCTTTTCTTCGGGTTATTGGTCATCAGCTTTAATTTGGTTATACCGACATGACGAATCATCTGGGCACCAATACCATAATCGCGTTGGTCCATGGAGAAACCCAAATGAAGATTGGCTTCCACAGTATCCATGCCTTCTTCCTGGAGTTTATAGGCTTTTAATTTATTGAGTAAACCGATGCCGCGGCCTTCCTGATTCATATATAATATAGCGCCCTTGCCCTCTTTTTCCACCATTTGCATGGCCTGGTGCAACTGTTCACCGCAATCACAACGAAGGGAGCCGAGAATATCGCCGGTAAAACAGGAGGAGTGGACGCGTACCAGTACAGGTTCTTCTTTAGTCCAGGTACCCTTCATCAGGGCCATATGCTCATTCTGGGAGTTTTTTTCCTTAAATGCCACCAGTTGGAATTCCCCATATTGGGTGGGCATCTGGACCCGGACCACTTCTTCGATCAGGGATTCTGTGTGAGCCCGGTATTCGATCAGGTCTTTTATTGAAATAATCTTTAATCCGTGGATCCGGGCCACTTCCTCCAGTTGGGGCAACCGGGCCATGGAGCCGTCTTCATTCATGATTTCCACCAGCACCCCCCCTGGTTCAAATCCGGCCATCCTGGCCAGGTCGGTGGCCGCCTCGGTATGACCGGCACGGCGCAGTACACCGCCTTTTTTCGAGATCAGGGGGAAGATATGTCCGGGCCGGGCGAGTTGTTCAGGCCGGGTTTCGGGGTTGATCAGGGCCAGTATGGTCTTGGAACGGTCCTGGGCAGAGATGCCGGTTCCGCAGTCATCTCCCAGTAAATCAACACTTACGGTGAATGCAGTTTCGTGCAGGGCCGTATTTTTCCGCACCATCAGGTCTAATCCTAACTCCTGGCAGCGTTCTTCCGGCAGGGAGGCGCATATCAATCCCCGGCCATATTTACTCATAAAATTGATCAGTTCAGGGGTCGCATTCCGGGCCGCCGTCACAAAATCACCCTCATTTTCACGGTCCTCATCGTCCACTACTACTACTAATTTGCCCATTTTTATGTCTTCGATAGCACTTTCTATGGTATCCAGCATCAGCCTTTTTTTTGCAAAAATAGAACAATCAGACGGGGTTCTGGTTCCGGACGGGACCGGGCAGCGAAAAAGCTTCCCGGGCTGTCTTTCTAACACATTCCTTTTCAATAGTCGTTTGTTAATATTTGCCTATATTTAATTTGGAAATATTCCCTTTCTTTGCAACCGAAAACCAATCTTTATGCTTAAGAGAATAGTCTTTTTATTAGTTGTAGCCCTGATGGCAAGTCCCCTGCTGTTTGCCCAGATTACGACCTCTGCTGTTAATGGTACGGTGAAGAACAATGCTGATGAGCCCCTGGTTGGCGCCACGATTGTGGCAACCCACCAGCCCTCCGGCACTAAATACTCCACAGTATCCCGCGCGGGTGGTCAGTTTTCTATCCAGAATATGCGTGTGGGTGGCCCTTATTTAATTGAAGTAAGCTTTGTAGGTCACGAAGCCGGTAAATTTGAAAACGTTTACCTGCAACTGGCTGAATCATTCTTACTGAATCCGGCCCTGAACAAAACCTCCGGTTCACTGGAAAATGTAGTGTTGACCAGCGGACGCAAAAGTTCCATTTTGAATGCCAGCCGGACTGGTTCTGTTACCAATATTGGTGTACGTCAGATCAACCAGTTACCGACAATCAGCCGTAGTATCAATGACCTCACCCGAACCACACCACAGGCAAATGGTGCCTCTGTTGGTGGAGGAAACTACCGTCAGAATAACTTTACCATTGATGGGGCTGATTTTAATAACAGCTTTGGTATTGGCAGTAACCTGCCTGCAGGTGGTACCCCGATTTCCCTGGATGCCCTCGAAGAAATATCTGTGAATATTACTCCGTTTGATATTCGTCAGACCGGCTTTATCGGTAGTGCAATCAACGCGGTAACCCGTTCTGGTACGAACACGTTCAGTGGTTCCGCTTATACTTACTGGAGAAATCAGAATCAGCGTGGATACAAAGTAGGTAATACTACATTCACCCGCCCGAATGAAGAATTTAAGCAGGTTGGTTTCCGTATCGGCGGCCCGATCATTAAAAACAAACTGTTCTTCTTTTTCAATTATGAAAAAGAAACTCAGCCGAAAACCATTCAGACTAATATCGCTTCTTCTGCCACTGCTGCGTTTGGAAGTGCTCCGAATATCGCACGCCCTTCTGCTGACTCTTTACGTTATATCAGCCAATACCTGGCTGATAATTACGGTTATGTGACAGGTCCCTGGGATAATTATACACCCGATATTGAAAGAACGAAAGTAATGATGCGCCTGGACTGGAACATCAATTCCAAACATCGCATGAATGTGCGTTACAGCCAGGTAGAAGGTGGTGAGCCTAATGGTCCCAGCTCATCTACCTCGGGAGCCGGTTTCACTTATTCCGGTGGTCTGGGTCGTACCAACAACAATTCCCTTTGGTATAAAAATTCAAATTACTTCCAGGGTGCCAATCTGTACTCCCTGGCTGCTGAGCTGAACTCCAACTGGGGTCGTTTATCAAATACCCTTCGTGGAACTTATACTTATCAGAATGACTCCCGTGAGACAGACAGCCAGATATTCCCCTTTGTGGATATCCTGAGTACTACGGGTGTATCGGCTTCTGCTCCCTATACTTCATTCGGATATGAGCCATTTAGTTTTGGTAATCTCCGGAAGGTTAAAACCTATTCAATTATTGACAACCTGAGCTGGACCAGTGGTAAACATGCCTGGACCGTAGGTGGTCAATTTGACCTGAGCGAAACCATCAATGGTTTCCAGCGTTTCGCCACCAGTTATTATGTATTTAATACCTGGGCTGATTTTGCGAATGGCCGTGATCCCCGCGATTTCGCCATCACTTACTCCCTGTCTAAAAATTTCGCTCCTGCCTACTCTGCCTTTAAGTTCGCTCAGCTTTCCTTGTATGGACAGGATGAAATCACCCTTAACCGTAATTTCCGGATGACCCTTGGTTTAAGAGTTGACCGTGCTACTTATCCAGAAGTTCCGCAGATTAAAACACACCCATTGGTAGCCGCTATGACATTTGCCGGTGGTGTGAAAATGAATACAGGATTACTGCCCTCAACACGTCTTATGTGGTCTCCTCGTATGGGCTTTAACTGGGATCTTTATGGTGACCGTTCCCTGCAAATCCGTGGTGGAACAGGTATATTCACCGGTAAAGTGCCCTTTGTATGGATCGTAAGCCAGTCTGGTGACAATGGAATGATTCAGATTACCCAATCCTTTAATGGACTGGCCAATAACGTAAACCGTCCGTTCAATCCTGATCCGGCTGCTTATCGTCCTGCCAGTGTACCTCAGGCAGGTACCATTGTACCTGGAACCGTTACAGCACTGGATCCTGAATTTAAATTCCCACAGTCCTGGAAGTCCACCCTGGCTATTGATACCCGTTTACCCGGTGGTCTGATTGGAACCCTGGAAGCAATCTTCAATAAAGATCTGAATACTGCATTCTTCAGTAATCCAAACATGGCAAGTCCTTCTGCACTGAATGTAGCCGGATATCCTGATAACCGGACCATTTATGGCTCAACAGTACCTACCCGTTTCATCAATACCCTGAATTCCGCTGGTGTTCCGACACCGGGCGGTACTGCGGCTTTCAACCCGATCCTGATCACTAATGGAACAAAAGGATATTACTTTGCATTGACTGCAAAAGTAGAAAAGCCATTCTCTAAAGGTTTCTATGCTTCCTTTGCCTATACCAAATCATTGGCAGGCAATATGCATGATGGTGGTGGTGACCAGCCCCAGTCTGCCTGGCAGGGTACAGCTACTGTAAATGGAGCCAATACCTCACCGCTGGGTTATACAGACTATGTACTTCCTGACCGTGTAGTTGCGCTTGTTTCTTACCGTAAAGAATACCTGAAACACCTGGCTACCACGATCTCCCTGATCTACAATGGTGGTATCTCCGGCCGTTTCTCTTATGTATATGGAGGAGATTTTAACCGGGATGGCGTTTCTGGTAATGACCTGATCTATATCCCCACCAAATCAGATCTGGCTACAATGCAGTTTGCAAGCCAGACTGTAAACGGGGTGGTTTATGATCAGAATGCACAACGTACTTTGTTTGAGAACTATATCGGACAGGATAAGTATCTGAGAGCTCACCGCGGTCAGTATGCTGAACGTAACGGAGCTCAGATCCCCTGGCTGAACCGGGTGGATGTTAAATTCATGCAGGATATCTTCACGAAAGTGGGAAAGAACAGAAACACTGTTCAGTTCACTGTGGATATCTTCAACTTTGGAAATATCATCAATTCCGATTGGGGTAAATTCAAATCGATTAACGCCAGTTCTATCCTGATCCCGACCAACCAGAATTCGCTGGTTCCGGGTGGTACCGTGGTTCCCCAGTTCCGCCTGGCCTCTGCCAATGGAAATATCATCACCAAGACCTTCCGTGATAATGTAAGTATCAGTTCTACTTATTCTATCCAGTTTGGTCTGCGTTATATCTTCAATTAATACCTGAAAGGTTAATATAAAAAGAGCCGGTTCGTATGAACCGGCTCTTTTGTTTATGTACGAAGCGAGCTACGAGTTTCGAGCTGCGAGCTACGAGTTTCGAGCTGCGAGTTTCGAGCTGCGAGTTTCGAGCTGCGAGCTACGAGCTACGAGCATATCTCGTAAAAAGTGTTACTATAAGTTAATAAAGATAAAGCGTTCTTAGGAGGGGCTGTTGACCTAACAGCTAACACCAACATAAAATACAAGGTCCCTCCTTCGTCGGGATGACAATCTTAATAGGGGGAGAGGGGAAATACAAGATTTCTCGCTGCGCTCGAAATACCAGAAAACCTCCTTAGAAAGGGCTGTTGTCCGAAGCATCGGACTCCCGACTACTAACTCCAGACTACCGACTAACAGACCATCCCCATTTCAAAAATGCCGGCATCGCCCTTCCCCAGGTGAATACATCATGATGACCATCGGCGAGTTCGAGGTAATGAATATCGGTTTCCCTGTTGTATCCCTGGGCCTCCAGTTCACGTATTACATCCAGGGTGTCATCAATGGAATCTATGATCCCGTTTTTATTCCGGTCTTTGAGTTCATCGAGAGCCCCGCATTGAAAGAAGAATTTCAGCCAGGGTGCATACTTGCCTTCCCGGATCTGCTGGTGCATGATCCGGTGCAGGTTATCATCGTAATTTTCATCCTCCTGGTCCACACTTCTCCACCAGAATGAGCCGGAGAAAACGCCAACTTTGGTAAACTCACCGGGGCGATTCCATACAATATCCAGGGCACTGAGCCCACCCAGTGAAAAACCGGCAAAGGCTTTTTCTGTGAAAGAAGGGATATTGAACTTTTCCCGGATAAAAGGGATCAGTTCATCAAATATAAAGGCCGTATACAGCGGTGCCCTGGCCCCCCGTTCTTTGTAATCAGGAACCATTTGGGTGCCATATTCCATTTTCCGGTCTTCACCGGCATGAATGGCCGCAAAGAGCAGGGGCTCAATCGATGATGCAGTATAGAGTTTATCCAATATCGAACTGAAATGCATTTTCTCCATATCCTGCCCGTCATTGATCAGCAGCAGGCTCAATGGGTCGCCCGGCTGGCAGGCAGCCGGCATAAAAAAGCTGATTTTCACTTCCCGTTGAAGACTTTCGGAAGAAAGGTAAACATCCTCAGTACGCATCATTGCCGTTTCTTTTGCTTCTTGCTGCATGGTTTCAAAAATAATGATTTCATCATAAAAGGGTCCCGGAATTAATCTTGATAAGGGTGATTAAAAGAGCCGGTTAATTTGGTGGTGTGCTGCCGAAAAAATAAATTTGGAGACGCCTCTTCTCCCCTGCCTGTCAGCCCAGGAGTGGCGCAATAACTAATCATTAAAACCCCTTTATGAAGAAAATAGGAATACTGCATGGAAAGGAACGTTCATTTCCAGAAGCGTTTATTGCCCGCGTCAATAGTAAAAATGTGCCGGGTATCGTGGCCGAGCCCGTCCGCATTGATAAAGCCATGCAGGGGGAACCCAGTGGTTACGCGGTAATCATAGACCGGATCTCACAGGATGTACCCTTCTACCGCACCTGGCTCAAAAATGCCGCGGTTACAGGAACAGCCGTGATCAATAATCCGTTCTGGTGGAGTGCCGATGATAAGTACTTTAATAATTGCCTGATGACCAAAGTTGATGTCCCTGTTCCTAAAACAGCGATTATTCCTTCCCGTGACCTGCCGGATGATACGTCCAATGATTCATTCAGCAACCTCGCCTACCCGATGGATTGGGAATCCATTTTCAGTAATGTCGGTTTCCCGGCTTATATGAAACCCTTTGCCGGTGGTGGCTGGAAACACGTATACCGGCTGACGGGTCCGGAGGATTTTTTCCAGAAGCACGCGGAAACCGGTCAGCTGGTCATGCTGTTACAGGAAGAGATTGTATTCACTGAATATTACCGCTGTTATTGCATTGGTGGCAAGTATGTCCGCATCATGTCGTACGAACCCCGCAACCCGCATCACCTGCGTTATGTGGCCGATTTCAGTCCTTCACCCGAGCGCCTGAAACAGATGACGGATATCGTACTGCGGATTAATAAATACTTAGGGTATGATTTTAATACGGTTGAACTGGCCGTCAGAGATGGAATTCCCTATGCCATTGATTTCTGCAACCCGGCACCGGATGCGGATCTGCCCAGTGTAGGTGCAGAAAATTTTGAATGGGTGGTGGAAACCGCAGCCAATTATGCCATCGAAAAAGCCCTTTCACTCAAAGAAGGACAGGACAATCTGACCTGGGGAGAGTATGTGAAGCGGAGCAGTGCCGGTACAAAGTTAACAAGTTAAAAGGTTGACAGGTTGACAAGTTGACAAGGTACGTACTAAGAAAACTGCCTTGTAAACCTGTTCACCTATCAACTTATCACCCTATCAACCTTCAATCAATGAACCTCAACTATAAAACCTTTACCCTCGGTGTAGAAGAAGAGTACATGGTCCTCGACCCGCATACTTTTGAGCTGAAAAGTCATGAACAGCGCATCGTACATGAGGGACAAAAAATGATCAAGGACAAAGTAAAGGCAGAGATGCACCAGGCGGTAGTGGAAGTAGGCACGGATATCTGTGCCGATATTGACGAAGCCTGGAGTGATGTGGCAGCTCTTCGGAAAACAATCAGTGGTATTGCCGAAAGCCTTGGCTATTCCATGGGTGCTGCCGGCACACATCCCTTCAGTCACTGGGAAAGCCAGCTGATCACCGACCATATCCGGTATAGTGAAATAGTGAATGAATTACAGGAAGCCGCCCGGAGTAACCTGATCTTCGGATTGCATGTGCACGTGGGCATGGAAAGCCGTGAAATGGCCAATCATATAGCCAACAGCACCCGCTATTTCCTGCCCCATATTTTTGCGCTGAGTACCAACTCTCCTTTCTGGGAAGGCCGCATGACCGGGTATAAATCTTTCCGCACCAAAGTCTTTGATAAATTCCCGCGCACCGGTATTCCGGATGCTTTTGAGAGTATTGAAGCGTATGACAATTATGTCAAGCTGCTGATCAAGACCAATTGTATTGATAATGCTAAAAAGATCTGGTGGGACCTCCGGGTTCACCCCTTCTTTAATACGGTGGAATTCCGGGTATGCGACATTCCGCTGACTGTAGATGAGACCATCACCCTGGCGGCTTTATTCCAGGCCATCTGCGCCAGGATTTATATGTTGCGTTCCAAGAACCTCAACTTTATTCAATACAGCCGGGCCCTGCTCAATGAGAATAAATGGCGGGCCAGCCGGTATGGAGTGGATGGCTACCTGATTGACTTCGGAAAGGAAGAAGAAGTGAATACCCGGGCCCTGATCTATGAATTGCTCGATTTCCTGGATCCGGTACTGGACCACCTGGGCAGCCGGCACCGGATTGCCAATGTGCACCGGATACTGGAGCATGGCACAGGGGCGGACCGTCAGCTGGCGGTTTTTGAACAAACCAAAAACTTAACGGATGTGGCGAAATTCATACAGGGTCAGTATCTCGCAGGAATCTAACCCACATAACCTTGTTTTAAAACCCTGTTTACAGGGTTTTTTTATGCCCGGTAAGCAGGAAAAAACTGTTGTTCCGGTTGTTTTTCTGTTATTTCGGATTAGAGAAGATGAATCGGATAAGATAATTTACTACCCTGAAAAAAATCTTATGCAGATAAAGAAAATTCAATCCATCATTTATGAGATCAGGGGGCAAAAAGTAATGCTGGATTTCGATCTGGCAAGATTGTACGGAACCGAGACCCGCTCATTAAAACAGGCGGTGAAAAGAAACCGGCTTCGCTTTCCGAAGGACTTTATGTTTATTCTGACAAAAAAGAATGGCAGGAGGTTATCACAAATTGTGATAACCTCGACGACTCAATAAAGTATAGTCCGTCATTGCCATTTGCATTTACAGAACACGGGGTCACCATGCTGGCATCCGTTTTGCGGTCAGGCAAAGCTGTTCAGATGAATATCGCTATTGTACGTGCATTTATTTCATTGAAAGAATTCGCATTGAACTACCAGGAGCTGGCTCATGAAATAAAAGCATTAAAGAAAATAACAGGTAATCACAATGGTCGTTTGAATCAGATCTACGTTGTTCTGGAGAACCTGCTGGATGAAAAAGTGAAACAAAAGAAATGGGAAGACAGAGACAGGATCGGATTCCGGAAATAATGTGAAATGCGTATTATCTTTGAACTGAAACGCGCTTATGAAAGAATTTCTTAAAACACTTCTCGCCACTTTTGATCAATCTGTGATTGATTATAAAGCTTACCTGGCCGCTGGTAAAACATACAGGTATGCGCAGGTATTGAAAGCCAATAATAGGAAAGCTCTTCAGCTGCTGGACGAGCATAAAGCAAACTTACCCGGTTTCCTGCTGCAGGATGCCGAAGCGTTGATAGCGCATTATGTTGTTTGGACTCAAAAGTGGGAGGAACTGGCAGAACGTTTGCAACCCGGACCTGACGAAACATTTGTTTTCCCAAATACGATTACCTTTCCCCGTGAGTCAGCTGCCCGGCTGCAGGCCTATTATGGAGAACTTACCGGATCCTGAATCAGGCCCGCTTCTTTTTTGACTTTGTCTTTTTAGCGGCCAGCTCTTTCTGTTTTTTCGCCTCCAGCCGGATGTTATGACGGATCACATCCCAGTATTCTTTACCATAATCTACCAGTATCTCCCCACCGGCAGGTATATCCTTTACGGATGTGATATAGACTTTCAGTCCCTCTT
>Ga0209480_10002133_pt1 | contig 13823 bp, 13 predicted proteins | sample JI61114C2DNA_FD_187501 | JGI IMG/M metagenome (GOLD analysis project Ga0209480, IMG submission 187501) | Wastewater effluent complex algal communities from Wisconsin, to seasonally profile nutrient transformation and Carbon sequestration -... | ecosystem: Engineered > WWTP > Effluent > Algae...
TCAGCAGCTCCTGCGTCGCCCCCGCATCCGCCGCGTGCGCTTTCCCGCGCTTGAAACTCACCAGCACCGCATCCCCCAGCTCGATCACCGCCGGAAAGGCCAGATAGTCGTCATCCGAGACCAGCGTGTGAATCTCCTGGGCAGGAAGGAGCGAGGTGACAGCGACAGAAAGAATGAGAGCGCGAAGCATTATAGGCCTTAAACGCGCCTACATAGACTGCCCGTGCAGGGTGACTGGCGATTTGCTGCGGGAAGAACCCGGACTTGAGCTTCACGATTGGAAGCCTAGCATACCATCATGACAGCGACCCTCACTATCGACGAATCCGGCCAGATCGAACTGCCGGAGCAGTTGCGCCGTATCTTCGGCGTGAAGCCCGGTGTGCGCGTGCGAGCCGAGGTGACACCTGACCGCATTGAGATCGTCAAAGACATCCCGTTAGCCAGCGAAACCACGCGTTCCCCCAATGGTCGGCTAGTGCTCGCTCCCACCGGCGTTCGCGTGGATGCAGCGAGCGCCGTGCGTGAAGAACGTGATGCCCTGGCCAACCGTGCCCTCCGTGATTGATCCGGTATCTTGACAGTTCGGTGCTGGTTTCATCCCTGCTGCCGGATGATCCTGACTATGCGGCCTACGACCGGCTCCTTTCCCGGCCTGGCAATTGGACCAGCCCTCACGCGCTCAACGAAACCTTTGCCACGCTGACAGGAGGACGGCTTGGAATGCGCATCGACGCCGACGTCGCCGCTCAGATGATTCGCGAGAGCATCCGGCCTTGTGTGCAGTTCGTCGAACTCACTGTGGACGACATTCTGGATGCTCAAGCCAAGGCTCGTCAGCAAGGCGTGCGCGGTGGCGGCATCTACGACTACATGCACTGGGTCGCCGCCCGGAAGGCCATGGCCGACAAAGTCTCCACGCTGAACATCGACGACTTCCAGCACTTGCATCGCGATGGTGATGCAGAGGTTGAGCGACCGGTTTGATGCCCCCGAATTCGCCGAGGCATCGGGTCGAAAATCTCTTGATCGGAGAGCATGGCCTTCGTGACCAGATCGGTATCGCGGCTAAACTCCGCTGCGCCGTATAACACGCAGGCCTGGCCGCCCATGAGCAGGCACTGGACCTGGCGCTCGCGCATCGAAGAAAGGGCTTTGCGTATCGGGTTCGGGGTCAAGGGAGCCTCCAAGTGCAAGGTAAGTCTGCCAGAGACGCGAGGTCTCTGTCCAGCGTTGAGCAGGAGTCAGCCGATACCACTCGGCCCACTCCTCGCCCGCGCCTTCACGGGCCTCACCCTCGTCAAAGAAGCACGTTGCTGATTTGCCAGTTCACGTCGTTTCTTATTTGCCTGTGCTCGACACGTTATTCGGCAGCACAGACATCATTCCGCTGTCTTTGATTCGCGAACTCGACGCCACCAGTTCCTGACCCAACAGTCGTCGTAGTTTTGATCAAGGGGAGGTAAAACGTTTCCTGCTGGTTTCCCATCCGCTCCTCACCGTGAAGACCTACCCCACTCGCCACGTTTCATGTCCCCGCATGAAACCCCTCCTCGCGTTCTTCCTCTCCCTCACCGCCGCAGCCGCCGCGGACCTGACATTGCTCGAAGCGGGGAAATCGGACTACCAGATCGTTTTGCCGGATGCGCTGCCTTCACCGGCTTTGGACGAAAGTCTCGTGCAGACGGCGTGACTGCTCCAAACGGCGTTTTTGGCGAACAAGGCCGAGGTCGCGGTCGTGCGGGAAAAGGAGCGGGATGCGGCGAAGCCGGCGTTGATGCTCGGGAACACGCAGTTCGCGCAGAAGAACGGCCTCGACGTGACGAAGCTGCGGGATTGGAGCTTTGTGCATCGGGTGGTGGGTAAGGATGTGATCATCGCGGGGCATGATCATCCTTCGAAGGCACCGACGGACAATGCGCGGCGACCGAATTGGGATCGCGTGGGCACGGCGAAGGCGGCGGTGGATTTTGCGCGGCAGTTCATGGGCGTGCGGTTTTTGTATCCCGATCTGCCGGGCTACACGCCGGTGAGCGGGGCGGCGAAGATCGACCTGCTGGCGTTGCCCGCGATCGAGTTTTTGCCGATGGCGACAATGACGGTGCCGGAGTCGCTGAATGTGACGACCACGCCACTGCTGCGGGTGAATACGGCGCATCCAGCGGGTGCTTCGTTTTATGATCTCGCGCACAATCGCTTTCCGCGCGTGGACGAGCAGTTCGGCGGGCACACATGGGAGCGGGCGGTGCCGGCGGAGTTGTTTGCGGAGCACCCGGAATACTTCGCGCTGATCAGCGGCTCGCGTTTGAAGCCGGAGGGCGGCAGGGCGCAGTATTGCCTGTCGAACGCCGACGTGCAGGAGCGCATCTACCGCGATCTCGCGGGCTTCTTCGACAAAGGCTACGACAGCGTCGATCTCGGCCAGCCGGACGGCTTTCGCGAGTGCCAGTGCGAGAAGTGCGACGCGCTCCACGGCACGGGCAAAGGCTGGTCGGAGAAGATCTGGATCTTCCACCGCGATGTCGCGCGGCGTTTGGAGAAGTCGCATCCGGGCAGGCAGGTGACGATGATGAGCTACATCCTCACCGCCGCGCCGCCGAAGAGCTTCAAGCCGCCACGGCAAAGACGACCCCACCCGGAACGGCGACTAGACCAGCGAAACCCGCGTCGATGCGAAAGCCAACCGCTGGCATGCGCATCTCGTGATTCCCTTCACCTCTTTCGGCACCGAGCCACCCAGCAAAGGCATCACTTGGAAAGCCAACTTCGGTCGCAACCACGCTCTGCCCCGCGAAGTCATCGACTGCGCGATTTGGTCGTCCTCGCTCACCAGCACGAGCATGAATGACACGGCGTTGATGGGAGAGATCGTGTTTGAGTGAAGTCGAAGACCTTGGACTGCGGCAGCCTGCTGCCGCCGGAGTCCTTAGCGGTCGAGAACTGGGCGTGGCATACGAGAGGAACGAAAGGACAAAGCCAGGTTTTGCCAGCGACCATCGTCGATTACTGTCCGCCGTTGGTCGTTTCGACAACTTTCATGGGATCGCTGATATCTCGCTCCAAGACAACATCGGAAGGCACTTGTTCTCCGATGGCTTTCAAAGCCTCCAAAGCGGCATGGCGGACACCAAAACGTTGTTTTTTATATGGCGTCATTATTCCGTTGGCACTGACATTGCGTGTTCCTTCCTCAAACTCGTAACCACGATAGGATAACAGTGAACGAAACAGCGCTGCATCCTCTTTTCGTTTTGATCGAGCTAGAAAGTCCACCGACAACCTCAGGGAGTAGGCTGGATCCGCGAGGGCAAAACTTTCCTTTAGATTATTGCTCCGTTCAGATTCAGTTCGCCAAAAAGAGCGCAAACCTTCCATAACGATGGATCCATAAACATCTGGACCAAGGTCATGAGGTGAAAGATACCGCAGCGCCTGAGATGCCTGCACAGGTTGAGTGCTCATGACATGCTTCCAAAAAGTCTCCTCCTTTGTGCCAGACTCTGGTCGGCGGAGTCCCATCCAATTGTCTAATCCGGTTTGTTCGTAACTAACTCCGCCAGTTGCGAGCGCTGCTAAAGCAATCAACTGATTGGCTGCCGGCAGGGCCAATGCCAGGTCGGAGAGGTGCTCAGTTTCCCCACGCCTGGAAAGCGCCTGTGCGGCTACCTGGGAACCTATTACATGAGCTTCTACTTTCAAAAGTGGCTCCAGTGAAGTCGATGGAAGAAAAGAATCCACAAGCAGGTTAATCGACAACACACCATTCATCCCGATGGATTCTTCTCGATTTGCATTTTGGATGAGTTTGACCGCCAATAGCGTCACCGTTTTCCAGTCATCAGAAGGAGTAGCCTGTTTTTCTACCTGCGAGGGTCGGTGATAAATGCCAAACGCATCAGCAGCCAGATCTCGCAAGGTTCCCCAAACCAAAGCTGACGCAACGATGTCTGTCATCGCTCCCTCTTGGGCCTGTGCCAGACAGAACCGCAACAGCCGATCAGGTGACACAGTTTCCTCCCATCCAGAGGAAAGCAGCTTTGCGAAAACATCGGCTGCATGCTTCTCATCTGGATCGGCTGGTGCCGCACGCCAGGCATTTAGCTGTCGCTCTGCCTCCCGCCTGAGAGCGGGAACGGGGCCATACACCTTTAGCAGCTTTAAGCAGTCACCTCGCTCACGCGGCTTCATTTCTCGGCTCCTCCACTCAGGGTCAAAAGCGTTTCTGATAGTTCGCGGCACTCGGCGTAGTGACATACCGTCAAAACGTGCGCCCTCAATCTCGACGCTATTAACACGACCCTGGCCTGTGTTGGAAATCAAAGCCTCACCTGAATGCATTGCATAGCGAATGGGCGCATCATCCCCATTCGCAGGAAGATATCCGAGGTATCGGAAATGCATGCTTGGCTGCAAGATTCTCAAAGCATAACTATTGCCACAACTGCTGTATTGATGTCTCTGCGCACGAACCCACTCGCCCTTCTCATTGCGCGTTTCTTGCTTGATATAGATGTCTCCGTCCTGGCTTTCGAAAGAGACCGGTTTTCCTGTTTTGTTGATCAGATAGAGGGGGATTCCGTGGTCAGTTCCCAGGTCAAAGTCAGCCCATAGCGAGACGACGCCATCCGCTGCCACCACATGAGCTGGCAAACTCACATTGGCCAATGCCTCACCCGCATACTGACGCTGAGCGAGCTGTGCATGGGACAAGTTCCAACCTGCAAGCGCTATGCAGGTGATTAATCGTGTCGAGTTCATTGTATCATGATGTTCTATATTCGGACGGAGTAACACTCTTTTTCTTGGGTGCTGCCCCTCCCCGCGCCAGCGCAATCGTAGCGATGAAGATTGGCCAAGCAGAAACGAGGCCGAGGTGATGGTGGGCACCATGACGAGTTAGCAGAATGCGATGAGCTTTGAGATGATCGACAGCGAGATTGTTTTGCCGGAAGAGTTCACCAACGAGTCGAAAGGCGATCAAATCATCTGCGAACTGCCTCATGTTCAGCCGTTATCAGCGAAAAAGTCGGTTTAACTACACCGGCATCCACGAGATCAGCCCCGGCAGGCTGCTCTACATCCACGACATACCGAAGATAAATGCGATGACGGTGGAAGGGGAGAAAGTGACAATCAAACAAAGCGAGGGTTTCTATGGCTTTGCAGAGGTGGCGACTTCTAGCCGCTTCGTTCTCCTGCTATTCAACTCATTTCCCGATCCGATACAGCGCCTTGTCTGTGCGGAGATAAAGAGTGGCATCGACAGCGATTGGGCTGGCCATCAAAGGGCCGTCGAGAGTGTTTTGGGCGAGGATCTTGAACTCCTTCGTGGCGGGTAGAACGGTGACGACTCCCTCGCGGCTGGCAAAGTGGATTTTGCCATCAGCGACGATAGGTGAGGCGCTGAATTTGCCGCCGAGACGCTCGCGGTAGTGGGGCTCGCCGGTCTTGGGATCGACACAACTGACGATGCCGCCGTCGTCGATGTAGAAGAGCAGGTCGTTTACGAGGACGGGGGAGCACATCTTCGGAGCGTTCTTGTTGTTACGCCAGGCGACCTCGGGCGTGGGCACGCCGGCATACTTCAAAGCGATGACCTGGGATTTGCCGAAGCTGGTGCTGATATAGACACGCTCGGCATCAGCGACAGGGCAGACACTCATGGAGAAACCCAGGCCCTCATAAGCGACCTTCCACAGCTCCTTGCCGGTGGCGGGCTCGTAGCCATAGACCCAGTCGGCGGCAGGGCTGACGACAGTGGGCTGGCCGTTCATCGTGACCACGAGTGGAGTGCCGTAGGCTTTGCGCTGCTGTGGGCGTGGGTCCATCGTGCCACTGCGGACGGTTTTCCACGCGACCTTGCCGGTGGTGATGTCGAAGGCGGCGATGAACTGCGCATCGCTGCCATCGAAGTGGACGATGAGATGGTTGCCATGGAGCACGGGCGTGGAGCCGGGGCCATTTTCATGCATGACGTGCAGCTCTTCATTCTTCCACAGGAGCTTTTGCGTGCTGGTGTCGAGGCAGACGGTGCCAAAGCTGCCGAAGCTGGCGTAGAGGCGGCCTTCACGGAGGATCGGGGAAGGGGAGGCATAGCTGTTGAGTTGATGCGCCCACTGGGGTTCTTTGACATTCAGCAGCTCGATGTCGTGGAGGATCTTGCCGCTGACCTTGTCCACACACAGGGCACGCAGACTCACGGAGTCGAGCACTGTGAGCGGCTGGTCGCCGGTGTTTGTGGCGAGACGGGCCTTGGCTTGATCAGGCGTGGCCACTTTCTCGATGGCGGTGGTGAGCCAGAGGTGGTCTCCCCCAACCAAGGGTGTGGAATGGCCACGTCCTGGCAACTCGGTTTTCCAAACGACACTGCTGGTCTCACTCCAAGTCTCCGGCAGACCCTTGGCACTGCTGATGCCCTGCCCGCCTCTGCCGCGCCATTCGGGCCAGTCTTCTGCAGAAACAAGAGCGCTGAACAGGAGCAGTGAGAAGGTGAGGCGCTTCATGGAGATGATTGGCTTACTTCGCGAGAGCCGCCCGCTTTTGGCGGTAGTCATTACGCAGGCGTTTGAGCGAAGCGGGGAGATCAGGAGCATCGGCATCAGGCACGGGATCACCATTTTGGAGTCGCTGAAGCTCCTGTTGAATGAAGGGCAGTTCATTCAAACGAACCTGATCCAGCGCGGCAGTGGCCTCAGCCTGAACGGCGGTACGGTATTGGTCATTCAAGGCCACCAGCGGATCAGGTCCTGCAGGAGCCGGAGCAGGTGCTGGCATCGGCAAGGTGATCGGCGTGGAGGCTGGAGTCACCGGTGCCTGCGGCAGCACGGGAGAGGCTGGCAGCTTGCCCAGCACATCAGCCGGCATGGTGACCTCCTCCATCTTCGACTCGGGATCGTCCGGATCCTTGAGCACGATCTTGTCTTTCATGACATGGAAGATGAAGAGAATGACGGCGGTGACGAAGAAGACGCTGAGGTGCAGCCCTGCACGCAGGCATGACCACAGGAAGTCATCGAGCCGCTTCATGAAAGTCGGCTGCGCACGCACCATGGGTGGTGGCGGACGACCTGGCGCATAGCGCGGCGGAGCATGAGTGCTGACCACAGCGGGAGGAGTACTTGGTGGCACGGGAGCAGCAGCCTTTTCTGGAGCAGACGCTGTCGATTGAGCCGCTGGCGTGGGCGCAGGGCCGGCTTTGGCTGTTGCGCTCTGCTGCTGCGTGCGCAGGGCCTGGATCAGCGCCTCTTTGATTTCAGCAGCACTGCTGAAGCGGCGCAGCGGCTCGGGATGTACACAGCGACGAATGACCGCACCAAAGGCAGGCGGCAGATTGCGCGAGACACGACCATCTTCAGGAAGCGGCTCTTTGCCGAACATCTCATGCAGCACGCAGCCGAGCGCGTAGAGATCATCAGACTCCGAAGACGTGCCCTCCTGCAGCCACGAGATCTCCCCCTCGGCCGTGATGCTCATGCCGATGCCGGTCACTTTCATCTGCCCCTCGCGATCCACGAGCAGCGTGCGTGTATTCAGGGCACCGTGTTTCGTGCCTTGATTGTGCAGCAGAGTAAGGATGTCACAAAGCTGGAGCGCCAGCGTGTAGGCCATCTTTGGCGGCACCTGGCGCTCGCTGATGAGATCCGTCAGCAGGCGTCCATCCACATGCTCGGTCACGAGGTAAAGTTGTCCTGCCGTTGTTCTGCCGAAATCATAGACTGCCACGATGCGCGGGTGGACCAGCCTTGCTCGAGCGCGCAGCCGCTCCATGAGCCGCACTGCCGCGCCGGGTGAGGGCTCCACCATCACTCGGATCATCACAGAGCGGTCCAGCGCTGGCTGGCGGGCTCGATAGATCGCACTCTCCGCACCGATGCTCACGCGCTCTTCGACCACATACTGCGGCAGTGCCGCGCCGAGTTCTTCGGCGGAGGGAAAGGCATCTGACGGGGGAGTTTCGGACATGGCGGGGAGGGCGCTGACTTTCTCGCGGGAAAGCCTCCCTTTGGCAAGCAGGAAGGGGCGGCTCCATCATGGCAAAGCAGATGCCGGACGGAGTGCCACTAAGCCGTCATGCGCGCCATCACTTCATCATTCACCGGCTTGCAGGAGCGGTAGCCTTCGCCGTGTTCGGGGAGATCGGCAAGGAAGGCGGCGCGAGCTTCCGCACTGGTGAAATCGAGGCCGATCAGGGCACGGCCGATGCGTTCGCCGGACTGGCGGTAATTGAAGTAACACAGGCTGGCGCGATCACGGATCAATCTCGAAAGGAAGTCATGCAGGGCGCCGGAGCGCTCGTAGAAATCGAGGCGCAGGAAGACCGGATGCGCGAGCAGATCACCACGCAGAGGAATGGCACGGAAGGACACATCCACCGCTCCGGCGAGATCCTCCCAGACATAGTCACCCGCTTCCAATCGCGCAGGCAGGGCCGCTAGCGTCTCCGCGTTTTCGGCGGTCATGGTAAAGATCGGCCAAGCCTCGGCAGCGCTGTGCAGGCCATACTGGAAGTCGGCAATGTTCAGCCCTTCAAAGCAGGAGTCCATCAGCGCAAGCATGGCACCCGGACGCTCGGGAATGCGCACGCGGAGAGTGCGTGAGGCGGCGTTCGCCGATCCCTCTGATTGAGCAATGAGGCCGAGCTGGAGGAAGTCGATGTTTGCGCCCGTGATGACGATGAGCACCTTCTTCCCGGCGAGCGCGGCGCGTTCCTTCAGCACCGCAGCAAGCCCCATCGCGCCGGATGGCTCGGACACGCAGCGCAGCGTTTCCCACAGCAGCCGGATGGCCGCGCTGACCTCCGCATTGGTGACGGTGCTCACACGATCCAGCGTGTCACGGCAGATGGCGAATGGCAGAGCGCCCGCCTTTCTCACCGCCGTGCCATCGCAGAAAATATCCAGGTCATGCAGCTCGACTGGCGCGCCAGATGCGATCGCAGCCTTCATGGAGGCCTGATCCACACCTTCGACGCCCACGACTTCAAGGTTAGGCCAGTATGTCTTCAGCCAGCAGGAAACCGCCGACGCCATTCCGCCGCCGCCGATTTGCAGAAAGGCAGCATCAAAGGGGCCATGGCCGGAGAGCACCACCTCGTCCGCCAGAGTGCCCTGGCCTGCCATGACGTGCAGGTCATCATAGGCGTGGACATAGGTCGCGCCGCTGGAGCGCTCATCTTCGCGGGCAGCCGTCACCGCCTCGTCGTAGCTGTCTCCTGTCAGCATGATGCGTACAAACTCGCTCCCATGATGAAGCACCGCGTTTTGTTTCACCTTCGGCGTCGAGCGCGGCATGAAAATGCGCGCGTGGATGCCGAGCGCGCGCGCCGCCAGTGCCACGCCCTGCGCGTGATTGCCCGCCGAAGCCGTCACCACCCCGCGTTCCCGCTGCTCGGGGCTGAGCTGCATCATGGCATTGCACGCGCCGCGCCATTTGTAGCATTTCACCGGCGACAAATCCTCGCGCTTCACCCAGATCTCCGGCCCGGGCTCGCTGCCCGGCAGCGTGAGCTTTTCCATCGGAGTCGGCTGCCCGAAGCGATACACTCGCTCACGGGCAAACAGGATCTCCTGCCTCAAACGGCGGTCCAGCGGCAAAGATTCTCGTTCCATCGTGGCGGCATACATTCCTGCCACGCGAACATCAACAAGAGCTTTGTCTCACGACACCTTCGGTTTGATGAACAAGACCTCGGCACGCTCGATCCAGCCTTTGCGCAGGTCCATGCGGAACCAGCCATCGCTGTTCTTCGCATGGATGCGGCAGCCGGAGCGCGGGCCGAATTCCTTCAGGTCATACTGAGCCCAGGTCTTGCCCATGTCGGGCGAATAAATGATGCCGCAGGCATAGGTCGAAGCCGGCGCGCAGTGCGTGGCGAGGAAGACACCGTCCTGCACGAGCATGTTCGCAGACTCAAACATCGGGTTGAAGAGCAGCGTGTGCTTCGACATGTCCGTGATGTCCTTCGGATCACACACGAAGATGCCGCGATCATGACGGTTGGCGATGGCGGGCCCGTTCGCGTCGGCGATCCAGTAGCACTTGCCGTCGATGAAGTTGATGCCGCCGCACTTGTAGCGGGAGTTTGAGTCCACCGAGATGACGAGCTTCCAGTCCCACACATCCGCCTTCGCATCGTAGGTGCCGCGCAGCCAGTGCACCTCCTTGCCATGCGTGCGGTCGATGTCCCCCGTGCAGGCATAAAAGGCATTCTCCGCCGCATGGTAGGTCACGTTGTGGATGTGCCGGGCGATCAGCTTGTTCTCAGGATTGCCGAGCCATTTCGCCGGATCAGCATCCTTCTCCTGAAACTTCGGATTCTGCCCAAAAGCATAGGCCAGCTTCACCGTCTGGCCGCTGTCGGTGGAGTAGTAGATGTTCACCGGCACCGACCCGCCGAGCACGTTGCAGTAGTTCCCCCACACCAGCATTTCCTTCCCCTCCACCTCGAAGCAGTGCTCGCCATCCAACGAATGAAAGTACCATCCAGGCTGGTCCGGGTTCTTCGGCGTGTGCGGCACATAGTCGCTCCCATCGGTCCTCTTCACCGTGATCTCGCGGTGCGTCTTGAGATTGTCTGTGCTCAGGAAAAGCTGCGCCCGTGTGGCGAAGAGGATGTTCCCGTTCTTCAGGATCACGCTGAAGGTGATGTTCTCCGCCTCGGCAAAGGCAGCGCTGTGCGCCCAGGTCCTGCCGCTGTCCTCAGACAGGAAGATCTTCCCGCTGCCAAATCCGAAGGCCTTGTTCTCACGCTGCGAGTCGATGTACGGCCCCTCTGGCGCGAGCCGATACCAGAAGTGCTCGGTCTCGGCAGCGTCCGACAGGGCGGCGCACAGTTTCGAGCTCTCTGACAGGAAAAATCCGCCAACAGTGGCGGCGGTGGTTCCGAGAAACTGACGGCGGTGGAGTATGGCTGGACGTGTCATGGCGTGTGACACCAAACGCATTGAGACACGCAAATCGCACTCGGCTGCGGAAAGTCTCCTGTGGGCACAGCAGACAGCGTCTAGTCGAGGCGAATTTCCGGGCTCGATACCGTCAAGGTGCTGCCGTTCTCCTGATGTGCATGCACGGTGATGACGTTGAGTGTTCTCACATCGCCTTCGACCGTCGTTTCGCCACTGTAGGTGGCTGTACCGGTGTTCTTGAGTGGTGCTGAAGTCCACGCATCGAACTCCATGGCGATGGAGTAATCAGGATGACGGTTCACCGACCACCAGAGCGAGTTTTCCTGCGGCTCGGTGCCATCTGGAAAGACCACGGTCACCGCAAGGCGCTTCGTGGTCTTGTCCCACTGAGTGGTGACTTTCGGCGGCGCGACCATGCGACGAGCACCGAAAAAATGATGGGTGGCGTAGGCATAGAGGTTCTCATCTACCTCGGGTAAACCGCCGACGGATTTGACGAAGCCTGCTTCCTTCGCGCCGCCGTGCTGACCACCCGGCACAATGTAAACGGGCAGTTCGGGATGGCGACGACCGAGTTCGACGAGTCCGGGGCTGACGTTGTCATTCGAGCCTTGGTTGTAAAAAACCTCCGTGCCGCGCTTCTTGAGCTCATCGAGGTAGTTCGTCGTTCGGCAGGCCTCCCAAGCGGCATTGCAGGCAGTTCTCATCTCCGCCTCCGTCCAGCCAGCATCGCGCGCCAACTTCACCGTGATGCGCTCGTCGGAGCGTGCTTTTTGACGAATGACCAGTTTTTCACGGCCCACGGGATCGGTCATCGCGGCGATGAAGGACTCGTTCATCTTCGTGATCTCGGCGGGCATCATGCCTTCGACATACGGGCCGCCGGGGCTTTCGATCACCGGTGCGACGACGGGCATGATGGCGGTGAAACGATCATCCGCGATGCCTGCGGCGGCGGTGGCGACACCACGCTTCGATCCGCCGGTGGCGAGCACCTTCTTCGGCTGAAACACGTCCTTTTCCGCCATCGCGGTCGTGAGCGCTCGCATGTCGCTGATGCCCCAGATCCACGCGGGTGTGTAGCGCGTGTTCTTGGTCTGGATGAAACGCTCCTCCATCATCGTGTGGAGCTTTCCGACCGGTTCCATCGTGTCGATCGGCACGCAGCCGATGAAGACGAGGCCCACTCCATGCTCCTTGAGCAGACGGAGCTTCGCGCCGGAGGCGGCCGTCACCTTCAACTGCGCGCTGGTGTTCTCGATGAGCACATTGGTGCAAACACCCTTCGCAGGCGCGAGCATCGTCACCGGCATGCGCACCTTCTGACCCGGCCACCACTCGCAGACGGTGATCTCGACGAGTTTTTGACGGATCGCGGCGTCTTTGGGGTTCGGATGCCAGTCCTCGAATACTTTCGTTTCCAACGTCGTGGTGTCGCGGATCGATGCCAGATCGAATGTGCCGATGGTGATGTCCGCATGAGCGGACAAGGCAGACAGGACGACGACAGCGAGGATGGCGTGGAGTTTCATGTCATATCAACGACTCGCCCTAGCAGCTTCTGCCACTTCAGTTGGGGTATCGCTCTACTTGCTCCTGAAAACCTCGCTCTGCACGACGGCGTGGATGAGGTCCCGCATGGCGTGGCTTTTGGTTTTGGATTGGGCGACGAGCTTGTCGAGCTCTGCGCGGTCGGAGAAGCCCATGGGGCGGCCTGACGCGAAGGTGAGGAGCTTTTCGGCGATGCAGCGGGCGACGCGATCCTGACCGGCGAGGAGGAGGCTTTGGAATTCGCTCATGTTCGCGAACTTCGCGCCGGTGCTGAGCTCGCCCGCAGCATCGACGGGAGGGCCGAGGCGGTAGCGGACTTTGCGGCCCTGCACGGTGAGCTTCACCTGCTCGCCCTGGTCGATGCTGCGGAAGCGCTCACGCCAGCCGCCGATGACGTCGTAGCTTTCCAGCGCGAAGCCGGGCGGGTCGATGACGCGATGGCAGCCGTTGCAACTTTCCATGTTGCGATGTTTGTCGAGCAGCTCGCGCAGGGTGGTAGCGCCGCGAATGTCGGGCTCGACTCCGGGAATGCCCGGCGGCGGTGGTGGCGGCTCGAGGCCGAGGATGCGGTCCATGACAAAGACGCCGCGCACGACGGGGGAAGTGTTGGTGCCGTTGGCGGAGACTTTCATCACGCTGGCCTGAGTCAGCACGCCGCCGCGATGACTGTCGGGCGGGAGTTTAACCTTCTGGATCGCGAGCCCACTCACGCCAGGAAGGCCGTAGTGCTGCGCGAGCCGGGAGTTCAGCATGGCGAAATCACTCTGCACGAGATTGGCGACCCCGAGATTGCTCTGAATGAGTTCGGTGATGAAGCTGCGTGTCTCGCGCAGCATGGAGTCGAGCAGGAGCTCGTCGTATTCGGGGTAGAGCTGCTTGTCCGGTGTGGTGAATTCGATCTCGCGCAGATTGAGCCAGCCATCAGTGAAATCAGTGACGAAGCGCTCCAGTGCGACACTTTTCAGCAGGCGCTCCGTTTGTGCGCGGAGTACGTCTGGCTGCGTGAGCTTCGCGGAGAGCAGCTCGGCATCTGGGGCACTGCGGGTGAGGAAGTAACTGAGACGCGAGGCGAGTTGAAGGTCGTTCAGTTTGCCCGTTGGCTCTTTGAGGAAAAGGAACTCCGGCGAGCAAAGCACGGCGATGGCGGCGGTGCGCATGGCGGCGAGGAAATCACTGCTCTCGGCGAACTCAGCATCGAAAAGTTTGAGATAAGGCTCCGCATCTGCCGCTGTGGCGGGGCGACGAAACGCGGCGGTGATGAAGGCGGGGAGGAGCCTGCGTGAATCAGCCACGGGATCGGTGCTGTCGGCGGTATAGCGGTGCTTGAAGTCGGGGTTCCTGGCTTTCCAGGCCTGTGAAGGCGGCAGG
>Ga0209480_10002136_pt1 | contig 13819 bp, 21 predicted proteins | sample JI61114C2DNA_FD_187501 | JGI IMG/M metagenome (GOLD analysis project Ga0209480, IMG submission 187501) | Wastewater effluent complex algal communities from Wisconsin, to seasonally profile nutrient transformation and Carbon sequestration -... | ecosystem: Engineered > WWTP > Effluent > Algae...
CCCTTGGCCTTGTGCACTACCTGGCAGGCCGGCGCCATGCAGGTTTCGTGCTCGCACTTGGCCCGCACGGTGTCTCGCTTACCCAGCGTTTTGCCGGTGCGGATGCGGTACAGCTCGCGCCGCACGTCGTAGCGCCCGCCGTCGATGCGCAGCACGGCGCGGTGCCACTGATCCCAAGAGCCCTCCCATACCAGGTGCGATCCTTCGCGGCGCATGCTGCGGCCGAAATACTCGACCAACCATGCATCGGTCACCCGCCATTCGGCGGCCACAAAGCAGCGCGCGCGGCCCAGCGCAACGACCCGCACCTGGCCCGCCGCCAGCATCGCATCGATGGCCGCGCGGATCGGGCGGCGGACGCTGTAGGCGAGCGAGCCGCCCGCCAGCTCGGTGATCGTCTTGGGGCCGGCGGACAGGGCGGCGAGGATTTCTTGCTCGGTCACAGTGGCTCCCCCAGCGTGGCCCGCGCCAGCTTGGCCCAGTGCTGGCGTGCATTCGGGCTAAGCGCAGTTGGCGGCCACGGCAGTGTCAGTTCAATACTCATCACAGCTACCTCAAGAAACTCAGTAATTCACCCAGTGGCCCCCTACCCCACAGCGTGGGGATCGGAGGGAGTTCCACCGGGTGGTTTTTCACCACCTTGCGGTCAGCAACCAGATCCAGCGCGGGTATTTCGGTCATTCGCTGCATCCCTCAGGTGTTGCTTCAATAGGCCCCTGCCGGATTCGTCGGGAATTGCACCCTAGCCTGTTCGGCTTACCGGTAACGTTTTTTTAAGTGGAGTCGCTGCCACCATCTTTCTTCTCCTGTTGGCCGATGTAAGCCCAGTTGCATTTGCGCGGGAGAAACGCCAAGTTCCTCAGGTCACATACCGCGCCTTCGCCTGAATCAGCCGCTCCATCTTTCTCGCGGCGCCTTCGCCAAGCTCCATCAAAAAATCGGCCCAATCTGAGCCCTCAATCCCTTCCGGCCACGCCACCCCTGCACCGATCAATTCAGCGGCATTGGCGGCCTTCTCGATACCAGGGTTCATGCCTCGCTTGGCTTGGGTGGCGTGGTCGTTGTCGGCGCAGATCACCACGCTCCCCGCCGGGCGCAACTGGTCAACAGCGTGAATCAGATTCCCGGCGTCAAAGGCCACAATGACCCGCGCCATGCGCAGAGACTGGAAGACGGCCAGGCCAGTCGCCAACCCCTCGCATACCGCCGTCAGAGCGGCACGCGGACGGTCAATGATGAAAGCGCCGCCCTTGACCGGCGCGCCCGTCCAAAATCGCTTTTGCCCGTCTGGCGTGATGCTTTGAATGCTCATCAAACGGTCGCGCCAGAACACCGGCACCAGCAGCGCATCGCCGCGCACCCGCAGGCCGTTGGTGCCAACAGAAGACAGGCCCTTGCGCTCCAGATACGGGTGCAGCGCACGGGGAGAGCTAGCCTGAGCCCACTGCTCGCGGGCGGCCCGGATGGCGCGCAAACGGTACTCACGCTCCTGCCGCTTGCGTAGTTCGCGGGAGGCCAGTTCAGCAGCCGTTGGCACGCGCACTTGTGCAGCGTCAGCACCCCATGAATTGACGGCATGGTCAGTGGCCCAATTACGAAAGTAACCACGGCCATCAGCATGCAAAACGTAGGCGCCATTCCGGCGCTTCGGTTTATCAGTGGTTTTGCACCTGCGCCACTTCCCATCCGCCACGATGGCGCCGGGGATCAGGCCGGATGCTTGCATGGCTTGCTCGAACGTGCTCATGCCGCAGCCACCGCTGGCTGGCGACGATGCGCAAAACGGATTTGCTGCGAGCGGATGCGGTTGCGCACCTCATTGGTCGGAGCAACGGCCAGTGCCGGATCGAAATCTCCAATCGGCCAACCGCCCGTCATGTCCTTGTAGATCGCCAGCGCCTGCCTTCTTGCAGCGTCACCTTCCCGGCGCTCCAGAACGTACCCGCAGACTTGCGGCCACAGCGACGCGGACAACTCCTTGCGTTTACCGCCTGCAACCAGCTCTTTGAGCGTGCCAGGCACATGCTGAACAGATTGCCGGGCCGGATATTCATGGCCACAGCACGGGCACGCAGGCATGGGTTTGTGCAGGGCGCGGCACTGCGGGCACTTCACTGGCTCCAGCTCCTTCTTCTCCTTCGGCTTGGGCTTCTCGCGCTTCTTTCCGTCATCCAACTCGCCCGCGCCAAAGTCAAAGAAGGACTCGCACTCATCGAAAAAGCGCGCACAGTTGCCGGAGTGGCACAGCACCATACAGTCCGTCTTCCCGGTTTCCGGGCTGATGCGCAGGCCGCGCCCGAACAACTGGATGTGCTCCGCCAGCGATTTTCGGAGCGGACGGGCCATGATGACGCAAGACACATCCGGCACGTCAAAGCCACGCGACGCTGCCGTGACCGTGATCAACCCTCGGATCGCGCTGTCAGGCTTGCCAAACTCAAGCACCGTGTCGGTGCGATCTTCTTCGCGGTCCTTGTACGTGTATGTGGCCGCGTTGACCCCTGCCGCCAGGAACTGGCGTTGCAATTCCTCGACGTGCGCCGTATCCACAGCAGAGCAGATGAACTTGCGGCCTTCGCCATGCTTGAGGTACTCGGCAACCACGTCTCCCACCACTTCCAGCGCTTTGCCGCTGGCTTCCTTTTCGTCCCACTCGCCCGTGGATTTCACCGTCACGCCAGCCATGTCTGGCTCTGCGCACGAAAAGATGCGGTACGGTGCCAGCCAACCATCGTCGATCAGCTTCCGCGTCGTGGTCACATTCACCACCGCGTCGAATTGCGTCCCAAGCCCCTTCGTGAAAGGCGTGGCAGTCAGGCCAATGACAACCCCACCGGCTGCGCGCCGCTGCTGGATGCGCGCCTTGTGCGCCATGTGCAGCACATGGGCCTCATCGAAGATGTCCACATCCGACTCTGGCCAGCCACGCTTGGAAATGGTCTGAACGCTGCAAATCTGGATTGGCAGACTTGGACGATAGTTCGGGTGCTGCGACTGAATCACACCATGCTCCAGCCCGTATCGCGCAAACGTGGCGCTTGTCTGGTTCACCAGCGACAGCCGATCCACGACAAAGTTTGCCCGGCTGCCCTTGCGTTGCGCCATCTCCATCAACGCCGACGCCAGCACGGTCTTCCCGCTGCCGGTGGGGGCATTGATGAGCACCGTCTTGGCGCCCGAGCGGATAGCCTCGCGAGCCTGCTCAAAAGCGCGCGCCTGATAGTCGCGCAGCTCAACGCTTGTCATGCCACCCTCCGTTGGCGCGCAAACGCCTCGACCGCCGCCGCGATCTTGTCGGGATCGTCTTCGCCCACCGCCTTGCCGCAGCGCATCAGTTGCCGGTGCTTGAAGGCGTGCGCCTTGTGCTCCCTGGCCGCCCGATCCATGGCCTCGGACTGCTGGCGGATGGCGTGATCACGCTGGAACAGCGCCTTGCGCAGCTCGGCCTTGGTGTCCTCAGCCTCCATCGCTTTGAGCTGGGCGTGAAGCTGCTCGTTTTCTTTTTGGATTTCAGCGATCAACTCATCCAGAGATTGACCAGTGTCGGCAGCGCTGTCGGGTTCTTTGACGCTCGGTTGTTTGGCCTTCGCCAGCTCGCGCTCACCAGCCTTTTCTAGCTTCGCGGAGACGCGAGCGCCTTCCTTTTGGTCGCGCTCGCGCTTGGCAGCAAGTTCTGCCTCAAACTCGGCCTCCGGCACGGCGGCCAGCTTTTGGGCGCGGCTTGACAGGTCGTAACCGATGCCAACATCAGCCAGTTTCGGCGCCCGTTTCCCGCCCTCGTTTGACACGAGGACGGGGCCTTGCTTCAATTTGCCCTTGTTCAGCCCGCCGTCGGACTTCTGCGCAGAAATCATTTCCCCGAGCCGGCGCTCGGCGCGAATGCGGATTTCTGCCGCATCCACTTCGAGCGTTTTGTCCTTCGCCATGCGTCCATAGGCTTGCATGGCCGCCGCCTTGTCGGCCCATGCCTTCACTTCATCGACCGACTTGCATTCGGCCAAAGCGCGGCAGGCCGCCTCGTACTTGATCAACTGAGTGCTCATTCTTGTCCTTGATGACGTGGAACCTGCCACCCGAACCGGTGGCAGCGGTGAAAGATTTCAGTTGGGAAAACCGGCAACTTGGTGGCCGCGCAAAAGCCCGAGCCTTGCCGGTGCGCGCACTCGATGCATGCGCGCCGGTCATCCATGTCGCGGTCGCGGTTCAAGCAGCGTTCAGCCATCATCTCGGCAGCGTCCGCGCTCAGGCCGCGCCGATCGAACAGTCCGACTCGCAACAAGAAGCGGTTTATTTCGGCGTCAGTCCACGGGGGCACCAGCAAGCCATGCGCCTGAATGCGCAGCTCGCGCTCCTGGTCGGCCAGGTCAGCATCGTTTGGCATCAGGTCGCTATCGAGCGCGTCCAGCTCTTCGAGGGTGGTGACGGGCTTCATTCAGGCCACGCGCTCGGGTTCGGCCAGCTCGGGCCAGATGTCGCGCCAGGTGCGCTGGCAAAGCATCTGGCGCGTCAGCTCGCCGCAGGTGGTGACTTCAGCGCGGCGTGCCTCGGCCGGGTTCATGTCGCGCCTGGCAGTTAGGCACTGATACAGGTACTGCTCATGAACCCCAATGTCGGCTGCCAACTTGCGACGGCGCTCCGGGGTGATGGTGATTTCCATGCCATCGATTCTATCGAAACGCTAGGCACTGTCAAGTAGGCCATCAACATCGCCAACCAATCGCCTTCGGGCGGTTTTTTTGCGCCTGGGCGACGGGCTAGGGTAAATACTTACAATGAATTCTGTCGTTTTGCTTGACGTTCTCTGTCTTTTTGCTAGACTACACCCCATGCCGCACACAAACCGGCACCGGGCCAAGCGATCGCGCCGAGCCCGAAGCTCATTAAAAAAGCACTTCCCGGGCCTCTGATGGCAGGGCGTGAACCGCGACGAGAGCAGCGGGTGATGGTGCCGGCAGCCTAGAGCAGCAAGCCGGTGGAACGCGACTGCCCCAGGTGGGGATTGGAAGTCGCGTGAACACGGCGCAGATAGTGATCTGCAAAGCCCAGCCAGTGGGCAGCGGAAGCCGGCAGCGCCGGGTGATGTCCGCGAAGCCCTTCTCGGAGGGCGCAAACCTGAGCTGCTTCACGCGAGGCGGTTCAGGTTTTCAAGGAGAGAAACATGAACGCCACTCGCAACACCGTCCGCAGCCGGACAGGCATCTACCACACCTGCTTTGGCGCCCCAGGAGAAGCTGGCAGGGCTGACTGCAACCAAAATCTGGTCACCCGCCTGGCCAAGCCGGCGGATGTCCAGAAAGCGACACCCGCCGCCTTCTGCGCCAAGTGCTTCCCAGGCATCAAGGCGGCGAAGAATCATTGACCAGCCCAGCAGCGGGTGGCGCACATAACCCGCTGCAGTCTCAGGCCCCCGTGCCGCCTGATGTTTTTGCGCTCTAAGCCCGGTGGGTCGGGTGGGTAGCTACAGCGCAACATGAGAGAGCAGCCGGTGCCTCCCGCGAAAGCGAGCGCGTGCTTGATCAGACCACCCCGGGAAAGTAGCGGGGACCATTTTCGGGGCGGCAATGCCGCGCGGATTGATCCTGCGGCCAGTTGTGAAGGGTGGTGCCGAGCACGTAAACCCCGACAAGGCCACGAGCACGGGTTTCCGGCATGCAGGAACCGCCGCGCGCCAGGCCGAGAAGGCCACGCCGCCCCACCATTTTCCAACCGCGTTGTGCAGCGGAATCTCCTTCTTCCCTACCAGCCCTCCCCGTGAGGGCTTTTTCTTTCCCCCAACCGGAGCACCTCATGCACATCACCCTCAACACCCCAACCTTCAATTTCAATGCCGCGCCGCCCGCCCTGGCCAGCGCATTCAGCGCCGCATTGCTGCGCGGCAGCGAGCAGGATGAACCCGCGCCCGTAGCGGCCCAGGCCATCGCTGGCCGTCCGCAGATCGGCGAATACTGGCAAGGCCAGGGCGGCGTCTACGGGGGCGACTTTCGCGCCGGTGGCGGCTCCATCTACGGCATGATCGTCGCCACCGAGGTAGACGTGGGCCGCGCTCGCTGGGCTCCAGACGGAGAACGCGATCTGTCCGACTGGGACGGCCTGGCCAACACCCAGCGCCTGCGCAACGAGTGCCCCGCCGCCAAGCTGGCCACCGAATACACCCGCGACGAGCACAGCGACTTCTACCTCCCGGCACGCCGCGAACTGCTGCTGGGCGCGGCGAACCTGCATGACACCTTCGGCAAGGAAAGCTGGTACTGGACCAGCACCCCCTACTCCGAGAGCTACGCGTGGGCGGTCGATTTCGAGGACGGCAATGTCGGCCGCAACCGCCGGAACGGCGTTTTCCGTGTCCGCCCCTTCCGCAGATTCATCTATTGACCCCTTCACCCCTTCTCTCACCTCAACCACAGGAGCAACCCAGTGACCACCGAAACCCAAACCGCCATCCCCGTCATCGGCCAGTCGTGGCCCGAGCAGGGCGGCATCTACATCGGCTCGCGCGTGAGGCGAATTTTCGAGGTTGAGCCATGACCATCCAAGTTGTCAACGCCGCCGGCTACCCGCCGCACACGGACTGGCCAGAGCCGGTGCGCTTTGCCAGCATGAGCCGCGAGGCGGAACGCCAGCAGCGTATCCGTGCAGCCTACTCCATCGAGCGATGCACGCGGCCCGCACATGTCATCGCCAGCCGGGCGCTGTACCTGCTGGCCGTGCTGATCTTGATCACCACGGCTGCACTTATGTGGGGTGCGACATGACCGCCCGCGCCGACCACTGGGCCGTCTGGCTCACCCTGCTGCTGTGCGTGCTGGCCTTTGTGCTGGGCGTGGTTTTCATGCCCGGGCCCAGCGACACCGAGGCCGCAGCAGACACCGCTGCCGATCTGCAAGAAGCCCCGCAGCAGGCGCGCGCGGAAGTCCACCAAGCCCAGGCGCTGGCGATGCTGGCGGCCAGTGGGCACAAATGATCAATCGAGGAAAACCATGAGCAATATCGTCAAACACGAACCCCGTCTGCCTGCAATGCAGATGGACGAGCAGGAGCTGATGCAGGTGCTGCAATCGAGCCTCTATCCCGGCGCCTCGTCGGCCAGCATCAAGATGGTTCTCGGCTACTGCAAGGCCGCAAGCCTCGACCCGATGCAAAAGCCCGTGCACATCGTCCCCATGTGGGATAGCAAGGCTGGCGCAATGCGCGACGTCATCATGCCTGGCGTCGGCCTGCACCGAACGCAAGCCGCTCGCTCCGGCGAGTGCGCTGGCGTCTCCGAGCCAGATTTCGGCCCAGACACGACAGAAACCCTGGGCGGCCAATCCATCACCTTCCCGGCGTGGTGCCGCGTCACCGTCAAGCGCCGCCTACCCACGGGAGAGGTTGTCGAATTCACCGCAAAAGAGTTCTGGAAAGAGAACTACGCCGTCAAGGGCGGCAAGGAAAAGAGCATCGCGCCAAACGCGATGTGGACGAAGCGCCCCTACGGACAAATCGCCAAGTGCGCCGAGGCGCAGGCGCTGCGCAAGGCGTTCCCAGAAGTCGGCAGCCAGCCCACCGCCGATGAAATGGAAGGCAAGACGCTGGACATGGGGACAGTGGAAGTGGTTTCACCGCCACCCGCCCCGCCCAAGTTCTACGACGCCACCAAGTTCGACCACAACCTGCCAAAGTGGGCTGAAACCATCCAGCAGGGCCGCAAGAGCGCCAAGGACTACATCGACTTCGCCGCCACCCGAGGCGAGCCCTTCACCGAAGAGCAGAAAGCCCGGCTGCTGTCCGTCAAGGCCGCGCCGCCCGCCGATGAAGTGCAGGACGTGCAGCCCAAGAACGAAGCGCCGGCATTCACCTACGCCCAGGTCGCCGACAAGCTGACCGCCGCCGCCGACGCGGAACAACTGGTTGATGCCGGAAGCCTGATTGGCGCCGTGGTCAATGCCGAGCACCGCGCCGAACTCGTGACCCTGTACGAGCAACGCGCAACCGAAATGGAGGTCGCATGAAAATCCTCGAAGGCATCAACCAAGGCAGCCAGGAATGGCGCGCCGCCCGCGCCCACCGCTTCACCGCCAGCCAGGCTCCCGCGATGATGGGCGCCAGCAAATACCAGACCAGGGCAGAGCTGCTGCGCGAAAAAGCCACCGGCATCACGCCCGAGGTCACGCCCGATCAGCAGCGCCTGTTTGATCGCGGCCACGCCGCCGAGACCGCCGCGCGTCAATGGGCCGAGGCCATCACCGGCGAAGAACTCGCCCCCGTGGTGGCAACGCTTGACGTGGACGGCCTGCCCCTGCTGGCGTCCTTCGACGGCATTGACTTCATGGGCGAGGTGATCTGGGAAAACAAACTCCTGAATCAATCGCTGATCGCCCAGATCGACGCCGGGGAGCTGGAGCCGCACTACCATTTTCAACTTGAGCACCAGCTTTTGGTCAGCGGCGCCAGCCGCGCCCTGTTCACCACCAGCGACGGCACCGAGGCCAACACGCACAGCCTTTGGTACGAGTCCCGTCCCGAGCGCCGCGCCGCCCTGATCGCTGGCTGGGAGCAGTTCGAAAAGGACGTGGCCGCCTACGTTCCGACCGAGCCAGTCGCGCCCGTGGTGGCCGCGCCCATGGAAAGCCTGCCCGCCGTGGTGGTGCAGGTCCAAGGTGCCCTGACTGTCGGCGGCAACCTCGACGCCTTTGGTCTGGCCCTGCGTGCATTCATCGCCCGCATCCCGGCCAAGCCCGCCACCGATCAGCAGTTCGCGGATGCCGAGGCTGCGTGCAAGGCCCTGAAAAAAGCCGAGGACGCGCTCGCTCAAGCCGAAGACGGCGCGCTGGCACAAATCAGCGACGTGGAAGTCATGCGCCGCACCGTGGCCGACCTGAAAGAGCTGGCACGGTCAACCCGCCTCGCGACTGAAAAGCTGGTCAAAGCCGAGAAAGACGCGCGCCGCACCGAGAAGGTCATGGCCGCGCGCCAAGCGTTTGAAACCCACGTCACGCGCCTGCAGATGGACATCAAAGGCGTGCGCCTGATCGTGCCCATGCCAGACTTCGGCGGCTCCATCAAGGGCCTGAGCAGCCTGGCAAGCATCGACGACAAGCTGACCGCCGCGCTGATCGCCGGCAAGGCCGAGGCCAACACCCTCGCCAGCCGGATCGCGGGCAACCTGCAAACGCTCGACAGCGTGCCGCAGTACGCCCACCTGTTTGCTGACCGGCAGGAGCTGGCCTACAAGGACGGCGAGACGCTGGGGCTGCTGATGCAAAAGCGGGTGGATGCCGAGGCGGCGCGGATCGAGGCCGAGCGTGAGCGCATCCGACAAGAGGAAGAACGCAAAGCCCAGGCCGCAGCCGAGGCCAAGGCCGAAGCTGAGCGGGCGCGCATCCGGGCCGAGGAACAGGAGAAGGCCCAGGCGGAAGCGGCCGAGCGCGAAGCAGCAGCCCGACGCGAGCGAATCCTGGCCGAAGCCGCCAAGCCAGCCGTAACGCGCGCGCTGGAAGCGATAGAACGAGAAAAAGATGCCGCCCCGGGAAAGCCCCTTGCACCTGCCCCGACCATTGCCGCGCCTGTGGCCGCTGGCATTGCTCCCGTTGTGGCAGTTGGAAGTGCATCCGATGACACGCCCGAGTTGACCTTGGGTGCCATCAACGAGCGCCTGAGCCCGATCAGCTTGAGCGCGGCCGGCCTGGCCGAATTCGGTATCGAGCCGCTGGCGACGAAGAAGGCCGCAAAGTTGTACAGCCAGTCTCAGTTCGCGGAGATTTGCGGCGCCATCGCGCGCCGCGCAGCCGACGCCATGCGCGAAGCCCTGGAGGCGGTGGCGTGAAGCAGCCGATCACACAGCACGCGCCCCTGCACGGCGCCCGCCTCAAAAAATGCGCCGCCTGCGGCCAGGTCAAACCCCTGACCGCCTACACCGCGCGCGGCCACAAGCGCTGCAGCGACTGCATCGGCTACACCCACGGGCGGGCCGGCGCCAATGGCCGGCTGCGGCGCCCGGACAGCACGCCGATCACCAATGCCACGACCACCGATCTGTACGACGGCGCCGAATTGCGCACGTCCGCTTGACCGCAATGTTATGCGCCTGGCTGCCTTGTTTGTGCAGCCGAGCGGATGCTATGCGGACCTACCGGGCATCGATGCTTGGCCGGAGCAACGGGACGCACGGCGCTACAACGGACCGCTGCCGGTTGTTGCACACCCGCCCTGCCAATTGTGGGGCGCGATGGCGGCAGTGAATTACAGCCGGTGGGGCGGAGAGCACAACAAGCCGGGCAATGACGGCGGCTGCTTTGCTGCGGCTCTGGATAGTGTGCGGCGGTTTGGCGGGGTTTTAGAACACCCGGCAAAGACCAAAGCATGGAAAGCCCACGGGCTGATAGAGCCGGCGGCGATTGGGTGGCAGATGACCATCGATGGCGGCTGGGTGTGCGAGGTTTGGCAGAGCGCCTACGGGCACCTGGCGAACAAGGCGACTTGGCTTTACTACCACGGCACGAACCCGCCGTTTGAACTGCGGTGGGCGCGGCCAGCCGGGACGCACCAGATTGGTTTTCATGACCAGCGCGGGAAGGCAGCGAATAAGCCGACCCTCAGCAAGCGAGAGGCGAATGCCACGCCTTTGGAATTTCGGGACGAACTGCTGCGCCTGGCGATGAAGGCGCATCCCACCTGCTGACCACTGGCTTCGGCGTTCAGCGCCGCGAGCTGGCCCGGCACCTCCAACACGACGCCACCCGCTACGAGCGCATGGCGCGCAGACGATCAAACCGTGCGGCGCAGGCCGCGAAGGAAAACACATGACCGACAAATACCAACCCCTGCGCGAAGCAGCGCAGAAGGCCGCGCCGGTCATGCCGCACCTCCTGCCAGCTTGTCCTTCAGTCTGAATCCAAGATGGCTCCACACCTTCTGCACCGCGTTCTCGCGCGCGATCTTGCGACCGATCTCGGTATTGAAGTTCTCCGGGCTGGCGCAGGCGCTCTCGCCGGTCACGGTGAAGCCGTTGCGCAGCACCAGCACGCAGAAGGTCAGCAGGCCTAACGTTTTCAGGTCGGCGCTGTGGATAGGCATATTCCCAGTCGGTGCCATGCGCGCGCCATCCGCTGCTGTGAAATAGTGCTCGCTGACGATCTCAGCCTCGATGTCCGCCGGCGTCACGCGCGGCGCGGTGGCCTTGGCCGCGATCTCGCGCTCCAGGGAGTCGGGGCCGGGGTCGATGACGGGGAGCTGTACGGTTTCGGTCATGGCTTCGTCTCCGCAGTCAGGGCGTCGAAAGCCCGTTCGCAGGTGAGCCCTGCGGCGTGGGCCAGGTCAGCAAATTCCGCCAGCTCTCCCGCTCGCGTGTCAGCGCCGCCGAACAGCTCGGCGAGCAGGTCGATGGCGGTGTCGGCTGGCGGGCCTGCGGCGGCAGCGCTGGAATGCGCGGTGGCTCGGGCGGCGGCGCGGCGATAGGCGTCGAGTTGTGCGCGCAGGCTGTCAGCAGCAGCGCGAGCAGTAAGGGCGTCAGCGCGCGCGGTGTCGATGCGGGTCTGTCCATCCTGGGTCTCCTTGTCGATGCGGTTGCGCCACTCGGCTTCGGTCGCGCGAAAAAGGCGCGCAGCCTCGGCGGTCTGGCTGGCGATCTGGCGCAGCGTGTCGGCGTGCCGCGCCCGCGCGTCGGCCAGCGCGGCCTGCGCGTTGGCCACGCGAATCTGCTGCAGGCCGCCGCCCAGTGCCACGCCGGCGGCCAGGGCGACGGTGGCGGTGAGCCACCACGGAATCAAGGGGCTGAGCCTCATTCGCGGTCCCCGCGCCGCGCCAGCTTGATCACGGCGGCCACCAGCACCCCGGCGACGATGCCCAGCACGGCCCAGCCCGCCGGCGTGGCGATCAGCCACAGCAGCCACTCGACGGGCGCCGGCAAGTAGAAGCCGCTGGCCCGGGCCGGCACGTGGCCGATCAGCCACAGGGCCGCGGCGAGGCAGAGAAGGAAGCGGATGGGGCTCATTCAGGACTCACACATCTCCCTTTCTGCTGCCCGTCTCTTGATGAGACCGGGCAACTGCCGGCCGCCGGCATACGTCCAGCGGCTCAGCTCGGCGCAGGCGCCGGCCAGGTCGCCGGCGTTGGCCTTGCGGGCCAGCGTGGACCCGCAGAAAGCTTTGTTGCCGACGTTGAAAGCGAAGCTGACGAACGCGGCCTTCTGCCCCTCGGTCAGGGGGGCGGTGATGCAGTCCAGCGCGCCGGCGTGGTGCAGCAAGTCGGCGGCAAGCTGCTGCTGGCACTGCTCCGGCGTCCAGCGCTGGCCCATGCGCAGCTCCGGGCCGGTGTGGCCCACGCAGCTCGTGAGCACGCCGATGGGGTCGCGGTAGGTGCGCAGGATCGTGCCCTCGAACACAGGCACCATCGCCAGCAGCAGCGCGGCGGCGCCCGCACCGACCTTGGCGATCAATTTGGCGCGGGCGCTCATCGCAGCGGGTCCCCCTTGGCCGACGCCCACAGGCCGGCGAGTGCCACGCCCAGGGCGGCGATCGCGGCCATGGGTTTCGCCAGCTTGCCGAGCCAGTTGAGGACTTTGAACGCGCCCTTCATCGCGTCGAAAAACGCGATCAGCTCGGCGGTCTGCGTGACCACCTTTTGCGTGAGCCGAGTGTTCTCGGTCAGCTCGTCCTCGAGCCGGTCGAGCCGCTTCTTGCCGCGATCCAGACTCTCGTGCACCGCGCCCAATTCGTCCTTCGTCGCGCACGGGGGTTTGACGGGTTCGGTCACTTTTTGCCTCCTTTGTAGCTGCGCCCGATGGCGATGTGAGGCACGCGCCCGAACTGGCCCTCGGGCCGGTACAGCGCGTACTCCAGCTTCGCGCCGTAGCTGCGAATCAGGCACAGCGCGCCCCAGTGGCGGAAGCTCTTGTAGTGGTACGTGTCGCCGCACTTGAGCAAAAAGTGCCCCGGCTTCGCGCGCCCGATGTCGGTGCTGCCGCTGATGCACACCGGCCGCTCGCTCACGTCCACGCCCAACGACACCGACAGCGCGGACGCGCGGTTGCGACAGCCCACCCACACCCAGCGCGCGACGAAGCCGCGCGGGTGGAAGCGCTTGCAGTAGTACGCTTTGCCGTCGTACAGCGGGTCGTCGTAGCGGTAGACGTGCTCGCCGGGGCGCGCCGCCTCGCCGTTGCGCAGGTCCAGCCATCGGCCGTCGCGGTAGACGGCCTCGCCATCGCCGTTGAGCGAGACGTTGTTGTCCCACTTGCGCGCCCAGGCGGGCAGCTTGTCGGCCGATCGGGGCGTGAACAGCAGCGCGTAGGCCACGACCACGGGCGCGGTCACATCGGGCCAGAACGTCTTGTGCTCCGCAGCCTGCGCGCGATCGATGCAGGTCACGGCCGCGGCGCGGTCACCGATGCTCACGTCGGCCAGGGCCATCAGCTCAGCGATGGCGCCGCGCGGGCTCGACGACAGCAGCTTCGCCGCGATCAGCAGCAGCACGGGCGCGGCGTGGAGAACCGCGAAGGCCATGAAAAGATAGCTCACAGAACGATCTCCGACGTGATCCCAGAAATGTCGCCGGCCCAACCCTTGACGATGACCAGCTCGTCGATGTGCGCGCGGATGCCACCGGTGTTGCTGCCAGGGGCGCCCAAGCCGTTGCCAACGGCGCACCGAAAGCTCACGCCGGCCGGGTTCGCCAGCCCGCTGTGCGCGCCCGAATAGACCTGCGCGCCGTTGCGGTACAGCTTGGCACCCACGGGCGCTCGCCAATCGGTGCGGCCGGCGCAATAAGTTGGGATGTTGTTTGCCAACTTGTCGGCGTAGACGATGAGGATGTTGCCCTCCCATCGTTCCAACGTGTTGTAGGC
>Ga0209480_10002139_pt1 | contig 13792 bp, 10 predicted proteins | sample JI61114C2DNA_FD_187501 | JGI IMG/M metagenome (GOLD analysis project Ga0209480, IMG submission 187501) | Wastewater effluent complex algal communities from Wisconsin, to seasonally profile nutrient transformation and Carbon sequestration -... | ecosystem: Engineered > WWTP > Effluent > Algae...
CGTCGGCGCCAGCGGCTCGGGCGAGTTGCGTTGCAATAATGCCCACGCCACCAGCCGCGCTTTCAATCAGCACCCGATCGCCTTTGCGCACACGCGACATTTCGGCTAACGCGATATGGGCCGTAAAGAACGTGACGGGCAGGGCGGCGCCCGTTTCAAGCGTCAAGTGCGGTGGCAGCGCGAAGGCATTGGCGGCCGGCACCACCAGTTGCGATGTATAGCCGCCAAACAGTGAGCCCGCGACCACTTCGTCGCCAACCGCCAGCCCCTCGACGCCCTCACCAATCGCCTCAATCACCCCTGCGCCTTCATGGCCAAGCACCGACGGGAATATGCCTTCGCTGTCAAAACCGTCTAACGTGTATGCATCGGTGTGACAGATTCCAGTCGCCATGATTTCGACCAAAACCTCACCAGCCTTTGGACCCTCCAAATCGAGTTCGACAATTTCGAGCGGTTTTTTCGCTTCAAAGGCAACCGCAGCGCGAGTCTTCATCGGCCAATCTCCCTTCTAATCGCAAACGGCCTTATTGGGGAGGTTGTTCTGGCGCAATATGTGAATGCGGGAAAAAATGCGGTTTTCACGTCTATCAAACACCTTAAGCGCGACCAGATCGTCGACCTATACCCCCGAAGGCCTCAGCAGTTGCGGTGCACATAGTCATTTTGTTCGCTCAGCACGGCGATGGCGCGTTTGATGACCGCCTTCGTCCGGTGCAGTGCGCCAATCTCGGAAGAAGACATGTGCAGGTGCCGTTTTCGATTTGGGCGATTAACTGTAGAGGCAAAGGCGAGCTTGTCGCCGGACACCGAACAGTTTTCGCTGGCGGTCGTGGAGGCTATGGCGTCCGTTTTTCCAGTGGTCTCAACCGATGTCGTGGATTTGCATCAGAAGCTCAGGACGCAAAATCTGCCATTTCTGGACGATTGTAACGATGAAACAAAAATGGAATGGCTATCTCCCGGCTGGCGACTGACCCGATATTGGGAAAAAGGCTAGGGAAAGACAATCTTAGTGCGGCTAGCCTGACCGTCCCATTTTGCGCACGCTGTGTGTCGAAATCATCGCGAACAGTTGTAATGCGCGCAACGGCTCTGCCATCAATACCAGACGGATCACCGTGCGCCACAATCCCGGACTGTTGCCGCCCAGTTGCAGCAATTTCCCGATCATCTTCAGGCCATCGGTCTGCATCGCTTCTTTCGAATAGCAAAGATGCGGGATGACGAAGGCAAGCACTTCCTTTTCCATGCCCTGACGACCGAACAGCGCATCCAGCTTATCAAGCGGCGGCAATGCGGTGAGCGCTTCCGTCGGGTCCGGCCTGCCAGCATTGCGTTCGTGATAGGCGGCAAGAGCGACGGCGGTACCTATCTGTTGTTCGGTCAGATGACGTTTGCTCACCTGGTCCGCCGAATGGCGATAACAGACCAGTTTTTCGGGCATGCTGCACAATTTGGTCAGATTGCTCAGCCGCAGCCACAGGTCAAAATCTTCGCAATGGCGAAAGGCCGCATGATAGCCTCCCACCGCTTGCACCATATCGCGCCGCATCATCACCGAGCTATGACAAAGCAACGATTCCGTGCCGATATTCGACAGGAATTGTTGGTGATCGAGCGCATAATCGGGGCCTGCCATGGGAAGCTCCTGTCCCTGCTCATCAATATTGACACGTTGCGAGCCGACAACACCATAGTCCGGATTGGCTTCGAGAAAGGCAACTTGCCGGGTAAAGCGATCGGGCATGGAAATGTCATCGCAATCCATGCGGGCGAGCAGCGGCGCGGTCGCGGCTGCGATCAACTCGTTGAGGCTTACGATGAGGCCCTTATTTTCGCGGCGGATGAGGCGGATACGATCATCGCGCCCGGCATAGTCCTGCAAAATGCTCCAGCTACTGTCGCTCGAGCCATCATCAAGGATCAGAAAATCGAAATCAGTGAGTGATTGCACCAAGATGCTTTCGATGGCGGGCGCCAGAAACTGCTCGCCGTTATAGACGCTCATCAAGACACTGATCGCTGGTTCGGGCATGATGTTGGGAAGACCCTATATTAGCGAATGACGAAGGTGCCGTTATCGTCCGATCAGGCCAAGGGCGTGGGCGGCGAAGGCATCCCGGTCGAGCACCCATCGTTGGTCTTGTGGCAATTGCGGGTCGCTATAGGTCCAGCCTCCATTGGCAAAAACACGGGCGGCGCGCGCGGACGTGTTGAACGCCAGCGAAACCATGCGTTGCTGCGCGCGGGTGGAATGTTCATTGCCTTCGATCAAGATTGGGTAGTCGCGCATCGTGAAGCCTTGCGGGTGCAGGGCGAAAACAAAGGGTTCGTTGCGGAAGCTCTCGACCGTCGTGTTCTGGAATACTGAGAGATAGACCTTGTCTAGCGCGTTGAGCGGCGAGGCCGGCATCTGCCAGCCATTGGTCACCAGCACTGGCCAAGGATACAGGTTCGCCGGACCATAAAGCATGTCGGTGCGCAGGGCGACCAGCCCCTCACGCGGGGTCTGTGCCGAGGCATAGCGTTGCAGGCGCAGATTTTTCGACCAGGTAAAGCCATAGGCCGAAGCATCAATCAAAGGCATTGCCGAGGGCGAAGTTTGCGATGAGCGGTTGGAAACCGTCACATCCTCGTAAATCCTCAGATAGGATTTGTCCTTCAGCTGGTGGCCGCTGGCGATATTCTGCCAAGTCTTTTGCCCATACCAGCTCGAACGAACCATGTGCGAGACGAGAATTCCGTTGATATAGGTGCTGTGTTCCTGATCGACATTGGTGCCGACATTCCCGGCAATTTCGCTATCCTCGATATAAAGCATCGTCTGACCCGAAGGCACGAATATCGCATTTTTGCCGCCGAATATCCTGGATCTGCGCACTACGGCAGAAAAAAGGCCGGGGCGTTCGCCTCCGAAGGTTTCCAGATGCAATGCCCCCATCGGCTGGACAGCGCCGGGGAAATCGAGTTCGATGTCGTGCATTTCAAAATGGATGCGCTGCCGCCCGATGTCCATCGCGCGCAGGTCGACCGACGCCCATTGGTCGTTGGTCCGGAATGTCACCCGCTGACCAGAGATGGAGGACCGCATAACATATTGGGTGCCGTTGAGGTTGCCCGCAAGTTGCGGCATCCACGGTGCAAAGGGGTACACGCAAGGCCGACCGCTTTGATCGGTTGCCTCATAGATGAAGTCAAAACCACCCTCGGCGCGGCCATACAGCGACGCAGCATCGCGGCCTTCATAGACTTCGCGGCGGGCGGCGCGGGAAGCATCGCATTTCACGAACAGGCGGATCGCGGGCCGACGCAGGCCGATCGTCGGCATGTAGGAGGGATAGGTGCTACCGTTGGTTTTGACCTGACGATGCTGGGTCGTTTGCCCATTTACTGTTGCATCGTCATTTGGCGCAGCGCTCTCGCCGACTGCTGATGCCGCTTCACTCAGCCTGCCGCAGCCTGCAAGCAGCGCAATGGTAATGGCAAGGAGTGTTATCGGACGACAGCAATCATTCATGTGTGAATCCTATTTTCCGAAACATATTAACATCGTCGGAAGCGACGACAGTCCATGTAAGATTGGTAGCGCACTCAATACCGCCAAAATGCAATAATATCCAGCTTTTACGGTAAAACTCCAACGACAACTGGCAACCAAATTGCCCTTAGAAGTTTCAGAGATTCTGAAATTACACCTTGAGGTCCAGCCCAGCAATTTGTGTAGCATCGGCAAATCAAGGCCGCATTTATTGCTCCTATCTGTATCGCCGCGCTCCCAATCGGTCACCATGGTGCCGGTCGCCTCGCATTTATTTATAATGAGTCCGAACCCTAGAGTCTCCAACCAGAGTTTTAGGATTTTTGGTTCCCCTCCATCGAGATATGGATCAGGTGATGGTTGAGCGTTGGATTTTTGATAACTTTGATCAGCATATCGACAAATGCGATAGTTGCTGGCCGGGTATAGCCGACAGACAGGGCTTCTTCATTTCAAATCGGTGTGTCGATCGACGCTGCCTTTACTCAAATGAAAAATTCAAACCGGTATTACTCCGACGAGCGAAGTATCGTACAATATGGCTTAGTCAAGCGGAGCCTTTTTTGCTGGCGGAGACTGAGTCCTACATATCGCTGTCGTATGTCTCTACAAATAAATGAAACTATTCTCTACCAGCCGGTTTTTCCCCACATTGGTCCCCACACCAGAGCGGAGATGATACATGCTAACGCGACGTCCGCTAAGTTGGACAGTCGCGACAGTCCGGTATTGAGCCCATGTTAGCAAGAACGGACGTTCGTTCACCGAGTATCGTGATGGGAGCCGCGCTGGATACTCCAGTACGTCCAGTTTTCAGAGCTGTACGGCCTAATTGGCTATTCTGTAACATCCCAGCCTATCGTGCAACGCAGCGGGTTGTCGTTTCTGTCGAGCCATCCGCGTCGTTAGCGTCACCGACGATAAACACACCTTCTTTTGCTTTGGTCAGCCAATAATATTTCTTGCTCACAGTCTCGCTTTCATAACGCGCGCCCGAGCCGGACATGGTTTGCGGTAAAAGCAGCATTTCGCCGTCGACATTGAGGCGCACGACCGGCGTATCGGTGTCGTTGCCCATATAGCTTGCCTTGACGGTGCGCCCATCCTCGCAAGCATAGGTAGCGGACGCAGTCGCCGCAGCCGGCTTGGCCGCTGCTTTAGCTGAACATGCCGGCAGAAACGCGTTCAAGGATTTGGCGGCATTAGAAAGCGAGATGCGCATTTTGGTAGCGTCACCACCTTCACCAATTTGGACATAGGCCCATTTGCCCTTTTTCATATCGGCGAACATCGGGTCGCTTGCGCTTTGGGTTATTTCAAAGCCTTCAAACTGGCCTGTGGTCATGTATTTTGCCGGATAGGAAAGCGTCTTTGCGGACGCGTCTGTTTCAAATTTGATGCTGGCCCGATTGCCCTTCATATTTTTGGGCGGCGCAAAATATATCTGTGTTTTGACTTTGCCACCGGCCTCGCAACTGGACGACCAGACAATGTCGTCTGTCTCGGGCACGCTCAGCGAGAAATTGGGTTGGTACACATCGTCGCGCTTGCCGCTGCCCATCCATTGATAGCGTGCTTGCAGCTGTTCAAAGCCATTGGCGCTCCATTCAAAGGCAAGAGATTCGCCCGGTGCAAAGCCCCCATCCGCAGAGAAAATGGTCGGCGGGACGGAGCTGTCACTGCTTTCCTCGGCGGACGTCTTTTCCGCTTTATCGCCGCCTGAGCAGCCCGAAAGCAGCGCGAAGGCTAAGGCGGTTATCATCATCGTTTTTGAAGATTGCGATAGCATTTTGGAACTCCTTAATGATGCGAATGCCAGTGTCTTTTCTCCGGTCAACAACTCTGGCTTGTGTCTTTAAACATCATCATAAATGTTTTGGATGATTGGCCTTGGCAGTTGGTTGAACGCCCGGATCGGTGTCTTGCCGCCCGCATAGGGTGAATCATCATCGTTGGTGGGCAATCTGCGTATCGCTATGACGGGAGTAAGGATTGCCGCGCCGCTTTGCGCCGTGCCCGAATTTGCTGGCCCGCCCACCCCGGCTTCTGCACCGGTAAGAGAGGTATAATGGGACTTGTCATCCGATATGATTTTAAAGGCAGAGGCTGAGGTCATATAATGACCCTCTGGCCGCAAAGTTTGTGGCCGTTGGACTAAGCCCACATTGGAATAGATGCTTTTCGGCGATGCAGCAGCGGTCGGAATGCTCTGTGGCACGGCGATAAATGCTTGTCGACGGATGCGCGGGCGCCCAGCAGCCGGTGAGCGCGGCGCGCTGGCTCCCGCTGCACTGGCCGCCGCTTTGACGGCAGCTGCGCGTTGCGATTTGCTAAGCTGATAGCGGTAGTGGGCGGCATCACGCTGAACGCGCGCACTTTCATGCGCCTGGCGCACGGGCATATACGCCGCGACTGCCGCTTTCCATGCAGCGCGTGTCGCCGGATTGGGATTGGCGCGATAGGCATTGGTCGCATCGCGCGCCATTCTGCGCAATTGCCGCCGCTGCGGTTTTAGCGCCTCGGCACGACCAACCAACCGGATCAGATTATCCCTTTGCGCCTGCAGCGTTTGCTTGCCACGTTGCGCAACCGCTTTGCCAGTGGCTACCAAATTGCGCGCGGCACCATGTCGCGCTGGCTTACCAGCATTGTTGCCATTCTTATTGTTCATCGGCGGCTTTTTGGGTGGGGGGCCTTTGTCAAAGGCAGCAGCCGGAAAGCTGAGTAAAAACAGAGTGGCGGTTAACGCCGAGAGCATCCGCACGTTTTTCATGTCGTTTCCTCCGGATATCAGGTCGTTGCCGTTATTGCGCGGGATCGGCGAGTTCGGGGTCGTCAAGTCCCAGATCGCTGTCGTCGATGGCATCATTGGCGGCGGTTGTAATGTCGACATCGTCGGCGGGGGCAAAGAACAGGAAGCCCCCCGTTTCTGGATTGCCAAAGGTGCTGACGGCCACCAGCGCATTAATATCGGGATGTGCGTTGGGGCCATCGGAGGCCAATGGTTTCCATGCGAAATCGACCAATGTTTCGGGATCAATCGGTTCATTCCAAAAACGAATTTGTCCGATTTCGCCAATAAAGGGCGAATAGCCGCCTAGCGATCCGATGCTGAGTTCATTGGCGGGCAAATTGGCCATCCCAAAGCCCAGCGTATCGCGGACTTCGCCATCGATCATGACGATGGTCTGATCGGCCAGCAATGTCAGCGCAATATGATGCAGCTGCCCATCGGAAAAATCGAACGGAATGGTCGCATAATATTTGTTGGCAAACACGCCGAGTGCCTTTGCGTCGGAGGTCAGCACCGCTGCAAGCCGAGGTCCTGTCGGTCCCTGATAAGACAGGATAGCGGGGTCATAGCCGGGGTCACCTTGCCAGCTGGCCTTGACCCACATTTCCACGGTTCCGGCCCCATCAATGTCAATCGATGAAGACGGGGCGTAGCTCAGCGCGTCCTTGCCATCAAAGGCCAGCATGATGGGGGCAAATTGCGTTTCCTGTGCCTGTGTTGGCGACGCAAATGCAGCGGTGAAAACCAGTGCGGCCGGCAGCAACAGATGTTTGTTGAATATGTTCATTGCATTTGCTCCCTATTGAATTTGTTGAAATGAAACGCGTATCTGCAATTTAGGCGCATACTCACCCCCGGTAAGTTGCGTTCCTTCGATATCGACGCGGGGCTGATCGGCGCGCCATTCGCGCAAGACAACTTCAATCGGAAGCTGCGGCTTGGAAAAGTCGAAGAATGGGGTGCCGGGAATGTTTTGGAATTTTGCCGGGCTATAGACTTGTTCGTCATAATCCACTGCCGTAGGATCATATTCAAACACATCGGTGGCAATGATTTTAAATCTGCCGAATTTACTGGCATCGTTGCCAGTGCGCGCAGAGGTGATAAACTCCGTTCTATTGATAGGGAGTTCGGCTCCATCGTTGCACGACACCGTTTGCGGACTGTCTTCCGACGCATCTAGCAAACTCACATCCACTTCGCCTTCCAATCCCATTAATTTCGCCGAAATTTTGCCGTATAGTTTGGCGTCGCCTTTGCCGTCATCGCCATTGTTGGTGCATTTCAGCGAATGGAATGTGACCCGGTACACGGCGGGGCCAATCAACCGATCGTCGGGCTTTGGCTGGCTTTGCAGGTAGCGAGTGATTTCCGCATCGAGTTGATTGCGGGCATTCAGCAACGCCCCGCGCTTGGCCGATCCCCATTCATCAGGCAGGAATATCGGGCTGATCAATTCGGATAAGGGCCGCAGGTCATAGCGAACGGGAACGGCGTTGTTCAAATCGACGCTCCAACCCAACGACGTGACGCTTCCTGTTCCGCCGACGGACTTCCAGGATTCGGACGAAAACATGCTGGTTCCGCCTTTCGCATCGCCGCTGGCCATGGTCAGTCCGCCTTTGGACTTTAAACTTGCGGCGGGGCCCGCATCAAAGCCGCCCTCTTGTTTGTATGAGGTCGATTCTTTCGACCAGTTTTTGAACTCTGTTGTGGTCACGGTTCGCTGGTTTTTGCCGATGCCGCCGAACTGGATCGACGCTGCATAATGCGTACCGTATTTCTTGCGAAACTGGTCGGCACTGTATGTGCCATCGGCAAGCTGCAGGATGTCGAATTTGAAACCGGGATCAAGCAACATATTCGGCTTGTCGAGAAACAGGGTGTAAACCTCTGCGCGGGCAAGGCCAAAGGCTTTGGTCGTGCCGTCTGTTCGATCAGCACCTTTGCTTTCCTCACGCGTCGCTTCCGCGCCGCCAGTCGCACCTTTGAACGAACCACTTAAACCAAAGTTCAGCGACATTGATTTTTCAAACGACGCCATATTGGTGATGACGCTCTCCAATTGCGTCGCCTCAGTTTGTGGAAACCATGTACCACTCACCCCTAAAGGCACCCGCGATGAGCGAAGGTTTGGATCAACCGAAAACTCGGTCGATTCCGGAGTTTTGAATATCCTCGACGCTTTGCCGCGGCTTGGGTTGAACAGATCCATTTTTTCGCTGCGATAGCTTGTCAGCATTTCATTATAGCCACCGATCAAAGCGCCGCTGGTAAAGGTGTCGATTTCGTCATCCACCTCTGGCCGTGTGCGCGAGCGCGATAATTTTGCGCCGGATGGAACAGTGGCGATGGCGAATTCGCGTCGCGCTCCGTTACTATCCAAATTGAGCCGCATGCTCGTTTTATCGAGGCCAAAGAAACGCGCCGTATAACCGCCGCCGACATATTGGTTTTCGGCGGTTTTGCGCATGGAGACGACATCTGCGGGCCGTTTGTCAAAATAGAGCGTCAGTGTGTCATCGGCAGCCGAGGCGATGTAGATGGTTTCGGCGACCGTCCAAGTGATAGCTGTGGTTACGCCGTCACCATTTTTTTGGGGTTGCACGCCATCTTCGACCCACGGGCCATCGAACGAAAGTGTCTTCGACGCTGCGGTTTCCTTCTTCGTAAAACCCGGCTGTTCGTTAACTGTGTTGGCTGCGTTGGTGATGATGGCTTTGTTGTCGAGGGGTTTTTGTGAAGAACTTTGAGTTATGGTCTGTTTTGCGTTCGGGTCCGCATAGGGATCGTGATTTGCATCTTCGTCCTCTGCCTGATTTGACATGGCAGTTTGGGTTGGCTTGGACACCGGCTCTACGGGGCGACTTCCATTAGCCGCGGGTGTTGAGAACGCAGCGCTTATGGTGTTGAACACCGCCTTGTTGCCGTTCGCATCCTTGAACGACAATGTATTGTCGCCAAGGTCGATTCTGATCTGAAAGTTGCGACTGCGATCTAACAGGTCAACCGTTGTTGCTGTGCGCGCTATTTCGTCAAAACGGAATGCAACCTCACCATTGCTGCGATATTCGACCCATGTGCGAGGCGCAACGTTTGCCATTACAGGCTTGGGATTTTCAGTGCCAAATTCGATACGCATCAGGTTAAGGCCATTAACCTGTCCCGACTGCGCCATCAGCGGTGCCAAAATCGGCGTGGCCGGGCTAATAGCCAGCGTCATACAGCTCAGTAAAAGCAGGGATTTACGAGTCATAGATATCCTCCTGTTTCCGGGCATTTCCGGAATTCACTCCTCTGTGTTAGGGGGATGTTACATCTTCGGACAATCACCTGATCAGGTGATGTCGCACGCTCATCAAAGCGGGTATCGGGCTTACTTCGTTCAACCCTCCATAGGAATTGCAGCATGATCCGAGTTGCCATCATCGAAGATGATCCCGTGATGCGCGATCTGCTTAGCGGTGCCGTCGAGGCGTGCGACGACATGATGGTCACCAGCACAGCTGACAATGTGGCCATGGCCTCTGGCATGATCGAAGCGGGTGGCTATGACGTGTTGCTGTGCGACCTTGGACTGCCCGATGGCAGCGGCATAACGCTGATCCGGCAGGAAGCCTTGACCGGCCGTGATACCGACATTTTGGTCATCACAATTTTTGCCAATCAGAATAAGGTGCTGGATGCGATCCGCGCAGGTGCGCGTGGCTATCTGCTCAAAGACGAACGGATTGAAGATTGCATCGAGGCAATCCGCAACATTCGCAGAGGTGGTTCACCGATTAGCCCGATTATCGCCCGCCAATTGCTCGGTCAAATTACACCCGAGGCATCGCAGCCGTCAGCGCCATTGGCTTCTCCGCTTTCAGAGCGCGAATATGAAGTCTTGAACCTGCTCTCTCGCGGATTTTCAAATTCAGAATGCGCAGACATTTTGACCGTTTCTGCCAACACCATTGGCACGCATGTCAAAAACATTTACCGCAAACTTGAAGTGAACAGCCGTGCGGAGGCCTTGTTTGAAGCATCATCACAAGGATTGCTGGCACGGCAATAGCAGGAAAGCGTTTCGGTGATGTTGCGCTATCTGCTTTTCTGTCTGTTAGCATTTTCGCTGACCGATTCTGGCGGGGCGCAACATCTAAGCAGAATTCACTCATCCCAGACCGCAGAAGGTCCAGTCTTAGAGTTTCTCGATGGTGAATTTGCCTTGGCCGATGGTTTGGGTTCACGCGCAACAGGTTGGAAACGCGCCGCCAGCCCGAACATCGTTCGGATACGGGACACCGACTGGAAAACAGGCGACTTCCATACAATGGTCGGTCGCTTTCGGTTTGACCGAAGTGCGCTGGGGGCTGAGCCACTTGCGCTCTATACAGTCAGCACACGCAACCAATTTACCGTTAAGGTCAATGGCCGCGAAGTCGGTCGCAACTTTGCCCGCCCTACTGATCAGGTGCTGGCTTGGTACCGGCCTTATTTAATCCCTCTTCCGGCCGGCTCTCTTGTTCCCGGTATCAACGAGATTGAAATCGAGGTGACCTCACAAGACACCGTCGGTATCGGCAGGATAATCGTCGGGCCAAACAGCGCGATCCGGGACAATTACAACACCCAGTTTTTCTGGCAGATTACAGCGCCCATGGCCGCCAGTTTCGCAATGCTTATCCTGGGCATGCTTGCATTTCTTTTCTGGCTTGGCAGGCGAGAGGAAGTAGAACTGGCATGGCTGTCGCTGTCTACGCTCCTATGGTTTCTCCGAAACTATCAATATTTTGCCGAGGTCACACCCTTCCAGATCGAAATCTTCAATGCGATTACGGTTTATGCTACTTATTTTGCCAGTGTGGCGACCGCCGCATTCTACTTTTGCTTCACAAAACTGCCTCGACGAAACGCGATAATCCTTTTGCTTTTCCTGCTAGGCGTCCCGTTGGTTGTTGCGCATAGCTGGTTTGCCGCATCCAATCTGGTTTTCTACATCCCAACAACATTATTGATCTTCGGCGTCGCAATTCTCGCAGCGATCGATGTTTACCGACATCGCGATATAGAACATGGCGCGATCGGGTTGGCGATGCTGATGGCGCCCATTTTCAGTCTTTATGATGTGACTCTCGCAAATGGCCATCGAGGATGGGACGGTAATGGCTTCTATCTGGCCGTTTTTGGTGGTTTCCAGTACACTGTCTCCTTCCTGATATCGTTCGGCAAACGAGCCCTGGATGCCTTTGCAGAATTGGCCAATGCCAATGTCACTTTGGAACAACGTATAGCCGAAACCCGCGCAGAGCTGGAGGCGAGCGAGGCCGCGCGTCAACAGCTGGTGGTTAGTCATGCTTTGGCTGGCGAGCGAGAACGGCTTATGCAGGAAATGCATGACGGCATCGGGTCCAATCTAATCACGGCGTTGGCCGTTGCCCGGCAGCAAAAACAGCCGGTAAGCACAATCAAAACGCTGAACAGGGCGTTGGCCGATCTGAAAATCACCGTCGATTCACTCGAACCTGTCGAAGGCGATATTGTCGCATTGATCGGCAATCTGCGCCATCGGATGGCTGGCGACCTGCGCGATGCGGGGGTAATCTGCAAATGGGAGGCTGAAAAATGCCGTACCCTGCCTTGGCTGGATGCGGCCAACGCGCTTCATGTTTTAAGGATTTTCCAGGAAGCCATCGGCAACGTCCTGTCGCACTCGAGCGCCACCGAAATGCGAATTGGGTGCCACGAACAGAGCCATAGCGGTGTTGAGGGCATAGCGGCCTATGTCGCTGACAATGGTCACGGCTTCGATGCTTCCGGTGAATTACCGGGTAAAGGCCTGGCCAATATAAGCGCCCGTGCCCGATCTCTACATGGCTTGCTGCACACTGAGAGCGAACCAGGGAGAGGAACCACGATCACGCTTTGGCTGCCATATCAGCGTTCGACCTAGCAATCGCGAATACAAGACCCCATCAAAGCGCCGCGCAAAGGTAACGCTGAACGAAGGGCAGCTTTCGTCGATCCTTACTGCAAACTCTAACGGCAGCTATGTTAGCGAAAGACGTCATCGGGTGCCCCACCATTGACCGTATATCGCAGTTTCCAATCAATCCAAGAAGACACCCCCTTTCATGACTAGTCCACGCCCCTGACCGGACCCGCTCTGGTCTGCAACCCGCGCTCATGCGGACCGTGTTGCTGCGCTTTGCTCCGCTGCCCGCACCACTCCTGTGAGCGGGGTTTCCCTCGCTGCGCTCGGTGCAGTCCTGACCGTGCCCGGTCTTAACAGGGCTCAGTCAAAGGGATGGTCCCTTGGACGGTTAGAAACAGCTTCGAAAGGTCAATCTCATGAAAAACACAGTCACTCTCGTCGGCTTCGTTGGCAACACTCCCGAAGTCCGTAACACCCAGTCAGGGGCATCGATTACCACCGTATCACTCGCTACAACTCGCAGCTTCAAGGATAGCGAAGGTAACCGCCAGTCCGAGACGGAGTGGCACCGGATTACCTGCTTCAACGGTGTCGGCAAATGCGTCGCCGAGCATGTCACCAAGGGTGCAATGATCATGGTCACCGGGCGTATCCACTACACCAAATGGACCGATCAAAATGGCACGGACCGTTACGGCTGCGAGATCATCGCCGAGCAGGTCGACTTCCTCGCCAAGGCGAAAGAAGTCTCCAACGATGATCCCAAGAAGCGGCGCTCAAAGTAGCGCCGCAACATCACCGATAATCAAGACGACAAGGTTCCGCAGCACCCGCTGCGGGGCCTTTTTTTGTTCCAATACTACAACCCATGATTTGACAAAAATGACCCGTCATTCGCTGGGTAGGGGGTTGGCGGAGAGGCGCGGAACGCCTCGCGATTTGACCATCAAATGTGGCTATTTGCTGACCCTTTGACGGAAATCTGCCAAAAATGAAGCGGCGATTTCTGCTGGTTTTCGATTCCATTCAGGCGCCAGTCGGGCTATGAAATCCGTCTAAACCCGCAGTTTCATAGGCTTTTTTCCAAGTCAGAAATCATCTTTGAATCCACATTCGGAGCACTGAAAATGCAAGCACACCGTACGCGACATGTCGCGGGTGGAAAGTGGCTGATTATTGCCAGTCTCCAGCCATTTTGGAGCTATGGCAACTTTCCAATCATTTTCAAATCACTGGGATTTCGCAATTTGAATCCAAATCACTTGTCTGCAAGCCGCTGATTTTCCTTGGCTGTTGCGCACTGCGAGAGCCGAATTCACTGATTTGAATATAACGTCACTATCTTAGGCGCAATGTCGCAACGTTTCGCGCAGATTAGGCTGCTTTCGCAGGACAATTTCGAACAAAGCTGGAGAATGGCGGCGCGCTGACAGCCAAGCTGAAAGTCCGTTTAGCGCGACGGCCAACCGAGCATTTTGGCTGGAGCCGGGAAGCCATCCAGCAGCATGGCAGCCCACATCGATAGCAGCTCGCGGCGACG
>Ga0209480_10002142_pt1 | contig 13771 bp, 12 predicted proteins | sample JI61114C2DNA_FD_187501 | JGI IMG/M metagenome (GOLD analysis project Ga0209480, IMG submission 187501) | Wastewater effluent complex algal communities from Wisconsin, to seasonally profile nutrient transformation and Carbon sequestration -... | ecosystem: Engineered > WWTP > Effluent > Algae...
GAACTGGTGTTGTTGCGCTAAGTTGCATTCCGCAACCAAATTGCTAGGCTCCCCGAAACAACACAAGGGGAGATAGGCCATGCAGCTGCAAGGCAAGACCGCGCTGGTTACCGGCGGGACGGACGGGATCGGTGCCCAGCTGATCCGGCAGATGCGGACCAAGGGCGCCACTGTCATCACCCAGGGCCGTAATCCCGAGCGCTGCGCCGCAACTCGCGCTGATGGCTTTGAAGTGATTGAAGCCGACCTTGGCAGCAAAGCGGGGGTAGATACGGTGCTGACAGCCGTCGAGGGTAAGCAGATCGATATTCTGGTCAACAACGCCGGGGCCGGGGTCGATCATGATTTTCGCGATCCGGGCTTGCCCGATCTGGCTGCAAGCGATGCGACCATTTTCCTCAATCTCAACGCCCCGATCCATCTGATCACCGCGCTGATGCCCATGCTGAAAAGCCGGGGCGAGGCGATGATCGTCAACGTTACCTCGGGCCTTGCCATTGCGCCGCGCGCGGGCGGACCAGTCTATTGCGCCACGAAAGCTGCGCTGCGGTCCTATTCGCAGGCACTGCGGGCACAGCTGAAAGGCACCGGCGTCCATGTGCTGGAGGCACTGCCGCCAGTCGTCGAAACCAAGCTGACCGCCGGGCGCGGGAGCAAGAAAATGGCGCCGGAGGAATGCGCTCGCCAGATCGTCGCCGGGATTGAGGGCGATGCCGATGAAGCCAATGTCGGCATGGTCAAGCTGCTACAGGTGGTCCACTCGATCTCGCCCGCATTGGCGCGGTCGATCATGCTGAAATTCTGAGGAGAAGCGCAATGGCAGGCACGGTATTTGTCTCGGGCGGCAGCGGCTATATCGCCGGGTTTCTGATCCGTCAGTTGATCGACGCTGGATGGTCGGTGCACACCTCGATCCGCGATCTGGCCAAAGAAAGCGCGGTCCGCGCGACCCTTGCTGTAGACAACAGCAAGCTTAAGTTTTTCGCTGCCGATCTGACCAGTGACGCCGGCTGGGCAGAGGCTATGGCGGGCTGCAGCCACGTCGCCCACGTTGCCTCGCCGCTGCCAACCGACGCGCCCAAGCATGAGGACGAGTTGATCGTGCCCGCCCGCGACGGCGCCTTGCGCGCGCTGCGGGCAGCCAAGGCGGCGGGCGTAAAGCGGTTCGTGATGACCAGCTCGATGGCCGCAATCGCCTATGGCCACGGCGGGACCAAATCGGTTTTCACCGAAGCTGACTGGACCGATCCGACCAGCCCCGATGCCTACGCCTATGTCCGCTCCAAAACCATCGCCGAACGCGCCGCGCGTGATTGGGTGGCGGCCGAAGGCGGCGATATGGAATTCGTCACGGTCAACCCCTCGCTGGTGCTCGGCCCGCTGCAATCGGGCGACTTTTCGACTTCCTTGGAAGCGATCAAGAAGCTGCTCGAAGGATCGCTGCCGGGCCTGCCCAATTTCGGGTTCGGCGTGGTCGATGTCCGCGATGTCGCCGACATGCACGTCCGCTGCCTGACACTGCCGGACATCGCGAACGAACGCTTTATCTGCTCGGGCCCGTTCCTGATGATGGCCGAAGTCGCAGCGATCCTGCGCACAGGGTTGGGGCCGCAGGGCCGCAAAGTGCCGACGCGCAAGTTGCCCGATTGGCTGATGCGCATCGTCGGCCGGTTCGATCCGGTGGTCCGGCAGGTGCTGGGGGAGCTTGGCAACGTCCGCGATACCGATATCAGCCACGCCCGCACCAAACTCGGCTGGAACCCGCGTCCACCGGAAGAGAGCATTCTCGATACAGCCCGCGACATGATCCGGCTGGGGATCGTGAAGGTCTAGCCCACCCGGTACGGCACAACCCCGCGCTGATCCGGATCGACGCTGATCGGGCGGTCGCTGGGCGGGAAGGCGCGTTGGTCGCAGTCGTTTCGCGGGCAGATGCGGCAGGAAATGCCGATCCTCGTGGCGGCGGCGGCGGCGGTCAGGTCGAGGCCATCGGCATAGACGAATTCGCCCGCGTGCTCGGCCTCGCACCCCAGCGCGACGGCATAGCGGCGCGGGGCGCGTTGGTAGGAACCGCTCGGCTTCACCAGCCCCTTCGCCATCGAGACATAGCGCACCCCATCGGGGGTTTCGGCCAATTGCACCAGGATCCGGTCAGGGATCGCCACCGCCTCATGCACGATCCACAGTGGGCAGGCCCCGCCGAACCGGGCGAACTGCAGCCGGGTCGCGGAGTGCCGCTTGGTGATGTTCCCGGCCATATCAACCCGGCAAAAGAAGAACGGCACGCCCTTGGCATCCTCGCGCTGGAGCGTGGAGAGCCGGTGGCAGGTCTGTTCAAAACTGGTCCCGAAGATCTGCGCCAGCCGGTCAATGTCGTGCCGCACGCCGCGCGCTTCGCTACGGAACCGGCGGTACGGCATCAGTAGCGCGCCTGCAGCATAGTTGCACAGCCCGACGAACAGCAACTGGCGGCTGGCCGGGCTGCCCAGCTTAGCATTCTCAACCACCGCGGCAATCTCGTCCTTCAAGGCCAGTGCAGCAAGTTGATGGGCGAGCTGGAACCGGCGGCTTTCGGCGGGCTGGCCGGGATCGACTGTCAGGTGGCCCATTTCGGCGTCGTAATTGCGCAGACCAGCGTGGGCGGAATAGATCAGCGAGATCGACAGCGCGTCCTTCAGGTAAGCCTCAATCGCTCCGGTTTCGGGGGAGAGCACGCCGAGCTTTCCGGCAAGCGCCTCGGCCGCACGGTCGATGCTGTCGACATAGTTGCCCGCCAGATGGAACCAGTCGCGCACTTCCTCCCACGGCAGTCGGGCGATCCCGCCGGTTTCGGCTGAGAGCGCCTCGTCCACCATCGCCAGCCGTTGGCCGGACCGGCGATAGGCCTCGTGCAGCGCAATGAACCGCTCGGCCAGCAAGGGCTGCTGCTCGGCAAAGCGGGCCAATTGCGCCGGATCGAGCGGTTCGGGAAACAACGGATCGGCATTCGCCTCACGCAGCGCCGCCAGCCGGTTTTCGGCGTCGCCAGCGCCAATCTCGCGCCAATCGAGCGGAAACGCGCGGCTCAGTCGCTCGACCAGCACCGGGGTGAGCGGGCGGTCGTCGTTTTCCAGTTGCGAGAGGTATGACGGACTGATCGCCAACAATTCGCCCATCGCCGCCTGATTGATCCTCCGCTCCGCGCGCAGCGCCTTGAGCCTTTCTCCGGCAAAAATCCGACGTTTCAAAAGGTTCCTCCTCTCTGCGTCCTCTGCGATCTCTGCGCGAAATTCAAATTGGGTTCGCGCAGAGATCGCAGAGGACGCAGAGAGGGGAATTAGCCGCTTCGCGAAAAATTGCAAACTGTCGCTTTGCAACTTTGCAAATTCACATTGGACATTGCGCGGCCAGCGCCCCATGCCGGATGTTCGTAATTCCGCCGAGAGGGTGCCGATGTCTGCCAATATCGCCGAAATGGAAAAACGCCGCGCTGCGGCCCGCGCTGGGGGCGGGGAAAAGCGGGTTGCGGCCCAGCACGCCAAGGGCAAGCTGACCGCGCGCGAACGGCTTTCAATCCTGCTCGATGAGGGCAGCTTTGAAGAAACCGATATGTATGTTGAACATAACTGCACCGACTTTGGGATGCCCGACAGCACGATCCCCGGCGATGGCGTGGTGACCGGCAGCGGCACGATCAATGGCCGCTTGGTCTATACCTATGCGCAGGATTTCACGGTCTTCGGCGGCGCCGTATCGGAACGCCATGCGATGAAGATCTGCAAGGTGATGGACGCGGCGATGAAGGTCGGCGCGCCGGTGATCGGGCTGAATGACAGCGGCGGCGCGCGCATTCAGGAAGGGGTCGCCTCGCTCGGCGGCTATACCGAAATTTTCCAGCGCAATGTGCTGGCCAGCGGCGTGGTGCCGCAGCTTTCGCTGATCATGGGGCCATGTGCGGGCGGGGCGGTCTATTCGCCCGCGATGACCGACTTCATCTTCATGGTGAAGGACAGCTCTTATATGTTCGTCACCGGGCCCGACGTGGTCAAGACCGTGACCAATGAGGTGGTGACGCAAGAGGAACTGGGCGGGGCGGTGACCCACAGCACCAAGACCAGCGTCGCTGATCTCGCGCTGGAAAACGATATCGAAGCCTTGCTGACTGCGCGGGATCTGATCGATTATCTGCCGCTGAACAACCAGTCCGGCGTTCCCGAACGGCCGACCAACGACCCGTGGGATCGGATCGAAGACAGCCTCGACACGCTGATCCCGGCCAATGCCAATCAGCCTTATGACATGCATGAGGTGGTGAAGAAGGTGCTGGATGAGGGCGAGTTTTTTGAAATTCAGCCCAAGCACGCCGCCAATATCATCACCGGGTTTGGCCGGATTGAAGGGCGGACAGTGGGCGTGGTCGCCAACCAGCCGTTCGTGCTGGCCGGCGTGCTCGATATCAACGCCAGCAAGAAGGCCGCGCGGTTCGTGCGGTTCTGCGATTGCTTTGAAATCCCGATCATCACTTTCGTCGATGTCCCCGGCTTCCTGCCCGGCACCGCGCAGGAATACGGCGGGATCATCAAGCACGGCGCGAAACTGCTGTTCGCTTATGCCGAAGCCACCGTGCCCAAGATCACCGTGATCACCCGCAAGGCCTATGGCGGAGCCTATTGCGTGATGAGCTCAAAACACCTGCGCGGGGATTTGAACTACAGCTGGCCGACCGGCGAAATCGCCGTGATGGGCGCCAAAGGCGCGGTCGAAATCATCTTCCGCCAGGACATCGGCGATCCCGACAAGATCGCGGAACGCACCAAGGAATACGAAGACGCCTTTGCCAACCCCTTCGTGGCGGCCAGCAAGGGCTTCATCGACGAGGTGATCCACCCACGCAATACCCGGCGGCGGATTGCCTTGGGGCTGCGGAAGCTGAGGAACAAGAGCCTCGAAAATCCGTGGAAGAAGCATGACAATATTCCGCTGTGAGGAAAAACGGACTCCTTGACTGGATTTTTATGGCTTTTCTTGCTGGGTCGCTCGGTTTGATCCTTATTAGCACTTACGGTTTTTTTGAGGGGTGGTGGTCGGGTCCTCGTAAAAACCCGGAATATTTGAGCGCACTTGGATTTATCTCGGTTGTAGTAGGGGTTAGTGGCTTATTATCTGGCGGATACTCGGAAAGATCGAACTTAGACCTCGCTAAAAACCCAACTAAATTTTGGATGTTTACAGGATGGCTGTTTGCAACAGGGGTTTGCGAGTTATTTATTGGGGTTGTAGCCCTTTCTCAGTTTTAATGGATTAGACTATGAAGCTCGGCCGTTTGAATCACATCGGCATTGCCACACCGTCCATCGCGGACTCCATCGTGTTCTACCGCGACGTCATGGGTGCAACCAAGATCCACGATCCGTTTGACCTGCCCGATCAGGGCGTGAAGGTCTGCTTCGTCGATACGCCGGGAGCGGACGGCGCGCTGAATGGCACGCAGATCGAGCTGATCGAACCGCTGCCCGGCAACACCTCGATCGCTAGCTTCCTCGACAAGAACCCGGCCGGCGGACAGCATCATATGTGTTACGAAGTGCCCGATATCCACCAGGCCAAGGCCGAGTTTGAGGCCATGGGCAAGCGCGTGCTGGGCGAGCCTCGGATCGGCGCGCACGGCACACTGATCTTCTTCGTCCACCCCCGCGACATGCAGGGCGTGCTGACCGAAATCATGGAAACACCAAAGGACGATGCGCACTGGTCGAATTAGGACTTAACCCCTCTCCCCGGACCGGGGAGAGGATACGAAGGCTTGGTGCTGCAAGCGCCTAGCCGCAGTTGGAGAGGGGGCCTTTGCCCTCCGGCGTCTGGCCCCTCTCCAAGCTTCGCTAGCTCCGTGCGGAGCAAGCTGCACTATCCTCTCCCCGACCCGGGGAGAGGGAAAGGGAGACAAAATGGCTGATTACGAAACCATCCTGACCGAACGCGTGGGCAATGTGCTCAAGATCACGCTCAACCGGCCCGAGCGGCTGAACGCCGCTTCGATCCCCTTGGCGAATGAACTGGGCGCGGCGTTCTATGATCTGGGCGATGCCCGCGCGGTGCTGATCACCGGTGCGGGCAAGGGCTTTTGCTCTGGCGCTGACCTTGCCGCACGCGGGGAAGCCAGCCCGATCCAGCAAAAGGGCGGCAGCCATCTGGCGCTGCAGAACCATTACAACCCGCTGATCACCCAGATCATGCGCGCACCGGTGCCGGTGGTGACAGCGGTCAACGGCGCGGCGGCGGGCGTGGGTTGCTCGATCGCGCTGGCAGGGGACTTCGTGATGGCGGCCAAGAGCGCCTATTTCTTGCAGGCCTTCGTCAACATCGGGCTGGTCCCTGATGGTGGATCGACCTGGCTGCTGGCCCGCGCCATCGGCCGCGCCCGCGCCACCCGGATGATGATGCTGGGCGAAAAGATCGGAGCCGAACAGGCCGAAGACTGGGGCCTGATCTACAAGGCAGTCGATGATGCTGCGCTGATGGACGAAGCGATGGCGCTCGCCACCCGCCTGTCCGAAGGGCCCACGGTGTCCTACCGCACAATGAAAGCCAACATCGCAACCGCGCTCGACGGCACCCTGCCGCAAGTGCTGCTGGCCGAAGCCGAAGGCCAGCGGATCGCCGGGGCCAGTGCCGATGCAATGGAGGGCGGCCTTTCCTTCCTGCAAAAGCGCAAAGCTGAGTTCAAGGGGCAGTGACACCGCTTCTTCCCCCTTGATGGGGGAAGGATACGCAGCCTTGCGGGCTTGTCCCGCTAGGCGAAGTTGGATGGGGGTGAGGGTGCAGCAGCGCACGACGGCGCGGTCACCCCCACCCAGCTACGACTAGGCAGCAAGCTGCCAAGTCTTCGCATCCCTCCCCCATCAAGGGGGAGGAAATGAGGTTTGAAGTATGATCTTCTACAACAGCCCCAATCCCGCTCCCAACCCGCGCCGGGTCCGCATTTTCGCGGCGGAGAAGGGGATCGCGCTCGATACGCGCGATCTCTCGATCCCGGCGCGCGAGCACAAGTCGGACGAGTTTGTCGCGCTCAATCCGCGCGGGCAGACTCCTGCCTTGCAGCTCGATGATGGCACGGTGATTGCCGAAAGCGTAGCGATCTGCCGCTATCTCGAAGCCTTGCAGCCAGATCCGCCGCTGTTCGGGACCAGTCCCAAGGAACAGGCGCTGATCGAGATGTGGAACCGCCGTGTCGAAATGATCCTGATGCCGCCGATTGGTGCGGTTTGGGTCCACACGCACAAGTTTACCGAGCGGCTGCCGGGCCGCAATCTGGAGTGGGGCGAGGCGAACCGGCCCAAGATCGGCGAAGCGATGGCGTTCTTTGACGCTGCCTTGGAAGGCCGCGAGTTCCTTGCCGCCGATCACTATACCGTCGCCGACATTCTGCTGCTCTGCACGCTCGACTTCGCCACGTTTATCGGTGCGGCCATGCCCGATGACCTTCCCAACCTGCGCGCCTGGCACGCCCGCGTATCCGCCCGGCCCAGCGCCGCGGCCTGAGAGACTGACAATGACCAAGCCGACCGTATCTGACTGGCAAGCCGCCGCGACCAAAGAGGTCAAGGGCAAGGATCTGACCTGGCACACGCCAGAGGGGATCGCTGTCAAGCCGCTCTATACGGCGGAGGATGCACCCGATCCGGGTCTGCCGGGGTTTGCCCCGTTCACCCGCGGTGTGCGGGCCAGCATGTATGCGGGGCGCCCTTGGACGATCCGCCAATACGCCGGGTTCTCGACCGCCGAGGAATCAAACGCGTTCTATCGCCGCAACCTCGCTGCCGGGCAAAAAGGTCTGTCGGTCGCTTTCGATCTCGCCACGCACCGAGGTTATGACAGCGATCACCCACGTGTGGTCGGCGACGTTGGCAAGGCTGGGGTGGCGATCGATTCGGTTGAGGATATGAAGATCCTGTTCGACGGAATTCCGCTCGATCAGATGTCGGTTTCGATGACCATGAACGGCGCGGTGATCCCGATCCTGGCGTTCTTTATCGTCGCCGGTGAGGAGCAGGGCGTGCCCCGCGCGGCGCTCGACGGGACCATCCAGAACGACATCTTGAAGGAGTTCATGGTCCGCAACACCTACATCTATCCGCCCGAGCCGAGCATGCGGATCGTCTCGGACATCATCGCCTATACCAGCGCCGAAATGCCCAAGTTCAACAGCATTTCGATCAGCGGCTATCACATGCATGAGGCCGGAGCGACGGCAGTGCAGGAGCTGGCCTTCACTATCGCCGATGGCAAGGAATACGCCGTTCGCGCGATGGCGGCGGGGCTGGATATTGACGCTTTTGCCGGACGTTTGAGCTTCTTCTTCGGCATCGGCATGAACTTCTTCATGGAAGTCGCCAAATTGCGCGCCGCGCGGACGCTGTGGCACCGGGTGATGGACGGGCTGGGCGCCAAGGACGAACGCAGCAAGATGCTGCGGACCCATTGTCAGACTAGCGGCGTCAGCTTGCAGGAGCAGGATCCCTACAACAACGTCATCCGCACCACGATCGAGGCGATGGCCGCCACGCTGGGCGGCACGCAAAGCCTGCACACCAACGCGCTGGACGAGGCGATTGCCTTGCCAACCGACTTCAGCGCCCGGATCGCCCGCAACACCCAGATCGTGCTGGCCGAAGAAAGCGGGATCACCCGCGTGGTCGATCCGCTCGGCGGGTCGTATTACGTCGAGGCGCTGACGGCGGAACTGGTTGATCAGGCCTGGGCGATGATCGCAGAGGTGGACGCACTGGGCGGCATGACCAAGGCGGTCGCCACCGGCATGCCCAAGCAGCGGATCGAGCAAGCCGCCGCCGCGCGGCAGGCGCGGGTTGACCGGGGCGAGGACGTGATCGTCGGGGTCAACAAGTACCGTCTCGGCACCGAAGACCAGCTCGATACGCTGGAAGTGGACAACCACGCGGTCCGTGACGGCCAGATCGCGCGGCTCAAGACCATGCGCGAAAGCCGCGACGAGGCGCAATGCCGCGCCGCGCTGGCTGCGTTGACCGAAGGCGCAAAGGGCGGGGGCAACCTGCTCGCGCTCGCCGTCGATGCTGCCCGCGCGCGCGCCTCGCTCGGCGAGATTTCGGATGCGATGGAGGCCGTATTTGGCCGCTATGGCACCCAGCCAGTGCCGGTCACCGGGGTCTATGGTCCGGCCTATGCCGAGGATGCGCGGTACGCTCAGGTAATCGAAGGCGTCGCCGCCGTCACCCGCCGCCTGGGCCGCACGCCGCGGCTCTTGGTGGCCAAGATGGGCCAGGACGGCCACGACCGCGGCGCCAACGTGATCGCCAGCGCCTTTACCGACATGGGCTTTGACGTGACCAGCGGACCGCTGTTCCAGACGCCCGAGGAAACCGTGGTGCTGGCCCTGACCAACGATGTCGACGCGATCGGCGCGTCCTCGCTGGCGGCCGGGCACAAGACCCTGATCCCCGAGCTGATCCAGCGCCTGAAAGACGCCGGGCGCAGCGACATCAAAGTCGTCGCCGGCGGCGTAATCCCGCCGCAGGACTATGACTTCCTGCGCGATGCAGGAGTGCAGGGGATCTACGGGCCGGGTTCAAACGTGGTCGAGTGCGCAGCGGATATGCTGCGGCTGCTGGGGCACAATATGCCGCCGGTGGGGGAGACAGCCGAGTGATATTCCGGCTCATCCAGTCCCACCGATACAACATGGCGGTCCTTGAGCGCACAAAAAGGCTCGTGCGCAAGCATTTCACAGAACGTCAATGGATGATCGAAAAATTCTCAACTGATTATCTGAATGGTCGGGATTCGAGACGCTACACCGAGTTGTTCAGGAAGTACGACGTTTCCATTGAATTAGCGGCAATTCACTATTTTGATCATAGCATCGATCAATTCAAGCGAATTTTAGACATCGCACAACAAGATGATGTGGCTGAGTTATTAAGTGAAATGGAACATGGCTTAGACCAGATGTTGTTGGCTCATCTCGGGAAAGCGTCGATTGGCAATGGCAAGATTGGCGCCGCGTTGTCCGTTTTCCTTTCAAGTTTGGACCCTCAGACATCCGAACAGACCGAACCAGTCTTTGGGCCGGACAGGGATGTGAAACCAGTGGGGGAGCAGTAGGGATGTTAGAGTGTTCGGCCTGGATAGCTGTAATTGGAACTGTCGTTGGTGCCGCAACAACGCTTTCTGGTCACTGGTTAAATCATAGACTTCAAAACAAACGAGCAAACTCCATTGCAGATAAGCGGCGCGACCGATTGAAGCGCGAACTTCAAGATCAACAATACATTTGGCGCAGCATCGAACGTCTGGGTTCCTCAATCGGTGCTGATGAAGCAACAACGACCGAATTACTGATCGAAATTGGTGCGCGCGCGTCCATCACGAATGCCAAAGTATGGGCATTGGAAACTCGCGCTCCATATCCCAACGAGACAGAGATCGAAGGCAAATAGATGTTCAAAAAAATCCTCATCGCCAACCGTGGCGAAATTGCTTGTCGGATCATCAAGACGGCGCGGCGGATGGGTATCCAGACCGTTGCGGTTTATTCCGATGCTGATGCCCGTGCGCCTTTTGTGCAGATGGCCGACGAAGCCGTGCACATCGGGCCGTCGCCTGCCGCGCAAAGCTATCTGATCGCCGACAAGATCATCGCGGCGGCCAAGCAGACCGGGGCCGAGGCAGTCCATCCGGGCTATGGCTTCCTGTCCGAGCGGACCAGCTTTGCCGACGCTCTGGCCAAGGAAGGTATCGCCTTTATCGGCCCGCCGGTGAATGCCATCGCCGCGATGGGCGACAAGATCGAGTCCAAGAAGCTTGCGCTCAAAGCAGGCGTCAATGTCGTCCCCGGCTTCGTCGGTGAGATCGAGGATACCGAGCACGCGGTGCGGATTTCGGATGAGATCGGCTATCCGGTGATGATGAAGGCTTCGGCTGGCGGCGGCGGCAAGGGGATGCGGCTCGCTTACTCTGAACAGGACGTCCGCGAAGGCTTTGAAGCAACCAAGCGTGAGGGTCTCAATTCGTTCGGCGATGACCGCGTGTTCATCGAGAAATTCATCCTCAATCCGCGCCACATCGAAATCCAGATCCTGGGCGATCAGCACGGCAACATCCTCTATCTGAACGAGCGCGAGTGCAGCATCCAGCGCCGCCATCAGAAGGTGGTTGAGGAAGCGCCGTCACCGTTCGTCACGCCCAAGATGCGAAAGGCCATGGGCGAACAGTGCGTCGCGCTGTCACGCGCGGTCGGGTACTATTCGGCCGGCACGGTCGAACTGATCGTCAGCGGCGCGGACCCGAGTGGGGAGAGTTTTTACTTCCTTGAAATGAACACCCGGCTGCAGGTGGAACACCCCGTCACCGAATGCATCACTGGCATCGATCTGGTCGAACAGATGATCCGCGTTGCCTATGGCGAAAAGCTGGCGATGACGCAGGATGACATCAAGATCGACGGTTGGGCGATCGAGAACCGCGTCTATGCCGAAGATCCCTATCGCGGGTTCCTGCCCTCGACCGGGCGGCTGGTGCGCTATGATCCACCGGTCGAGGGCTGGGAAGACGATGGCGCAGGCAATGGCCGCCGCGGCGTTGATGGCGTGCGGGTTGATGACGGCGTCTATGAAGGCGGCGAAGTCTCGATGTTCTATGACCCGATGATCGCCAAGCTGATCACCTGGGGCGAAACCCGCGACGAAGCGGCGGACAAGCAGATTGCCGCACTGGACGCGTTCGAGATTGAGGGCCTTGGCCACAACATCGATTTCGTCAGCGCAATCATGCAGCACCCGCGCTTCCGCTCGGGCGAACTGACCACCGGGTTCATTGCCGAGGAATACCCCGATGGGTTCCACGGCGCTGCCGCATCAGACGAAACGCTGCGGCATCTGGCCGCCATCGCCGGGTTCGTCTCCACCGCGCGTGCCGACCGGGCGCGGCAGGTTGACCAGCAACTGGATGGCGCGCTGGAGCCGCCCTATGACTGGTCGATCATGCTCGGCGGGCAGGCCTTCGCAGTTAGCCTTGAGGCCGATGTGCTGGTCGATGGCGCGCCGGTTGAAATCGGGATCAGCTACACCCCCGGCGACCGGATGGTTGAGGCGCATGTTGAGGGGCTGACCTATGGCGTGAAGATCGAACCCACCCGCACCGGCCTCAAAATGACCACGCGCGGTGCGATCCATCAGGTGCAAATCCTCCCCGCGCGGATTGCCCACCTGACCAGCCACATGATTGAAAAGGTCCCGCCAGACCTCTCACGGTTCCTGATCTGCCCGATGCCGGGGCTGCTGGTTTCGCTGAGCGTCGCGGTGGGCGACAAGGTCGAGGCGGGTCAGCCACTGGCCGTGGTCGAAGCAATGAAGATGGAAAACATCCTCCGCGCTGAAAAGTCCGCAACGGTGAAGGCGGTGAACGCCAAGGCTGGGGACAGTCTGGCTGTCGATGCGGTAATTCTGGAGCTGGAGTAGACCCGCTTCAGTCCTTTGCACGGTCCTGCGCGGCGATCAGCAGCAGCAGGACCAGCAGAGCGACGCTGTATTCGCTGCCCCCGGTCCCATGTTCGCCCACAAACCAACCCAGCCGGGCGTGGATCAGCACGATCCCGCCTGCGACAATCGCGCCCAAAGGCACGGTGGCCAAACGGATATGCCGGCCCACGATCAGCAACGATCCGCAGATCAACTCGGCCAAGGTGATAATCCAGACAACCACCGTCCCACTGGGGAAGCCCAAGGCTTCCATGAATTGACCAAACTGCGGAATCGAGCCGTTAACAATCCGCACCCCGGCATGGGCCATGAAGAACACGGCGGTCATAATCCGGGCCAGCGCGAACGCGCGATCAAGAGACACAAAGGGGTAACGGCTCATCGCAAATCCTTAGGCTTGCGGGCCGTCAGTCCACCAACGCCACCGCCCGAATCCAGCCTGCACTTGCACCTTCTATCTTGACGGGGAAACAGCTGACGGTGAACCGGTGCGCCGGAAGCGCGGCCAGGTTCATCAGCTTTTCGATCTGCCAATAGGGGCGCACGCGGCCGGCCTTGTGGCCTTCCCAAATGATGCTGGGGTCGCGGGTTTCGGCCCAACGCTTGGCCGTGTGGCTGAACGGCGCGTCCCAGCTCCACGCATCGGTGCCGACTACCTCGACGCCGCGTTCGGTCAGCCACAGGGTGGCTTCGGCGCCGAGGCCGACACCTTGATCGGTGAAGTTGTCCGTTCCGTAAATCGCGCCTGACTGGATCAGCACGATGTCGAGCGGCTGCAGTTCATGCCCGATCCGCGCCAGCTCCGCCTCAACCTGCGCCGCGCTGACCACGGTGCCGTGGGGGAGCGCGCTGAAATCGAGCTTCACGCCTGGGCGGAAGAACCGGTCGAGCGGGGCCTCGTCGATCGTCGGGGCGGGGCGGGTGCCGTCATTTGTGGTCGAGTGATAGTGCCACGGCGCGTCCATGTGGGTGCCGTTGTGGGTTGATAGCGTCAGCGTTTCCACTGCCCAGCCTTCGCCATCGGGCAGGTCTTCCTTGGTCAGGCCGGGGAAGAACAGCGCGATCTGCGCCCAGGTTTCGTTGTGATCGGTATAGCTGATCTGCGGCAGCATCACGGGCGGGTCGGACACCACTTTGGTGGTGATCGGGATCGAAAGGTCGATGAACTTTGTCATAGCTTCAGGATTGACCCGGTTTCCGTTTACGTCAATGGAAAGTGGCATGAGCCTTCCCCAAATCCTTGCCGCCGCGCGGCCCATCGACGGTGGTTTTGCCGCCAC
>Ga0209480_10002145_pt1 | contig 13762 bp, 7 predicted proteins | sample JI61114C2DNA_FD_187501 | JGI IMG/M metagenome (GOLD analysis project Ga0209480, IMG submission 187501) | Wastewater effluent complex algal communities from Wisconsin, to seasonally profile nutrient transformation and Carbon sequestration -... | ecosystem: Engineered > WWTP > Effluent > Algae...
TTGTGGTCTGGCCGAGCTTCATGCTGCCGACGTATTCCTTGTCCTCGCTCATGAGCAGGTCAGAGAGTTTCGTGCCGCTGCCGATGACGAGGATGAGCATGCCGGTGGCCATGGGATCGAGCGTGCCGCAGTGGCCGATCTTTTTCATGTTCAGGCAACGACGCGCCACGGCCACGACATCGTGAGAGGTCATGTCTGGGCTTTTATCGACTAGGAGGACGCCGTTAAGCGAGTCTTCGGACTTCATTTTCGAGAGAGTGTAAAAAGGTTTCTGCGGCCGCTTCGATGGGGCCTTTCATCCGTGCTCCGGCAGCCATGCGATGACCGCCGCCGCCGAATTGCGCACACACAGCGGAGACATCGAGACGGGAATCCTTGGAACGTGAAGAGACGCGGATTTTGCCATCCGGCAGCTCTTCAAAGATCACCGCGCTGATGACGCTGTCGATCATGCGGAGGGTGTCGATGATGCCTTCGGTATCGCCTGGCTCCATCGCCACTTCATTCATGAGTTTCTGAGTGAGATTCCAGCTCACCACGCGCCCGTCGGCTCGGAACTGCATCTCATTGAGCATGGCTCGCATGAGGGTGAGTCGGCGCGCTGGATAGGTCTGGTAAAGCATCTGCGCCAGATAGGCCGTGTCCAAGCCCGCACGCATCATCTCCGCCGCGATCTCATGCGTGCGCGCCGTGGTGCTGGAGAACTGGAAGGAGCCCGTATCTGTGCTGATGGCGGTGAACAAATGTTGCAGCGACGCATTCGTGATCGGGAAGTCGCCCACTTTGATCAGTTCATAGATGATCTGGCCGACGGCTGGCTGGGCGCTGTCCACATGGTTGAGGTGGCCGTAGCCGGGATTCGTTCCGTGATGGTCGATGTTTACCAGCAGTGGTGCGACACCGAGCGCAGCCTTGGTTTGCTCCCCCACCCGTTCATGCGTGGCGGTATCGAGCGCCACCGCACAGTCGATGTCCAGCAAAGCGTAGGGCGGCTGCAAGACCGTGTTCGTTTCGGGCAGGAAGGTCAGATTGCTCGGCACTCCATCTTCGAGCAGCACATGAACTATCTTTCCCATGGCACGTAGACTCAGCGCGAGGCCGAGTACGGAGCCCACGGCATCACCGTCAGGCCGCACATGCGCAGCGATGGCGATACGCTGTGCGGAACGCAGAGCGGTGGCGATTTCGGAGAGGGAATTGGCCGGGCTGGACATGGGGGGTGAGCAGAAAGCACTTCGCGCCCGCCGTGCAAGGAGGAAGATGCTCTTGTCACCTCATGCCGACATTCGGGTTGCAGGCTCGCGCGGGCGTGGAATACCCTCCACTGCCATGGAAACAAACGCGACATCAACGGCTTCACGCCCGGCAGGATATGCCGCCATCGCGCTTGCCTCGGCAGCGGGGGTGATCGCTGCTTCGCGGATGAGTCGCCCAGCCCTGGCTCTCGCTGCCGGACTCGCTCTCGCGTGGTGGAAGAAGCGGCAGAAACCTGAGGTGTCGGTAGCGCCTCCGATTTCTGAACCCGTGAAGCCTTCGCCGGAATCACCTCCTGTTTTTGTTCCAGTTATTGAGCCGGAGCTCGTCGTGATGACTGAAGTTGTTCAGGAAGCGGTGTCGGCTGCTGCCGCCATCGAACCTGAAGAAGCGGCTCAGGAACATGACGCGCACATGTCTGCTCTCGCAGAAATCGAGACAGAGATTCCAAAAGAGCCTTTGCCGCCTCCAACAGCTTTCCCCGTGGCTCCGATTCGCCCAGACGCACCCCTCACCGATGCCTGGAATGATCTGCGCGCAGCGCTGTCCCCGGCACTCGGGGCGAGCAGTAAGTTATGCGAGAGCACCAACACATCCGCAGTCCCAGCGCATGAACTGCCGCTGATCCAGGCCCCGGAGATGCCCGAGATGTATTTCTCCATGCCATCCTCCCCGCTGCTGGACATGGAGGAGTATGATGGTGCTTCTGACGATACCGACACCGATGAGCCTCTGCACTTCATCCCCCAACCATCTGCCACTGAGCCTGTAGGCGAGATCCCCGATGAGATCTGCCTGCCGACCATGACCGATGAGCAAACTGGAGCCCACTTCCCATCGCCCGGCTTCCTCGTGACGGACACACCTCCAGTTGACCCAACTCCATCCCTGCTTGCACGAAGCTTTGCACCGCCAGTCATCGTGCCAAGAGCCGACTTCATGACAACGGATGACACATCCTCCACTGAAACCCTGGAGACGCCGAAGCCACTTACAGCCCCCATCGTGCTGCCACGCGAGGCGCAGGCGAAAAAATCATTCTTCGACTGGCTGCGGAGTTGAGTGGCTTTCAGCGCTTCTTTTTCAGCCCAATGCTTGCCAGTGCAATACCGCCGATGCTTTGCAGCAAAAGAACGATCAATGCGCCACTGGGAGTGGCAAACCAAGTGCGCACCAGCTTTGTCATGGGCTCAAACACGGGCAGATTTGCGAGTGTGTCCACACTGCCAGACCAGCCATAGTAGGCGGTGACAAAGGGCTGCACGATCACGCCGAAGGGACGTGGAAAACCAAGGATTGCACCAGCCAGCAGCACATTTGCCGCCCACAGTTTCCACGCATGACTCTGCGCACGATCCGCCGTTCGGCTCATGGCTGAAATTCCCAGGCACAGACTGCTGAATGCCACGCCGGTGAGCACCAGAAGCACCAGTCGGAGCAGCATGTTTCCCGGCAGATGCCCGCCCATTAAATCCACCAGCAGGACCAAGGCCATGCCATGGGCGATCATGATCGGAATGAGAAATCCGAGCTTTGCCATCAGATAGGCCGTGCCACGCAGCCCGCCGCGACGCTCACGCTCGAAGAGCACACGTTCACTGGCGATCTCACGCGCCCCCACGCGCAGGCTCACGATCATGATCATCAGCACCTGAACGAAAAGAATCATCAAGCAGGTGAAGGCTGCTGGCCACAACACATCAGGACTTCGATTCTCACTCGAAAGCTCCGAAAGGTAGCCTGTGTTCGGTGCCACGAGCAGCATGGCGATCATTGGACAAACCAAAAAAAGTGCCAGATGCTCCAGCCACTCGCGCTGCGTGCGCCGCCACAGTGTCCAACGACGGCGCATCAAATGCACCATCTGAGCCATGATGGACGGCAGCCCAAGAGGAGCCGGGTATTCCATCTCCGGCTTCGTGGGCCTCTGAATTTCCGGCTCCTTGTCCCCATCATCGTCCTGCTCACCGCCGGATGTAGGACGCTCCTCCGCAGGCTGCCCCAGATCTCCCAGCTTGAAGGCTTCATAATACTGATCGCGATGTCGTGACCACGACTCGCCCCAGCGCTCGGCGGGACGTTTGGCAAGGCGCGGATACAGCTCTTCCACATTCGCGATGCTGAAGTAGTGCGCCACGGCCTTTGCCGGACCGTGGAAGCATACATGCCCTTCATGAAGAATGAGCACCGAGTCACACGCGGCCAGATTTCCCAGCGTCTGGCTGGCATGGACGACGATGCGCCCCGGCAGATCTGCCACCACCCATTTCAGCAGCGCCGTCAGCTCCTGCTCTGACTTCACATCCAAACCATCCGTGAACTCATCACACAATACCAGCGGCGCATCACTCACCAGCGCCAGCGCCATCTTCAGCCTCCGCCTTTGCGGCAATGTCAGGGCGCTCACGCGCTGAGTCGCCGCTGTCTCCAGCCCCATGCCAACGAGCAGATGCGAGACCTTGTCCACGCGCTGATCCTTGGTTTGTCCTGCCACACGCAGCAGGTGCGCACTCATCATCATCTCACGCACGGTCAGCACCTCGATCAAATCCGCATCCGTCGCCGGAACGAATGCCAGATGATTCGAATGCACGGGCACCACTGCCGTGTCATGCCCCTGAAAACGGATCTCGCCCATCACCGGCATCTCCAGCCCTGCCAGCAGCCGGATGAGCGTGCTCTTCCCGCTGCCAGGAGCCCCCACGATGCCGAGCAGATGCCCCGGCGGCACCGCGAGGCTCACGGCATCAAGCACCAAGCCGGTCGCGGCCTTGGTCTTCGCGGGAGAATGAGAGAGATTCAGGACGTCGAGCATGGCAGGATGAAAGCGGGGTGTATGCCGAACTCAACTGCCAAGTCGGCTCCATCACTGCATCGGCAGCTTTAGCTCCAGCGTCCTGCCACCGCGCAGCACTTTGACGGGCACTTGCTCACCTTTGAAATGATCCTGCATGAGATGTCCGTGCAGGCGACTTTCACTGATGCGGTCTTTGAGACCTGCCACTTCGATCAGGACATCCTCCTTTTGAAAACCGGCATTCTTCGCCGCAGCGTGTGGGCCATACATGCCCAGTCCTTTGACCCACAGCGCCATGCCATCGGTGCCGAGGCCGCGCGCTTTTCGCTCATCATCGGTGAGATCGAGCATGTTCAGTCCACCAGCGGCCATCGCGCGCATCGACCACGCGGAGGCACGGCCTGACGTATCCGTCGTTTTGCGCCAGCCTGCGGGTAGATCGAGCGTCAGCTTGGTCTCAGCACCGCCACGTTTCACCATGACCTCATGTTGAGCGCTGTCACCGGTTCGATGCAAAGCCCAGGCTACATCGGCGATGGAGACCAGCGGCTGTCCGGCAAAAGACACGATCTCGTCCTCCGCCTTCACGCCCGTCCTTTCCGCAGGGCTTCCTGCTGTGACGGAACTGACCTTCGCCACCTGATCACCTGCAAGGATCATGCCGATCGTCTCAGGGGCAGGCATGGGAAAGACCCACTCATCCGGCACAGACTGCTTCTTTTCGCGATACGAGGTGCGCATTGCATCGCCGATCATGTGACAGTGGATGCAACTGCCCACGACCTTCCCATTCCAGTCGAGGTCACGCTTGTACTTCTCCGCCAGCTTTGGCATGTCCGTCGGGTTCACATAGGGGATCGGCGCGGGCTGCTTCATGGCGAGGTTTGGCTTGTTCGCCGGATACCCTTTGTGGATGGCCAGGGCGGCTTCGAGTGCCTTCTTGTAGCCCGCGAGCGTCTGATCCTCTTTGTTTTTCTGGTGGGTCCACGAGCCGTAGCGGCCATAGACCGTGCCGTCGCCATTGAAAAAGAGCGTGGAGAAGGAGAGGTCGAAGTCGAACTGGAACTTCGTCAGGTCGAGCGCGTTCGCATTGATCACCCGCACGCAGACAAACTGGTCGAGCAGTGCCGAAAGTGAATCGCTCTCCATGAGCACCGCTGTATCCAGCCCCATGCAGGCCAGACAGGGCACGCAGCGCATCACCACGAGCACAGGCTTGCCGGTGAGCTTCGCCTGCTGGAAGCCGCTCTCGACATCGTTGTAGGCCCAGCGCTTGTCCGCCTCCATCTTGGCCTTGTCCGCGCGCACCGCGCCTTCGCGGTCTTTGACAGATTCGGCCTGGATCAAGGAAAAGGTCAGCAGGGAGGTGAGCAGGATTCGTTTCATGGCTTGAGGCTGACAAAACGTCGGCAGGCTGGCAAGAAGATCATCAAGTGATGAGATTTGTTAAGGCTGGGTAAATCTCCACGACGGAGCGGAGAAAGCGGTGTTGTTGCATTCATCCCGCTATGAAAACACCCCTCACACTACTGGCCGCCAGTCTCGCCATCATCGCCACGGCGCTGGAGGCACCACAGGTCAAGATCACCGAGCAGAATGGGAAGCGCATCATCCAGTCGAATGGCATCCCTGATCATGAGACCGGTCAGTTTCCCAATCAGGGGAACCCGAACGTGATTTCCGAACAGCGCCACGAGTTCCGCATGACACTGAAGCCCAAGCCTGCGCGGCAACCTGTGCCAGCCAATCATGCCTTTTTCGGCGTGGCCGTGAATGGCGTGCCCTTTGAGGCAGGCACGGCTGAGTTTTGGAATGGCGACCGCGCCTGGAACTACGAAGCCAAGAGCGGCAAGATCGATCTCGGGCTCGATCAGAACGACGCCCATGTGCAGCCCGGTGGCGTGTATCATTATCACGGTCTGCCCACAGGTTTGATCACGAAGCTCGGCGGCGAAGACGGCACCAAGATGCTCCTCATCGGCTGGGCGGCGGATGGCTTCCCCATTTATGCCAGCTACGGGCATACGAACCCCCAGGACGCCACCAGTCCGCTGGCGAAGATGCGCTCCAGCTACCAGCTCAAAAAAGGCAAACGCCCCGGCGGTAGCCGCAGCCCGTCCGGCGATTACGATGGCACCTTCACCGCCGACTACGAGTATGTCGCAGGCTCTGGTGATCTCGATGAATGCAACGGGCGCTTCGGCATCACGCCTGAGTATCCGCAGGGCATTTATCACTATCACATCACGGCTGAGTTTCCGCATCTCTCACGCCTCTGGCGCGGCGAGCCTGACAGCAGCTTCATGAAACGCGGAGGCCCTCCAGGTGGACCAGGAGGACCGCCAAGACGTGGCCGAAAAGGGGGCCCAGGCTTTGGCCCGCCACCACCTGGATTCGGTCCGCCACCTCCAGGCTTTTAATCGCACTTCCTCAGCACCAACACGATGTCTGCATAGCTGTCGTCCAGCTTTCGTGTGTCTGTGATGTCATAGGTGAAGTCATAACACTCCACGAGTTCAAAAGCGGGCGCCTTTCGCAGCAGGGCACGCATCTGGACCGCATTGTAGGTGCGAAACTGCCACTTCGTCTCCTGCGTGTGGCTGCGGCCCGCATGGGTGATCTGCAATCGTGTGCGCAGGACTTCGAGGCGCGTCTTCTTGTTCGCGGGCCAGGTGTGCGTGTTGCACACCACGCGGATGCCATGCCGCTCTGCCGCCCAGCGCTCATGTTCCTCGGCAGCGAGATCATAGTTCGTCAAATGCACCCCGAGCACGAACAGACCTCCGGGCTTCAGACACTCTGCCACACGTTGCAGACATGCAGCAGCATCGCGTTCGGTTTGCAGATACTTGAAGCTGCTGACGAGGCAATGCGCGAGGTCAAAGGACTGGTTCTTTGGCAGTTCGAAGTTCTGCATCCAGTCCTCCCAGAGCTTTGCGTTCAATGCTGCGCGCTTCAGCCGCTCGCGGGCGAAGTCGAGCATCCGCACGTTGCCATCGAAGCCGCTCACCTTCCACCCGCGACGTGCCATTTCCAAAACCAGCCGACCACTCCCGCACGCTGGTTCGAGCATCTGACGTGATCTTCCGCACGGCCCATGTTTGGCATATACATCTTCGAGAAATGAACCTTCCTTCGGCGTGTCTGCATCGAAGATGATGTCGTAATAAAGAGGCGTGTCGTACCAGTCGCGTTGCTCGGTCATAGGACGTAAAACGAGCTTTCCAGCTTGTTTGTCAAACTCTGCGCCGCAGTGCCTTCATTCTTCTCCGTGAATTCCGGCAACCCTCTCTATCATCCTCTCGTTCTCGTTTTTTTAACCGCTCCCCTGCACACGCTCGACTTCGGCGCGAACTGCCGAGTGCCCTGCTTCACCATTGGGAACAGGTATGATTCATGGTCCAGGGCAGCGTCGCGAGCCACATCGTACCGCTCATCGCACGATGAAGGATTGCATCCCCACGAGCGCTCGGATAAAACCGCGCCATGTCCTGCCGTCCGGCCCTCTTTCTCACCGCACTTTTTGTAGCCTCGCTCCACGCCCGCGTGCCGTGGACGACCTCCAGCATCCAGGGTTCACCGGAGCCAGCGAAGCCCTTCATTGCGGAGGAGATCTGGGCACAGCATCCGCTCAATGATGTGCTGGAGATTGTCGCGCTGCCGGAGCAGGTGCTCATGGTGGAGAGCCGGGGAAAGGTGTGGTCCGTGCCGCGTGATTTCGATTCCAAAGAGAAGCCGCATCTGCTCATCGAACTGAAGTCGCTCCACCCAAAACTCGACCGCACCTACGGGCTCGCGCTGCATCCGAGGTGGCGGGAGACGCGGGAGATCTACCTCACTTACACGATCGGCTCCGGCATCGAGGACGGCACGAAGCTCTCTCGCTTTAAACTCAGCGCCATCGACCCCATCGTGATCGATCCGGCGAGTGAGGAAACTTTGCTCACCTGGCTCAGCGGCGGTCACAATGGCGCGCATCTCCAGTTCGGCCCCGATGGCATGCTCTACATCACCACGGGCGATGCCGAGGTGCCCGCTCCGCCCGATCCACGCAACACCGGCCAGGATAATAGCGATCTGCTGAGCAACGTCCTGCGCATCGACGTGGACAAGCGCGATGCAGGCAAAGCCTACGCCGTGCCGAGCGACAATCCCTTTATCGGCAAGCCGAACGTGCGACCTGAGATCTGGGCCTTCGGCTTCCGCAATCCGTGGAAGATCAGCTTCGATCAAAAGGGCCGTCTCTGGTGCGGCGATGTCGGCTGGGAGCTGTGGGAGATGATTCATTTGGTTGGGCGCGGCACAAACCATGGCTGGAGTGCCATGGAGGCCACGCAGTCGATCAAACCTGAAACGCTCAGCCCACTCGCACCCATCACACCGCCTGTCGTCGCGCATCCGCACACCGAAGCAGCCAGCATCACGGGCGGTTACGTTTATCACGGCAAAGCACTGCCCGAACTCGACGGAGCCTATGTCTATGGCGACTACGAGACGGGCAAGATCTGGGCACTCTGGCATGACGGAATGAAGATCACGCGTCATGAAGAGATCGCCGACACGCCGCACAAGATCGTCACCTTCGGCCTGCTCGATGATGGCGAGATCATCTATGCGCACTGGGGCAGACCGAGCACGCTCCACCGCCTCGTTCGCAACCCTGCCACCAGCCAGCCCGCCACCTTCCCACGCAAGCTGAGCGAGACGGGGCTGTTTGCGGATGTCACCAAGCAAGTGCCAGCAGCGGGCGTGCATGAATTCAGCGTGATGGAGCCCATGTGGCAGGATCGGCTGATCGGGCGGAGGTTCATCGCACTGCCGGGAGAGACAAAAGTCGAAACGACCATCACCAAAAAGCCGGATGGCAGCGTTGGAAGCAGCCAGGTCGTCTGGCCAAAGGATGCCGTGCTGGCAAAAACACTGAGCACGCCCGATGCAAACAGCCGACGTGTCGAGACACAGGTCCTGCACTACGATGGCGAGACGTGGAACGGCTACAGCTACCGTTGGAACGACGCGCAGACGGACGCGACGCTTGTGAACGTGAATGGCGAAGATGCAGAAATCCCATTCGGGCCGATTCCCAATACCCAGGCTGCGAGCACCCACGATCCTCATGTTCTCAAAGCAGGGCCAGCGCCGATACAGCATCGCTTTCACGCCCGCGCTGAGTGTGCGCGCTGCCACACGCCATGGACGGGCTTCGCACTCGGCTTCCAGCCACAGCAGCTAGCCATGATCAACGGGCAGCCAGCGCTCGAATCAGCTGTGACAGTTGGTTTGGTGAATGAAGCCTTCTTTGAAACCAGTGCTGCCAGGACTGTCTTCAGCAGAGATAGAGATGCCGATCTCGAAGCCCGTGCCCGCTCCTGGCTGCACGCGAACTGCGCACACTGCCATCGCCAAAATGGCGGCGGCTCGGTGGCGCTGAAGGTGAACATGGAACTACCTCTCGCTGAAACCGAACTTATCGGCGAAATGCCTCTGCGCGGAGACATGGGCATCGTGGAGGCGCGGCTCATCGTTCCTGGAGCTCCGTGGAGGAGTACTCTGCTAGCCCGCATCGCGCGCACCGGAGCTGGAAGAATGCCGATCATCGGATCACATGAAGTTGATAACGCAGCCTTCCATCTGCTGTGGGATTGGATCGTAGACCTCGGCAAGCGCACACCCCCAATTGCAGAAAAGCATCCGTTAAGTCCTAATGCGAAACTAGCTGAAGCATTGCCAGCCAGAGGTGCTAGCCAAGTTTTAACCAATGTTTCGAGTGCTCTCAGGGTCTTGTATCGACCAACATTTATCTTGAGAGCAGGACCTGACTTGGAATTGGAGGCAGGGATGGCTTCCACCGACCCAAACATCGCTCCGCTGTTCGAGCGCTTCCTGCCGCCGGAGAAACGGCGGAAGACCATCGGGCTCACGCCGGATGTGCCGCAGCTTCTCAGTCTTACCGGTGATGCCAAACGTGGTTCGACGATGCTGACGCCGACGGGATCGCTCGCGACCTGTCTGGCCTGTCATTTCGTGAATGGCACGGGGCGAGACTTCGGGCCGGACCTTTCCAAAGTCGGCTCGCGACTCACGAAGGAGCAGCTCCTGGAAAGCCTGTTGCATCCCACGAAGCAAATCGCGCCCGGCTACGCTGCCTACATGGCAGAGCTGAGTGATGGCACCACACAGATGGGTTTTGCAGTGAAGCAGACGAAGGCGGAGACCGTGCTGAAGCTCGCCACAGGACAGTCCATCACATTGCGGGCGCAGGACCTGAAGTCACTCAAGTCGCTGCCGGGCTCGTTGATGTCCGTCGGACTGCTACAATCATTGACCGCTCAGGAGGTAGCGGATCTGCTGGTTTATCTGCAAAGCCTGAAATGAGACTGCAGGCGGGCGAAAAGAACATTTGGCAGGCTGTCCGTCCTTCCATGAAAAACACAGCTTTCATGTGCATCAGGCGGAACTGGACAGTTGGTTGGACAAGCTATCGGTAACGAATGCCGTGATCACCATGGTCTGCTGCGCAGTGATCGCGATGTCGTTGAGAGGAAGGGTAAAGACAAGGTGAACAACAGTCCTATAGACTCAGCTATCAATGCTTGACGACGAAATCGCTCCCGCGAACGCGGCGGAACTGGGGACTGCTAACGATGAGCTCGATCAGCGAGCCAAAGCGGAGGTCGCTCCTCATCAGATGGTCGATCAGCGGCTTGTCGGAGAGCTGCACACTGCGGCCGAGGGCGTAGCCGAGGAGTTTGCGGCAGAACTGGTGCGTGAAGTCATCGCGGCGCTTGGTGATGAGATAGTCACGCAGGCTCGTGAGGCCATCGACGGCGGTTCCGTCGGGCAAAACGGTTTTGGTGTCGGCTCTGCGTGCGCGGCCGATGGCGTCGAAGCCTTCGAGAGCGAAGCCGTAAGGATCAATGCGTTTGTGGCAGCCGAGGCAGTTCTCATCGCGGCTGTGTCGCTCGATGAGTTGGCGCTCGGTGAGGTCGGCGGGAGCTTCTTCGGGCAAGGTGGGCACGCCTTTAGGTGGGATGGGCAGTTTCTCACCGAGCAAGACTTCGGTGAGCCAGGTACCGCGCAGAATGGCACTGTTGCGCGAGGCCCCGGCTTGCTTGGCGAGCGTGGCGGCGAAGCCGAGGATGCCGCCGCGGCCATGCGCATGGAGATTGTCGATGCGTTTCCAATCATTGTTTTGCCGCAGATTCAAGGAAGCCGCAGATTGTTCCTCGGAGTTCTTAATCTGTGGCTTTCCTGAATCTGTGGCAAAATCCACGCCATAGTGCTTCGTGAGCGCTTCATTCACGAAGGTGTGATCCGCATCCAGCAGGCTGAGGACGCTGCGGTTGTTTTGAATGAGGTCGATGAAGAAGCGGGTGACTTCTTCCTGCATGTCGTCACGGAGATCGAGGAAGGTGGGGAAGTGGCGTTCGCTCTTTTCATCGAGCGTGGCGACATCGCGGACGTGGAGGTATTGGCAGCCGAACTCGAGGGCGAGGCGACGCACTTTGTCACTCTGGAGCATGCGCTGGGCCTGGGCGGGGATGTCGTCAATCTTGGCGGAGCGCAGTTCGTCATCGGGTGCAGAGGACCACAAAAAGTAGCTCAGGCGTGTGGCGAGCTCCTGCGGCCTCACAGGGCCGGTTTTGGCGGGTGCTTTTTCGCCGCGATACAGAAATACGGGCGAGGTGAGCACGCGGACGAGCATGAGACGTGGATCGAAGGCCCTCAGGCCGGTGATCTCCTTTTCCGTGAGTGGACGCCGCCAGGCCTTTTCGGCAAAGGCAAGCACAGCAGCCTTTTGAGGCTCAGTGGTGGCTTTTTGCTGTTCTTTGAACTTTGCGGCGGCCTTCATAATCGGATCTCGCATCGGCTCGAAGGCGCTGGGCTTCGCATCCTGCGTGGCGAACTGCCAAAGCTGCTCAAAGGCATCCACTTGCTTCAGCGGAGCCTCACTGATGAAAAGAAGCTCGTCCCACAGGCGGTCGAGTTCGCGGGCTTCGGCCTCCGTGAGCATGAGGCGGCGCAAAGCCTCGTCCTCGCGATAAAACAACGTCAGCGTGACCACCTCATCAACCGGCACGATACGTGAGTAACATAACGCGATGGGGAAAAGCGTGCGGAAGTCGTCAAAGGCGCCCTCAAAGCGTGCGCGGGTCTCGCTGGCATCATTCACGACGATCGGGACGCTGTGCCGCGTGATGAGATTGTTGTCACTCCACTGGCCGCTCTTGACGTCAGACTCCGATTTACCCGCGACGAGGCTTGTGATGGACTGCGGCTTCTCGGTGAGCACCTGCATTTGCACGCTGCCGCTCGTTTTGGAGGCCAGTTTGCCGGTGACGACGAACTCCGTGCCATTCGCGAGAGCTGCGGGTATTTTTACTTCGATGACAGAGGGGGCTTTGGCCTTGATGTCAGACTTGTCGGACGATTCGGACCTGTCCGACAAAAACGGTCTCAGCAGCGGTGAGTTCAGCGGAAAGTCCTTCTCCAAAAACCGCCGTACCTTCACCGCAAGCTCCGCCGATGGCTTCTTCCGCCACTCGGCGATGGGCGCGGGCACATTCGGCGCGGCTTCGAGCGTGGCGGGCTGGCTGAGGAAGTGCCACGCGCCGTGTGGATTGCCTTTGAGGATGCTGGGCGAGACATCCTTCGCGAGGTCCCAGGTCGTCTTGCCATCGCTGAGTGTGAGATTGATGGCGGTGAGGTCGCAGACGTGGCTGCCATCACGCGGACCGATGACGAGCGCGATGACCTGGCCGGGCTCGATGCGCACGTTTTCAAACGGGCCCATCGGCAAAACGGTCGCGCCTTTCGTCACGCCGCTGACGAGCACCTCGCTGGTGTGGCCGCGTCGCACTTCGAGTGCCCACGTGACACCGTTGCCGCACTCGGGATGTGCATCCGATACATCGCCATGAATGCGAAGCGTGCCAGCTTTCTCACAACGCCATGCGATGACCGATGCACGCGTCGGCGAAGGATGCGTGGCGATGCTGTGCGCCTTCATCACACCCGGCGTGCGCACGGTGGCATCAGACGAGTTCGCCAGCACGCCGAGGGCTTGCTCGCCCTGCCAGCCTTGGATGAATGCATAGTCCGGTGTGCTCTTGAGCTGCTTGGTGAGCAACGGTTCGAGCTTCGTGGTGCCGTAGCCGAGGTATTCGCGCCACGCAGTCATCAAAGTGGCATCCACATCGTCCCTGCCGTTCGAGATCGCATTCAGGCACTGCTCCGTGGTCGCGATGATCTTCGCACGCTGCTCTTCCAAATGCTTCACGAGCGCTGGAAGACCGCTGATCGGCAAATCAGGCCGTCCGGGAGCGACGAGCCGCGCATCCTGCCAGATCACCTCGTCATCCGCGCTACCATCGCCTGCATCGGTCGTGGTCAAATACAGCGTCGCATCGCGATCCGAGGTGAGTTTCACCCGCATCTCATGCTCTTGCACCAGCGGCGTCACCGGCTCTTGCCAGGCCTTCGGGCCGTTTTCCTTGCCGATGTGGCCCACGCTGGCGAATCGCCACAAAACCTGCTGCCAGGGCCCGATGTCGGCGGCGGTGAGCTTCTTCTCGCGGAACTTCTCCCGCAGCGGATCGAGCAAAATCGACGGCTGCGTGCCCGTGAGTGCCTCGCGGAGGATTTGCAGGTATTTCGGGCTCAAACCATCCGCGCTGCCGCGTCCCTGAAGCGCATCGAGATACCTCGCCA
>Ga0209480_10002153_pt1 | contig 13741 bp, 11 predicted proteins | sample JI61114C2DNA_FD_187501 | JGI IMG/M metagenome (GOLD analysis project Ga0209480, IMG submission 187501) | Wastewater effluent complex algal communities from Wisconsin, to seasonally profile nutrient transformation and Carbon sequestration -... | ecosystem: Engineered > WWTP > Effluent > Algae...
TCCTGATCCAACTTGGTTGGAGAAGAATCTTCGTAATCGCAACCTGTCATCCTGAACGGAGTGAAGGATCTTCGTGCTCTGGAGATATATTTTGCTCCAGACCCAGGAAGTTCCCTCTCCTGCTGAAGGGCAGGATTCGGGATGACAGTCCGGCTAAACCAAAAAGGGGCCGTGCGATTAGTCGCAGGGCCCCTTTTTGTTAAAAGATCTTAGATTTTAATGTATCCCACCAAGCAATCTGCTCCAGCGGACTTTATCGAAGAAAGTACCCTTTGTATTCCAGCTCATCCACACGAATAAGGCTTTGCCAACGATATGGTCATCAGGCACAAAGCCCCAATACCGCGAATCCAGGGAATTATCACGGTTATCACCCATCATCCAGTAATAATTCATTTTAAAGGTATAGCTATCAGTCTTTTTTCCATTGATAAGTATATCATTTCCAACTTTTTTAATGGTATTTCCTTCATAAACTGAAATTACCCGCTCATAAACTGAATAATTAGTGCTATCCAGTTTTACTGTCCAGCCTTCTTTCGGTACAATAAGCGGCCCGAAATTATCGGCATTCCACTTAATGGAAGGATTATGCGGAAAGATCTGTGAATCAAATTCGTTCAATGGCCGGATGTAAGGGCTGACACTCTTTACATTTGCCCAGCCTTTGATAATTTCAGCATCGGCAGCGGTCATATTAAAAATGTATTCATCTGCAGAAGAGCGCTGAGCTTCAATATTTAAATCATCAATCGCCTGAGGGTTAAAATCAGTTCCATCAGATTTTACATAATAATATTTTTCACCAAAAACTGGAACTTCAGCAGGCTTATTATTCAGAAAAACCCTGGCATCTTTGATCTGTATGGTATCACCACCTATTGCCAGACAGCGCTTAATGTAGTTTTCACGTTTATCTACCGGTCTTGAAAGTGGTGCATCAGCATCCATCGGAAAGTTAAAAACAACAACATCATTCCTTTTAACCTCACCAAGTCCGGGCAAACGACGGTAATCCCACTTAATACCTTCCCAATATGCCTTGGTTCCGGTTAATGGCATGGTATGATGGGCAAAAGGAAAAGATACCGGTGTAATGGGCATCCTTGCTCCATAATTCACTTTACTGACGAAAAGATAATCTCCGACAAGCAGTGTTTTCTCCATAGAGCCCGTTGGAATTACATAGGCCTCAATAAACAGCCCTCTGATCACAGTAGCAGCCACAACGGCAAATAGAATAGCATCAAACCATTCTCTTCCGGCACTTTTCTTGGACCTTACCTTCTTATCCTTCGATTTACCTTTATTTGTTAAACTCATGTTCTATTGTAATCAATTTAAATGCTAAAATCAAACATATCAGTGATATTAAAAAATCCGTTCTTATTTTCAAGCCACTCTGCTGCCATTACAGCTCCAAGTGCAAATCCCGCGCGGCTATGGGCCTTATGCTTAAACTCAATATCATCCACTTCCGAGCTGTAAATAACCGTATGAGTTCCCGGAACATCCTCAATACGATGTGATTCTATCAGTAGCTGATCAGGCTTTGGAATTAATTCTTCACCTGAGCCTATCAGCTCATTCGCCCACTCATTCTTACGGTCAAGTTCAGAAATAATGCCTTCTGCAATGGTCATGGCGGTACCACTTGGAGAATCAAGCTTTTCTGTATGATGAATCTCCTCCACCTGAACCTCGTATTGCGGATACCTGTTCATGATCTTAGCAAGAACCTTATTCACAAAAAAGAACACATTGACCCCGATGCTGAAGTTAGATGCGTACAAAAGGGTATTGTTACTCTCCTCACATTTATTCTTCACGTCCTGTAAATGACCATACCATCCTGTTGTACCTACCACAATCGGCAGGTGTGCTGCAAAGCAGATTTCAATATTGCTCAGGGCAGAATCCGGGGTACTAAAATCTATGGCTACATCTGCCTTTTCCAGATTAGGTATACTCAAGTCCTCCAAATTATCAACATTGACTTTCAGAACAACTTCGTGGCCTCTTTCAATTGCAAATTGTTCAATGATACGGCCCATTTTACCATATCCAAGAATAGCTATTTTCATTATTTTCAATTAAATAAACAACTTCATAAACTCAGCTTCAGTTTTAGTCCTACAGCAGGAGAAAAAGCAGCAGCATTAACAGGCGAGCTGCTTACTGATGGCTGTACTTTCAATGATAATTCGTCAGAAATATCAAACCTGAAGAATTTTGCATCAACATAAGCATCAATAATTGTAATTGCATAAAATCCAAGCCCGGCTAAAACAGAAAGATCACGGTCACGCCTGTAAGCGTCCTTAATCTGAATAATCCCCTCATTAGTATATCCCGAGTACAGTGGATTTTCTGTTTTTTCAGGATTCAGTTGACGAAACTGGGCTTCTTTCAAAAATACTTTATAATTCCGCTGATTGAACTCAAAAACGAGGCCAATTCCAATAAAGCCACCATAAACCAGGGGAACTTTCCACCAGCGCTTGTTGTAGATTTGTCCGAGGCCCGGCAGCATCAGGGATCTCATTGCCGCACGGCGCGGCATCGCTTCGATAGCAAGACGAGCAGAATCTTTCAGGACCGGCTCTTTCTTAACCTGCACTTTACTGCTGTCCGATTTAGCAGATGGTGCCTCCCTTACCTGTGAAAGCACATCTTTTTGCGTTATAAAACACAAAAAGATGAGACCCAAAAGGATTTTCAATTTCATTACCAGTCTAACATTTCCAGAATCCGGTTCAAATCATCATCAGACATGAACCCGATTTCAATAGAGCCCCTGCCTTTTTCATCCAGTTTTAACTTAACCCTGGTGCTGAACTTAGAGGCAAGATCATCCTGTATCTTCATATATTGAAAAGACATTCCGTTTGCTTTTGCTGCCTTCTTGCCTTTTCCGACGTTCTGCAGCTGCCTTACCAATTCCTCCACCTTCCGTACTGAAAGTCCGCGATTAATTATCTCCTGAAACAGATAAATTTGCTTTTCGACATCCTCTACTGAGATCAGAGCACGCGCATGCCCCATTGAGATCTCTTTATCCCTAATAGCAGCCTGAATTACAGGGGGAAGTTTTAATAAACGCAGGTAATTGGTTACAGTAGAGCGATTTTTGCTTACCCGTTCACCAAGCTGTTCCTGCTTCAAATTACATTCGTCAATCATGCGCTGAAAGCTAAGTGCTACTTCTATCGCATTCAGATTTTCACGCTGAATATTTTCGATCAGCGCCATTTCCAGCATTTGCTGGTCATTTGCTGTACGAACATACGCCGGAATCTCAGTCAGGCCTGCCAGTTTTGATGCCCGCAACCTGCGTTCACCTGAAATTAGCTGATAGGAATTCTGCCCCGACTGTCTGACAGTGATGGGCTGGATCAAACCCTGTAATTTGATCGACTCTGCAAGTTCATGTAGTGCCTCAGGATCAAAATCAGTACGGGGCTGAAATGGATTAACCTGAACCTGACTGATCTTCACCGAACTTATGGAACCCAGTGAAGAGCTTTCATTACTTACCTGCTGTCTGTCATTTTCCGGCAAATCCGAATCATCCAAAAGAGCTCTTAATCCCCTTCCTAATCCGGTTTTCTTCTGGTAGATCATATTATACTAAAGCTTGTTTTACAGCCTCCTCGTTCGAAACCATCCCGTTTTTCCGGATGATCTCCCGGGCTAAATTAAGGTAATTGATTGCACCTTTACAATTAGCATCGTGCATAATGACCGAGATACCATAACTTGGAGCCTCACTTAAGCGGGTATTCCGCTGGATGATGGTATCAAAAACAAGGTCCTGGAAATGGGTCTTCACTTCCTCAACAACCTGATTTGACAATCTCAGTCTGACATCATACATGGTCAGCAATATACCTTCGATCTGAAGATTCGGATTTAAACGACTCTGAACGATCTTTATGGTGTTAAGCAATTTACCCAGACCTTCGAGGGCAAAGTACTCACATTGAACAGGAATAATTACTGAATCAGCTGCCGTAAGGGCATTGATTGTAATCAATCCCAAAGAGGGAGAACAGTCAATGATAATAAAATCATAACTATCCCGGATCTTATCCAGAACCGCTTTCATTTTATATTCCCTGTTTGATAAATTGATCATCTCAATTTCTGCACCTACCAAATCAATATGGGCTGGTAGCAGGTCGAGGTTTGGCGTATCTGTATTCCGGATAGCCTCTGAAGGATCTATCTCGTTAATGATACACTCGTATATGCTGGCCTTAATCGTGCGCGGGTCAAAACCTATTCCTGAGGTTGAATTTGCCTGCGGATCTGCATCAACCAAAAGAGTACGATATTCAAGAACAGCCAGACTCGCTGCAAGATTTATGGCTGAAGTAGTTTTTCCAACGCCCCCTTTTTGATTTGCTAATGCGATAATTTTGCTCATTTTAAAAAAATAATTACAAATACGTGATATTAAAAAGCCTAAACTATAAATTCTAAGCAGTTCAAAACACTACTTTTGACGGATTGAACAGGATTTTTTAATAATTTCTAAGATACAAACATAAAACTAATTACACCGCGGGGCGATTTTCGTTTTGCACATCTTATCCACAAAATGACTACAATAATTTCCGGCACTAATCGTGAGGGAAGCAATACTCTGAAACTCGCCGAATATTATCACAGGCAATTGTCAGAAAAAGGTTTCGACTCAGAAATACTTTCACTTTGTGATCTTCCCGGCGATCTGATTAGCACTGATCTTTATGGGAAACGCAGCGAAGCCTTTCAAAGTATTCAGGGAAGAATTTCTGCAAGCAGCAAATTCATTTTCGTCATACCCGAGTATAATGGAAGTTTCCCCGGAGTATTAAAAACTTTTATTGATGCATGCACATTTCCCGAAAGCTTTTTCGGGAAAAAAGCAGCCCTTGTCGGACTGTCAAGCGGCAAATACGGTAATATTCGGGGTGTAGACCATTTTACAGGAATCTGCCATTACATCAATATGCATGTTCTGCCATTACGCATACATATTCCTAATATCAGGAAGGAATTCGATGAAAACGGGAACCTATTTAATGAAGACACGGTAAAATTTACCAATCAACAAATTGAACGATTTATAGAATTTTAAACGCTAACGCAGACAGGGTTTAGAACCCTGTCTGCGTTTTAAAACTTGTCAGCCTTTCAAAACCCTGTCAGCCTTAACCATCCCTCTCCTTCATACCCAAACACAAATTGCTTCGGGTTTATGATTTCAGCTAAAATCTCAATGCTATCTGTTATCCTCGGACCAGATCTGTTAAAATATTGATTTCCATCGGCTATATAAATTCTGTTGTCCTGAACGGCCTTTAATTGGTTCCATCCCGGTAGTTCAAGCAAAAGATTGATCTCCTTTAAGGTTCTCTCAATTGAAAACCCACAAGGCATTAAAACTATAATATCAGGGTTTTCATTCTGAATATCTCCAAAATCAACATAGCCCGAATGCTTTCCTTTATCTGCCAGCACCGGAATACCACCAGCAATCTCAATGATTTCAGGTGTCCAGTTTCCTGCGATCATAAGGGGCGAGAGCCATTCTATACAGGCCACTTTGGGTTTCTCAGTAATGAATTTGAGTTTATGACGAATGATATCTATCCGTTCTTCTGATGATTCAAGCAAATCAGTACCTGCGTTTCCCGCATCAAGCTGATCTGCAAGATTTCGGATATCCCGGTAGATATCAGATAATTGATGTGGCTCCAATGAAATGATCTTACAATCCTTTGCAAGCAAATCCCCAATTGCCATTTCCACATCCTTAAGGCTTACTGCACAAACTTCGCATTGCGCTTGGGTAATAATGACATCCGGTGCCAGACTTCTTATAAGTTCTTTGTCAATGGTATAAATAGACAGTGAATCAGAGAGTATTTCTTTCACCTGCCTATCTATTTCTGCACTATCTGAGCCCGGAAGAAATTTCGCAGATGAGCATACCGACAGATTCTTAACACTTTCAGGATAATCACATTCATGTGAACGACCAATAAGTTGCCTCTCCAAACCGAGCGCACAGACTATTTCTGTGGCTGCCGGCAACAGAGAAATAATTTTTCTATCCTGCATCTGTTCTCAATTTTGGCAAATGTACAATTATTAAAAAAAATGCCCCGGTCATTAGATCGGGGCATAAAGTATAATTCTATATTCTCACGGGATATTACTGAGTTCCGTTATTTTGTTCTCCCTGTTTAAGGTCATCATTGGTTACACCACGTTTTTTACGTGGAGCCTGCATGGTCAGTTTTCCAAAGCGATAGCTGAAACTTGTTCCGAAAGATCGGAATGGAACAGAGAAATTACTGTTTTGAACAAAATCTGCTCCGGTAATATTCTGACGGAAATTCTTATTTTCATTGAAAGGATCAATGATTGTCAAACCGATACTTCCTTTCTTCTTCATAATCTCTTTCTTCAAACCAAGATTCCACATATTGAATGATGGATTTCTACCCTGTGAAGTCCGGCGCGGTGAATTGGTAATCAGGAATGTCTCGAATGTAAGTCCCTTTGGAAAAACATAAGACCCCATCAGGAATGCATTATAAATCAACTGTGTATTTGTATTGGTCACAGTAAACCCGCTGTTAGCATTGATATCATAAGTAAACACATTGAAATTACCTCTTAAGGTCAACGGTTTTACCGGATTTATCTGACCGAAGAAATTAAACCCTACCGAATTATTGCTACCAATGTTTCTGAAAGTGGTTCTTGAACCTGTTGCAGGATTTCCGGTTGCAGGATCAGTAACCGAAACAGGTAAGACAAAGCTTTCAATAATGTCATTGGTACGACGGTAATAAACTGAAGCATTCAAAACAGAAGTTTTGACAAACATGGAGTAATTGAACTCAATATTATGAGAAAGTTCTGGTTTCAGTGCCGGATTTCCCTGCGACTGGTTGAAAATATCTGCACTGTTCAGGAATGGATTGAGATAAAATAAACTTGGTCTTTGCAAACGCTGGTTATAACTTAATTTAACCGTTGAAAAGTTCTTGAATGTTCTTGAAACCACAAAACTTGGAACCAGATTAGAATAACTGCTGTTAAAAGGAGAAGCCGCAGCACCCACAGATCTGGCATCACCCTTGATCTCGGTACCTTCATAACGCGCACCTGCCCTGATACCAAACTTCTTGGCCAGAGTAAAAGCAAAGGTTGCATAAGCCGAGTACACATCCTGATTATAATCATAGATATAAGTACGGGCGGATATTGGTGTGAATGTACTGGTTGTTGAATTAAAGTTTCGGGTTTGATTATCGCTGGTAATATCCCTAAGAATTCCCTTCAATCCGGTTTCGAAAGTAACTTTCTTAAAAGGATGAGTATAATCCAGCTGAATCGTATTTTCTGTATTATCAGCATTGTTATCTCCGTATTCATCAATTACTGTATTTGAAAAATCGGTTGTATAGTCGCTGTTCTGGTTACTGTTTGTAAACTGATAGGCAAAGGAGATTTGCTGATCCTTCTTCTTAAACTTGTGAAGGTAATCGCTACTCCAGTCAATACCATTCATTTTCATCTGGTTATCACTCAAACGGGTGAAATTATTCATTATTCCATTGAAGCTATTCTGGTTTAGATTGCTCCCGTCCGCACTATTACTGAATCCATTCAAACGTACATTTGAACTGATCGAGTTGAAACTATTGAAATCGTAATCAGCTCCGATCGAACCATTCATTGCCAAACGGTCTGTTCTGCTTTGTCCCGCCTGACTGATTATCTGTGTGCCCGCCGTATTGCTACGATTGAAGGTGATATTAGAGGTCTGTGGCCAGGAATAAAAACCTCCACCATTGGCTGTTAGGGCCAAACGACCTGTTTTTGCGTTCAGATTAACATTTCCGCTATTCTGCCTTGTACCTACCCCACCGTTTACCGAGCCACTTACCCCGGCCAGATTATTCTTTTTTGTGATGATATTGATAATTCCTGAGGTTCCTTCCGCATCATATTTTGCAGAGGGGGAAGTAATTACCTCAACATTTTTTATCTGATCAGCCGGAATTGCCTTCAATGCATCAGCCATATTATTGGCCATAGAACCCGAAGGCTTGCCGTTAATCAATACCCTGACATTCTGACTCCCTCTGAGAGAGACATTTCCCTCAAAATCAACCGAAAGTAATGGCACTTTACGAAGTACATCAGTGGCGTTACCCCCGGCTATGGCTACATCCTGCTCTGCATTGTAAACCAGCTTGTCGATCTTATTTTCAATAACCGGTGCAGTACCTGTAACCACAACTTCATTCAGCATGGTCTTATTTGGGGCCAGCATAATACGGCCCAGATTTAAATCCGGCTTAGACAGGGTAGTCTTTACTGAATCTATCACTTTAGTCTGATATCCCAGAAATGCGATGGTTACACGGTAAACACCTGCAGAGATATTATCTATTTTAAAGGCCCCCTTCTCATCAGTTAATGCGCCATTGGTCGATTTTGCAGAACCTGCCCGTCCTAAAGAAACTGTAGCATAATCAATAGGAGTACGAGTAATTGAGTCGAGAATAGTACCAGAAATTCTGCCTATGACAGCCGGCGCTGCTCCGCCCATTCCTTGTGCATAAATACCGGAAATCCCGGAAGTTAATAATAATAGTATCGTAAATAAACGTTTCATTTAATTGGTTTTGGAATTAGTCGCGAAAGTACATCTATTGTTACAGGAACTTGTGGAGGAATTGTTGAACTAAGGTAAAATCTGAGATACAAAAGAAATTCGGGGCTTAGCCACCCAGAGTTCAATGTTATAAAGAGCTGGGATTCAGGAATTATCCATGATAGAGCCCGCTGAAACCGGACCTCTATCATGGATATTAAAATTTATACGACAAGGTTAATTATTTTTCCTTTTACGAAAATAATTTTCTTTGGACTCTTGCCATCAAGATACTTTTTTAAATCCTCATTAGCATGTATCAGCTCTTCAACCTCGGGCTGAGAAAGGCTCAGGGAGATATTCAGGTTCATGCGGGTCTTACCATTAACCGAAACCGGATAAGAGAATTCATTTTCAACCAGGTATTCAGGATTAAACTGCGGGTAAGCAGCTACTGATAAATTGCCGGCAGCATTACCCAAAAGGCTCCATAACTCCTCGGTTATATGAGGTGCATAAGGAGCAAGTACGACCACCAGTTCCTGTAGGATCTTCCTTTTATTGCATTTCAGATCAGTAAGCTCATTCACACAGATCATGAAGCTGGACACTGAGGTATTAAATGAAAAACGTTCTATATCCTCTTCTACCTTGCGAATGATCTTATGAAGTGCTTTGTATTCAGCCTTTGTAGGTTCCTGATCAGAAACATTGAAATTAAACTCATCATCATGAAAGAGCTTCCAGAATTTACGAAGGAATTTAAAAACACCTTCAATTCCGTTTGTATTCCATGGCTTACTTTGTTCCAGCGGACCGAGGAACATTTCATACATCCTCAGGGTATCGGCTCCAAAACGTTCAATGATATCATCCGGGCTAACGACATTGAACTTGGATTTGGACATTTTTTCAACCTCAACACCGCAGATATACTTCCCGTTTTCAAGAATGAACTCGGCACCAGCAAATTCAGGTCTGAATGCTTTAAATTTTTCAAGATCCAGGATCTCATTCATCACAATATTTACATCTACATGTAGTGCAGATGTTGTGTACTGGGATTTTAAACCGTGAGATACAAACTTATTAGTGCCACGACCTTCTTCATCAATAATCCGGTATACAAAATTAGACCTGCCCTGAATCATTCCCTGATTAATCAGCTTTTTGAAGGGCTCCTCTTCAACTACATATCCAAGATCTTTTAAAAATTTATTCCAGAATCGGCTGTAAAGCAAGTGTCCGGTGGCATGTTCTGAACCACCGATATACAAATCAACATCCTTCCAGTAAGTGATTGCCTCTGCAGGTGCGAAACTATCCTGTTTCCGATCATCCTGCGAAGCCATATAGCGGTACCAGTACCAGCTCGAACCTGCCCAACCGGGCATGGTACTCAGCTCATACTCCAATTCATCTTTGTACTTCCAATTCTCTGCCCTACCCAATGGTGGTTCTCCGCTTTCCGTTGGCAGGTATTTATCTACCTCAGGTAAAACCAGCGGAAGATCTTCCCTGTCGATCAGGTAAGGGAGCCCTTCTTTGAAATACACGGGTACTGGCTCCCCCCAATAACGCTGGCGACCAAAGATTGCATCACGCAAGCGGTAATTTACTTTGGCCTTACCGGCACCAAGCTCTTCAAGTTTAGCTATCAGTGTGTTTGTAGCTTCTTTATATTTCAGTCCGTTGATTATGCCTGAATTAATATAATGACCTTCCTTAGTCGGATCAGCCTCCTTGTCCAGATTCTTCTGTGCATCAGATATGGCAACAATAGGCAATCCAAATTTAGTTGCAAACAACCAGTCGCGCTGATCTCCTGAAGGTACCGCCATCACTGCTCCTGTTCCATAACCTGCCAAAACATAATCAGCGATCCAAATCGGAACCGGCTCATTTGTTATTGGATGGCTAGCATAGCTTCCTGTAAATGCACCGGATACTGTTTTTGTATCGGCCATACGATCAAGCTCGGTTTTCTTTTTAGTCTGATCGATATAATTCTGGATTTCTGATTCCTGTTCAGGAGTGGTTAATCCGGCCACATATTCATGTTCAGGTGCAAGAACGAGAAAGGTGGTTCCGTAAATTGTGTCGACACGTGTAGTAAATACTTCTATCACCTTACCGGAGTTCAGGCCAAATCTTACAAGAGCCCCCACACTTTTCCCAATCCAGTTACGCTGCATTTCTTTTAAGGGATCAGGCCAGTCTATTCCATCAAGGCCCTGAAGCAAACGATCAGCATATGCTGTGATACGCATACTCCATTGCATCATTTTTTTCTGCTCAACAGGGTGACCGCCACGTTCAGAATAACCGTCTTTTACTTCATCATTGGCTAAAACTGTACCTAATGCAGGGCACCAGTTTACAGTACTTTCCCGGAGATAGGTAAGCCGATACTTCAATAATTCAGTTTGCTTTTCAGATTCAGATAATCCCTTCCATTCCTCTGCAGAAAAAGTGCTGACATCGTCATCACATACCGCTTTTAAACCTGCAGTACCTGAATTTTCAAATCTCCGGATCAGCTCATCCATGCTTTCTGCCTTATCACTTTCAAGGTTATACCATGAATTAAAAAGCTGCATAAAGATCCACTGGGTCCATTTATAATATTCCGGATCACTGGTACGCACCTCACGACTCCAGTCAAATGAAAAACCCAGATTATCGAGCTGTTCGCGATAGCGATTTATGTTAGTTTCTGTAGTAATTGCAGGATGCTGTCCGGTTTGAATGGCATATTGCTCTGCAGGTAAACCAAAAGAGTCATATCCCATTGGATGCAAAACGTTGAAACCTTTTAAACGTTTGTATCTTGCAAAGATATCGGAGGCAATGTAGCCGAGCGGGTGCCCTACATGCAATCCCGCACCTGATGGATATGGAAACATATCCAACACATAATATTTGGGTTTTGCAGAACTATTATCGACTTTAAAAGTCTGATTTTCGGCCCAGAATTTTTGCCACCTCTTCTCTATATCTCTGAATTGATAATCCATTGTAAAACTGATAAGCTGCGAAAATACTAAAATCTCCGATTTTTTGAATCAGATGCTGCCTATAAAACCTCAATTAACTTACATAAAGGCCTTCTCTAAAAAATTTAACAAAGTTTAACTTCAAATCAGGGCATTTCAGCGCTTATTATTTAGGTTTATGAACTGAATTCTTTATTTTCGCAACATATCATTTCGCTCATGGAAGAATTTGAAAAAAGTACATCGTCCGGAAAAACTAAAACAATTTATGTTTCTACTGTGATCAGCATTGCTCTGGTTCTGTTAATGACAGGACTACTGGGTCTGATTCTGGTACATGCGAAAAACCTTTCAAAATACGTTAAAGAGAACATTGTACTCAATATTATCGTTAACGATGGTGCCAAGGAGGTGGATATTACAGCCTTACAAAAACAATTGGATGCAAATCCTTATGTCTTAAAAACCCAGTATGTAAGTAAAGAGCTTGCTGCCAGAAATTTAACCAAGGATCTTGGAGAAGATTTTGTTGACTTCCTTGGATATAACCCGCTATTATCGTCGATAGATCTTTATATGAAGGCAGATTATGCCAATAATGAGAGCATTGAAGCTTTCACCTCCCAACTTAATAAAAACCCTCTGGTAAAGGAAGTAATCTATCAGAAGTCGCTGATAGACATGGTCAATCAGAATATCAGGGGAATTGGCCTGGTCATACTCGCCTTTGCAACAATCCTGCTGATCATAGCTGTTGCCTTAATTAATAATACCATCCGGCTAGCTATCTATTCACAACGCTTTCTGATTAAGAGTATGCAATTGGTTGGAGCCACACAAAACTTTATCCGTAAACCTTTCCTTACTTATGGAATTCTTCACGGCCTATTCGCCGGACTTATTGCAGTAATTCTCTTATTGCTTACTCTATATTTAGCTCAGCAGCAGGTGCCCGAAATGATTATTCTGCGCAACTGGTTCGAATTTGGAATTGTTTTCCTGGCTGTTATCGGGATTGGAATTCTGATCTCCGGACTGAGCACCTATTTTGCAGTAAGCAAGTTTCTTCGTTTAAAAATTTACGAACTCTATAAATAATGGTACAGAAAAACACTCCAATTAAGGAAAGCCCGCAAGAGGGTTTTGTGTTCGGAAAAAATAATTACCGGTTGATGTTACTTAGTATCATTGTCGTCGTAGTTGGCTTTATGCTTATGATCGGGGATACCGATATTTATGAATTCAGAAAGATTGTTCTTGCCCCAATTGTTGTACTGGCAGGCTTTGCCATCGGTTTTATTGCAATTCTTAAAAAATAATGACCGTTTATCAGGCAATTCTGCTGGCTGTTATTGAAGGCCTGACAGAATTTTTACCGGTTTCTTCCACAGGCCATATGATCCTGGGTTCTTCCCTGATGGGTATTCAGTCAGACGATTTCGTCAAGCTATTTACTGTTGCTATTCAACTTGGAGCCATACTTTCAGTTATCGTGCTTTACTTCAAAAGGTTCTTCCAGACTATTGGATTCTATTTTAAGCTTCTCGTTGCATTTCTACCCGCTGTATTTTTTGGCTTGTTACTCAGTGATAAAATAGACAAGTTACTTGAAAGTCCGCTTGGTGTAGCTATTGCACTCCTTGTTGGTGGCGTTATTCTGCTTTTCGTAGATAAATGGTTTAAGGATGGCACTATTGATAACACAGATGATATCCGCTATGGCACGGCATTTAAGATCGGTTTGTTTCAATGTATCTCTATGATCCCTGGAGTTTCAAGATCTGCTTCAACGATCGTAGGTGGAATGTCTCAAAAATTATCCCGCAAAACCGCTGCCGAGTTTTCCTTCTTTCTGGCGGTACCAACTATGTTTGGTGCAACTGCAAAGAAGTTATTTGACTTTTATCAGAATGGATTTGTGATCAGCCAGGAGCAAATAAACTTATTGCTTATTGGTAATATCGTCGCTTTTATAGTCGCTATGCTGGCTATCCGGTATTTTATAACCTTCCTGCAAACCAGAGGGTTCAGAATCTTCGGTTGGTATCGCATCATTGTAGGCGGTATTATTCTGATTCTG
>Ga0209480_10002154_pt1 | contig 13740 bp, 9 predicted proteins | sample JI61114C2DNA_FD_187501 | JGI IMG/M metagenome (GOLD analysis project Ga0209480, IMG submission 187501) | Wastewater effluent complex algal communities from Wisconsin, to seasonally profile nutrient transformation and Carbon sequestration -... | ecosystem: Engineered > WWTP > Effluent > Algae...
GGAAGTCCGCTCGCGGTCCCGCGGGACGGCATCCCTGGCGTGGGCCCGATCCCCAGCACCTACGTGCCCGCGCGCAACACCCTGTTTCTCGCCTACGCGCTGGCCTGGGCCGAGGCCCTCGGCGCCCGCGAGATCTGGCTCGGCGTCAACGCCCTCGACTACTCCGGCTATCCCGATTGCCGTCCGGAGTTCATCGACGCGTTCCAACACCTCGCCGATCTGGCCACCCGCGCCGGCGTGGAGGGCCGCTCGATTGTCTTAAAAACGCCCCTCCTGCAGTGGACCAAGGCGCAGATCGTCGCCGCCGGGCGCGGCCTGGACGTCGACTACGCCGACACCATCTCCTGCTACGACCCGAGCGTGCAGGGCGACGCGGTCCTGGCCTGCGGCCGCTGCGACAGCTGCCAGCTGCGCCGCCAGGGCTTCGCGCAGGCCGGCGTCCCCGACCCGACCCGCTACATCACCGGGCCCGTCGCCGGGCCCTGAGCGCTCACTGCGGCAGCACCAGCTGCAGCCCCTGCCCCGTCATGTCCGAGTAGGTGTACGGGTTGATCAGGCCGGTCACGATCAGCTTGATCTCGTAGGTGTCCGGGTCGACCTTGAAGGCCTTGTTGCCCTTGTCGACGACCCACACGTAGCCCTCGTTGTCGATGCTGACCCCCCACGGCGAGCTGCAGCCCGGCAGCGTGATGTCGGTCTTGATGAACTTCTTGGTCGCCACATCGGCCTCGATCAGCCGGCAGGGCCCGTTGGCCGCGCCCCAGACCCGGCCCAGCCCGTCGATCTGGACCCCGAGCGCGCCGCTGCCCGGGTTGCCGCCGTTGCCGATGCCCTCCCACGTGTTCGCCTGCGCGTCGAAGAAGTACATGTGGTGCGGCCCCGAGAAGCTGCCGACCCACATGTTGCCGTTCGAGTCGACGCCCATGCCGTACTTGAAGTTCCCCGGCGGCTTCCCGAGCTCGGTGATCTGCAGCGTCGTCGCGTCGATGCGGATCGAGACCTCGTTGTCGTAGCCGATCGAGAACAGGTCGCCGGCGCTGTTGACCGCCCCGCCGTAGGGCCCGAAGCTGTTGCTCGACCAGTTCGGCCGCAGCACGTCGTCGAGCACCGCGCCGGTGTCGCCGTGCAGGCGGGAGAAGTGCGCCGTGTTCTGCGCGTCCTTGTAGCCGACCCACACCCGCGGCACCGGCGTCTCACAGGTCACCTGGTCCTGGGCAACGCCCTCCCACGCGGTCGGGCGCACGCCGCCCGAGAAGCCGTTGGCCAGCGGGAACGCGGTGTGCCACAGCACGCACTCGTCCTGGCCCCACGGCTTGATGTCGTTGGCCCCGGTCGACGTGTCGATCTGCCCGTTGCCGTTCTTGTCGTTGCACTTGACCTTGAGGGCTGCAACCTTCGTGACGCTGCCCAGGCCGCGGTTCGACACCGCGACGTCGCCGTACTGATTGACCGAGGTCCGCGAGGGCTGCGCCTGGCCCGGGTTCGGATGGGTGTAGTAGCGACCCTCCTCCATGCCGTTCATGGTGTTGATCTTGCTGACCGTGCCCTGCGAGGTGTTGGCGATCCAGATGTAGTCGAAGGTCGAGGCCTGATCGTCCGGCGGACAGGGCACCGGCCCCATGTCGAGCTTCGGCCCCTCCGTCGTCGAGCTCCCGTCCCCCGTGCTCGACGCGCTCAGCGGCCCCGTCGTGCCGCTCGTGCTCGTGCCCGGCTCGCCCGTCGTGCCGCTCGTGCTCGTGCCCGGCTCCGCCGTCGTGCCCGTATTCGCCGTCGTCGTCGCGGCCGTCTCGCCCTGCGTGGCGCCGCTGGTCGTCGGCGTCTCCCCGCTGGTGGTGGTCGTCGGCGCCGTGCTCGCCGTCGTCGCCGACTCCGTGCCGGCGCTCGTCCCGGACGTGGTCACCGGGCTCGTGCTCGACTGACTCTCCCCGCTGGTACCGTCCCCGGTGTCCGCACACCCGGACATCCACACCGAAGCCGCCAGAAACACGCCGCCAAACACCTGAACGCTGCCCGTAGATCCACGCATGGTCCGAGCACAACACAGCCACCGGACGATGACAAGATGAGGCGAGCGGGGCGCCCTGTTCGCATCCGCCCCGCGATCGCCGGGATAGACGAAGTCAGCGACATGTCCTTTTCAACATGTCTTTTTCGACATGTCCCAACAGCCTGCGACCCCGGGCGGAGCGCGGGCTCCATCCACCTCGCGGCCCATCGGCCCATCGGGGCGATCTCCGTGCAGCGTCCGGTGCGCCGCGCCGGCGGGTGAAACGCCCGGCCTCCTGGAGCCCGACAGCCGGGCCCTAACGCACGGCAACCAACTAACCGACCGCGCCCCTCGCACCTGTCCCTCGGTCCAGGCGACGCGGACGAGAGACGATGCGAACCCCCGATGGCCCGATAGCTGGCCATCAGCGGCAAACCAGGCTGATCTCGACCGAGTCGGTCGCGCCACCGGGGCCCCGATTCTGCGGCCGCTGACTTGCACATGCGACGAACGCAGCGCAGGCGGCACAGCCGCGACCGGCCCGACGCGGGGGCTCCAGAGGCTCGCGCGCGTGTCACGCAGTTTGACGGCTTGGGCAAGGCTTCCTATCGTGAAGGCCTCATCGACCCACGTCGACCGGGCCCATAGCTCAGTCGGTCAGAGCGGCCGGCTCATAACCGGTTGGTCCCTGGTTCAAGCCCAGGTGGGCCCACCTCAGTACCGCCATGACAGATATCCACCCGCAGATCCCAGCACTCCGTACGTTGCAACGGCAGGACCGCCGGCTCACTAGCCTTGAGCGCAAGCTAGGGGGCATCCCGGCGCGTATCAGCGGCCTCGACAGTGACCTTCAGAAGCTCGAGCAGATGCTCGCCGCGGAGCGAGAGAAGCTCGACGAGACGCGGAACTTCCAGACTCGCCAGGAGAGCCAGCTCCACGACGAAGAGGACCAGATCCGCAACAGCAAGGCCAAGCTGGGCGCGATCAAGACGGCGCGCGAGCTCAACGCGCAGCAGCGGGAGCTCGAGACCACCCGAAGGATGGTCACCACCCGGACCGGCGAGATCGCCAAGCTCCAGGAGGCCGTCACCAGGACGGAGCAGCAGATCGCCAAGATGGAGGCCCATCTCAGCGAGCTGCGCGCCGCGGCCGAGGCGGAGAAGGGCCGCCTCGCCGAGGAGCAGAAGCAGCTCGACGAGAGCATCAGCAAGTCCCGCAAGCTGCGCGTCAAGTCCGTCCAGGGGATCGACCGGGAGATCCTCGCCAACTACGAGCGCATCCGGAAGCGCCTCGGCGGCCTCGCCTTCGTCCCCGCTCACCGTGAGCGCTGCACCGCCTGCAAGATGATGATCCCCCACATCCTCTACATGCGGCTCCTCAAGGGCAAAGAGATCCTCGGCTGCGAGTCCTGCGGGCGCCTCCTCTACTGGTCCGGGCACTTCCCCGAAGACCACGAGAAGTTCGAGCCCAAGCCCGTCGAGCACGCCGTGCCCGTCGTGCCCGAGTTCTGAGCGCCGACCACCGGAGCCACCCTGACGACCTCGACGATCGCGCCCTGCGCCATCGTCGGGGTCGACTTCGTTTCTCGAAACAAGCACGCTCGGCCCGAGCGCCCGAGCACACAGGCCGAGCACCTCGGCCGAGCTCGCCGAACAGCCCGAGCGCTGCCGCTGCGGGCCGTGAAGGTGGGAGGAGCGACGGTCGAGCGGGGTCGTAAGCCGGGTTCTGTCCCCGGCATCGTTGCCTCTGCCGGGTGACGATCATTCATCTGAGCGGCGCTACCCGAGGCGGAGCGGGCCGCTCCTGGAGGCTGTCCTTGCGGACAGGTCTCCTGCCTCTGTTTGGCCTTGCTCCGGGTGGGGTTTACCGTGCGGTCCCTGTCGCCAGGCCCCCGGTGCGCTCTTACCGCACCTTTTCACCCTTACCCACGCGGACGTGGGCGGTTTATTTTCTGTGGCACTTTCCTTCGGGTCACCCCGACTGGCCTGCGCCAGCACCCTGCCCTGTGGAGCCCGGACTTTCCTCGATGGCGCACCGCTTGCGAGGCCGCCACCGCGATCGTCTTGTCCCCCTCGGCCGCCGCTCCTCCCGCGGCGGGTGATAGCACACTCAGGTCAGCGAGGGCAGGGTGTCCGCAGCGGTCTTGCTGAGCTGTCGCACGGCCTGCCGCTCATCGTGGTCGTTACAGGCGAGCACGACGACGACGGTGATGTTGTCGTCACCGCCGCGGTCGAGCGCCAGGTCGGTGCAGATCTGCGGGAGCTCCGAGTACAGGTGGTCGCGCGCGAGGGTCGCCAGCTCCTCGATCGACACGTAGTTGGCGAGTCCGTCGGAGCACAACAAGTACGCGTCGCCCATGCTGACGTTGACCGGGACGATGTCCGCCTCGACCACGCGCTCGAAGCCGACGCTGCGGGTGATGATGTGCTTGAGGTCGGAGTCCTGGGCCTCCTCCTCCGTCAACAGGCCGGCCTGGATCTGCTCGCGTAACCACGAGTGGTCCTCGGTCAGCTGGCGCGCCGTGCCGCTGCGCAGCAGGTACGCCCGCGAGTCGCCGACGTGAACGATGTAGCCGCGGTCGCCATGAAACAGCATCCCCGTCAGCGTGGTCCCCATGCCATGCAGCGAGCGGTCCATCTGCGCCTGGTCGTAGATGCGGGCGCTGGCCTCGCTCGCGCTGGCTTGAAGGATCTCGGCGATCGCGTCGTTCCAGGTCTGCTGCGGCATCCCGACCAGTCGGGCCATGCCGCGGCGCACCACCTTGTTCACGACGTCGGCGCACATCGCACTGGCGTGGGCGCCTCCGGCGTGGCCTCCCATGCCGTCCGCGACCAAGTACAGACCCAGAGACGCATCCACGAGGAAGCTGTCCTCGTTCGCCATGCGCACGCGGCCAACGTCAGTGGATGCCCATGCGATCAAACGCACTCAAAAACAATACCACGGGCAAGCGCCTGGCCAGCCGTTACCGACGCGATTTCCTGCGACCCGCCACGACCTCCGACGAGCGTCACTCGAGCGCATCCTGCGCAGCTGCCACCCTCGTCCCCCGCGTTCTCGTCTTTGGGGCCTGGGCCCGGGAAACTTGGGCCGCGGAGACCAGCATCCGTGAGCAAGCCAACACCTCTTCACGCGGGGAGGCTTCAGACGCGAAACGCGTGCGGCTCATCGGACATGGAGATCTCCGAGCCGTCGAAGCGGATCCGCTTGGCCTTGTCGTCGAGAATGGTCAGCAGCGACACCGGCCGCCGCCACACCCGTTCGAGGCTGCGCAGGGTGTCGCGGGCGTAGTCGGCCTTGAGGTCGACGCCCTCGTGGCGGTGCCCGAGCAGCAGCTCGCCGCGGTTCAAGTAGTTGGCGTCGACCACGTAGATGAACGGCTGCCCGAAGTTCGACAGCTGCTGCAGCATCTGCGCCTTGATCTTGGCGAAGCTGCGCCCCTCGATCTCCAGGCGCCCGGTGCGGCGGTTCTCCTTGAAGGTGAAGAACTTCTGGTCGCGACAAAAATCCTCGGTGAAAAATTCGTCGAGGAAGGTCACGTCGTTGTGCATGCGCCGGACCTCGAACAGCTTCTCCTTGCCGAGGCCGAGCTTCATGTCCCAGTGAGTGCGCTCCTGCAGTGAGCTGCAGTTGTCCCACTCCTTGCCGAAGCGGCCGCGGTTCCAGCGGTCCTCGATGTGGCGATACAGCTCGACGCCGAGCTTGTACGGGTTCAGCTGGCCGGGGCCCATGGCGGTGACGCCGCTGGCGGCGTCCGCGTAGTCGATGATCTCGTCGTCGCGCAGCGCGCGGGTCGTCATGATCTTCGAGTGCCAGTAGGTCGCCCAGCCCTCGTTCATGATCTTGGTCTGCCGCTGCGGCAGGAAGTAGTACGACTCCTCGCGCAGGATGCCGACGATGTCGGCCTCCCAGCCGTCGAGCGGCGCGTGCTGCATCAGGAAGCCGAGCACGTCACGCTCGGGCGCGGGCGGCAGCTTGCGCTTGGCGATCTCGTCCTGCTGCTTCTTCTTGGCCCGCTGGGCGGCGATGAACTCGGGCGGGTTGATGTAGCCCTCGAGGTAGCCGCGAACGTTGTGCAGGCGGCCGCTCTCGGTCGGGTCCTCGGGCTCGACCGCGGCGCCGTAGCCGGAGGCCGAGTCGGTGGCGCCGGACGGCGGACGCCGCGCCTTCTTCTCGCGAAACGGCAGCCAGGGGTCGATGAGGTTGTCGAGGGACAGACACACGTCGATGAACGACTCGACGGTGGAGACGCCGTGCCGGTCCATGTAGCGGCGCACGCGCGAGGCGTTGTTCGCCATCCCATCGATCATCCGTCGGTCGGTATGCGAGAAGAAGTAGTTGTTCTTGAAGAAGTCGCAATGACCATACACGTGGGCCATCACGAGCTTCTGATCGACCAAGGAATTACCCTCGAGCAGGTACGCGTAGCAGGGGTTGGTGTTGATGACGAGCTCGTAGATCTTCGAGAGCCCATAAGTGTGGCTCTTGAGCATGTGGTCGTACTCCATCCCGAAGCGCCAGTGCGGGTACCGGGTCGGAAACCCGTCATACGCCGCGATCTCGCACATGTGGCGGTAGTCGACCGGCTCGAACAACACCGGGAAAGTGTCGAGGCCGAACTCGTCGGCGTAGCTCTTGATCTCGACCTGAAGGTCACGCAGCACGCCCGGCAAGGAGGACATCAGCGGCCCCCCTTCAGGAACTCGCGGATCGAGTCCATGATGTCTTCCTTTGTCTTGATCTCCGAGGTCACCAGCAGCGGGTGCTTGTTGAAGGCCGCGCGCAGGTCCTTGATGAACTGCCCGGAGCCGTAAGGCGACTCCACCTGGCCGTAGCCGAATTGGTTCAGGCGCGGCAGCAGCTGGTTCTTGAGCAGGCCGATGCAGGTCGAGGTGTCGTCGACCGACCAGTTGTCGCCGTCCGAGAAGTGAAACGCGTAGATGTTCCACTGCTCCGGGTTGAACTCGGCGTCGATGAGCTCGCTGCAGACCTTGTAGGCCGAGGAGATCATCGTCCCGCCCGACTCGCGGGTCCGAAAGAACACCTCGCGCTCGACGACCCGCGCGGTCGCGTCATGAATGATGTAACGCGACTCCAGCCCCTTGTACTGGCTGCGCAGCCAGGTATCGATCCAAAACGACTCGATGCGCACCATCTCCTTCTGCTCGTCGCCCATCGAACCGGACACATCCATCATGTAAATAATGACAGCGTTCGACTGCGGTCGCGGGTCAGTGCGCCAGGAGCGGTAACGACGGTCTTCGCGGATCGGCACGATCACCGGACGACGTGGGTCGTAGGTGCCCATCGCCACCTGCCTGCGCAGGGCCCGCTTGAAGGTCGCCTTGAAACTGCGCAGGCTCTCGGGCCCGGTATTGCGCAGGCCGACGTAGCGGTCCTTCTTGGTCTCCAGCGACTGCGTACCGCGCCGTTGGATGTTCGGCAGACCGAGCTCCTCGCCCATGATCTCGGCGAGCTCTTCGAGCGAGACCTCGACCTCGAGCCCCTTGCTGCCCTCGCCCTCGCCGGCCTTGCCCGAGCCGCTCTGCCCGTCCTTCGGGTTACCACCGATCGGGTCCCCCGCCTCGCCCTCGCCCTGTCCGACGCCCTGGCCGCTGTTGTCGCCGAACACGAAGCGCGGGATGTTGATCTGCGGCATCGGGATGGTCACCGAGCCTTGACCCTTCGGCGCGATGAGGTCGCCGCGCGAGATATATTTGCGCAAGTTCTGCCGAATTTTCCCGCGAATGATCTCTCGGAATCGGCTGTGGTCCTGTTCGATGCGCGAAATCATGGGCGTCCGCGGGGAAGGAGAACTGCGCGAGGCCGCAAGTGGCCGGTGCAGGACGCCTAGTGTAACATCACGTTCCGCTGTCACGCACCCTCGGCAGGAATTCATGATGTCCAGCACCCGCCTCGTCGACCGCATCGCCGCTCTCCAGGATCAAAAACGCTACGAGGATCTGCACTGGTCCGGTAGCTTCGAAGAGTACCTTGAGCTCGCCCGGAAGAACCCCCGCGTCGCGCGCACCGCCTACGAGCGCCTCTACGACATGGTCCTGTCGCACGGCACCGAGGAGTACGTCGACCACAAGAAGAAGATCACCCGCTACCGCTTCTTCCAGGACGAAGCCCATCAGGGCCGCGACGCGATCTTCGGCCTCGACATCCCGTTGATGCGCCTCGTCAACGTGCTCAAGGCCGCGGCGCTGCGCTACGGCACCGAGCGCCGCATCATCCTCCTGCACGGCCCGGTCGGCTCGTCCAAGAGCACCATCGCGCGCCTGCTCAAGAAGGGCCTCGAGGAGTACAGCCGCACCCCCGAGGGCGCGCTCTACACCTACGAATGGGTGCTCCCGGAGAGCCTGCGCCACCTGACCGCCGGCCAGGAGTGCTTCCCTTCGCCGATGAACGAGGAGCCGCTCAAGCTGATCCCACCCGAGGTCCGCGACCAGGCGATCGCCGGGCTCGGCCTCGAGCGCGACGGCTTCGTCCCGTTCATCCGCGGCCAGCTGAACCCCGCCTGCCGCTTCATCTTCCGCGAGCTGATGCTGCACCACAAGGGCGACTGGTCGCGCGTCATCCAGCACGTCCGCGTCCGCCGCCTGCTGCTCAGCGAGGAGGACCGCGTCGGCATCGGCACCTTCCAGCCGAAGGACGAGAAGAACCAGGACTCGACCGAGCTGACCGGCGACATCAATTACCGCCGCATCGCCGAGTACGGCAGCGACACCGACCCGCGCGCCTTCAACTTCGACGGCGAGTTCAACGTCGCCAACCGCGGCCTGATCGAGTTCGTCGAGATCTTGAAGCTCGACGTCGCCTTCTTGTACGACCTGCTCGGCGCGACCCAGGAGCAGAAGGTCAAGCCCAAGAAGTTCGCCCAGACCGACATCGACGAGGTGATCATCGGCCACACGAACGAGGCCGAGTACAACCGCCTGCTCGAGAACAAGTTCATGGAGGCGCTGCGCGACCGCACCGTCAAGATCGACATCCCCTACATCACCAAGTTGACCGAGGAGATCAAGATCTACGCCAAGGACTACAACCCCGCCAAGGTCCGCGGCCGGTTCATCGCCCCCCACACCCTCGAGATGGCCTCGATGTGGGCCATCCTCACCCGCCTCGAGGACCCCAAGAAGCATCAGCTCACCCTGCTGCAGAAGCTCAAGCTCTTCGATGGCAAGACCATGCCCGGCTTCACCCAGGACTCGGTCAAGGAGCTGCGCAAGGAGGCCAACCGCGAGGGCATGGAGGGCATCTCCCCGCGCTACATCCAGGACAAGATCGCCAACTGCCTGGTCAGCGACCGCGGCCAGATGAGCATCAACCCGTTCATGGTCCTCAACGAGCTCGAGTCGGGCCTGCGCAACCACTCGCTGCTGACCTCCGAGGAGCACCGCAAGCGCTATACGGAGCTGCTCGCCGTGGTCAAGCAGGAGTACGAGGACATCGTCAAGAACGAGGTCCAGCGGGCCATCAGCGCCGACGCCGACGCCATCGCGCGGCTGTGCGGCAACTACATCGACAACGTCAAGGCCTACACCCAGCGGGAGAAGGTCAAGAACCCGTACACCGGCCAGGACGAGGAGCCCGACGAGCGGCTCATGCGCTCGATCGAGACCAAGATCGACATCCCGGAGTCGCGCAAGGACGACTTCCGCCGCGAGATCATGAACTACATCGGCGCTCTGGCGATCGAGGGCAAGCAGTTCGACTATCGCACCAACGAGCGCCTCTACAAGGCCCTCGAGCTCAAGCTCTTCGAGGACCAGAAGGACAGCATCAAGCTCACCAGCCTCGTCTCCCAGGTCGTCGACAAGGAGGCCCAGGAGAAGATCGACGTCGTCAAGCAGCGGCTGATCCGCAACTACGGCTACGACGAGATCTCCGCGACCGACGTGCTCACCTACGTCGCCTCCATCTTCGCCCGCGGCGAGATGAAGTAGCCCGCAGGTCCGCGCTCACCATGCCCCCGCCCGCGCGGGGGCGTTCGCATGTCCCTACGCGAACTTCGCCAGCACCGGGATGTGATCCGACGGCGACTCCCAGCTGCGCGGCGCCGCGTCGTGTACGACCTCGACGCAGCGCTCGTAGAGCGGCGCTGTCGCGTAGACATGGTCGATGCGCATGCCCTGGTGCTTGCGAAACGCCCCGGCGCGGTAGTCAAACCAGGTGAACTGCCCCGGCTCCTGGTTGAACTTGCGGAAGCAGTCGCGCAGCCCGAACTCCTGCAGCCGCGCCAGCGCAGCGTGCTCCTCGGGCGAGAAGTGCGTGCAGCCGGCCATCGACGCCGGGTCGACGAGATCGCGGGCGTCGGGGGCGATGTTGAAGTCGCCGCACAGCAGCAGCGGCTCGTCGGCGCGGGCACTCGCGTCGAGCTCGAGGCGCAGACGCTCGAGCCATTGCAGCTTGTAGGCGAAGGCCTCGGTGCCCAGCGCGGTGCCATTGGGCACATACAGGTTGTAGATCCGCACCCCGCCGATGACGGTGTTGAGGATCCTGCAGTGACTGTCGGTCGGCTCGGCGCGGAAGCCCTTGACCACCTCGGCGGGCTTCTGCTTGCTCAGCGTGACGACTCCGGCGTAGCCCTTCGAGCCGTGGACCTGCAGCTGGTAGCCGAGCTCCATAAATGGCACCCGCGGGAACACCTTCTCCTCGCACTTGATCTCCTGCAGGCAGACCACGTCCGGCTCGCGCTCGGCCAGATACGTGAGCACGCCGTCGAGGCGCGCGCGGATCCCGTTGATGTTCCAGGTCAGCAGGGTGAACGGCGCAGTCATGGCGGGTCGCAGCCTACCGCAGCCGCCTGCGCGCGACGAGGTGGTGCAGCAGCAGCGCCAGCGCGAACCAGCCCGCCGCCATGAACACCGACACGTCGCTGTGCGCGACCAGGACCCCCAGCACGAACAAGCTCGAGGCGATGTACGCGTAGGGCACCCAGGGATAAAAGGCGACCTTGTACGGCCGAGGTCGGTCCGGCATCCGCCTGCGGAGTCGAACGACGCTGTACACGGTCAGCGACCCGGAGATGAGCATCGCACACGACGCGTAGCTCATCAGCTGCTCGAAGCCTTGGAACATGATCAGGCCGATCGCCAGCCCCGCCTGGGTCCACAGCGCGACAACGGGGGTGCCGAAACGGGCGTGAAGCCGACCGGCGCTGGCAGGGAAGTGGCCCTGCTCGGCCATCGCGTAGGCGATGCGCGAGCCGGTCATCACGCTGCCGTTGATCGAGCCGAGCATCGCCAGCAAGATCATCGTCGTCACGACGACGACGCCCGCGTCCCCGAACAGCCGCCCGGCCGCGGCCGTGCCGGCCTCCCCGACGCCCGCGAGGTCCGCGACCCCGAACACCGACAGGAAGCCCGCGCTCAGCACCATGTACAGCACGAGCACCGCCAGCGTCCCACCGATCACCGCGCGCGGAAGATTGCGCCCCGGGTTCTCGATCTCCCCGCCGATATAGATCGCCGCGTTCCAGCCCGAGTACGCGAAGTACACCGGCAGATACGCCGCCGCGAGCGCCGCCGGCGCGGGTATCGGCCACAACCCCAGCTCCAGCCCCGACTGCCCGACCTCCACGGTCCCCACCTCGCCGACCACGAACAGGCTGACCACCAGCAGCACCACCAGCGGCACCAGCGTGAGCACGATCTGCACCCGCCCCGACAACACCACGCCGACATGGTTGAGCGCCGTCAGGGTCAGCACGATCGCCACCGCCCAGAAGGTCGGTCCCGCGACGGTCAGCGGACCGAGCGCCACCGGCCCCGCGAACCACTCGCCGAACAACATCGGCAACTGATACGTCGCCGTCCCCACCGCCATCGCCGCCAGCGAGCCCGGGAAGGTCGCCAGCATCTGCAGCCATCCGGTCGAGAACGCGACACCTGGCCCATAGGCCAGGCGCAAGTACGGGTACTCGCCGCCCGCCCGCGGCATCATCGCCCCCAGCTCCGCGACGCACAGCGCCCCGCACAGCGCCGCGAGCCCGCCGAGCAGCCACATCAGCAGGAAGTACCCCGAGCTGTGGATGTGCTGGGCGACGACCGGCGGAGCGATGAAGATGCCGATGCCGAGCATCGACCCGGTGACGATCGACTGGGCCGCCCAGCGACCCAGTCGGCCGCTTGGCTCGCGCGGCGCGGGCTCCATGGACCCGCAAGCCTAACGCAAGCGCCGCCCGCCCGAGCCCGCGACGACGCCGCCCGCGGGCAGTTTTCGAAGATTTCCGCGTTTGACAGCGCCCGCGACCGCGGCTAGCTTCGCGCGCACTCATGCCTCGCTCGCGCACGTGGACATGCCAGCAGGGCCCCTCTGGGCTCGGGCTGGCCTGTACGCTCGCCGCGGCGCTCGCCGCGGCCGCCTGCAAGACCGGCCCGGACCTCAGCACCGACTACGGCCAGACCGCCCGTGAGAACTACGAGCTGGCGATCGGCGAGTTCGAGGACCGCGACTGGGACGAGGCCGTCGCCTACGCCGACTTCGTACGGATCCGTTTCCCATTCAGCCGCTATGCCGTCGAGGCCGAGCTCCTGGTCGCGCGCGCCGAATTCGCCCAGGGCAACTATCTGACCGCCCAGGACGGCTTCAAGCAATTCTACAAGCTGCACCCGACCCACAAGCACGTGCTAAACGGCTGGTGCGCGTACATGGCCGCGGTCTCCGCCTACATGAACGCCCCCGAGGGCTTCGCCCTGCTGCCCCCCCACTACCAGCGCGACCAGGCCCAGCTGCAGGAGGCCCTCGTCGAGCTGGCCTACTTCTTCGACCACTACGCGGGCAGCTCCCTCGAAGCCAACGCCCTCAAACTGCGCGACGAGATCAAGCGTCGCCTGCTCGAACACGAGCTCTACGTCGCCCGCTTCTACCTCGACCGCGACGCTCCGGAGGCCGCCATCGGCCGCCTGGAGTCCGCCCACAAGAACTACCCGGGCATCGGCCTCGACGCCGAGGTGCTGTTCTTGCTCGGCCTGACCTACCTGCGCATGAACGAGATCGAGCTCGCGCGCAGCACCTTCAGCGAGCTGCAAGCTCAGCATCCGCGACACCACCATGGTCGCCAGGCCGGGCTCTATCTCAAGTACATCCTCAAGAATTTCGGCCCCGCCGACCCCAGCCGCAAGCGCCCGGACCGCAGCCCTCCGCGCCCGATCAGCCCCCCGCGCCCCAAACTCAAGGACGAGGACGAGATGCGCCGCAAGAACAAGCCGACCGCCGCGCTCCACTCGTCCGCCACCGCAAAGGCGCCCCTGTGACCGAGCAAGCCGCCCCCGAGGCCGCGTCCATCCCGGAGTCGGCTCCCCGCTTCCCGGGCCCGGAGTTCCAGGCGCGATTGCTCGACCCTCCGCTACAAACGGCCGACTTGCCTGGCATCGGCGGCCGGATCCGGCTGTGCCCGGAGGACTTCACGGTGCGAGAGATCCCCGCCTACGGCCCTGATGGCCGCGTCGGCGCCCATTTGCTGCTGACCATGCACAAGCGCGGCCTCGGCAGCGAGGACGCGATCGTCGAGATCAGCCGCCAGACCGGCATCCCCCGCCCGGAGATCGGCCTCGCGGGCCTCAAGGACAAGGACGCCGTCACCGAACAGTGGATCTCGGTCCCGTTCGCGGCCGGAGCCCGCCTCGCCGAGTTCTCCCACCCGGCCATCACCCTCGGCACGGCACATCCACACGGCAACAAGCTGCGCCGCGGCCACCTCCACGGCAACCACTTCAACATCGTCGTCCGCGAACTTGCCGTTT
>Ga0209480_10002156_pt1 | contig 13740 bp, 15 predicted proteins | sample JI61114C2DNA_FD_187501 | JGI IMG/M metagenome (GOLD analysis project Ga0209480, IMG submission 187501) | Wastewater effluent complex algal communities from Wisconsin, to seasonally profile nutrient transformation and Carbon sequestration -... | ecosystem: Engineered > WWTP > Effluent > Algae...
CAGGCCGGCCAGGGTTACCAGCCGGGTGCGGGCGGCTTCGAGTGAGGGGCGCAGGTTGGGCGTGCCGAAATAGGTGGCCAGCTGCACGATGCCCTTGGCGCCTTCGCGGCGGATGGCGTCGAGCCGTGCGGCGTCGACGAGGCCTTCTTTCAGGGCGTGGCGCAGCACCCGTTCGAAATAGGGGCGGCTATCGACTGTTGCAAGAACGGTATCACTGGACATCGTGTGCACTGCGCGAAGCCGTGTTGGCTTCGCGCTTCTCCCGTTATCAGATTGCGGATTCCTCGTCCTCGTCTTCGAGCCTGGGCACGCCCGGTTCGGAAGATTCGGCAACGGGCATTCTGGCTGCTTCGGCGGCGCGGTGCAGGCGATCCTGGATTTCGATGATCAAGAGCTCGAAGGTGTCGGAAAACTCGTGGCGCAGCACCCAGGCGGTTTCCATCCAGTCGGAATCGGCCACTTCGGAGCGCGACATGCGAACCCGCACCATTTCGATGGCGTCGCCGATTTCGAGGCCCTGGTCGAGTTCATCGACGCGCTCGGAATCCCAGGTGATGGCCGACTTGGGCGCAAAGGCCTTTTCGAGATCGACTTCGGCTTCGAACACGCCGTGGTAGGCCAGGGCCTGCAGCGAGTCGTAGTGGTCGATGAAGTAATCGGCCAGGAGGCGCACGCCTTCGTCGTGTTCGGCGAGGCAGTCGAGCACCTCGGAGCAGGCGCCGGGCGTGCGGTGCATCACGGCGTTCATGGTGTTGCGCAGGCGCGGCACGTATTTTTCGATGGGCTCGCCGTACTGGCGTTCGAGCATGATGGCCTGCACGAACTGTTCCGGGCTCACCAGCATGTTGACGATGGATTCCTTGCTCGCGTCGAACTCGCGCATCACGGCCAGCACGTCCTTGGGGGCCATTTCGTCGAGCACTTCAACCAGGGCGTGGTCGCCTTCCTTTTCGGCGAGGACGACCAGGTTGGCTTCGGCTTCCGAGATTTCGCCGGCAAGGATCAGGGCCTGGGTTTGCTTGATGACAAGCTGGGTCATGAGAAATCTTTCTTAACGGTCAATGGCGTCGAAGCCCTGCTCGGACATCCAGTCTTCTCCGGATTCGCCGAGATCGTCAGCGCCTTCGTCCTCTTCTTCGTCCGCGCTTGCTTCGGGCGCGGAGCGGGCCGACAGGCCGCTGCCCAGCAGGTATTCGAGCACGGCGGTGGTGACAAGAAAACTCTCGCCGCCGGCCTTGGCGAGGCAGAGCTCGATCAGCGGGCGGGCCCAGGAGGCGATCTCGATGGATTCCTCGAGTTCGGCCCAGGCCGGAAAGCCGTCGTCCCCGGGTTCGCTTTGCGAGGCTTCGTAGAGTGCCCGGCCCGTGTTGAATCCGAAGGCGCCGTGGAAGGCCGGCGCAACCATTTCCGGCGCGGCGTCGATCATCGACAGGAGGAAGGAGAATTCCTTGTGCTTGTCCCGCACCCGGCGCTGGAGCACGTCCTTGCCTTCGGAGTCGGAACGCAGGTCGTCGATTTCGGCAGCGTAGCGCTCGAAAATGTCTTCAAAATAAAACGAGGTCAAGAAATTACCTTTTCAATGTACGAGGCCCACAGGGAGCTGGCCTCTTGCAGGGGGTCGTCGATCAGATTGCGCTGGCGCAGCAGATCGTAGTCGCGCCGGCGGGTCGGGTCGGCGAGCAGCTCGTAGGCGCTCTGGATGCTCCGGAAGCGGTCGGCGGCGGCGGGGTCGGGGTTTTTGTCCGGGTGGTAAAGGCGGGCGGCCTTGCGGTAGGCCACCTTGATGTCTTCGGCCGGCGCGCTGGGTGAAACGCCCAGAATCTCGTAGGGATCACGCATTGTTTCGGGTTCCTGTCGCCATCAGGCCGTGCGCCGCGCCGGGAGGCGTCAGGCGCCGATGCCGAGGCGCTCGCACACGGCGATCGTCGGGGCGGCCTGGTTCATGCTGTAAAAATGCAGGCCGGGGGCGCCGGCCGCAATCAGTTTTGCGCACAGCTCGCTCACCACGTCGAGGCCGAAGGCCTTGATGGAGTCGCTGTCGTCGCCGAAGGCTTCGAACTTGCGGCGCATCCAGCGCGGGATCTCGGCGCCGCAGGCGTCGGAGAAGCGGGCCAGCTTGGTGAAGGACACGATGGGCATGATGCCCGGCACGATGGGCACGTTCACGCCGATGGCGGCGCATTCGTCGCAAAAATGCAGGTAGGCGTCGAGGTTGTAGAAATATTGGGTGATGGCCGAATTGGCGCCGGCATCCACCTTGCGCTTGAAGGCCAGCAGATCGTCCCGCGGGTTTCTGGCCTGGGGATGGTATTCGGGGTAGGCGGCGACTTCGATGTGAAAGTGATCGCCGGTCTCAAGGCGGATGAACTCGACCAGTTCGTTGGCGTAGCGCAGTTCGCCCGGGTAGCCGACGCCGGAAGGCAGATCGCCGCGCAGCGCGACGATGCGGCGGATGCCGGCATCCTTGTAGCGCTGCAGGATGTCGCGGATGTGCGGGCGGGTCGAGCCGATGCACGACAGGTGCGGCGCGGCCTGGTGGCCTTCGTTCTGGATCTCGAAGACGGTTTCGAAGGTGCGCTCCTGGGTCGTGCCGCCGGCACCGAAGGTGACCGAGAAGAATTCGGGCTTCAGTACGGCCAGCTTCTGGCGCACCACGCGCAGCTTGTCGGCGCCTTCGGTGGTTTGAGGGGGAAAGAATTCGATGGAGAAGGGGATCTTGTTCATGCTTCTAGTCGCTCGTCAGTGTGTTGCTGATGTCGGTTACCAGCAGGTAGCTGTTTGGCCGTAGCGTCATGCCTGTTTGCACGTTGCGCAGTATTTCATCGGCAGTGCCGAGAAAGAGCAGCTTCACGCTATTAATGAAGCTGGTCTTGCCAAAGCCGTTGCGGCCGGCAATCAAAATTACCGGCCGTTTTCGGATAGGTGGGGGAAGATCGATAACCTGTTCGCCGTAATAGGAGAACAGGTTCTGGATGCAGATTTTTTTAAAGATCATGAGCAGGATCGGCGGACAGTGCCTGATTGAAGTCTTTTTCGATCAGTTCGCGGAGGTCTTTTTCGAGGCCGGCCTTGGCGCCCCAGCCTTCGAGGTGTGCGTACTTTTCTTTGACAGTTTCGAGCAGGCGTTGGGCCAGTTCGACCGGGAAGTCCGCGTCTACTGCGCAACTTTCCAGCAGTAGTTCGTAGACGAGTTGCAGGACGGCTGTTGAGTCTTTGCCGCCGGAGTAGGCAACGACCCATGGCCGGGTATCGGACTCGTACAGAGTCCGCATGGAGTCTTTGGTTACTTCCAGCTTTCTCATTGGGTTTGCGACGAGAGTCGTTGTCGGTGTGTCTGGGGGGTCAACCCAGAAAGGGATTGAGGACGGTGATTCCGTCGTAGCGTTGTCCGTGGGAGAGATCTTCGCTGATGACTGTGTGGGCTCCGAGGCGTGCTGCGGCGCACAGGATGGCTGCGTCCCAGTGGCTGAGGTTGTAGCGGTTGCGCAGGCTGAGGGCGGCGAGTACCAGTTCGCGGTCGACGGCTTGCACGGGTCTGCTTGCGGCAATGCGCTCGACGAAAGTCTGTGGTGCGGTGGGCAACAGGCCGTGACGGGCCTGACGGGCATTGGCGTAGAACTCCATGAGCACCTGTGTGGACAAGCCCCAGTCAGTGCGGGCTACCCAGTTGCGTGCCGCCGGCCTTTTGGTCGCGTGGTCGGTTGCCAGCGATGTTGCATAGATCAGTATGTTGGTGTCGAGGAAGTAAGGTGCACTCATGGTTTGTAGCGGGCCTTTTCTTCCTGCACCTGGTAGTCGAGCTCCCGGGCCAGGGCCCGGTCATGGACCTGGTCCCGGGTGAGCATTGGTGCTCGCCCCCACTGGCTGCCGGCCACGATCGCGTCGAGCTGGTCGAGCAGATTGTCGGCTGGGATGTCTTCCGGCGTTGTCTGAACCCGCTCGACTGCGGATGTGGCGATCAAGTACTGGAAGTCTGGGGTTGTCTTGCCTGGCTCATGGAGCCGACCCACCGCTTCAATGATCGCCATGAGTTCGCCTTGAAGTGAACGGTGGTGGCTGGTCGCTACAGTACGGAGGCGCTCCGCGAGTTCGTCCGGGACGTTCTTTATTGTCAGGGTGACCGGCATGCTTAAGTCCACAATGGAATCGTTATGGTTCCATTGTGGATGTGAGTTGCATTCAGATCAAGCCTGGAGCTTGTCCGTAAATAGTCCGGCGTTGGTATGGGGCCGAATCATCGCCACTACGTTGTTGCGTCTTCTGGCTTGGGTACCCACCCAAGCTGCAAAAGCGTGCCTCGCATTGACGGCGATTCACCTCCCATACTTTGGCCTCTTATTCACGGACAAGCGCTTAGTAGCGGTACTGGTCGGCCTTGTACGGGCCTTCCTTGGGCACGCCGATGTAGGCGGCCTGCTCGTCGGTCAGCACCGAGAGCTGGGCGTTGAGCTTCTTGAGCTGCAGGCGGGCAACCTTTTCGTCCAGATGCTTGGGCAGGGTGTAGACGCCGACCGGATAGTCGGCAGTGCGGGTGAACAGCTCGATCTGGGCGATGGTCTGGTTGGCGAAGGAGCTGGACATCACGTAGGACGGATGGCCGGTGCCGCAGCCGAGGTTAACCAGGCGGCCCTTGGCCAGCAGGATGATGCGCTTGCCGTCCGGGAAGATCACGTGGTCGACCTGGGGCTTGATCTCTTCCCACGGGTACTGCTCGATCGAGGCAACGTCGATTTCGTTGTCGAAGTGGCCGATGTTGCAGACGATGGCCTGGTCTTTCATGGCGGCCATGTGGTCGTGGGTGATGACGTGGAAGTTGCCGGTGGTGGTGACGAAGATGTCGGCCTTGTCGGCGGCGTACTCCATCGTGACCACGCGGTAGCCTTCCATGGCGGCCTGCAGCGCGCAGATCGGGTCGATTTCGGTGACCCACACCTGGGCCGACAGGGCACGCATGGCCTGGGCCGAGCCCTTGCCCACGTCGCCGTAGCCGGCAATGACGGCAACCTTGCCGGCGATCATCACGTCGGTGGCGCGCTTGATGCCATCGACCAGCGATTCGCGGCAGCCGTAGAGGTTGTCGAACTTGGATTTGGTGACCGAGTCGTTGACGTTGATGGCCGGGAACTTGAGTTCGCCACGCTGGTGCATCTGGTACAGGCGATGCACGCCGGTGGTGGTTTCCTCGGTGACGCCCTTGACCGCGGCGAGACGCACGGAATACCAGGTCGGGTCGATGGCCAGCTTGGCCTTGATGGCAGCGAAGAGGATGGTTTCTTCTTCGGAGCCGGGCTTGGCGATGACCGAGATGTCTTTTTCGGCGCGGGCGCCCAGGTGCAGCAGCAGGGTCGCGTCGCCGCCGTCGTCGAGGATCATGTTGCTGAAAGCACCGTCGGTCCATTCGAAGATGCGGTGGGTGTAATCCCAGTAGTCGGCCAGCGACTCGCCCTTGACGGCGAAGACCGGGATGCCCTGCGCGGCAATGGCGGCAGCGGCGTGGTCTTGCGTCGAGAAGATGTTGCACGAGGCCCAGCGGACTTCGGCGCCGAGCGCGGTGAGCGTCTCGATCAGCACGGCGGTCTGGATGGTCATGTGCAGCGAGCCGGTGATGCGTGCGCCCTTGAGGGGCTGGGCCGCGGCGAACTCGTCGCGGATGGCCATCAGGCCCGGCATTTCGGTTTCGGCGATGCGAATTTCCTTGCGGCCCCAGTCGGCCAGGGAGAGATCGGCAACAACGTAATCAGTGAATTTTTCAGCCACAGCGTTCATGAGAACTCCTCGAACATGTGGCCGGGAGGGACTACGCGTGGCTTGGGCAATGCAGGCTCACCGCGTCTCCCCGTGCCCGGCACGGGTTTGCAAAACAAAGCATGGACGGGTGAGCGCAGTTGCTGGTGCGGCAGAAAAACTGCTTCTACGGCACTGACATCGAGCCTGGGACGGCGGGCCTTGCACCCGGCGGTCTTGCAGCGCTCCTCGAATCAGGCCGAGGATTATATCGGGTTTCAGGGCGAATTATTTAGGCTTGGTTGACCATCGCGTCAGTCCTGTCTTTTCAGCGTGGCGAGAATCTCGGTCACGACTCCATCCCACTGCGCGCAGCACCAGACGCTGGCGTAGCGCTCGAACTGGCGAATCGTGGATTCCAGCGGAAAGCGGTTGTCGCCGATGTGGCGCACCATTTCTTCGGCCAGGCTCTTGGCCTTGTGGCGGTTTTCCTCGCCGTTCCAGTCGCCGGGGACGAATACGTAGCCGAGGGTGAGCAGCTCGAGCAAGGTGCCGATGGCCCAGATGCGGTCGAGTGACTGGCTGCTGTCGCTGGCTTCGTAGCTCCACTGGGAAATCTGGTAGGCGGCCTGCCACCAGGGCAGCAGGGGGGCGTGCCAGGCATTGCCGGGCGCTGCGCTGCGGTTGTTGCGCACGGCCTCGAGGGCCAGGTACTGAGTGATCACCCAGTGGTTGGTGGGGGCCTTGCGCAGGGCCTGCCGATAAAAGCGCTGGGCGCTCAGATAGGCTTCCTGGATCTTGTCGTTGAGCGGCTGGAGTTCGTCGTCCCTGGCCTTGCTGTCGGCGAGGGCGAGGTGCTGCTTTTCGAAACTCACCGCGATGCGTTTTTCGAGGGCGCCGCTCATGCCCAGGCGATCGCTGGCCAGCACGGGGTCGTTGCTGGCGCGGGCTTCGCGGATCCATGAGTCGATCATTTCGCGGATCTTGCGGTGGCAGAAGGCCATTTCGTCGCCAAGCTCGGGCGATGTCATGTCGCCCTTGGCCAGGGTGTCGAGCCGGCCAAACTGCACTTCGGCCTTGCCGCGGGTTTGTTTGTAGAGGAAGGCCCGCACCTGGTCTGCAAAATCCGGGGGCACCGTGGCATAGGCGACGATGCTGGCCCAGTCGTGGGTGCCGGGCGCGTTGGCACGCAGGCGCTGGCGCAGGTCGAACAGCACGCGGCGCGGGTCTTCGCCGGCGAGGACGCCCTTGTAGAGGATTTCGGCGGCCATCGTCGAGGCGCGCATCCACAGCGGAAACTGGGACGCGACGACCCACGGGATGCCGGACATGTGCAGTTCGTGGGCGATGCTGCCGCCGGGGGTGAGCACCGATTCGATGTTGCCCGAGTCGCAGGTGGCCAGGGAGACGAAGGTGGGCACCGAGGGCGTGCCGCCGCTGCTGCCGCGGGCGGTCAGGGCGATGGCGAGGCGGGTGCCGTCCACCACGTCGGCGCTGCTCGGGTCGAGGGTGCCGCACAGGGCCACGCCGAAGCGGCGGTCGCCGGCGTCGTTGAAGGGGGTGCCGTGGGCCAGGATGTGCACGTGGGTGTATTCCTGGTCGGCGCAGGCCTGGCGGATGTCTTCGAGGCTGGCGTCGGGCAGCACGGTGAGGATGGCCTTGACCTTTTCGACGCGGGTTTCGGTCTCGCCCTTGGCGACGATTTCAACCCACGGCTCGATGGCCCGGCGCAGGGCGTTGAGGTGGGCCTGGGCGGGCACTTCGGCGTAGCCGGGCGGTGAGGCGAAGGCGAAGAGAATGCGCGGCGTGCGGTTCCAGTCGAGCTTGAGCGGTGTGCCGCGGCGCACTTCGCGGGTGACCGTGATCGGCGAGCGGGGCTGCAGGAAAAGCGCGCTGCCGGAGCCGGGAAAGGCGTTGGGGGCGATCGCCATTTCGAAGGGCACCATGCCCAGCTCGGAGGGCGACAGCACCAGGCGCAGATGCACCAGCGGTTCGCCGGCGCTCTGGGCGCTGCTGAGCGCCGAGAGCAGCGCGGGCACCTGGCCGATCACCTGGCCGATGGCCTCGCCCATGCCGCGCACTTCGGCCTGGCGTTGTTCGTCGCGGGCCGGATCGATGCCGTTCTCGTAGCGCAGGCGCTTGAGGCGGATCAGCAGCTCGCGGTGCTCGAAGGGCATGTTCACCGTTACCGAGCCGTCGTCGCCACACACCGCAACATAGGGCGTGAGGGGCGACAGGAGCTGGTTGTGGGCCGGGCCTGGGCGCAGGAATTCGAGTTTGACGTTGCGGATGTCGCTCATGGTTCAGGCCTCGGGATGGATGATTTCGTCGTGGTTCGCCGCGCCGTCGCCCTTCACAACGAGCAGCACCCCGCGGGTGGCGCCGTTTTCCCGGTAAATCCGCACGGCGGTGGTCCGGTCGAGGACGAGGCCGCCGCCGCCGGCAAGCTGCGCGTTGTCGAGGCTGGTCATCTTGCCGTCCTCCAGCACGTCATAGACTCGCTTGAAGGCGGCCTTGTCGTCGAGCATGGCCTGGGTGAGCTGGATCAGGCGAATCCAGGTGCCGGAGTTGAAGTAGGCGCGTCCGTCGCCGAGGGCGATGGCCCGGGCCAGGTGGGTGTGGCCGGTGATCACGAAGCGGAAGTCGGTGTGCACCGCCTTGAGGATGTCCCGGCTGGTGTCGTCGGGGGCGGTGAGGCTGAAGCTGGTGTCGTCGCCCAGCCAGTCGAGGAGCGCCCGGCGCAGGGCTTCTTCCCGCGGGACGCCGGTGATCCAGCCGGTGACGCGGTCCCACATGTACTGCCAGGTGCCGAGGGTGCCGTCGGCGCTGCCGCCGGCACCAAGGCTGTCGCCGAGCGCGTGTTCGGCATCGCGCAGCATGTCGTCGGCGCGCCTGGGGCCGAGCGGTGGCGGGCTTTCGAGCACGGCCCGCATGATGTTGCTGTCGTGCCCGAGCAGGCGTTCCAGGGTGGCGCCGGTGGGCGCCGTGGCGGCGGGATCGTCCGGCCCGCCGAGGCGCTGGTCCTTGACCATGCCGCCGACGATCTTGGTCGGCAGGATGGAGGCCAGGCTGGTGAGCTTGCGCGCCTGGGCGGGGTCGAGGGCCAGCAGGGTGCCGATGGCGGCGGAGTCTTCGGGCTTGAGCAGGTCGATCCAGGCGTAGCGCCGTTTGACCTCGTTCATCACCTCCTTGACCATGCGGGTGCCGGCGTTGGGGTGCCACTCGTCGGCGGGCAGCGGCTGGCGTACGTTGAGGCGTCGCCCGAGGCGGGCCAGATCCTCGTAGCGGTTGTAGTTCCAGGCGTCGACTTCGTTGCCGTGGGTGCAATAGACGGGTTCGCCGCCCACCGTGCAGGGGTAGCCGGCGCCGGTGGTGGAAAACTCGATGCGGGCGCGGGCATCAAGCTTGCCGCCGGCCAGGCGCTCGACCAGCATGCGCTGGACGGCGGGCAGGGCCAGCTCGATGTCGTGGTTGCCGATGACGATGACGAGGGTCCGGTTCTTGGTCTTGACGAACTCGGCGAGGGCCAGCCAGATGTCCCGGAAGGCGTCGCGCTCGATGATGTCCTGCACCACCCGGACCGCGTTATCCATTGCCACATAGCCGGTAACCGCGTCTTCGGCGAGGGTGTCGATGACGTCGCCGTTGAGTACCAGCGCCAGGCGCCGGTCTGGCGTTTGTGTGCTCAGCCGGCGGATGAAGCCGGCCAGCCGCCTGGTTTCGCGGAGGATCTGGAAGCCCGGCAGGCCTCCCATGTGCAGGTCGGAAACGACGTACAGGTCGTCGAAGTCGGGGAGTTCCGGCATGGTGGCCTCGTCTGGCTGCAAAGGCCGGATCGACGGAGCCCCTCGCCCTGTCTGGATCTCAGCCGTGTTGCCTGTAGTCAAGCATAGGGCATGGGTAAGTCAAGCGGCGGGCTGGATCAGCGCGCCGCATCCAATGCCTTGGCGAAAACCTCGGCCGCCTGGAAACCGATGATGCGCAGGTTCTTGCGCTCGGCACCGGCGGCGTCGAAGAAGATGATGCCGGGTGGGCCGAACAGCCCGAAGCGTTTGAGCAGCGCCTTGTCGGCGTCGTTGTTGGCGGTGACGTCGGCCTGGATGAGCTGGAAGCCTTGCAGGCGCCGGGCCACGGCCGGGTCGGTAAAGGTGAAGCGCTCCATCTCCTTGCAGGAGATGCACCAGTCGGCATAGAAATCGAGCATTACCGGGCGCTTGGCGGTTTTCAGGATCTGGTCGAGCTCTTCCACCGAGCTTACGCGCTGGAACCGGGTTTCGGCGGCCGGCGCGGTGGCGGCCTGGGCGCGCAGGACGGCCAGCGGTTGCAGCGGATCGCGGGAACCGGCGAGGGCGCCGAGGAACAGCGCCGCGCCGGCGATCAGCGCCAGCACGCCCCAGCCTTTCCAGAAGCGCTGCCACCCGCTGGCGTGGGGCGGCAGCGGATCGAGGGCGTGGAGGTAGATGGCCGACACGACCAGCAGCCCGGCCCACGCCAGCATGCTCACGATGCCCGGCAGCACGGGCGCGACGAGCCACACCGCGGTGGCCAGCAGCGCCACGCCGAAGGCGCGCTTGACGCCTTCCATCCACGGGCCCGGCTTGGGCAGGGTGCTGCGCGCCAGCACGCCAACTGCGATCAACGGTGCGCCCATGCCGAGGGCCATGACAAAGAGCGCCACGCCGCCCAGCACGGCGTTGCCGGTCTTGGCGATGTAGAGCAGGGCGCCGGCCAGCGGTGCCGCCACGCAGGGGCCGACGATCAGCGCCGACAGGGCACCCATCGCGACGACGCCGGCCGGAGAGCCTCCCTTCTGGTGATTGGCGTTATCCGAAAGTCTGCTTTGCAGCGCGGTGGGCAGTTGCAGCTCGTAGAAGCCGAACATCGACAGCGACAGCGCGACGAAAACCAGCGCGAAGCCGCCGAGCACCCAGGGGTTTTGCAGGGCTGCCGACAAGAGCGTGCCCGACAGCCCCGCGGCAACTCCGGCTGCTGCGTAGGTGACGGCCATGCCCAGCACGTAAAGGGTCGACAGGCTGAAGGCGCGACCTTTGGAGATGCTGTGGCCGTGACCGACGATGATTCCGGAAAGAATCGGGATCATCGGGAACACGCAGGGCGTGAGGGCCAGCAACAGGCCAAAGCCGAAGAAGCTGGCGAGGGTGGCGAGGGTGGAGCCGCCCGCCAGCAGTCTGGCGATGCGGCCGGATTCATCGTGCTCGTCAGCCTCAGGAGCGGGTGCGCCGGCCGCTGCCGGCGGGGCCTTGCTCCGGCCCAGCGCGCGGGCGAGGAAGCCTTCGCCGCCGCCGGCGCTGGCCAGCGCCACTTCTACGGCGTGGGTTTGCGGCGGATAGCAGATGCCCATGTCGGCGCAGCCCTGGCTGGTGAGGTTCAGCGTGAAAGGCGGCTGGCCGGCGGTGACGGGCAGCGTGAACACCAGTTCGTCGCGGTAGATCTCGACCTCGCCGAAGGCGTCGTCCTTCTTGGGCTTGCCGGGGGGCAGGGCGGGCTCGCCGAAGCTGATGCCGTCGGCCTCGAACCTGAAGCGGTGGCGGTAGAGGTAGTAGTCGTCGGCCACCTGGAAGCGGACCTCGACGGTTTTGTCGTCGATGGCGCGGGCGGTGGCACGAAAGGCCTGGTCGGCGGGCAGGGGTTCGCCGGCGGCATGGGCGCCGAAGGCGGCCAGCAGGAAGGCGAAGAAAAGGGCGAAGAGTCGGAGCGTACGGATCATGGCCGGCAGTTTGGGGGCCGCAGCGCGGCGTGGCCCCCGGATGGATCTGGAATCGGGTTCAGGGATGGCGGTCTGCCGTTTCGGCGCCCACCCAGGCCAGGTAGGCGGGCAGGCCTTCATGGAGAGGGACTGCGACGATCTCGGGAAGTTCGTAGGGGTGGGCCGCGGTGAGGGCGGCCTGCAGTGCCGGGTAGCGGGCGAGGGTGGTCTTGATGAGCAGCGGAATCTCGGTGGCGGTTTCGACCGCGTCGTTCCAGCGATAGACGGAGGTGCACGGCGCCATGATGTTCACGCAGGCGGCGAGTCGCCGCTCGACCAGCAGCCGGCCGATGCGCCCGGCGCTGTCGGCGTCGGGCAGGTTGGTGAGGACGAGAAGGGTTTCTTCGGGTGTGCTCATGATTTCATTTGAGGAGCCGGCGCCGGGTCAGCGCCAGGGCCAGCCAGAAGGCCAGCACGGTGACCACGCCCAGAACGGCGAGGTGCAGGCCGGCCTGCTGCGGCACCTGGCCGAGCAGCAGCGGCCGCACGACGCTGACGGCGTGACTGAGGGGGAGCAGGTCGGCGATCGTCCGCACGCTGTCCGGCAATTGGCTTTGAGGAAAGAACACGCCGGACATCAGCGTCATGGGGGTGATGAACAGGGTGAAGTAGTACATGAAGAAATCGTAGCTCGGCGCCAGCGCGGTCATGATCAGGCCGAGTGCGGCGAAGCACAGGCCGGCGAGGAAGATCACCGGAATGGCGGCCAGCGCCAGCGCCGAAGCGGTGAAGCCGAAGATCGCGATCACGGCGAGGATGGCGGTGCCGGCGAGGCAGGATTTGCTGGCCGCCCACACCAGTTCGGCCGCCACGATGTCGTCGAGGGCGACCGGCGCGTTCATGATCGCCTCCCAGGTTTTCTGCACGTGCATGCGTGAAAAACCCGAGTAGAGCACCTCGAAGGTGGCGGCGTTCATGGTGGAGTAGCAGAGGGTTCCGCCGGCCAGAAAGGCGATGTAGGACACGCCTTCGACTTCGGGCACCAGCATGCCCAGGCCGTAACCCAGGCCCAGCATGTAGATCACCGGGTCGGCCAGGTTGCCGACGATGGAGGGCAGCGCGAGCTTGCGCCAGACGAGAAAGTTGCGCCGCCACACGGCAAACAGGCGCAGCGACAGGCGGGGCAGGGCGAAGTGCGTGGGCGTCATGGGCGGGGCTTAACGCCAGGGCAAAAATTGTAGTGGGCCGGATCGGGGCGCATGCCTGGCGTGGTCACAGGTGTTCAGTCGCGTAGTTCGCGGCCGGTCAGCTTCAGGAAAACGTCTTCCAGATTGGCCGGGCGGTGCAGGGAGCGCAGGCCGGGCTGGCGGGCCAGGTGGGCCAGCAGCGCGGTGGCGTCGTCGGTGTAGCAGAAGGCGGTTTCGCCGCTGATCTCGCAGCGCTTGCTGAATGTGGCGGCGTTGGCTTCGGCCCAGGCTGCGGCGCCGGCGCCAGTGTTGTCCCATTCGCCGAAAACCTCGACGACCTGGGGCTCGATGTGGGCGGCGATGACTTCCCGCGGCGTGCCCTGAACCAGAATCCGGCCGGCGTCGAGAATGGCCAGGCGGTTGGCGAGGCGTTCGGCTTCGTCCATGAAATGGGTGGTGAGCAGGATTGTCGTGCCCTCGGCGGTAAGCCGGCGCAGGCGTTCCCAGATCAGGTGGCGGGCCTGGGGGTCGAGGCCGGTGGTGGGTTCATCGAGGATCAGCAGTTCGGGCTTGTTCACCAGCGCGCGGGCCAGCGTAAGGCGCCGCTTCATGCCGCCGGAGAGCGACTGGATGCGGGCCTTGTCCTTGCCTTCGAGGCCGGCAAAGGCGAGCAGCTCAGGGATGCGCGGGCGGATCTCGCTTTCGCGCATGCCGAAATAGCCGGCGAACACGATCAGGTTTTCGGCGCAGGTGAAATCCGGGTCGAGGCTGTCGAGCTGGGGCACCACGCCCACGCGGGCGCGGGCTTCGCGGGCCTGCTCGGGCACCGGCAGGCCGCACAAGCTGATGCTGCCGCCGCTGGCCCCGGTGAGGCCGAGGGCGCAGCGCAGGGTGGTGGTCTTGCCGGCGCCGTTGGGGCCGAGCAGCGCGAAGCATTCGCCGGGGCGCAGCTTCAGGTCGATGCCGCGCACGACTTCCTTTGCGTCGGCGCCACTGCCGAAGCGTTTGACGAGGCCGGTGATTTCTAGGGGCATCAGACGGCCGGCGGTACGGTGCTGGCGAAGGAGGGCCGGGCGAACAGCTTGGCCGCCCAGGCGCTGAGTTCCGGGTGGGTGGTGCGCC
>Ga0209480_10002157_pt1 | contig 13739 bp, 14 predicted proteins | sample JI61114C2DNA_FD_187501 | JGI IMG/M metagenome (GOLD analysis project Ga0209480, IMG submission 187501) | Wastewater effluent complex algal communities from Wisconsin, to seasonally profile nutrient transformation and Carbon sequestration -... | ecosystem: Engineered > WWTP > Effluent > Algae...
GACTACGCTTTTGTGTAAATTATTTAATTGTTTCTGTTGTTTTGCCACAAGAAAGCATAGAAGAACCGTAATACGGGTTTTTGATTGCATTTTCCTTACTCAACCAATTGGCACCTTTTCCATCGTTAAACATTGGGCAATGCTGATAATAAACAGAAGTTTCCTGTTTTGAAACTTTTATCAGTTTGTAGATATTGTCGGAAAGCGATGTAAAGTGGTCTCGCTGATGTCCTACGTCTTTCGTTTCAGCAATATGTTCTGCGTCAAAGGCAAGGTCTTTCATTACTTTCATCCAAACAGTGTGTTCCTCTGTCGTCAATGTTTCCATTTTTACTGATGAAATAGCGTTACTCAAATCTTTGGCTTTTGCAGACGCAGTATTGCCGTCTGATTTTACCAACGCATCTTTTATGGAAAAATAATTGTCAAATACCGCTTTCAGTTGGTTAGCATTTTGCGGTGTTCCCCTCATTGCCGAATGGTCGTGCATTTCCATTTTTGAAGTATCGTTTTTTGACGTTTCCGTCTTTGTAACTGTTTTATTTACTCGTTCGTACTGGCAACATTCAGGCAGTTTTGCATACACGTCATCAGGGGCAAGAAATTTATCACTGTCGTAACCTGATAATGCAATGCGTTTCAAGATTTCGTCTTGATTGGTCTTTTTTTCATCGTATGTAATGGTCGCAATTTTTGTGTCTTTGTTCCAATCCACTTCGGCTGTTTTTTTAAGGTTTCCTGCTTTTTCTATGGTAGTTTCACACATACCACAATTACCGTAAATTTTTACGCTTTCGGTTTTAGCGTTTTTAATTTGAGCGTTACTCGCTATGAATGACAACATTGCTAATGCGGTCATTAAATATTTTAATGAGTTCATTTTTGAAAATTTTAAATTTTTGAAAATAATTAATTGTGAAAGCAATTTATTTGCTTTCAATTGGACAAACCTATGGCTATCAAAGCAAGAGATTAGCCTATTTTTGGCGGTAGCCAAATAGAACGGAAACCTGAAGAAATGTAGGTTTCTGTGTATGCAATTGTTACCTTTTCGAGAAAGATGTTATGATATTTCATTTCGGTAACAAAAGGAAGTGCAATAGTAAGAGGTGCAGTCGGGCAATGACAAGAAGGATTTTTACATTTCCCACCGCAACCATCATCGTTTTTGTCTTTCTGTGAATGACTTTTATAACAATCTTTCTTGTCTGATTTTGAAGTTTCGTTTTTGCAACAAGACTTTTCGGTTTTTTCTGCTGATTTACCACACGCATAAGTCAGCGTTGGTGTCAAAAAGAAACCAAGCATCACTATCAGCAATATGGAAATTTGTCTTGTCATACGTTTAATGTTACAAAAGTACACATTTTTTTCGTTCGTTCGGTTTTGTTTGCACGGTCGTTCTTACGCTTGCAGGTAACGGTCAAGTATAAGAGCAGTAGCGGATTTCAAAGCGATTACCTGTCCGCCACCACCAAAGTTTATTAAATGCACAGAACTTAATTTTACCACTTCACCCGCTATTGCTTTTATACAATGTTGTATGCCCGTGCTTTCTTTTCGTCCGTGCGTTTGGGCAACCATACTCTTTGGCAAGTTTTGGCTTGCGGGAAGGCTTTTTGAGCGACTTGCCAATGTGTATGGATGCGAAGGGTTGGCTTGTGTCATAATGCTGCTTTAATTAAAAGTCCAACAATAGCTGCGATTAGAATTATTATAGGCTCCTGAATCTTCTTGAATTTTAACAGTATCAATACGGTAATAACCGCAAAAGCAACGGATGTCATGTCTGTAAACTGTCTCATTCCAAGTACGCAGACTGCACCTGCAATTGCACCGATTGCTGCCGCTGTTACACCATCAACAAATGCTTTAATAGCAGGATTTTTTCCATACTTTTTGAAATAAGGAGCGGGAATGACCGTGAAAAGATAGCAGGGTAAGAATGTCGCAAGTGCTGCAACACAAGCACCGGGAAATCCACCAACCAAATAGCCAATGAACCCAACCGTAATAACAACTGGTCCGGGCGTTATCATGGCTACAGCTACAGCGTCCAAAAATTGTTGTTCCGTCAGCCATTGATGTTCATTTACTACTCCGCCATATAAAAATGGAACTATTGCCAGTCCACTGCCGAAAACAAATGCTCCTGCCTTTGAGAAAAACCAAAACAGTTGTGCCAATTTTCCAGTTGTTGAAATACCTGTAATTTGCAGGAGAGTCAGCGAAACAGGAAAAAGGGAGTTTACTGATTTTAAAAATTTCGGTGGTGCTTTAACAAACCACACCAAAACACCAGCAGCCACAACGAGAGAAATAATTTCGGTTTCAGTAATAAATGTAGTTACCGCAAGCAAAATAAATATTCCCCAAAGCAGATAATCCTTACCTATGGTTTTCTTTGTCAGTTTGTAACTGCTGATGGCAATTATTCCGATTACCGCTGCACCAACGCCATAAAATACGGCTTGCATCCAGGGCAGTCCGCCAAATTTTACATAAGAAAAGCCGATAGCAAGCACCATTAAAAAAGACGGAATGATAAATGTAACTCCTACAATGGTTGCCCCAATAATGCGGTAGTGAACATAACCCATATAAATGGCAAGTTGGGCTGCAAGTGGTCCCGGTGCCAGTTGAGCCAAAGCAAGACCTTCTTTATATTCGTCTTCTGTTACCCATTTTCTTTTTTCCACAAGGTCGCGGTGCATATAGCCAACCAGTGCAACAGGGCCACCAAAACCGATTGTTCCGAGTTTCAGAAAATAAAGGGTTAAATCCTTCAGTGAATATGGTATTTTATTTTCGGTCATAACTGCATGGGTTGCTCCTAATACTATCTCGGCTCATTTCAAAACTTTTCTTTTCTTCCTGTGATAATTCGTTCAGAATATTTTTATAATTTCTGTTCAATGTATTTAATTCCTGCTGTAAGCTATCAATAATTGGCCGGTGCTTATCTATTATACTGTTCCATGAAGAATCAATTTTACTTTCAAGCAGTTCGATTTCCTGCGACTTATTCTTAATTTCAGAATCGTTGCTTAATTCTTCATTTATTTGGTTGATGTTTTCCTTCAACAATGAAATTTTTGTGTCTCTTTTTATTTGTAAATTTTCTATCGCCTTTTCATATTCAGGAGTAGATATGTGTCCATATTGTGCACTATGTTTGTCCGTCTTTTTCCTGTACTCTTCGCCAAACTTTATCAATGCCTCTGCTATTTCCTGATTCAACAATTCAATCCTGTTCTGAAATGGAGCAGATAATAAATTCAATTCCTGTAACAGATTTTCCTTTTCTAAAACAAGCGGTGCAATTTGACTAATCGAATCATCCTGCATCATTTGTTCTTCCTGATGATATGCACATTTTGTTTTTGCATAATCATTGAGCCAATTTTCTGTTTTATTTCCGCAACTGTTCAGCATTACCGAAAGAGCAACAACCAAAAAAGCGGATATTCTACGTAAAAAAATCATTATCTATTTAGTCGAGGTATTAATTTTCAAATCGTCAAAATAAGTTACCGCATCTGCTTTTGTCCAAAATCCAATGTTTCCGGCGTTTTTAAATGTATCGTCTGTTGTTTCGATTAGTTTGATACCATTTAGCGAACAGGTAATTTTATTCCCTTTCATTTCAATGGTCATCGTAAACCATTCTCCTGATTTTATATCGCTGTCAACGCTTTGTAGTTGTTTGCGGCTACCGTTAACAACACAGTAAAAACGCAAATTGTTTTCAAGCGGATTGTATCGTGCTATGTAATAATTGTTTTTATCAATGTACCGCCAAACCAAACCGCCTCCCAGGTCTTCTTCACCCGAAATGGCTTTTATTCTAACTGATGCAGTAAAATCCTGACAACTAATTTTATCAAGTACCAAAAGATTGTAGCAACTGCCCGAATTGATTGATTGTTGAGCCACTACATTGTTGCCATTTTCATTTACAATGTTCCATTTGATGCTTTTGGCTTTATTGGTAGCGTCCGCAACAAAACCGGAAGGTAATTTGCCAACTGTTTCATTTTCAAAATTAATAATAGTGTCATTTCCTGTTTGGATATAAGAAACTTCAGTCACAACCTGACTGTTTTTAGATGATACATTGCTGCACGAAGCAAGTCCCATCAAGACTGCGATTGTAATTACCAATGTTTTCATTTTAATCGTTTTTGAATTTATTTTCTAAGAGTTTTTCTTTAAATTCCGACTTAAAGGTATAAGCGAAAATCAGCATAACTGCCCTTGTATCTACTTTCCGATAGTGTGTATATTCAAAATTGCTACCGGAAACAGAGGATTCACTACGTTGTGTGTCAAATATATCGGTTATCGTCAAAGCCAATCGTCCTTGTCCTTTTAAGATTTTTTGCTGAAACCCAAGGTCAACAAAATAAATTTCCTTTTTTATGCCTTGCGGAATAACAACTGGTGAGGTGTAATTTGCCGTGATTTGAAGCCTGCCGTTTTTCCATAGGTCTAAATTATTAATAAATTTGGCATATCCTGTCAGTTGATTTTTAAGCGTATTTTGCAATTGTGCATTTTGTTCAATTCTTTGTTCATATAGTGAGGCATCGAGATTTATAGTCCAGAAATTAAAAGGTTTATAAGTGAAAACGGCCTCAGCTCCATAGGTTGATGAATTGCCGAAATTTTCGGGTCGAGTTGTGCTTACTCCACTAATATCGATAGTGGTATATGGGAAAATACTGTTGTTCGTCAGCCGGTAAAATAAGGAAGTTGAAAGACTTGCCTTTTTGAATTCATGATTGTATGTAATCCCAAATGCGTGCGAAATTTCAGGCTGAATATCGGGATTACCCGACCAAACGTTTAACGAATCGGTAATATCAATAAAGGGACTGTAGTCGCCTATTGAAGGTCTGTTAATTCGTTTGCTGTATGCGAGTTTGACCGAATTTCTTTTAGTTGTGTAATACATTAACGATGCTGACGGATAAAGTTGAAAATAGTTATTAGAAAAATTATATGGTGTTTGAACATTATCGCCTGTGTTCCAAACTTGTTCGGGTCGGATGCCGAATTGGTATTTCAATTTTGGCTCTTGCTCAGTACCTGTCCAACCTGTATATTGCAGATAAAGAGCATGAATTTGTTCGTTGAATTTAAAAATGTCGGTGTGAGATAAATCGGTTGTAAAATCGCCGTTCTGTTGGTTGGAACGAAGATAATCATCATTAATGAACCTAAGTGTGGTTTTATAACCTGTTTCAATTATTCCTTTTTCTTTTACCGGATGCAGATAGTTTACTGTTAAATTGGTCAGGTTGGCATCTTCGTAAAAGTGTGTTTTCTGTAAAAACGGGTTGCCTATATTAGTGTTCTGCTCCGTTAAATTCTGAGTTGAGATGTCGGTGTTTTCCTTGTTGTATTCTATTGCCGAACTTGCATCAATGGAAAGCACCCTTTTTTGATTGAAATTTCTTGTATAATTAAATAAGAGTTCGCCCGTATGGAAACGCCTTATTTCGTTTGAGTATCGGCTGTTCCGGCTTGTGAAGTCATGCATTGATGATTCGGTAGTGCTGACAATCGTTTCATGGTTGTCTTGTCCTTCAAAAAGCCAAATGCCTTCCAATTTAAAACTATTTTTAGCATTTGGGGTATAGCCCACATTAAACCGTGCCGTTTGGGTTTGTATGGTGCGTTCGTCTTCCCGTGGCTGTGAAAGATAGTAAGCATCTTGAGAATCGTATTGGGTTCGCTGTTTGTTTACCGTGCGTGTACGGGTAGTAAACCAATTGTCGTAAGCCAGACCCAAATCCCATTTGTTTGTATTTTTATTTATAAGGAATGAGCCGTTTAAGCGATAGCGTGCCCCCAAACCGCCTCCCAAAGCTGCCGCTCCGTTTGTGCCAAGGTTTGTATTATTTTTAAGAACAATGTTTATAATTCCGCTTTCGGCATCGGCATCGTATTTTGCTGAAGGGTTTGTAATAATTTCAATGCGTTCAATAGTGCTTGCAGGGATTTGTTCCAGATTTGTTACCCTGTCCACCCCGCCAATACCGGAAACCCTGCCGTTTATCATTATCAAAGGGGTTTTTCCCCTCATGGTTAAATTTCCTTCCATATCAACCTGAACCCCGGGCATATTTTTCATTAAGTCGGCTGCTGTACCGCCAATTTGTGTCAAATTTTCCGATGCGTTCACCACAATTCCTTCATCGGTTTTCTGAATTAGGTTGCGAAACGCAGTAATCTCAACTGCGTTCAATGCGATGGCATCCTGCTTCAATATTATTGTTCCTAATTCTATATTTTTATTTGCATCGTTTAGTAATACAGATTGTTGATGATTAACGAATCCTACAAACCGAAACTGAATAAAATACTTACCAAGAGGGACATTTGTAAAAGCAAAACTGCCCGTATTGTCTGTAACCGTACCATTGACAATGCGAGTTGAATCGTTAACGGAAGTAAGAAAAACATTGACAAATTCGACAATATTGTTTTCGCTGTCTAATACTTTGCCTGATATACTTCCTGATTTTTGCCCAAAAACCAATACCTGAACAAACAGCAAGAGTATAAATAATCCGTATCTCATAAACCAACAATTATTTTGTATTTGCCACCCACAAACGTTTTGGGTTTTTCCCAACCGGAATAGTTGCCACCACTTTCCAATTTGCAACATCAATAATACTTGCATCATTGGATGAAGTGTTGCTGACCACAGCAAATTTTCCGTCAGATGTAAATTCAATCCAGTTCGGGTTTTTTCCGACTGTAATATTTTTCAGGATTTTATCCGATGCTACATCAATAGCCGTTACATCATTGGTGAACTGGCTTGTCAGGTAAACCGTTTTGCCATCAGGTGCAACGCAAAGTCCGTGGGCAGCTTTCCCTTCGTTGTCGAATTTGTCCGATTGTGGTAAAAGCACCTGTGCAATAATTTTGTTCTGCTCAACATCAATCTTTACCAAGCCATGAAACCAGCGTAGGGTAAGGTAAATAAATTTGCCGTCGGGTGTTGCTGTCATCACCCTTGGAAACCCGAAAGTTGGAATTTCAGCTACGACTTTCATGCTGTCCAGATTTACTTTCACAATTTTATTGTCACCTTCGGAAGTCACCCAAACAGTTTTTCCGTCAGGCATAGGTAATACAATGTGAGGGTTTCTGCCAACGGGAATTGAATTGACCAGTTTCCAGTCATTGGTTGAAATGACATCTACTTTATGTTCTCCGTTGATGGCAATTAAAACATACATTCCGTCAATACTGAAACTCAACTGGTGGGGTGTCTTACCAACGGGAATGGTCTGTTTAACTTTGTTATCAGCTTCACTAATGATGGAAACCGTGTTATCGCCTTCATTGCTTACGGCAATCCAGTTTCCGTCAGGTGAAACGGCTACCCCGTGTGGTTTGCTGCCTGTTTTTATGTCGGCTATTTTCTGGTTTTTCTGAATATCGACTACTGAAATAAAACTGTCGCCGAAGTTGGTAATGTACGCTTTTGGAGTTTGTGCAAAAAGCACTGTACTAATAAGAGCTATTGCTGTTGTTAGGATTATTTTGTTCTTCATTTTGAAAAAATTTAAAATGTTTTACCGTACAAAGGAAACCATTGAATCTGTAGAAAAATGGGAAACGGAACTGTTTATTGAAAATTCACTTCGAAAATATGCAGGTCTCCATCACTTCGGTAACAAAGTTCCCAGCCGCTGGTATCTGAAATTTTCTTTGCAATAGACAATCCAAGTCCCCACGAATCAGGATTCCCCGATTGCTTATAAAAACGGTTAAACAATTTTTCTTTATCCAATATTGAGTCTTCTCCCTCTTTTTTATGGCCTGAATTGGAAATAGCAAGCTGCTTTTCTCCTACATAAATGGTTAATATTCCATTTTTTGTATTATGCAAAAAAGCATTTTTAAGCAGGTTCTGAATAAGTATTTCAGTGAGCATGGTATTGCCCTGTACAATCAGTTGGGCTTCTGTTTCAATCGTTACTGAGATATTGAGTTTTGATTTCTGTTCTTCATAATATTCCATCGATTGCCGTATAATCTGATTTACATCAACCTGGTCAGTTAACAGGAACTGCCGATTTTCAATTTTCGAAAGTAAAAGAAGGGTTTTATTTAGTTTTTTTAAACGTTGGGTGGAACTGATAAGTCCTTCCACAATCTCTGCCTGCTCTTTTGTTAATTCAGCCCGTCCTATAAGGGCTTCCAGTCGTGACTGTATAACGGCAAGTGGTGTTTGCATTTCATGGGAGGCATTTTCAATAAATTGTTTTTGACTGGTAAATACTTCCATATTTTTCAAAACCAATTCATTAATGGACTCATTAAGCATTTTAAATTCATCAATCTGAGAAGATGATAACTCCGGGAGCCGCTGCTTGTCGAGGCGAAAACCACGAAGTTTTTCCAACATGTCGTAGAATGGTTTCCAAATCTTCCGTGAAATTATTCGTTGCGATAGATAAAAAGAGAGCGATAGCCCAGTAAGTAATATTCCAAGAAAAAGGGCAATTGTGCCTATCATTTCATCGGCTTCAAGATGCGGGGCTAAAATCTCCAGTTTGTAATATTGGTTATGGATTTCTACAAAAGTGGTTAATTTCCTGTATTCATCCAGTTCATCATCTACAGGTTCATAAATTAGCGTATCTGTATAGTTTTCTTTGCTTTTTTGGAAAGTTGCAGCATCTATGGCATAAAAAGTAAAATCGTCCAGCGGGTTATCACCTTGAAATGGAGCTTCATGATTGGTTTTGAGGTATGCAAGCAGGTTAATTTTTCTATTATGCAACACCTCGTCCACATTCCGAAGTACATTCCAGTTAAGCACAACGTAAAACAGAATGGAAAAAATTCCAAACAGAATCATGAAATAACGCAATTGAATGCGTGATGTGTAGGTAAGCAGTTTCATAGTGCTTTTATTTGATAACCTATACCATAAATATTGTTTATTTCTACTTCTGCCCCAGCTTCTTTCAGCTTGCGTTTTAAGTTCCTTATCTGTGAGAATAGGAAATCGAAACTTTGGGCTTCATCCACATAATCGCCCCAGATATATTCTGCCAGCGACACCTTGGAAAGAACCCGTTTATGGTTATTAATGAGATAACTAAGTAAAGCGAATTCCTTTTTAGTAAATGAAATGGGGCTATCAAGGTTGTTTACTCCAATGAGGTGTTGGTCAGGTTCAATAACCAGATTGGAAAAATTAACAACTTTGTTAGTCTTAAATTGCTTTCTACGGATAATGGCTTTAATTCTGGCATTTAGTTCGGAGAAATAAAAAGGTTTGGTTAGGTAATCATCGGCACCCAGTCCAAGCCCTTTAAGTTTATCATCTAATGAATCACGGGCTGAAAGTATTATGACCCCGTTCGTCTTGCCTTCTTTATGCAGGGCTTCAAGTAAATCAAAACCATTTCCATCAGGCAAGTTAATATCAAGGACAATGCAATCGTAGTCGTAAAGGGCGATGCGTTCAGCAGCAGAACGAAATCCCTTGGAAGAATCATACAGGTATCCTTCTTTGGATGCAAAATCTTCCAAACTTTTTAATAATTGCGGTTCGTCTTCTACGATAAGTAATTTCATAAATACAAAATACGGGATTAATTCTGTAGAAACGTTGGCAAAAATTCAAGCTCTTTTGGTTTTTTTGAGTTGGCTCTGCGTGTCGGCAAAAAACCAAATGTGCTTGACCGTGCGGTGGCTTCTCAGCATGGCATACAACGTTTTGGTGCTTGGCGCAGTGGCGGATTTCGGAGCACAAAACTGTCAATACTCCACAAAATTTGATGCGTGGTAGAATGTTCAATTAACCACTTCACCCGCCATTGCGCCAAACGCCTGTTATCGGGTCGGCCTTCTTTTTGTCCGTATGTTTTATTCTTCTCCAAAATAGTCACTGTCAATTTTTTTAAGTTCATAAGTCTGCTGTGTCGTGCAACCAAGATTGTAGTCAATCATTAGTTGAGCCAACTGTTCACCGTCTATCAGAACAATTTTCGTTTCATTTCTCGGTGTGTATTCTAATGCTTCCTTAGTGAAATTTGAAGTCGTTATAAAAATTCCTTTTTTGGCTCCTTGACCGGCAAGTGCACCAACGAATTTTTGAAGTTCAGGTCGTCCAACAACATTTCCTGGTCTCCAACGCTTTGCTTGAATGTAAATAATGTCAAGACCGAGTTTATCTTCTTTTATTGTTCCGTCAATTCCTTCGTCCCCGCTTTTTCCCATTGCTTTTCCTGCGTCTTTGATAGAACCACCGTAACCCATTTTTACTAAAAGTTCAACTACAAGTCGCTCAAAGAAAGCAGGAGAGAGGTCAACAACTTTGTTAAGCAGTTCAGATGCTAAGGATTTTCTTATTCGCTGATATGCTTTGTCTAAATTCTCTTCGGGTGTCTGCTCGTTGTTTTCAATTATTGTCGTTTCATCTTCTTCGCTTTCGTTGTTGTTTCTCGAAGCGTTTTGAAACTCTAAAAATGCAGGAAACTGTCTTAAATATTTTGCATCAATTCGGTCAGGGTTTTTCGCTAAAGTCTGTCTGCCAAGGTCGGTGATTACAAACGTTGCTCGCTTTGGAGAGTCAAGCAGTCCTGCCTTTTTTAGATAAGTCTTAGCCCAACCAACTCTATTGTCAAAAATGGCTTGGTTGCCACTTGCCAACAGTTCTTTTCTTTCTTCGTCTGTTACTTCAAATTCAATAGCCAAACTTTCAATCAAGTCTCTGTATTTATGTTCTTGTCCGTCCGAAACAAGTTTGAGCAATGGAAGCATTAAGGATTGGTAGTCTGGTATCATACTTTTTCTGTTTGTTGTCTATATGGAAATTCTTTTTGGCATTTTTCCCAAAAAGTATCTCCGTTCACTTCGGGTAAATGTTCTTTAAAAAAGTTAATCGTTTCTTCTTTCATAGTTTCGATGGCTCCTAAAAACTTGTCGTAAAAAACTAAATGTTGTTCAGTTGCCGAACGTCCCTTATTCATTGCAAAAAAAATGTCGCTTGGATGGTAATGGTAATTACAACCACTTGGACAGTTACCAATAAATTTTGGATATCGTGTTAGGTTTCTGAATTTGCTGTAGTGTGTCTTGAAGTGAGAGAAGCAAACCATATCTGTCAAAACTGTCAGAAATAGTGCTACTGCAAATAATTCTTTCCCGTCCTTGTCCAAAAAATTTAAATGGTCAAATGCTGGTGTTAGTCTTTCATATTGAATTGAAAAGGTCTGTTTGTTCTCAGTATCTTCGTGAAACCTACTCGCATCAGGAATTGTCGAGAAGAACCGATTTATGTCTTCTCGAAATCTTGAATTGTAATATGTTTTGAAGTCTGTCATTTTTTTCTGTGTCGTCTTTTAGGCTGCCCGATAACGTTTTGCAGCTACACGCAGGGCGGGCTTTTTAGCACTAAAGTTTGTTCGGAGAACTGAACTTTCGGCTTGCACAAATGTGTCTGCGAGGCACGAAACCCCGCCTTGCGTGTAGGTGCTGTTATGCGTTCGTTCTTCTTCTTCTTTTCTTGTCAGTGCCGTCCTAATTGCTCCAACATTTTATTCAATTTAGTTATTCTTGCAACAATGTCATCCCACTTGTCTTGTGGCAATGTTGCTGCTTCATTTTGCAAGAGGTCAACAAGTTCTTGAATTCTTTTGCAAATGATGTCGTAATTTTCTTCTCTGATGTTTGACATACTTATTTTATTAGTTGATTAAGGCTTTTATCTGGTCGGCTGTTTCAGCATCCTTTAGTTGCTTTTCAAGTTCTTTGGTGTCTTGCGAATACAATCCAATTACTTTGTCAAGGAATGTATTTAGTTTGCCCAAGTTGTCAGCAAGAGATTGAAGGTCGGAATTGGATTGTAATAAAGTATTGAAATCCTTATATACCAATTGATACTTTGAGAATAAGGTCTTTTTCTTGTTTTGGCTATTTAGAGCTTCAATCTGATTTTTCTTTTCGTTGCATTTTGATTGAAGGTCAATTAATGATTTTGCAAGATTATATTCCTTTTTGCCTGATGCTATGTTATTGAGAAATGTATTCTTGTCATAAGTATAAAAGGAATTGTTAGTATTTTCAAAATAGAAATTGTATCCTGTTTTCTTAATATTTTTTTCTTCGTTTTCTAGGATTGTGTTAAATTTAAAGAACTGTTCAGTAACACTTGTTTGAATTGGCGTGTAAACGCCTTTGTTGCTCTCAAAACAAGATTTTGCAGTTTCCCAGTTGTAATTTTCCCAAGGCTTCTCAACTTTATATTCTGTATTATTCATATAACCACCTCTAGAGTTTACTCGTTTTGATATTCCATTTTCATCAATTGTAGAAACCCAACCATAATCATCTTTTGTAGTTTTCAAAGCTATTTTATTGGAAAAATATAATTTGTCCTGCTCCAAGCTGTCGTATTGCTGCTTTGTGTATTCTTGAAAAAACTTACTATTTGAATGATATAATTCTATCAAATCTCCAATCATTGGTTTGAGTAATGCGATTTTATCAGTTACTTTTTTTCTTTCCGATGGTTTTACTTTGGTTACATCAATTTTGCTGTATAGTTCGTATGCTCGCAACAAATCGTTTTTGCTGTAAAACTCTTCTGCTTTAATGAAATCCTGATTACTTGATAATGCTGTGAAATTTGTTGTCGAAACTTGAAGATTGCAACCGCCCTTAAACCCCTCCTTAAATGATAAATCGCCACCAATAAATTCATAAAGGAAATAGTCAACACTGAAAAGTTTAGGAAAATACTCCTTGATATTATTTGTTGCTGCACATAAATCGCCACCGCAAACAGTATCAAGGCTCATTCCTGCCTCTTCTCTTTCCTTTTCATTCATAGCCTTTACTTTAATGAGGTTATCGTAGTCTGTTTGGTATTTTGTTGTTCCTTCTAAAACTTCACCATTGTTGCCTCTTGCAATAAACTCGTAAAGGATATTGTCCTTATAAATAAGTTCTCGATTTTTACCCCAACCCATATCATTTATTATCCAAGTGCCAATACACAAGCTATTATTATCGTAGCTTCCTGTTGCTTTGAACTTTGCAAACTCATCGTTTATGTTGACAGCCCCAACAAGATAACCGTCTTTGAAATTCATATTTATGGTCATTGTTTTAAGAGCTTCGTATGGCTCCCATTTGTATTGACCGTAAACAAGATATTTCTTCCTGTTTTTGTAAGACCTTACTTCTTTCCAATTTCCGTCAGCATATCCGTTTTTATAATTTGCAGTTAAGGTTACTGTTCCTGTAGCATAAGGGTTTCCTTTGCCGAAATCGGTCATTGTAATTACATAAGTCCAAGTTCCATTTTTCAAGCCTTTTTCAAAGCTACCTGTAATGGTCTGGTCAAATCCGGTATAATCCCCTTGTCCTTTAAATGTGTATTTAAAAGCACCTTGTTTTAAATACTCGTGAGTATTCGGGTCTTCATAATAAGTGTAAGTCGCATTACCATTTTGTAAGCGACCATCATTAAATGGACCGTTAAAAGTTTTCAATGTCTGTCCGAATGCATTGACGGATAGAACAATTGTCAAAAGTGTAAATACCTTTTTCATTTTTTGTTTTTTAGTGCCTACTCTGGTCGGTTTTCGGCTTTCCCCGTTATTGTTGTTGTCATTCAATGCTCGTCAGTTTGATGTTCGCACTGTCGCCAAAGAATGACGCATAACGTTTTGCAGATTTGCGATGGGCGGGCT
>Ga0209480_10002159_pt1 | contig 13724 bp, 14 predicted proteins | sample JI61114C2DNA_FD_187501 | JGI IMG/M metagenome (GOLD analysis project Ga0209480, IMG submission 187501) | Wastewater effluent complex algal communities from Wisconsin, to seasonally profile nutrient transformation and Carbon sequestration -... | ecosystem: Engineered > WWTP > Effluent > Algae...
GCTTCGAGGAATTGTTCCGCGGCAGCATCGACGGCGCCGAAGTGCACCCGCGCGCGCTGGTCGAACGCGCGCTGGCGCGCGGCGCGGCGGCGGTCATCATCGGCCACAACCACCCCAGCGGGAATCCCGAGCCCAGCGCCGCCGACCGCGCGGTCACCGCGCGCATCAAGCAGGCGCTGGGGCTGGTCGACATCCGCCTGCTCGACCACTTCGTGATCGGCGACGGTCCGCCGCTGTCGATGGCGGGGCGGGGGCTGGTATGAGGCCTCACCCGCTACCAACCTGCTACCCTCAATCGAGGTTTCCATGGGCAATGCCGAGAACCTGATGCTCGAGCATCTAAAACGCTTCCAAGCCGGGCAGGATCGCATCGAGCGCAAGCTTGAAGATTTGGCGCGCCGCGCCGGGAACCTTGAAGCCGGGCAAGCGGCGATCATCCAGCACCTTGGCGCACTTGCCGTCACTGATGCCCAGCAGCAAGTGCTGCTCGACGGCTATAACGCACGGCTGGAACGCATCGAACGGCGGCTGGAGTTGGCGGGCTGAAACGTCGCGCGAGCCGCCTCGCGTACAATGCGCAGCCATTGAAACGGCTGCCTGATCCTTCGTGAAAACCCAGCTCCGCGCCCTGATCGAACAGGGCCTGTCCGCCCTGCGTGCCGCCGGCACCCTGCCCGTCGACCTTGCCTCGCCCGACTTCTCCGTCGAGCGACCGAAGGAGCGCGCCCACGGCGACTTCTCGACCAATGCAGCGATGCTGCTGGCCCGTGAGCTTGGCAAGAGCGGGGCGAAGACCAATCCGCGCGCGCTGGCGCAGCAACTGGTCGATGCCCTGCCGGCATCGGATGCCATCGCGAAGATCGAACTCGCGGGGCCCGGCTTCATCAACGTCCACCTGACGCCTGCCGCCTGGCAGCAGCAGGTGCGCGATATCCATGTCGCCGCGGACGGCTTCGGCCGCAATGCCAGCGGCAATGGCAAGACCGTCGGCGTGGAATACGTGTCGGCCAATCCGACCGGCCCCCTGCATGTCGGCCACGGCCGCGCCGGCGTGATCGGCGACTGCATCGCGCGGGTGATGGCCGCCAACGGCTGGAACGTGAAGCGCGAGTTCTACTACAACGATGCCGGCGTGCAGATCGAGAACCTCGCCCGCTCCACGCAGGCGCGCGCGCGGGGCCTGAAGCCCGGCGACGAGGCGTGGCCGGCGGATGCGTACAACGGCGACTACATCGGCGACGTGGCCGCGGCCTACCTGCGCGGCGACAGCGTGGAGGTCGAAGGCCACGTGGTGACCGGCAAGGACGATGCCGGTGATCTCGACGCCATCCGCAAGTTCGCCGTCGCGTATTTGCGTCGCGAACAGAATGCCGACCTGGCCGCGTTCGGCGTGGCGTTCGATCGTTATTTCCTGGAGTCGTCGCTGTATGCCGATGGCAAGGTCGAGGAGACCGTGCGCGAGCTGATCGCCCACGGCCACACCTACGAGGAAGGCGGCGCGCTGTGGTTGCGCACCACCGATTTCGGCGACGACAAGGACCGCGTGATGCGCAAGTCCGACGGCACGTACACGTATTTCGTGCCGGACGTGGCCTATCACCTGAGCAAATGGCAGCGTGGCTACGAGCGCGCGGTCACCGAACTGGGCGCCGACCACCACGGTTCGCTGGCGCGGGTGAAAGCCGGCCTGCAGGCGCTGGACTGCGGCATCCCGGCCGGTTACCCGGACTACGTGCTGCACCAGATGGTCACGGTGATGCGCGGCGGCGAGGAAGTGAAGCTGTCCAAGCGCGCCGGCAGCTACCTGACCCTGCGCGACCTGATCGAGGAAACCAGCGCCGACGCGGTGCGCTGGTTCCTGGTCGCGCGCAAGCCGGATTCGCAGCTGACCTTCGACATCGACCTGGCCCGTTCGCAGTCCAACGACAATCCGGTCTACTACGTGCAGTACGCGCATGCGCGCGTGTGCAGCCTGCTGCGCCAGGCCGGCGAGAAAGGCTATGCGTACGATGCGGCGAACGGCCATGCGTCGCTGCACCTCCTCGATGACGCGCCGGCGCAGGACCTGATGCGCGAACTGTCGCGCTTCCCGGAAGTGGTCGAAGCCGCCGGCACCACGCTGGAACCGCACCTGGTCGCGCAATACCTGCGTGAACTGGCGAACGCATTCCACGGCTGGTACCACGCATCGCCAGTACTGGTGGAGGATGGCGCGCTGCGCGACGCGCGCCTGGCATTGGCACTGGCGACGCGGCAGGTGCTGGCCAACGGACTCGACCTGCTTGGCGTCAGCGCCCCGGAGAAGATGTAAATGAGGATCGGGTAAATGGCAGCACGACGCGGCAAGTCGCAGGCGCGACGCAATGGATCGAACGGTTTGCCGGGCTGGGCCTGGCTGGTGATCGGCGTGCTGGTCACGCTGGCAGTGGTGCTGGCGGTGCCGCGCATCCTCAAGTCCGAAGGCGGTGCCGACGGCTTCTTCCGGCCGAAGCCCAATCCGGATGCGCAGCCGGCAGCGACCACCGAAGACGGCGAGGCGATCGCCCCCGATACCGCGACCGATACCACCAAGCCCGACGCCGACAAGCCGAAGCAGACCCAGTACGACTTCTACACGCTGCTCCCCGGCGAAGGCGTGCAGATGACGGATGCCGAGCTGGCCGCCAGCGCCAAGGCGGAAGCCGACGCACAGGCCAAGGCCGCACAACCGGCGGCGACGGCTGGCACCACGCCCGGTGCCGATGGCAGCCTTCCGACGCCGATCGCGGAGACGCCGTCCACCACGCCGGCGACCTCGGCGGCAACGGCGGCATCGACCGCGGCCACGACAGGCACGCCAGCAGCGGCGGCCGGTACGGACGACACCCGCTACCTGCTGCAGGCTGGCGCGTTCGGCGCGTCCGGCGACGCGGAAACGGTCAAGGCGAAGATCGCGATGCTCGGCCTGAACGCGCGCGTCGAATCCGCGCAGATCGGCGGCAAGACGGTCTATCGCGTGCGCATGGGACCTTACGGCAGCGCGTCGGAACTGGCCGATGCCAAGGCCAAGCTGTCCGGCGGCGGCCTGCCGGCGATGGCGGTCAAGACCAACTGATGCGCTTCGTCGTGCTCGCCTGCGTGGCCCTGCTGGCGGGCTGCGCCGGCAACGCGGGCGAGACCCTGGTGCGCGGCACCCCGCCGCTGGACCGCAGTCCGGCGGCGGCCATCTCGGCGGACGATTTCGTTGCAGGCAGCTTCACCGCACGCGACGGCACCACGCTGCCGTATCGCCTGCTCACACCCGCGCACATCGAACCCGGTCGGCGCTATCCGCTGATCGTGCAGTTCCACGGGTCCGGCGCCATCGGCAGCGACAACCGCGCGCAGGTCGAACGCGATTTCGCCGCGCGCGCCTGGGCGATTCCCGCCATCCGCGCGCGCCATCCGGCCTTCGTGCTGGTGCCGCAGTTCCCCGTTCGCAGCGCGAATTACGACGATCCGATGGTGCCCCGCAGCGCCGTCGCGGCGCCCGCATTGGGGGCCGCGCTGGAACTGGTCGATGCGGTCATCGCGCGACAACCGGTGGATCGGACGCGCCTCTACGCAAGCGGCTTCTCGATGGGCGGATCGGCCACGTGGCTGTCGCTGCTGGCACGGCCGGACCTGTTCGCCGCGGCGGTGCCGATCAGCGGCATCGCCCCCGATCGCGCCGTGGCCGATCAACTGACGCACGTGCCGATCCTGGTCCTGCATGGCGATGCCGATAGCGAAAATCCCATCGATGCGGATCGCGCGATGGTGGCCGCCATCCGTGCCGCCGGCGGCCGGCAGGTGCGGATGCGCCGCTATGTCGGCCTGGCGCACATGCCACCGGGCGATCTCGTCCCCGGCGACCGGTGGCGCGACTGGCTGTTCGCGCAGCATCGCGATCCCTGAGACACTCCGGCCGCACAGTGCCGGCCCCGGAAGGATGCGTGCCATGGCCATCGAAACCGCGTTGATCAAACCCGTCGTCGATGCGCTGATGGCGCTGCTCCAGCGCGGCGAGAAAGCCACCCTGAAGCGCAATGCCGAAGCCGCGCTGCGCGACGCCATCCGTGAACTGCTGCTGGCCAATCCCGACGAGAACAAGGCGCAGGCGCGGATCGCGGTGGCCAAGGCGGCCGGCATCCTCTCCGAGGACGTGCTGCTGGCCGAGGACATGCTGGAAAAGCATCGCGCCAGCAAGGCCAGGACCACCGGCAAGGCCAGCTCCGGGCGCAAGCGCAAGAGCGCGCCGGCCAAGTCCGACGACAAGCTGGCCAAGCCCGCGGTCGCACGCAAGACCAGCAAGAAACCGACCGATCAAACCGGCACATGACATGAACCCGATCACCGTGTTTTACGTCGCCTGCGCCGCCTGGGCCGCCAGCGAACTCTGGCTCGGCTGGACGCACCGCTCCGCGGACCGCAGCCGCCAGCGCGATGCCGGCACCCTGCGCCTGCTCATCCTGGTCATCTACGCCTGCATCGGCGTCGGCGTGTGGCTCTCGTTCCTGCGCCCGTGGCCGATCCCGGAACCGCCGCGGACCATGCTGTTCACGCTGGGCCTGGCGCTGATGATCGCCGGCCTGCTGTTCCGCTGGTGGGCGATCCGGGTGCTGGCGCAGTACTTCACCGTGGACGTCGCGATCCGCGACGACCATCGCATCGTCCGCGACGGCCCCTATCGATGGCTGCGGCATCCCTCGTACACCGGCGCATTGGCCACGTTCTACGGCTTCGCCCTGTGCCTGGGCGACCTCCTCGCGCTGCTGGTCGTGGTGGTGCCGGTGACCCTGGCGTTCCTGCGCCGGATACGTATCGAGGAAACGGTACTGGCCACGGCCTTCCCGGCCGACTACCTGGCCTACGCACGCGAGACCAAGCGCCTGTTGCCGGGCATCTGGTGAGCGCCGCCGCCTAGAATGGCGGCATGGACGCACACTCCCCACGCACCGCCCTCATCACCGGCGCCACCGCCGGGTTTGGCCGCGCCGCCGCGCGCCGCTTCGTCGCCGCCGGCTGGCAGGTCATCGCCACCGGCCGCCGCGGCGACCGCCTCGATGCGCTGCGCGCCGAACTCGGCGAGGCCGTGCACACCGCCTGCTTCGACATCCGCGATGAAGCCGCGATGCGCGCCGCGCTGGAGGCATTGCCGGCGCTCTTCCGCGGCATCGACCTGCTGGTCAACAACGCGGGCCTGGCGCAGGGCACCAAGCCGGCGCAGCACGCACTGCTGTCCGACTGGAAGACCATGATCGACACCAATGTCACCGCGCTGGTGACGCTGACCCATGCGCTGCTGCCGCAGCTGATCGCGCGCAAGGGCGCGATCATCAACATCAGCTCGGTCGCCGGCGTCTATCCGTATCCCGGCGGCAATGCCTATGGCGGCAGCAAGGCCTTCGTCAGCCATTTCAGCCAGGGCCTGCGCTCCGACCTGCACGGCACCGGCGTGCGCGTGACCACCATCGAACCCGGCATGGCCGAAACCGAATTCACCGTGGTCCGCACCCATGGCGACCAGGCCGCGTCGGACACGCTGTACACCGGCGCCAACCCGATGACCGCCGAGGACATCGCCGAGGCGATCTTCTGGGTCGCCAACCTGCCGGCGCACCTCAACATCAACCGGCTGGAAATCATGCCGACCTCGCAGTCGGTGGCGGGCTTCCAGGTCCATCGCGAGCCGCGCCCGTGAACCTCGTCGGCGCGATGCTGGTGGCGGTGCTGATCGGCGCGGTGTTGCCGCTGCAGGGCCTGATCAACGCGCGCCTGGGCATGCACATCGGCGGGCCGGTGGTCGCGGCCTTCGTGTCGTTCCTGGTCGGCACCGCGATGCTCGGTGCCTACCTGGTCGCCACGCGCACGCCGTTCCTGATGCAGGGCAGCCTGAAACTGCCGGCATGGGTCTGGGCCGGCGGCGTGTTCGGTGCGATCTACGTGGCCTGTTTCACCTTGCTGATCCCGCGCATCGGCGCGGCCGGGATGATCTGCCTGGCCGTCCTCGGCCAGGTGACTGCGTCATTGCTGCTGGATCAGTTGGGCATCCTGCAGGCACCCAAGCCGGTCGATGCGGTGCGCATCATTGGCGCATTGCTGGTACTGGCGGGCGTGGTCCTGGTGGTCGCGCCATGGCGAACGCCGGCCAAGCCGGCCGCGACGGCGGAGCCGCCGATCACGGCATCCCGCTAGGCCTCGCTCAAGCGGCGGGGGCGACGCGATCGCGCGACAACACCCGTCCGCGCAGGCGCAGGAACGGTTTCTCCACCGCGTAGTACAGCAGCGCCGCCGCCAGCAGCGACGCCGCCCCGTACACCGCATACGCCACGATGCCGCGACCTTCCAGCCATTCGCCAAGCCGCGACTGCACCACGCCATACATCGGTTTGTGCACCAGGTAGAGGCTGAACGAGATCGCCGCGATCCATGCGGCACCGGGCAGCGCGCGCTTGCCCAGCAATCCATGTGGCTGCGCGCCGGCGAAGACCAGCAGCGCGAGCGCCAACGACAGCACCGGCCAGCCAATGCTGTTGCCGAGCAGCCCGGTGCGCTCGCGGAACAGCCAGAACGCCAGCGCGAGGATCGCCAAGCCGAACAACGCGAACGCGTTCGCGTGCGTCGCCATGCGTGTCCACGACGCCGGCCGATAGGCCTGCCACGTCGCCAGCATCACGCCCATCAACAGGCCATCGAGGCGATTCCACGTGGGGTAGTAGATGTCCTCGACGAACCACGCACGCTGCGGTTGCAACGCGTCGAAATGCAGCCACGCGCCGGTGCGCAGCGCGATGCCGCCCAGCAGGACGACAATGCACGCGATCCAGAACTTCGTCGCCGACGGCTTGCGCGCCAGCAGCAATGCGAGCGCCGGGAACAGCAGGTAGAAATGCTCCTCCACGCACAGCGACCACGCGTGCGAGAACGCCGCGTTGCTGGCGTAGTCGATGTCGAGGTTGACGACGAACAGCGCGAACTTCCACCACGGCTCCATGCCCGGCGCCTCGCGAAACCCCGGCCACAGCAGGTAGATCGCCAGCACCACCCAGAACGCCGGCAGGATCCGGAACGCGCGCTTGAGATAGAAGTCCCGCAACGACGGCGATTCGCCGCGCGCCAGCGGCCGCAGCAGCTGCCCGCCGATCAGGTAGCCGCTGAGCACGAAGAACAGATCCACGCCCATCCAGCCATAGCGCTCCAGCCAGTGCCAGTCCTCGCCGAGCCCGCCGACGATGAAACCGTGGAACTGCATCGTCCACAGCACCGCGATGGCGCGCAGCAGGTCCAGCCCCGGCAGGCGGGTCGGCGTCGCCGACCCCGCGCTCACTGCGGGGTGTCGTCGAGGTAGGTGTACGCGGTCAGGCCCGCTTCCAGCGCCGCCTTGAGCATCGCGCTTTCCTCGGCGGACAGGTGGGCGGCATCGACCTTGCCGTTGTAGGCATCGCGCAGGTCCTGCAGCTTGTAACCCACGTAGTCCAGCATCACGTCGGTGGTATCGCCACGACGCTGCTGGACGATGCGATGGCCGTCGCCCTCGCAGCGCACTTCGATCGCGTCGGTGTCGCCGAACAGGTTGTGGATGTCGCCGAGGATTTCCTGGTACGCGCCGACCAGGAAGAAGCCAAGCCGGTAGCTCTCGCCCTTGCGCAGTTCGTGCAGCGGCAGCGAGGAATCGAGGTCCTCGTTCTCGACATAGGTGTCGATCTTGCCGTCGGAGTCGCAGGTCAGGTCGGCGATGATCCCGCGCCGCGTCGGTTCCTCGTCGAGGCGCTCGATCGGGGTGATCGGGAACACCTGGTCGATCGCCCACACGTCCGGCATGGATTCGAACACGCTGAAGTTGACGAAGTACTTGTCGACCAGGCGTTCGCTGAGCTCGTCCAGGAGGTCGCGATGGCTTTTTTCGTCGTAGGTCAGGCGCGCCTTCACCGCATGCGCGATGGCGTAGAACAGGTCGTCGATGCGCGCGCGCTGGACCAGGTCGATCTGCCCGAGCGTGTACAGCGACAGGCCTTCGGCATGCGCCTGCGAGGCCTCGTGGAACACTTCCACCGCCGGACGCCGGGTCATTTCCTCGTGCAGTTCGCGCAAGTGGCGCACCGGCTGCGATTCATCGCCATGCGGCTCCGGCACGCGGCCTTCCGGTGCCTGTTCGACTTCCGACACGTTGGCGACCAGCACCGCGTGGTGCGCGGTCATCGCGCGGCCGCATTCGGTGACGATCCGCGGCGGCACCAGCCCTTCGGCCTGGCAGGCCTCGGCCAGCGGCTGGACGATGCTCGACGCGTAATGGTGGATGCCGTAGTTGACCGAGTTGTAGCTGCGGCTGCGCGTGCCTTCATAGTCGATGCCGAGGCCACCGCCCACGTCGACGTGGGTAATGTTGGCACCGAGTCGCGACAACTCGACGAAATAACGCGTCGCCTCGCGCATGCCGGCGGCGATGTCGCGCACGTTGGAAATCTGGCTGCCCATGTGGAAATGCAGCAGCTGCAGGCAGTCGCCCATGCCGGCATCGCGCAGCGACTTCCACAGGGTGAGCAACTGGCGCGGGTCCAGCCCGAACTTGGCCTTGTCGCCGCCGCTGTTCTGCCACTTGCCCGACCCCAGCGACGCCAGGCGCATGCGCACGCCCAGGCCCGGCTTCACGCCGAGCGCGGCGGCTTCTTCCAGCGCGATCTCCAGCTCGGACGGCTTCTCGATGACGATGAAGGTCTGCAGGCCCAGCTTGCGGCCGATCAGCGCCAGGCGGATGTATTCGCGGTCCTTGTAGCCGTTGCAGACGATCAGCCCGCCCGGCCGCGACAGCGCCAGCACCGCCATCAGCTCCGGCTTGCTGCCGGCCTCCAGGCCGAAGCCCTCGCCGTGGTGCGATGCCAGGGTGCCGGCCACGCCGGCGTGCTGGTTGACCTTGATCGGATACACCGCGGTGTAGCCGCCGGCGTAGTCCCAGTCCTTGCGCGCCTGCGCGAACGCGGCCTGCAGCTTGCCCAGGCGGTCGCCCAGGATGTCCGGGAAACGCACCAGCACCGGCAGGTTGCCGCCCTGCGCCAGCGAGGCATCGACCACGTCGGGCAGGGGGATGGCCGGGCCATTCGCGCCCTTCGGCCGCACCACGATGCGGCCCTTGTCGTCGACGTCGAAATAGCCGTCCGACCAGTGCGGGATCGAGTAGGTCTTGCGGGCAAGGTCGGGGGACCAGGCGGTCATCGGCAGGGCTCCAGCAGTCAGTCGCGCATTCTACCGGCCGGGGTGAACGGAAACGCCGATGCCGGCGGTTACAATCCGCGCCCTGCCTCACTCCACGGACCCGCCGCGATGACCGAACCGACCTGGCTGCATGAGAATTTCGACAAGGCGGGTTCCTCGATCGGCTATCGGATCACCCGCAAGCTCGACGAGGTGCGCTCGGAGTTCCAGCACATCGAGATCTACGAGAGCACCGACTGGGGCAACATCATGCTGATCGACGGCGCGATGATGCTGACCACCCGCGACAACTTCCTCTACCACGAGATGATGTCGCACCCGGCGCTGTTCACCCACGCCGACCCGAAGCGCGTGGTCATCATCGGCGGCGGCGACTGCGGCACCCTGCGCGAGGTGCTGCGCCACCCGGGCGTGCAGCGCGCGACCCAGTGCGACATCGACGAGCAGGTCACCCGCATGGCGGAGAAGTACTTCCCAGAGTTGTGCGAATCCAACGCCGACCCGCGCGCCGAACTGCTGTTCGATGACGGCATCGCCTACATGGCGAATTGCGAACCCGGCAGCGTGGACATCGTGATCGTCGATTCCACCGATCCGGTCGGCCCGGCCGAGGGCCTGTTCAACCAGGCGTTCTTCGCGGACTGCCACCGCGCGCTGAAGGACGACGGCATCCTGGTGCAGCAGAGCGAATCGCCGCTGGTGCTGCTCGACCTGATCAAGGAAATGCGGGTGGAGATGGGCAAGGCCGGCTTCGCCAGTTTCCAGACCCTGCCGTTCCCGCAGCCCTGCTACCCCACCGGCTGGTGGAGTTGCACGATGGCGAAGAAGGCCGCCGACGCCGATTTCGGCTTCCGCGAGGCCGACGCGCGCGGCAAGGGCTTCAGGACGGCGTACTACAGCGCCGACCTGCACAAGGGGGCGCAAGTATTGCCGCCGTTCGTCGCCGAGGCGCTGGCCGGCTGACATACTGCGAACATCGGCACGGACGCGAGCAGCAACCGGCATTAGCCTGCCGGGTTGCTGCATGGGATGGGGAACACGCGTGGCCAGTTGGCGGGATCGCTGGAGGATGGGATGGCTCGCCGCCTTGGCGATGCCGTGCCTGCTGCTGGCCCAGCCGGCCCCGTCCCCGGCCACGACCGCCGTCTTCGACAGCATCCTGCAGCGGGTGATCGGGCCCGATTCGCTGTCTGCGAGCAGTACCGAGTACGACGCCGAGCTGGAGCGCCTGCGCGCTGCGTTGCCGGCGGGCGACCCGGCACGCGACGCGCGCTTCCGTTCGGTCTACTGCGGCAGCTCGACCTGGCGCGATCCGGTCCAGGGCCTGGCCTACGCCGAGTCCGCGCTCGCGTTGGCCCGCGATCTCAATGACGTGGCCTCGCAGGCGCGCGCCCTGCTTTGCCGCGCCGAATACGTGATGCTGACCAGCGGCACCCAGCGCGGACTGCCGGACGTGGGCAAGGCCCTGGACCTGCTTGGCAACGGGCGCGAACCGCAATTGCTGGCCGAAACGCTGGAGACCCGCGGCGACATCCTGTCCCTCCTCGGCGAGCAGGCCAAGGCGATGGTCGACTTCCAGCGGGCGCGCGCCGCCTACCGGCAGGCCGGCATCGCCGGCGAGGTCGAGTCGCTGGTCCTCAGCATCGCCGTGGCCTATCGGCGGATGGGCGATGCCGACCAGGCGCGCCGCTATTTCACCCAGGCGCTGCAGCGCATGCAGGCGCGTGCGGACTGGGAGGGCGTGGCCACCAACATGATCCAGCTGGGTTTCCTGCAGGAAGAAGCCGGCGCGCCCGAACGTGCCATGCGGCCGTTCCAGCAGGCGCTGGACGTGGCCATCGCGCACCAGCTGCCGGACACCGCCAACTCGGCGCTGCTCGGCCTGGCCGAAGCGCAGATCAACCTGGGGCAGGGCGAGGCCGGGCTGCGCACGCTGGAACGCGCGCGGGAAGGCTTCGCGAGCAGGGAGGACGCGTCCTCGGAGGACAGCCTGCAACTGCTGACCGGCCAGGCCCTGGCCCGGCAAGGCCGCCACGCAGAAGCGCTGGCGCACTACCGGCAGGCCTTGCCGCTGATCAAGCGCAATGGCAACGACCGCTACCTGGCCATGCTCTACAAGGCGCAGGCCGCCACCCTGGAGGCGATGGGACATCCCGCCGCCGCGTTGTCGGACTACAAGCGCTACGCCGACCTGCAGCTGACCCTGCAACGCAAGATGCGCCTCGAGCAGGGTCGCTTGCTGGAGTACGAGGACGAGATCCGCCGCAGCGAGTTCGAGAACCGGCGCCTGCGCAGCGAAGCTGCGCTCAAGCAGCAACAGGTGCAGGCGCTGGAGCGCGTCCGCCACTGGCAATGGATGACCATCGTCCTCGGCGCGCTGCTGTTGGCCCTGCTCACCTCGCTCGCCTGGCGGCACGGGCGCACCTCCCGGCGGCTCAGCCGGGAGAGCCTGATCGACCCGTTGACCGGGATTTCCAACCGCGCCGCGATCGAGGCCGAGGCGATCCGCGCGATCGGCGGAACCACCCGGCCCGGCGCGTCGGTGTCGCTGCTGATCCTGGACCTCGACCATTTCAAGGCGATCAACGACCAGCATGGCCATGCTGCCGGCGATCGCGTCCTGCGCGCCGCCGCCGACGCCTGGCACACCGTGCTGCGTGGCCGCGACCCGCTGGGCCGGATCGGTGGCGAGGAGTTCGTGGTGGTTTGCGCGGACACCAGCCTCGAGCAGGCCATGGTCGTCGCCGAACGCCTGCGCGAGGCCACCACGGCCCTGCGCTTCGACGACATCGACCCGGCGTTGCGGGTCACGGTCAGCATCGGCGTGGCCCAGTCGCAACAAAGCGACGACAGCCACGAAGACGTGCTGGCGCGCGCCGACGCCGCGCTCTATCGGGCCAAGCAGCGCGGCCGCGATCGCGTCGAACACTGACCTGCGGGCGGGACGCCCGGCGCCTAGATGGCGTCGGCGTCCAGTTCGCCGGTGCGGATCCGCACCACCTTCCCCAAGTCCCAGACGAAGATCTTGCCGTCGCCGATCTTGCCCGTGCCGGCGGCACGCATGATCGCCTCGACCACGGCATCGACCTGCTCATCCGGCACCGCGACCTCCAGCTTGATCTTGGGCAGGAAGTCGACCAGGTACTCGGCACCGCGATACAACTCCGTGTGGCCCTTCTGGCGGCCGAAGCCCTTGACCTCGGTTGCGGTGATGCCCGCCACGCCGGCGTCCGCCAACGCCTCGCGCACGTCGTCCAGCTTGAATGGCTTGATCACCGCCATCACCATTTTCATCACGACGCCTCCCAGTGGTCGGCGCGAGCATACCGCGCGGCGCCGATGCATACTCCACGGCCGGACGCGGGGTTCCCTGACCGCGCCCCGCACCCTGCACCGACGGCCGTGGCGCACCGCGATGCGCATGCTGGCGACACCCGCAGGAGAACCCCGATGACACCCGAGCGCATGATCGACCTGGCCCAACTCGACGAACTCGCCCGCCGCCTCAGCAGCCTGGTCCCACCGGGCCTGCGCGAGAGCCGCGAGGAACTGCAGCAGAACTTCAAGTCGGTGCTGCAGGCCGGATTGGGCAAGCTGGACCTGGTGACCCGCGAGGAATTCGACGTGCAGCGCGCGGTCCTGCTGCGCACCCGCGAGAAGCTCGACGCGCTGGAACAGCGCCTGGCCGAACTGGCCGACGCCCCGCAACCGCCCCGCCACTGAGGGCCGCCACCATGGGTCTTGCGATCGCGCACAGCCGTGCGCGGGTGGGCGTGCGTGCGCCCGAAGTCCGGGTGGAAGTGCACCTGGCCGGTGGCTTGCCGTCGATGTCGATCGTGGGACTGCCGGAAGCCGCGGTGCGCGAAGCCAAGGACCGGGTGCGCGCGGCGATCCAGTGCGCACAGTTCGAGTTCCCGTCGCGGCGCATCACCATCAACCTGGCACCGGCCGACCTGCCGAAGGACGGCGGGCGCTTCGACCTGGCCATCGCACTGGGGATCCTGGCCGCCAGCGGGCAGTTGTCCAACGACGCGTTGCAGGAATGGGAATTCCTCGGCGAGCTCGCGCTGACCGGCGAAATCCGCAGCGTCGATGGCGTACTCGGTGCCGCCATCGCCGCCGGCGAGGCGGGCCGACGCCTGCTGGTCGCTCCCGGCAACGGGCCCGAGGCCGCGCTGGCCTCGACCGTGGACGTGCGCACCGCCCGCACGCTGCTCGAGGTCTGCGCCGCGCTGGATGGCGGCAAGCGGCTGCCGCGTGCCGAGCCGCTGCCCTGCCGCAACCGGCCACCACCGGACCTGGCTGATGTGCGCGGGCAGGCGCAGGCCCGGCGCGCGTTGGAGATCGCCGCGGCCGGGGGCCACCACGTGCTGTTCGCCGGCCCGCCTGGCAGCGGCAAGACCCTGCTGGCCTCGCGCTTGTGCGGGATCCTGCCCCCGCCCAGCGAGACCGAAGCGCTGGAAGCGGCGGCGATCGCCTCCGCGCGCGGCTTCGGCGAAGGCAGCCGCGGACTG